>ENA-ORMO01003366-ORMO01003366.1-human-gut-metagenome-genome-assembly--contig:-NODE-3366-length-10504-cov-7.799407_pt1 | contig 10504 bp, 8 predicted proteins | sample MGYA00242106_ERZ509001 | MGnify/ENA primary metagenome ERZ509001 (study PRJEB26280, sample SAMEA2338736) | human gut metagenome | biome: human gut; feature: human-associated habitat; material: faeces... | reverse complement strand
ATTTAAAGAAAAAGTCCAAAAATCAATGAATTAGGGCTTGAAATTATAGGAAGGAAATAGAACAGTCATGGCAAAGAAGGAAACGTATGATGCCGGAAGTATCTCTGTCCTGGAAGGGCTGGAGGCAGTGCGGAAGCGCCCGGGTATGTATATCGGAAGTGTATCGAGAAAAGGTCTGAACCATCTGATCTACGAGATCGTGGATAATGCAGTGGATGAACACCTTGCCGGATATTGCAGCAGTATCCATGTGGTTCTGGAAAAAGACGGATCCTGTACGGTCACAGACAACGGAAGAGGTATTCCGGTGGATATGCATGAAAAGGGTGTGTCAGCAGAGCGCCTTGTTTTTACAACGCTTCATGCAGGCGGTAAGTTTGATAATTCTGCATATAAGACCAGCGGTGGTCTTCACGGTGTAGGATCTTCTGTGGTAAATGCTTTGTCCACATATCTTGATATTAAGATCAGCAGAGATGGCTATGTGCACCATGACCGTTACGAAAGAGGAATTCCGGTGATAGAGCTGGAAGAAGGTCTGCTCCCTAAGCTTGGCAGGACAAGAGAAACCGGAACCTGTGTTAACTTTCTGCCGGATCCGGAAATTTTTGAGAAAACAAGATTTTCTGCAACAGAGGTAAAAAGCCGTCTTCATGAGACTGCTTATCTGAATCCGGAGCTGACTATTTTATTCGAAGATAAAAGAGGAGAAGAACCGGAGACGGAAGAATATCATGAGCCGGAGGGGATCGTGGGCTATATCCGGGATCTGAACCATAAAACAGAAGTCCTTCATGAACCGATTCTTTTAAAAGGAGAGGCTGACGGGATACAGGTAGAAGCTGCATTTCAGTACACCAATGAGTTTCGGGAGAATGTACTGGGATTTTGCAACAATATCTACAATGCAGAAGGCGGAACTCATCTGACAGGATTTAAAACTACATTTACTACGGTAATGAACACCTATGCCCGTGAGATCGGAGTGCTGAAGGATAAAGATGCCAATTTTACCGGTGCGGATATCAGAAATGGCATGACTGCTGTAGTGTCTATCAAACATCCGGCTCCCCGGTTTGAGGGACAGACGAAAACGAAACTGGATAATCAGGATGCGGCCAAGGCAACAGGAAAGGTGCTGGGGGAACAGCTGGTTTTGTACTTTGACCGAAATCTGGAAACACTGAAAACGATTCTTTCCTGTGCAGAAAAAGCGGCAAAGATCCGGAAGACAGAGGAACGGGCGAAGACCAACCTTCTTACGAAGCAGAAGTATTCTTTTGACTCTAATGGAAAGCTTGCAAACTGTGAAAAAAAGGATCCTTCTCAATGTGAGATTTTTATTGTGGAGGGAGATTCCGCGGGCGGATCTGCAAAAACAGCAAGAAACCGGAATTATCAGGCGATCCTTCCTATCCGCGGAAAAATCCTGAATGTAGAAAAGGCTACCATTGATAAAGTGCTTGCCAATGCAGAAATCAAAACCATGATCAATGCGTTTGGCTGTGGTTTTTCGGAAGGCTATGGAAATGATTTCGATATCAGCAAGCTTCGATACGATAAGATTGTGATCATGGCAGATGCGGATGTGGACGGCGCACATATCTCCACGCTGCTTCTGACTCTTTTTTATCGGTTTATGCCGGATCTTATTTATGAAGGACATGTATATATTGCCATGCCGCCGCTTTATAAGGCTATGCCGAAGAAGGGATCGGAGGAATACCTTTATGATGACAAGGCCCTGGAAAAATATCGTAAGACTCATAAGCCGGGCAGTTTTACCCTGCAGAGATACAAAGGTCTGGGCGAGATGGATGCAGAGCAGCTTTGGGAAACGACTCTGAATCCGGAAACAAGAAGGATGAAGCGGGTAGAGATCGAGGATGCCCGTCTGGCATCCAGTATTACGGAAATCCTGATGGGCAGTGATGTTCCTCCGCGAAAAGCATTTATTTATGAACATGCGGCAGATGCAGAACTGGATGTGTAAAAGGCAGGAATGGGAACAGGAACGGATGCAGGAATCCGTTTTGACAGGGAAACAGCGATGCAGAACTGCTGTAATGGAACGACTGAAAGGACGATCAAATGGAAACAAAACAGGAAAATATCATCCGTACGGATTATTCAGAGATCATGCAGAAGTCATATATCGATTATGCGATGAGTGTGATCATTTCCCGTGCACTTCCGGATGTGCGGGATGGTCTGAAACCGGTACAGAGAAGAACTTTATATGATATGTATGAACTGGGGATCCGCTATGACAGGCCTTACCGTAAATGTGCCCGTATTGTGGGAGATACCATGGGTAAATATCATCCTCACGGTGACAGTTCTATTTATGAAGCACTTGTAGTCATGGCACAGGAATTTAAAAAGGGAAAAACTCTTGTGGACGGTCACGGAAACTTTGGCTCCATTGAAGGAGACGGAGCGGCGGCCATGCGATATACAGAGGCACGTCTGGAAAAACTGACACAGGAAGTATTTCTGGCAGATCTTGATAAAAATGTAGTAGATTTTGTGCCGAACTTTGATGAGACAGAAAAAGAACCTTCAGTACTGCCGGTAAAAATCCCCAACATTCTGGTCAATGGGGCAGAAGGCATTGCAGTAGGTATGGCAACCAGTATTCCGCCGCACAATCTGGCAGAGGTGATTGATGGAGTCAAGGCCTACATGAAAGACAATGAGATCAGTGTCAGAGGGCTGATGCGCTACATCAAAGGTCCGGATTTTCCAACAGGAGGAATCGTTGTAAATAAGGATGACCTTCGAAAGATCTATGAGACAGGATCCGGAAAGCTGCGTATCAGAGGGCGTGTGACAACTGAAAAGCTGAAGGGCGGTAAAAAGCAGCTTGTGATCACAGAAATCCCATATACCATGCTGGGAGCGAATATCGGTAAATTCCTCAATGACGTGGCATCCCTTGTGGAGACAAAAAAAACCACAGATATCGTGGATATTTCCAATCAGTCTTCAAAAGAAGGGATCCGCATCGTCCTGGAACTGAAAAAAGATACAGACGTAGAAAATCTTACGAATATGCTGTATAAGAAAACCCGTCTGGAAGACACGTTCGGGGTGAATATGCTGGCAGTTGCAGATGGAAGACCGGAAACATTAAGTCTGAAACAGATCATAGAGCACCATGTGGACTTCCTTTTTGAAGTAACGACCAGAAAGTATAATACGCTTCTTGGGCGGGAACTGGAAAAACAGGAGATCCAGGAAGGTCTGATTAAGGCCTGCGATGTGATCGACCTGATCATTGAGATCCTCCGTGGAAGCAAGAACAGGGATCAGGTGAAAAAATGTCTGGTAGAAGGTGTGACAGAAGGAATCCGTTTTAAGACAAAGACCAGTGAGAAGGCAGCATCAAAACTGCATTTTACAGAAAAACAGGCATCGGCAATACTGGATATGCGTCTCTATAAACTGATCGGATTGGAGATTGAAGCACTTCAGTCAGAATATGAGCAGACCATGAAAAATATCGTCCTTTATAAAGATATTCTGGACCATTACGATTCTATGGCTGCGGTGATCATGAAAGAACTGGACTCCATCAAAAAGGAATATGGAACGAAACGTCATACTTCAATCGAAAACGCAGAAGAAGCAGTTTACGAAGAAAAGAAAATGGAAGAGACAGAGGTTTGCTTCCTGATGGATCGTTTCGGATATATGAAGCTGATCGACAAAAATGCATATGAGAGAAATAAAGAGGCTGCTCATAGTGAAAATCGTTATGTGTTAAGCTGCATGAACACAGATAAGATATGTCTTTTTACCGACACGGGAAAAATGCACACGATCAAGGCGGTAGATATCCCTCTGGTCAGATTCCGTGATAAGGGTATCCCGGCAGATAATCTGAGCAATTATGACAGCAGCACGGAACAGATCCTTTATGTGGCGCCGGTAAGCCAGATCCGAAATGACAGTATTCTGTTTGTGACAAAAGCATCTATGTGCAAGCTGGTAGATGGAGCAGAATTTGATGTGGCAAAGCGGACTATCGCATCCACAAAGCTTGGAGAGGATGACAGCCTGATCTTTGTGGGCAGTGCGGCTGAGATGGAACAGGTGGTTCTTCAGAGTGCAGGAGGATGTTTCCTCAGATTTTTAAAACAGGAGATTTCCACAATGAAAAAAACAGCTGTGGGAGTCCGTGGAATGCGTCTTGCAGATGGGGATCAACTGGAACATGCCTACCTTCTTGGCGGACATCAGGAGTACACGATTACTTATCATGATAAGCCTTATGCCCTGAATAAAGTGCGTCTGGCAAAGAGAGATACCCGAGGCGTAAAGCCCAGGATCTAAAATAATCCTTGCTTTTCCTTATAGATGGTGCTATGATAAATACAACATGATAACGGATAGCATAAGAGTGGACTTCGGTCCACTCTTTTTGCGACAGGAGTCCGTATGTGCGAAAGGCAGGTGGAAAATATGAGCAGACGGGAAGAATATGAACAGAAAGCAGAAGCACTGCTTGCTCCTATTGTTGAAGAACAGGGATTTGAACTGGTAGATGTAGAGTATGTAAAGGAAGCCGGAAACTGGTACCTTCGCGGCTACATTGATAAACCGGGCGGGATTACTGTAAACGATTGTGAGGCAGTGAGCCGTAAGTTCAGCGACAGGCTTGATGAGGATGATTTTATTGAAGACAGCTATATTATGGAAATCAGCTCTCCCGGGCTTGACAGACCGCTGAAAAAGGAAAAGGATTTTGCCAGGAGTATGGGAAAGGCAGTGGAGATACGTACCTACCGTCCAATAGAAAAACAAAAGGAATTCAGCGGGATCCTTACTGCATATGATGATAACAGTGTGACGATCGAGGAGGACGGCGCTTTGCGCACATTTGATAAAAAGGAAATTGCCCTGATCCGTTTAAAAATCGAATTCTGACAGTGTCTGAAAAAAATAGGAGGAAAGAAGAAAAATGAACAGAGAGTTAATGGAAGCACTGGATATTCTTGAAAAAGAAAAGAATATCAGTAAAGATACACTGCTGGAGGCTATTGAGCAGTCACTGATCCAGGCTTGCAAGAATCATTTTGGAAAAGCTGATAATGTACATGTGACCATTAATCCGGAAACATGTGATTTCAGTGTTTATGCAGAGCGTATGGTTACGGATTTTGTGGAAGATCCGGCTCTTGAGATCTCACTGGTAGATGCACAGAAGATCAATGCAAATGTGGAAGAGGGAGATACCGTTAAGGTAGAGATACAGTCCAGAGAGTTTGGAAGGATTGCTACACAGAATGCGAAAAATGTAATTCTTCAGAAAATCCGTGAGGAAGAACGCAAGGTTCTTTACGATCAGTATTACGGTCAGGAAAAAGAAGTAGTTACCGGTATCGTTCAGCGTGTGATGGGAAGAAACGTCAGCGTGAACCTTGGAAAAGCAGATGGTATCTTAAGTGAAAATGAGCAGGTAAAAGGTGAGGAATTCCATCCAACTGAAAGAATCAAAGTGTATATTCTTGAAGTTAAGGATACTCCTAAGGGACCGCGTATCCTCTGTTCCAGAACTCATCCGGGACTTGTAAAGAGACTTTTTGAATCTGAAGTTGCCGAGGTAAGAGACGGTACAGTTGAGATCAAGAGTATTGCCAGAGAAGCAGGTTCCCGTACAAAGATCGCAGTATGGAGCAATGATCCTGATGTAGATCCGGTAGGCGCATGTGTAGGTATGAACGGTGCCAGAGTCAATGCTATTGTGGAAGAACTTCGTGGAGAGAAGATCGATATCATCAACTGGGATGAAAACCCGGCAATCCTTATAGAAAATGCACTGAGCCCGGCAAAGGTCATTGCAGTTATGGCTGATCCGGATGAAAAAACAGCCCTTGTGGTGGTGCCGGATTACCAGCTTTCTCTTGCTATCGGTAAAGAGGGACAGAATGCCCGGCTTGCAGCCCGTCTTACCGGCTTTAAGATCGATATTAAGAGTGAGACTCAGGCGAAAGAATCCGGAGAGCTGTATGATTATGAAGAGGAAGAATATTCCGATGAGGAATATTTCGACGAAGAACATGACAGTGAAACGGCTGAAAATGAAGAACCTGAGACTGAGACAGCAGAAGAAGCTGAGATGACAGAAGAAGCTGTGACTGCTGAAGACAGCGAAGAAGAGTATGAAAACGAAAACTAAGATTCCCATGCGCCAGTGTATCGGCTGCAGGGAAATGAAAAACAAAAAAGAAATGATGAGGGTCCTTCGGACTCCGGAAAATGAGATTGTTCTTGATACTACCGGAAAGAAGAACGGAAGAGGCGCATATATATGCAGATCCATGGAATGTCTGGATAAGGCGGTTAAAAATCATGGATTAGAACGTTCTTTAAAAACAGGGATCCCGCAGGAGGTCTACGAAGACCTGAAAAAGGAGTTTGAAAAGCTTGACAAATAAAAGCAATCCAAAGGTGTTGTCTCTTGTAGGACTTGCAACAAGGGCAGGCAAAACTGTCAGCGGAGAATTTTCTACAGAAAAGTCTGTGAAATCAGGAAAAGGTTATCTGGTACTGGTAGCAGGAGACGCATCAGAAAATACACGGAAGAAATTTCAGAACATGTGTGACTTTTATGAAGTGCCGTTTTATGTCTTTGGTGACAAAGCGGAACTGGGAAAATACTGCGGAAAGGAATTCCGTGCAAGCCTTGCCGTGCAGGATGAAAATTTTGCAAAAGCGATATTAAAGGAGCTTGGAAAATCATCAGCCTGAAGGAGGAAATTGCATGGCAGATCATAAATTGACAGAAAAAATAACAAAAAGGGGAAAGGAGCAGATTACCAAGGTGGATAATTCCAGAACAGAAGAAAAGATGGTAACAGCGAAGCCAGAAGCAGAGAAAGCGGAGGCTCCCAAAAAGAAAAAAAATATAATCCGCGTTTATCATGCGCAGAATGCAAGTGATGGAGGCAAAAACAGAACAAAACGTCCGGCTCAGGCTCAGGAGAAAAAGCCAGGTACAAGACCGCAGGCGCCAAAAGCTCCAAGAAATACAGAGCCGGCAGCTAAGAAGCCGGAGGCTCAGGTAAAGAAGCCGGCAGAAACAAAAGCTGCAGAAGCACCTGTGCAGAAAAGTGCAGAAGCACCAAAGCGTCCGGCAGATAATCAGAACCGAAACAGTCAGCGTCCGGCAGAAGGAAATCAGGGAAGACCTCAGAACCGTCAGCCAAGAGAGCAGAGAGATGGCGCAAGAGATAACGGCAGAGGACGCGATTTCCGCAGCGGAGACAGACGATCTGATAACAGAAATCAGGGAGACAGAAGACCTTCTGACAACAGGGGTCAGGGAAGACCGGCCAGAAATAATGAAGGCCGTCCATTCAGAAATGACGGTGAGGGCGGAAACCGTCCTGCAAGAAATAACCAGGGAGACAGAAGATCTGATAATAGAAATCAGGGAGATAGAAGACCTTCCGACAACAGAGGTCAGGGAAGACCGGATGGAAATAACCGCTTTGGCGGCGGACGTTCCGGACAGCGTCCGGGAGCAGGAAGGAGAAATGACAGTGATGCAGTATTTACTCCAGAGCTGACAAAAACCTCCAAAGACAGCAAGAGAGAACGAGACAGAGAAAATAAAAACAAGAAAAAAGATTTTGATAAATCTCAGGGCGGCGGACACAGACCAAACCAGGGCGGAAGAAGAAATATGTCCAGACTGCCAAAGGCACTTCAGAAGCCGGCTCCGCAGCCGAAACAGGAAGAAAAGAAACCTGAGGTTAAAGAGATCACTCTTCCGGAGAAGATGACGATCCGTGAACTGGCTGAGGCTATGAAGATGCAGCCGTCAGTGATCGTGAAAAAACTTTTCATGGAAGGCACTATGGTGACTGTAAACCATGAGATCGACTTTGAGAAGGCGCAGGAGATCGCTCTTGGATATGACATCATTGCAGAACCGGAAGAAAAAGTAGATGTGATCGGAGAACTTCTGAAAGAAGAAGAGGAAAACGAGGACGATATGGTTTCCAGACCTCCGGTAGTCTGCGTTATGGGTCATGTTGACCATGGTAAGACTTCTCTTCTGGATGCCATCCGAAATACCAGTGTTACAAGAGGAGAAGCCGGCGGTATCACACAGCACATTGGTGCATATGTTGTTGAATGCAGCGGTCAGAAGATCACTTTCCTGGATACACCGGGACATGAGGCATTTACAGCTATGCGTATGCGTGGAGCCAATGCTACAGATATTGCAGTCCTTGTTGTTGCGGCAGACGATGGTGTTATGCCTCAGACAGTAGAAGCGATCAGCCATGCCAAGGCTGCCGGCGTAGAGATCATTGTTGCCATCAACAAGATCGATAAGCCAAGTGCAAATGTGGAAAGAGTAAAACAGGAACTTTCTGAATATGAACTGATCCCGGAGGATTGGGGCGGAAGTACTATTTTCGTACCGGTTTCTGCACATACCGGAGAGGGAATCGACAGTCTTCTGGAAATGATCCTTCTTTCTGCAGAAGTGTGTGAACTGAAAGCAAATCCAAACCGTGCGGCAAGAGGTCTTGTTATCGAGGCACAGCTTGATAAGGGTAAAGGACCGGTAGCGACTATTCTTGTACAGAAGGGAACACTTCATGTAGGTGACTTTATTGCAGCAGGTGCGTGCAGCGGTAAAGTACGTGCCATGATGGATGACAAGGGACGCAGAGTGAGAGAAGCTGGTCCGTCTACTCCGGTTGAGATCCTGGGACTTGGAGATGTGCCAAATGCAGGTGAGATCCTGATGTCCTTCCCAAGTGATAAAGAGGCGAAAAATTTTGCAGGAGCATTTGTATCTGAGAATAAGAACCGTCTTCTTGAGGAGACTAAAGGTAAGCTTTCTCTTGATAATCTCTTTGATCAGATTCAGGCAAGTGACCTGAAAGAACTGCCTCTTATTGTCAAAGCAGATGTACAGGGATCTGTAGAGGCAGTGAAACAGAGTCTTACAAAGCTTTCCAATGAAGAAGTTGTTGTCCGTGTGATTCACGGCGGAGTAGGTGCGGTCAATGAATCTGACGTATCTCTTGCAGCTACTTCCAATGCCATCATCATTGGATTTAATGTACGTCCGGATGCAATGGCAAAACAGCTTGCAGATCAGGAAGGGGTAGACCTTCGTCTGTACAGAGTCATTTATCAGGCAATCGAAGATGTAGAAGCAGCTATGAAGGGTATGCTTGATCCGGTTTATGAAGAAAAAGTTATCGGACACGCAGAAGTACGCCAGCTGTTCAAGGCATCCGGTGTGGGAACTATTGCAGGAAGCTATGTGCTTGACGGTATGTTCCAGAGAAACTGCAAAGTTCGTATCACAAGAGAAGGCGAACAGATCTTTGAAGGAGAACTGGCATCTCTGAAGAGATTTAAAGATGATGTAAAAGAAGTTAAGGCAGGCTACGAGTGTGGTCTTGTATTTGACGGTTTCAATGATATTAAAGAAGAAGACCACGTTGAAGCCTATATCATGGTAGAGGTACCAAGATAGGAGTGAGGCATAAATGAGAAAAAACAGCATAAAGAATACAAGGATCAACGGCGAAGTTCTGAAGGAATTAAGTTCTATTATCCGAGGCGAGATCAAAGACCCGCGTATTCATCCCATGACATCTGTCATGGCTGTGGAAGTGGCTCCTGATTTAAAAACATGTAAAGCATATATCAGTGTGCTTGGAAATGATGAGGCAAAAAAAGCAACCATCACAGGTCTTAAAAGTGCAGAGGGCTATATCCGGCGTCAGCTTGCAAAGAACCTGAATCTCAGAAACACACCAGAGATCCGTTTTATTCTGGATGAATCCATAGAATATGGTGTGAACATGTCGAGGATGATCGATGAGGTAACCAGGAAAGAGGCTTCTCATGAGAAGTCTGAGGAAGAATAAGAGGGATGGATCATGAATAATATTTCTGAAGTACTGGATGGTGTAAAAACCATGGGAATCGGCGGACACATAAGACCTGACGGCGACTGTGTGGGTTCCTGCATGGCTCTGTATCTGTATATAAAAAATAATTATCCGGAAATCAGCGTTAAGGTATATCTGGATTCTCCAAAACCTGTTTTTGGTCATATTGACAGGATTGGAGAAATCCATACAGAGGCAGACGGGGATCAGGAATTTGACCTTTTTGTGACCTGTGATGTAAGTGCAAGAGATCGTCTTGCTGTTGTTGACAGATATTTTGACACGGCAAAAAAGACAGTCTGCATTGATCATCATGTAAGCAATATGGGATTTGCAGATGTCAACTATATAAAAGGTGATATCAGTTCCTGCTGTGAAGTTCTCTATGGCCTTATGGATAAGGACAAGGTGGATCAGTCGGTGGCAGTAGCGGTTTATACAGGTATGATCCATGATACAGGAGTGTTCCAGTACTCATCTACTTCCCCGGAAACCATGAGGATTGCCGGGGAACTGATGAAGACCGGATTTGAATTTAACCGGATCATCGATCAGTCCTTTTATGAAAA
>ENA-ORMO01003362-ORMO01003362.1-human-gut-metagenome-genome-assembly--contig:-NODE-3362-length-10520-cov-2.146297_pt1 | contig 10520 bp, 10 predicted proteins | sample MGYA00242106_ERZ509001 | MGnify/ENA primary metagenome ERZ509001 (study PRJEB26280, sample SAMEA2338736) | human gut metagenome | biome: human gut; feature: human-associated habitat; material: faeces... | reverse complement strand
TGAGCGGCGCTCGGCCTCATTCCTAAAATTCCGCTTGACTTTGCCGCTTTCTGTATTAGATTAAGAACCAATAAAAATATTAGTGATATATAATTGTGCGACAACCGGGATTTATTCCGTTTATTTTAGATTTTCATCTAAAAACCCGAATGTCAGACAATTACAAAAAACAATGAAATTTGGATAAGTCATATATAAATTGATGCCGACCAAATCTCTGTGAAGAGACCGGCATACGATTTCGTATTGAAGACATCTGCTTTATGTTATCTGCGAAGACGATGTAAAGCTTTCATTTGAAAGTTTGTAATTGGAAACCAGACCTTTGGTCTGTCTTTTAGGCAAAAGAGTATCTTGGGATTTTATCTTTCGGTGATAAAATTTTTAAGATACTCTTTTGTTTTTTTAAAGCAAAATTAATTTTTTCCAAGCATAAAGAGAATAGAGGAAAGGAGGCCTTATGCTGGAAAAAGAAAAGAAAATTCTTCAAGATGAGTATGAACGCAGCTTAAACATTGTCAAGGGCAGCAAAACGCACCGCTGTTTCGTTGATGAAAAAATAGCCCATTCGCTGCAAGTCTTTGAGGCGGGAAACTATCTCCTGAAAAATGAAAACACCTTTAAAAACTGGTCGTCAAAGCTCATCAGAATGGCACGGACTGCCGTTCTGTTCCACGACGTCGGACGCTTTCAGGAAACCGTTGACAAGCTGAAATATCCTAATGTTTACAGCGATCATGCCCTGTTGGGATATGACTTTCTGCGGCAGTATCCCGAATATAACGATCTCCGCATTCTGCTTCCGGTAAAATATCACAGCTGTATGATTGAAGAACTTTATAAAGACCACGAATATCAAAACGTCGAAGATCCTCAAATTAAATACGAAATCGAAAAAATAACTTTTCTGGTTCGGGATGCCGACAAAATCGCCAACTTTAACCTTCTCGCCCACAGCGACAAAGATATCCGCCGTCTTTTCAACATTGACCTCAAAAGCAAAACGGCCCGCACACCGCTGTCTCCGGCGGTACAGGCCTGCGTTTTTGAAAAACGCCCGGGAAAAAGGGAAGACGTCCGCACCCTCAGCGATTCCATATTAAGCTTGATTTGTTGGATTTTTGATTTAAACTACAATTCATCGTTTTCATACATCCGGAAAAACGAATGTTTTGATTTTCTGCTGCAGCTGCTGAACAAGAGCAATGCGGATGCCCAAAGCCAAAAGAAAATCGAAACGGCCGTAAACGATTATTTGAATAACAAATATCAACAACTACAAGGAACCCTATGATGAAGAAAAAATATATCTTTTTATTGGTATTGGTTGCTGCTTTTGCCGGCTTCTATTACCTGACGCCTTCATTTGAAAGCATTGTCAAACAAGTTGTTCACAAATACGGCTCGGCAGTCACCGGAACCGACGTCAACCTGGAAGGTTTTAACCTCAAACTGGCAGACGGGGAAGGGCACATCGGCAAAATCACCGTCGGAAACCCCAAAAACTATAAATTAAAGAATGCCATGGAGCTCGGCGGTATCTCTGTCAAAGTAAATATCAAAAGCCTCACGCAGGACACCATTGTAATTGAATCGGTTGAAATAGATAAACCCGTTATCAATTATGAAATTCTGTCGCTGACGCAAAATAACCTCTCCCAACTTCTGGAAAACATCAAAAAGAACACGGCTTCAGCCGAAAAAGCCGAACAGAAAGAAGTTAAAGCACAGGAAAAGCAAACTTCTTCAGCTGAAAAAGACAGCGGAGGGAAAAAAGTCATCATTAAAAAGCTGGTTGTCCGCGGCGGTGAAATTTCCGTTGCGGCCAGCGCTGCGGCCGATATCACCAAAACCACGGCAAAACTGCCGGAAATCACTCTGACCAATATCGGCGAAGACAAAAAAGGCGCTTCCGTTGCCGAAACGGTTTCCAAAGTTCTGACCAAAATTCTCAATACCGCATATAAAACCATTGTTGACAGTAAAATCGCTGACCTTAAAAACGTCGCCGAAGAAAATCTCAACAATGTTGTCGGCGGTGTTAAGGAACGCATCAAAGAAATCGGCATCTTTGGCAAATAAATACAAAAAACACAAAATCCCCGGATATTTCCGGGGATTTTTTTATCCGACCGAGTTAATAGTTCACAAAAGCACGAACACTGTTTACGAAAGAATAAGCTGACCGGTTTTATCGTCCGTCCAAGTATTCATTCAATATTCCCGGGGTCAGCAGTTGCGGCAGAATAACATAATCCTCGTTTTCGCTGTCATAATAAACATACAAAGGAATACTGTTGCGGCCGTAACGTTCCAGAGCCTCGGCAATATGACGGTCTTTATTGGTCCAGTCCGCTTTGAACAGATGAATATGATGCTTTTGCACCAGTTCGGCAAACCGGGATGTGTCTAAAGCCAGTTTTTCATTAGCCAGACAGGTAATGCACCACTTGGCGGTAAAGTCAATAAACACCGGCTTATTCTGCCGCACCAGCTCATTGACCTGCCGTTCGTCATATGGCTGCCAGTCCAGGCTCTGCCGGCTGTCTGCGCTTTCGGTCGTCAGATGCCCGAGAACCCACATCAGCCAGAAACAGGTCAGCAAAACCGGAATGGCAAAAATCTTCTTTAAGATACTCATCCAGCGACCGGGTTTCGGCAGCAGACGAGCCAGAAAATCGGGAAACAGCCCGATCAGCGTAAAGGGCAGGGCATATCCCAGGCTTAAAGAGAGGAATACCGGATAATAAACATAAATCGGCTTTGCCAGGGTATAGCCGATTGCAATACCCATAAACGGTGCCGTACAGGGGCTGGCAATCAACACCGCAAAAAAACCGGTAAAAAAAGCATTGAGTTTTTGCTTGGCAAACGAAATACGTCCCACACGGTTGGCAAAAGGATTCCTGAAATTAACCAAATCCAGCAGCATTAAAAAGACAATAAAGAAGATGACAATCATAATCACCACAAAAGTCGGTGACTGCAACTGAAAGCCCCAGCCGATATGTTCGCCTTTTTCGCGCAGCCAGACTAAAACCGTAGCCATCAGCAAAAAGCAGCTGACCACGCCAACCATATAAATCAAAGCCTCAATTCGCGCACTGCGGCGATTGTAAGCCCCTTGAACCAAAGCAATGGCTTTAATTGACAGAATAGGGAAGATACATGGCATAAAATTAAGGATAATGCCTCCCAGAAAAGCCATCAGCATAATAACCGGCAATGTCTGCGTTTCATAGTTAATCGGTTCATATTCGCTTAAACCGGAAGCTTTTTCCGGAGCCAGCAGATACCCCCGGCGGCCGTTTTCATGTTCAACCACAAGCACGCCCCCGGCATCTTCCGCTTTGTCATTGTCAACCGGAACCGAAACCGACAAATTTCCGCTGCGGTCAAAACCGACCTTTTGCGGCGCATTATTGACAATCAGCCCCTGCCGGAAAGGAATAAAGGTAATCTTCTGTACGTCTTTGGCAAAATTATGGTTTGGCGTTTTCAAATCAATCAACAGATTGCCGTCGGCTATTTCATAACGGGACTGCCAGGATGTTTTTACCGGAAAACTGTTGCTCGCTTTCAAAACTTCATCCTGCCAAATCTGAGGAATCTCGGGAATTTGTTCAACAATCGGCAGACTGAACGATATTTTGACCGTCTCCGGCATACATTCTTCCCGGCACGCCAGCCAGGAAACGGTTGCCTGAAAATCTTCCGCACCGTATTTTTTTATCGGATTCCCTTTGGGTTTCAGACGAAACTTCCAATAAGCCGTTTGGTCATAGCCATATTGAACCAACCCGTCAACAACAAATTTTTGCGGCAGGCTTTGCTCCCGGGTTTCAATTTCATAACCTTCGGGAAGAGACCATTTAATGCCGGTCGGCAGCCCGGCATCACCGGGATTAGACCAGTAAGTGTGCCAGCCGTTATGCATTTGCAGCCGCAGCAGCAAATCGATTCCGGCTTGCGGATTAAGCTCATCGGCTGAAGTAAAGACATCGGCCGAAACCTTATCTGTTCTGGCTCCCATAACCAAGGCAAAGCTCTGACCCGAACAGGTCAGAGCAGCCAGAAAAAAACAAAGCAGACCAAAGATTCTACTGCGCATCAGGCGTTTTTTCCTTTGCCTCTTTTTTCGGCTCGGCTTTTTGCCGTGCGGCAATAACAAAGTTATAATAAGCCGTGACGATAACGCTCAAAGCCTTAACAAACGACAGACAGCCCAGAATAATCGCAATCGGCATAAACAAACCCGGAATCAGGCAAAGCACAATCAGAGCCACCAGCGTTTCCGAACCTTGGGCAACGCCGCCCAGATAAAACGGCGACTGGCTGACTTCCGGCAGTTTCGGCGCATTGTTCTTATAAGCGATAACGGCATAAGAGAGCAGGGCGGCCGCCGCGGAGGTGAAACCGAACAGCAGGAAAATCGCCGCTACGGCATTCTGTGCCGGGTGAGCCAAAGCAAAGCCGAAAATGACCCCGGCATAAAACATATAATCAAGCGCCGCGTCAAGAAAAACGCCGAAATCCGTTTTGCCGGCATATTTGGCAATCGAGCCGTCCAGCGCATCAAAGGCAGGGTGGATAAGAATGCGGAGCAAAGCAAAGCCGTACATTCCCATGGAAAGGAAATTAATTGCCAGCAGGCCGATAACAAACCCGGTAATCGTAACCGAATTCGCCGAAATGCCGGCCTGATGAAGCTTCTTTCCTGCCGCGTCAAAACCGACAAAGGCCTTGCGGTAAAGTTTTGTACACAATTCTTGAAACTTCTTAAAATTATCCTTGATTTTAAGCACGGCGGCTTTAAATTTCTCACTATCCGCCATAGATTTTATTTTATCTATTTTATCGCTCATTATTTTAACCTTTCATAAGATGCATTAGCTGATACTGATGAAAATAGTAGTGTAGTTTTTATTTAAAGTAAAATCATGAAACAGACTTATTAAATTTTTAAGGGTTCAAACCGTGAAATCAAGATTGCTCAAATATTTATTCTTTCTCGCCGCTGCCGTTACCGCCGTTGTCTATTATATCCGCACCCGGCAGCCTTATCAGATTATGTCCGGCGAAACGATGAACACCTACTACCGCATCAAAATCCGCACTGATAAAGAAAACAACTTATTACATAATGCAATCAGAGACGAACTTCAACGCATCAATAAAGAAATGTCGGTTTTTGACAGCAGTTCGGAAATAAGCAGCATAAACAACGATGACAGCGGCGAATGGATTGACCTCTCGCCTGAAATGTCCGAAGTTTTGAAAGACGCCCGCAAAACCTATGTTGAAAGCAATGGCAATTTTGACCCCACGGTCGGCAAATTGGTTGATCTCTGGGGCTTCGGCACAACACGCAGCAGCAAACGCGTGCCCAGCGACGAAAAAATCAAGGAGGCCCTCAAGTCAACCGGCTTTGACAAATTGCGCTTTAACGGCAATTATACCCGGGTTAAAAAGAGCATTCCCGACGTCAAGCTTAATCTGTCAGCCCTGGCCAAAGGCTATGCCGTTGACCGCGTTGCCGCCTTGCTGGATGACAACGGTTATACCGACTATATCGTCGAAATCGGCGGCGAAGTCAAAGCCCGCGGAAACCGTTCGGAAGAGAGCAAAGGCTGGAATGTGGCTGTCGTTGAACCCAATACCCAAAACTATGAGAATGCCTACGTTGTCGGGTTGAAAGACTTTGCCGTTGCCACGTCCGGCGACTATCGCAACTTCTTTTATTATAACGACAAACGCTATTCTCATACCATTTCGCCCAAAACCGGCTATCCGGTCGAGCACAGTCTGACTTCGGCCACCGTCTTCCATAAAAGCTGCATGCATGCGGACGCTCTGGCCACGGCAATTATGGCCATGGGTGAAAGAAAAGGGCTTAACTTTGCCAACGAAAACAATCTGGCCGTCGTTCTTTTCGTCCGTGAAGACAATAACGCTTTTCGGGCCTTGCTATCCGATGAAGCTCAGAAACTTCTGGAAAACAAATGACAATTTTCACCCGGGAAGGAACAGTCAGCCGCATTTTGCCGCACCGGGTCGAAGTAACGGTTATCAGCGTTTCGGCCTGTCTGCATTGCCGGTTAAAGGAAAACTGCACCGTCAGCGATTGCCGCTCCAGAAACATTCTGGTTGAAACCGATAATCCGCAAAGATATGCACCCGGCAGCCGTGTAACCGTTTTAATGGACAGCCGCCTGGGGTGGTGGTCCGTCTTTTATGCTTATATTTTGCCCTTGATATTGGTTCTCGGCAGCTTATTTGCAATTTTGGCGGCAACCGCCGACGAAACTGCTGCCGCCGCGGGAGCTCTTGCCGTGCTTGTTCCTTATTATCTGCTGCTTGCAGCCATGAAAAAGCGCTTGCTCTCCCGCTATGCTTTCCGCCTGAAAGAGGAATAAATTGGGGAGTAATGGCAAAATTTCTTTGGCTTATATAACTTTCATGCTAAGATTCTGACAATTTTGATTAACAGAAAGAGCTGCTTTATGACGGAGATTATCTGGTTAAATGTTCTGATTGTCGGCCTGATAGCCGCGGCTGCCGCCGTTGTTCTCTATTTCACCGCAAAAAAATTTGCCGTTGAAAATAATCCGTTGGCCGACAAAATTGACGCCTTGCTGCCTCAGGCCAATTGCGGGGCTTGCGGCAAAGCCGGCTGCCGGGGATTTTGCCAACGCCTGTGCCGCCGCCGATAAAAAGACCTTTGCCAAACTTTACTGTCCGGTAGGAGGGAGAAGCGTTATGCAGGGCGTTGCCGCTCTGTTAGGTTTCTCAGCGGCGGAAAAAGCCGAAACCTGCGCCGTTCTGCGTTGTAACGGAACCTGCCGAAACGCGCCGGATAAAACCGTTTATTCCGGCTTAGGCAACTGCCGCGTCGCCAACCTGATTTCAGCCGGAAGTTCCGGTTGTCCCGATGGCTGCCTGCGTTTTGGCGACTGCGTTAAAGTTTGCCGTTTCGACGCACTGCATCTCGACCCGGAAACCGGCATCCCGGTTATTAATCCCGATAAATGCACGTCTTGCGGCGCCTGTGTTAATATCTGCCCGCGCAAGCTGTTCGAGATTCGCCCGATAAGTCAGGAAAACCAGCAGGTTTACGTTGCCTGCCGCAATCGCCAGAAAGGGGCTGCCGCCCGCAAAAACTGTTCTGCGGCCTGCATTGCCTGCCAAAAATGTGTTAAAATCTGTACCGACATCACGATTGAAAACAATCTTTCTTATATTCCTGACACTGTTTCTCCCGCCCGTTTTGGCGCCGAACTGGCCACTGCTTGCCCGACCGGAGCCATCGTCTATAAAAAACAAGTAAAAGGAGAACGCCATGACGCATAAAAAAACATTCCAAATCGGCGGTATCCACCTTGATAAACACAAAATATCCGCTTTAAACCCGATTATCGACGCCGGAGTCCCCGAATTGGTCTATATTCCGGTCAGGCAGCATATCGGGGCTCCGGCTGTTCTCCAAAAAACCAAAGGCGACAAAGTAAAAATCGGAACACTGCTTGCCGCCGCCGACGGTGTCGTTTCCGCTGACGTTCACTCTTCCGTTGCCGGAGAAATCGTTAAAATTGAAGAAATGCCGGGAAGCAGCGGCTATCAGGAACTGACCGTCGTCATCAAAACCGCGCCGGACGAATTTGAAACAGGCATTGACACCGGCAGCGACATTGTCAAAGAGATAACGGCCTCCCGGGAAGAAATTATCTCCGCCATCCGCAAAGCCGGAATTGTCGGTATGGGCGGCGCCGGTTATCCGACTCCGATAAAAACCGAGCTCCCCGAAAATAAAAAAGCCGACTGTCTGATTGTCAACGCTATCGAATGCGAACCCTATCTGACTGCGGACGGAGCTTTAATGCTTGAAAAGGCGGAACAAATCATCATCGGTGCCAAAATCATCAATAAAGCGCTCGGAATCCAAAACGCCGTCATTGCCATTGACGAAAACAAACCGCAGGCAATCGAAAAACTCACGAAAATAAGCAAAAGCTACATTGGCGTCAATGTCCGGGTCTGCAAGAGCAAATACCCTCAGGGCGGCGAACGCCAGCTGATTAACGCCATCACCGGCAGAGAGGTGCCTTCGGGAAGGCTGCCGATAGATGCCGGCTGCATTGTTCAAAACGTTGCCACCGTCTTTGCCGTCTATGAAGCGGTTATGAAACACAAACCTCTCTACGAACGAATTCTTACCGTAAGCGGAAACACCGCACTTACCACACCGGGAAATTACCGGGTCAGGGTAGGGACGCCGGCGGAATATATTTTGGATTTGGCACAAACCCGCAAAGAAGAAATCGGCAAATTGCTTTTCGGCGGGCCGATGATGGGAACGGCGGTTCCCAACCTGCAAACCCCGATAACCAAACTGACCTCGGGGCTGCTTGTTTTGTCTGCCGCCGAAGCTCTCAAACCGGACGAAAGCTGCTGCATCCGCTGCGGCAAATGCGCCGAAGTCTGCCCCGTCGGACTGTTGCCGTTCAACATAGCTTCCGATCTGCGGCGCAACGACACCTCACGCCTCCGCGAACTTCACGTTATGGACTGCATCGAATGCGGCTCCTGTGCCTATACTTGTCCGGCCAAAGTTCCGCTTCTGGACTATTGCAAACTGGGCAAATATGAATTCAAAAAACGTAAATAAGGCTATTGGACCATGCTGAAAATTTCAACCACGCCTCACATTTTTTCTCCGGTAACCACGCAGAGCCTGATGCGGGATGTTTTAATCGCCCTCACGCCTGCAATTATCGTTGCCTTGCTGATGTTCGGTATCGGCGCTTTGAAAGTATTGCTGACGTCTGTTGCCGCCTGCGTCATGTTTGAATACCTCATTACCCGCTATCTGCTAAAAACAGCCAATACGATCAGGGACTGCTCTGCAATGATTACCGGCGTTTTGCTGGCATTCAACCTGCCCAGCAGCATGCCTGCCTGGATGATTTTAGTCGGTGCGTTTGTTGCCATAGGTATAACCAAAATGGCATTCGGCGGATTGGGAAAAAATATTTTCAATCCTGCACTGGCCGGACGTGTCTTTCTGTTTATTTCCTTTCCCGTACAAATGACCACCTGGCCCAAGCCTGATTTTCTTAATTTTATGAATATCGACGCCGAAACGGCTCCCACAACGTTAAACATCCTTAAACACATCAATGATACGGGGTCTGCCGCATTCCGAAATGCTGCGCCGTCTCTGCCGGATTACGGACAAATGCTGGTTGGTAACATGGGCGGCTGCCTGGGCGAAGTCTCGGCGCTGGCACTCTTCCTGGGATTGCTGTATCTGCTCTGGCGGCGGGTAATTACCTGGCACATTCCTTTTTATTATGTATCAACCTTTTTCCTGCTGACCGCCGTCACCTGGCTGAACACTGATGATATCCGTTTTGAGCCGGTTACTCATCTGCTCTCCGGCGGCCTGCTGCTCGGGGCTTTTTTCATGGCGACGGACTATGTAACCACGCCCATGACCCGCAAAGGCCAGGTTATCTTTGCCGTCGGCTGCGGCATTCTGACTTATGTCATCCGTTTTTACAGCGCTTATCCCGAAGGCGTTTCCTTTGCAATTTTGATTATGAACGCCTTTGTGCCGCTGATTGACAAATTAACCCCGCAGCGTGTTTACGGAACCCGGAGGAGATAAACATGAAACAAACCTCTCTCGCCAAACTTGTTTTCGTCATGCTGGTTGTTGCCTGTGGTTCCGCGGCTGTTTTAGCCTGGGTCTATGCCATAACCCGCGAACCGATAAAAAAAGCCGGAGAAGCCAAAGAACTGGAAGCTGTTGCCGAAGTTATCTACGGCGGTTTTGACAATGATCCGTTTCAGGAAAAAACATATATCAACACGGCTGACGGCAAAGAACGTCTGGGTTTGTTTCCCGCCCGGCGCAACGGAACCATCAGCGGCGTTGCGATCAAAACCTCGACCAATAAAGGCTTCGGCGGCAAAATGGAACTGATTGTCGGTTTCTTTCTTGACGGCACCGTCAGCGGCTATAAAGTCATACACAGCAATGAAACCCCCGGGCTGGGGACCAAAGTCAGCGAACCTCGGTTCAAAGAACAGTTTGCCGGCATCCGCCCCAAAAAACACCTGTTTAAGGTTAAACAGGACGGCGGCGAGATAGACGCCGTTACCGCGGCAACCATCAGCTCCCGGGCCGTCATCGATGCCATTCAGAAAGCCTATGACGCTTATAACAAATTCAGTACGGGAATTTAAGCCATGAACTCACCAAGTTACCAAAATTTTACCCGCGGCCTGATTCGTGAAAATCCGACACTGGTTATGCTGCTCGGCATGTGCCCGACTTTGGGGGTAACCACTTCCGCGCTCAACGGCCTGGGTATGGGACTGGCCACATTGTTTGTGCTTCTCCTTTCCAACACGGCCGTCTCCGCCGTTAAAAATTTCATTCCGGCCGCCATTCGCATTCCGTGCTATATTACCATCATTGCCTCTTTCGTAACCGTCGTGGAACTCCTGATGGCCGC
>ENA-ORMO01003359-ORMO01003359.1-human-gut-metagenome-genome-assembly--contig:-NODE-3359-length-10533-cov-2.050964_pt1 | contig 10533 bp, 12 predicted proteins | sample MGYA00242106_ERZ509001 | MGnify/ENA primary metagenome ERZ509001 (study PRJEB26280, sample SAMEA2338736) | human gut metagenome | biome: human gut; feature: human-associated habitat; material: faeces... | reverse complement strand
AAAAAGAAAAATTCCTGACGGTAAAAATAGAAGCTCCGGAGGAGAAGATCTTACATTATCTGGAAAAACAGGTGATTACAAAGGATAATCCCATAACGTCTCCGGTGCTGCGTGAAGTGATCGCGGACAGCTATAAGCGCCTGATCGCTCCCGCAATTGAGCGCGAGATACGCGGCGCGCTGACAGATAAAGCTGAGGAGGGCGCAATTTCCGTATTTGGGAAAAACCTTGAGCAGCTTTTAATGCAGCCCCATGTCGTCCTTGGATGGGACCCGGCATTTCGGACAGGCTGCAAGCTGGCAGTTGTGGATGCCACGGGAAAGGTGCTTGATACAACGGTCGTTTATCCGACTGCTCCGACGACGGACGCAAAGATACGCGCCGCAAAAGATACTGTAAAAAAATTAATCGAAACATACGCAGTGACGCTGATTTCTCTTGGAACCGGGACAGCTTCGCGCGAGTCTGAGCAAGTTATTGTAGAAATTTTGAAAGAGATACCGCAGAAGGTTTCCTATATGATCACGAATGAGGCAGGCGCTTCTGTATACTCCGCAAGTAAGCTGGCGACGGAGGAGTTTCCGAACTTTGATGTGGGACAAAGGAGCGCTGCATCGATCGCGCGCCGCGTACAGGACCCGCTTGCGGAGCTTGTAAAGATCGATCCGAAGTCTATCGGCGTCGGCCAGTATCAGCACGATATGAATCAGAAAAAGCTTGGTGAGGCTCTGGATGGTGTTGTAGAGGACAGTGTAAATCGTGTCGGTGTTGATCTGAACACGGCATCGGCTGTGTTGATGGAGCATATTTCCGGTATTTCCAAGACGATAGCGAAGAATATAGTAGCGTACCGTGAGGAAAACGGCAGATTTACAGATCGCCGCGAGCTTTTGAAGGTACCGAAGCTGGGACCGAAGGCGTTTGAGCAGTGTGCAGGATTTATGCGTATCACAGGCGGCAAAAATCCGCTTGATGCCACGAGTATTCATCCGGAGAGCTACGAAGCGGCAGGGAAGCTGCTTGAGGAGCTCGGCTATACGAAGGAATGGGTAAGTGAGTCTGGCGTCAAAGCTTTGTTCATCAAGGATTATAAAACGATGGCAGATAAGATAGAAATTGGCGAACCGACGCTGCGCGATATGGTAAAAGAGCTGTGCAAGCCGGGACGCGATCCAAGGGAGGAGATGCCAAAGCCTATCCTCCGCACCGACGTATTGGAGATGAAAGATCTGAAAGAAGGTATGATCTTAAAAGGAACAGTCAGAAATGTAATTGATTTTGGCGCTTTTGTCGATATTGGTGTACATCAGGACGGGCTGGTGCATATTTCACAGCTTACCGACAAGAAATTTGTCAAGCATCCGCTTGAGGTGGTGAGTGTCGGAGATATCGTAGAGGTCAAGGTGTTAAGCGTAGACTTGCAAAAAAACAGAATAGGTCTTACGATGCGTCTGTAAAGAGGCATGTCTGTACATGGGGCTGCCGCAAAATTTACCGGAATCGGTATTTTGCGGCAGCCCCATGCTGGCTGAATTGGTGTTTTTCTTTCTGCAGTGGAAACTGTAAAGTATTACGCTCTCTGTACCGGAATTCTGATCAGCTCATACGTACTGTATATTTTGCCGAGTACTTTCCCAAGGCAGATGAGCCGGTCGGATTCATGTATCTCTACGTCGGGCTCTGTTACATTAAGAGAACGCAGACTTCGCGCAGCGGAATCGTCATACAGAGTACGGATATAATACGTGTCATTTAAGCGGAAAAGTCCTATCTCATTGTGTCGCGCGGGCGTTTGCTGAAGCACAAGTATCTCTCCCCTTTGAAAGACCGGCTGGCAGTAATTTGTTTTTAGCTGAATACAGTATTCCATACCGCTTATTATATGCTTTTTTTTGAGGCGTATTTTGTATGAAGGCGGCGTCTGCTCAAACTCAGTATATGGCTGATGCAGGATGGGAGAAAAGCATGGAAATTCGGCCCATTCGTCTATGTGGACACGTTTGTACTCTTCGTTAATCAGACCTAATACAAGACGTTTGCTTGGCAGTGGGAGCAGCTTGTATTTTTCTACAGAGAATAGCTCCTCTTCGGTAAGCTCCTGTCCATACTGTGTGCGCAGCTTTGCGCCGGAGAGATAATCCTGATAGAAGTAGTTGGCATCTACTTCGAGAACTGTGATCAGGGATATAAGAATATCAGGTTTCGGATAGCTGATCCCATTTTCATAATTAGCAATTGCAGAGGGGGTGACGTGGATTTTCTCTGCAAGCTGACTGCGTGAAAGATTAAGTTCCTGACGGCGTTCGCGTAATTTGCTTCCAATTCCCATATATATCTCCTCTCGTATATTGTTAAGAAAATTATACTACAAAAAACTTGTAAAATCAATTTGAATTACAAGAAACTTGTTGACATTTATCCTGTTATATCGTAGACTATATGTGACATCAAGGGATAATGACAGCAAATATACGAAAAAATTGCTGTTTTATATGCAAAAGAGAAAATTACAGGCGAATGACCTACAAGATTCTTGTAAACAAAACAGCAAAGACGTATGGAGGGACGAGTATTTAAATTATTAAGGGACAGGGGGAGTAAAGAAATGAGAGACAGTACAATGGATGTGTTGCTGCGAATTGGTATACCGGCAGGAGTAAAGGGGATGACGTATATCTGTGACGCAGTGGAGCTGTTTGATACAGATCCGTATTATTTAGACGGCAAAATGTCGTCTCTTTATGCAGATATTGCGCATAAGAATGATACAACACCTTCCAGCGTAGAACGTGCGATCAGGCATGCATTTGAGACAGCGCTGACGAAAGGTAATCCAGAGATTCTGGAGCAGTATCTGGACACGGCGAATCCGCAGAATTCAAATTTATTGAAGAGTTTGTATTTTCGAATGCGTCAGAAAGCGAAAAAGGAGTGTCAGGCTTCTATATGCGACCTAGAGAAGTGTGAGATGAGAAAACAGATTTATCACGAGGTACTGGAAGCGATTTTTGGTGAACTTGAGTTTGCGTTTATGAAACACCTAGAGCTGACGGGGAGATAAAATTTTGCTTGAAAGTGTGATGTAAACGAGTTATAATATCTATAATTTAAGAAATGATTCTTCAGGGCGGGGTGTGATTCCCCACCGGCGGTATAGTCCGCGAGCCGCTTCGGCGGCCGAACCGGTGATATTGTATGTACAGTAGATTCCGGTACCGACAGTATAGTCTGGATGAGAGAAGAACGCATAGTATGGTTTGTGATATTGCGAGGCGGCCGTGGAGTTTTCATGAAGAAAATTCACGGCCGCTTTTTGTGTTATAGGAAATCGATGTTGCAAACCTCCGACGCACTAGGAGAGCTTTTCTTAAATAATTGACGGAACGTCCCGTTCTTATTTAATGAAAAGGAGAAAAAAGATGGAGATGAGTTTTTTACAGGCGGTTGGCGAGAACGTGAGGTTTGTTCTGATCTGTACGGTCGTGGTGCTTGCGATTGTAGGTGTATCGGAGCTGGTGGAGAGAAAGATACTAAAGGATCGTGTGGTGCAGGTGAAGCGGACGCGGTATTTGACGATATGCGCGATGCTTGGCGCTCTGGCCATGCTTCTGCATATATTTGACTTTCCGGTGCCGTTTCTGGCCCCTGGCTTTTACAAGCTTGATTTCAGCGAGATTCCGGTAATGGTAGGCGCGTTTTATCTGGGGCCGGTAGGAGGAGTGGTCATTGAGCTGGTAAAGATTCTTTTGAAGCTTGTTATCAAGGGAACGAGCACAGCATTTGTCGGCGATCTTGCCAACTTTATTGTAGGCTGCTCCTTTGTCGTGCCGGCTTCTGTTTTGTATCACATAAAGAAGTCAAAGAAAACGGCGGTTGCAGGACTGGCGGCAGGGACTGTTGTAATGACTGCATTCGGCAGCCTTTTCAACGCGGTATATCTGCTTCCGGCTTTTTCAAGGCTTTATGGAATGCCGCTTGATGCGATCGTAGGAATGGGAACGGCGGTAAATCCGGCGATCAGCAGTGTGACGATGCTTGTGCTGTTGGCGGTAGCGCCTCTTAATCTGTTAAAAGGCGTATTGATTTCTGTGCCGACTATGGTATTATATAAACGAATCAGCAGAGTTTTACATAATACTGCACAGGAACAGTACGCACCGCGAAGAGATCGACAGACAGAGGGATGATCGGGGAATCTATATGGGTGCTGCAGAATCTGCAGTGCCCTGTTTTTCTGTTATCGGAAAGAACTTGACGCGCTGAGATGTGAAAGTCTTTGTACGACATAAAATTAAGATGCGTACGGATGCAGGCGGTGTGACAGAGTCGGAGGAGATGAAGAGCAGATGGGAAAAATCAAAAAAATAGAACAGCTTACACATAATCCGTTTGTGAATTTGTATCATCTTGACGTAGAAAACAGGGTGGGAAATCCTGGAAAATATTACGTTGCATCACGGGCGAAGGAGAGAGAAGGGCTTGAGATTTGTACGAAAGAGCAGAAGCCGGACGGGGTGATCATCTACAGTCTTTATGGGGAAAAGCGTGACAGAGTTGTACTGATCCGTCAGTACCGTTATGCGATCGATGGATATATTTATGAGTTTCCGGCAGGGCTTGTTGAGCCGGGAGAGGATTATCACGCGTCTGCAGTGCGGGAAATGCGGGAGGAAACGGGGCTTACGCTTCATCCGCTTTTGGTTGACACAATCTATGAAAAACCGTATTATACTACGATAGGAATGACGGACGAATGTTGCGGCACGGTATTTGGATATTCCGACGGTCAGATCAGTGCAGATGCGCTGGAAGACAGTGAGGAGATCGAGGTCGTTTTGGCTGACCGCGACGAAGTGCGGCGTATTCTGAGAGAAGAGCGTGTGGCGATCGTATGTTCTTATATGCTGATGCATTTTCTGCATGACGAGGAACCGTTTGCGTTTCTGCGCGGATAGGAGGATGAGATGAATACAGAATTTGATATTAAAATAACGACGGGAGCGATGTACCGCTTTCTGATGTACCATGCCTATCACAGTTTCAGTGGGATATTCAGTATTCTTGCAGGTGCGGCGCTGCTTGCTTATTTCTTTATAAAGCTTCCGGACGGTGGTGCGAATCACTGGATATATCTGCTGTTCGGCGTGCTGTTTCTGCTGTATCAGCCGTGGACGCTTTATACAATGGCAGTACGGCAGGCAAAGCTGAATCCTGTGTTTAAGCAGCCGCTGCATTACGTGCTCACGGAGGAGGGGATTGCGGCGACGCAGGGCGAGAATGAGAGCCGGATCGCGTGGGATGCGGTGAAAAAGGTAAGAAGTACCGGAAGCTGCATCTTCGTGTATACGGGAGAAAAGAACGCCTGCATCTGGGTAAGAAGTCAGATGGGAGAGAAAGAACAGGAAGCGTGCACCATGCTTAAAAAACATGTGCCCCAAAAGCTTGTGAAGCTTAGATAAACATCGGGAGGACAGTATGATTATAGAAACAAATTCGGAAAAAGAGACATGGGAGCTCGGAGTGCGTCTTGCACAGCAGGCACAGCCGGGGAGCGTGTTTTCTCTGATCGGGGATCTTGGCGTTGGAAAGACTGTGTTGACAAAGGGAATGGCGGCAGGTCTTGGTATCACGGAGCCGGTGAGCAGCCCGACGTTTACCATTGTACAGGTATACGATGAGGGACGTATTCCATTTTATCATTTTGACGTATACAGGATCGCAGATCCGGAGGAGATGGAAGAGATAGGATATGAGGACTATTTTTTCGGAGACGGAGTCTGCCTTGTGGAATGGGCGAATCTCATTGAAGAGCTGATGCCTGAGCATACAGTGAAGATCACGATCGAAAAGGATCTGCAGAAAGGCTTTGATTACCGCCGGATCACGGTGGAGGATTAAATAAAAATGGGAGCGTAAGATAATGAAAATACTGGCATTAGACAGCTCAGGGCTGGTGGCGTCCGTTGCAGTAGTAGAGGACGAGGTACTGCTTGCTGAGTATACGGTAAACTATAAAAAAACACATTCACAGACACTGCTTCCGATGCTTGATGAGATCGCAGGGATGATCGAGCTTGATTTAAATACGATAGATGCGATCGCAGTGGCAGGAGGGCCGGGGTCTTTTACAGGGCTGAGGATCGGTTCCGCTACGGCAAAGGGGCTGGGACTCGCGCTCGGAAAACCGCTCGTACACATTCCGACCGTTGATGCGCTTGCCTATAATCTTTTTGGCTGCACAGAAGACGTCTGCCCGCTGATGGATGCAAGAAGAAATCAGGTATATACGGGAATCTATCGGTTCGACGGGGAAAAGCAGCAGACGATCCTTGCGCAGACGCCGCTTGCGGTGGAGGAGCTTGCGCGTATTTTAAATGAAAACGGAAAGCCAGTCGTCTTTCTCGGAGACGGCGTTCCGGTATATCGTGAGATGCTCGAAAAGCTTCTGCATGTGCCGTATCGCTTCGCTCCGGCTAATATGAACCGTCAGAGAGCGGCGTCCGTCGGCGCACTGGCGATTTCCTATGTGGCAGAGGGCAGAGTGGAATCAGCGGCAGAGCATGCGCCGGATTACCTGCGGCTGTCACAGGCGGAACGGGAGAGAGCCGAGGCTTTGGCGGGTGCAAAGAAAAGCGATGAAAAAAACAGCTCTGCGAAAAACGGTAAAATGTCTCCGGTGAAAGAAAATGAGCCGGAAGCGACCGGAACAGGCGACAGATGCGTAGAGGAAGCAGCAAGATGATAGTTTCTGCTTCAGAAATAGAAATATCCGAAATGCAGCCGCAGGATGTGCGGGAAGTCGCGTTGCTTGAAAAGGAAATATTCTCGATGCCGTGGAGTGAAAACGGATTTTTGACCTCTTTGCAGTCAGAGGATACGCTGTACCTTGTGGTTCGGAAAAAGCATGAGCTGATCGGATACTGCGGATTTTTACAGTCATTCGATGAAGCGGATATTACGAATGTAGCGGTAAGCCCCGCATATCGGGGAAAAGGCGTAGGATATGCGATGCTTGCAGAGCTGATGCGTCGGGGAGGGGAGCGCGGAGTTTCCAGATATACGCTTGAAGTACGTATCGGAAATGCAGCGGCGATCAGGCTTTATCACCGGCTTGGCTTTGAGGATGCAGGCATCAGAAAAAACTTTTATGAAAAACCGCGCGAGGACGCCCTGATCATGTGGACGGGGCAGGGGGCGGCAGATATTCTCAGGGATTCCCAGTAGGCATAAAAAAGCAAACGCACTATAATGTAAGAACAAAAGAAAAATAGTGATGCTTGCGCATACGGGAGGAACGAGATGAACACAGAAAAAACACTGTATTGCAACAAATGCGGAAAAACAATAAAATTTGAACGTGGAATCGCAAAGGAAGATGTGATCTTCATATCGCACGAATGGGGGTATTTCTCACAAAAAGACGGAGAACGCCACAGCTTCTGCCTTTGCGAATTGTGCTACGATAAAATGCGGGAATCATTTGCGCTTCCCGTACAGAAGGAAGAATATATTATATAAGAAACGGAGGAAGGCTTATGCTGGATGTGTGCCTTCTCGGAAGCGGCGGTATGATGCCTCTTCCGTATCGTCTGCTGACTTCTCTTATGACGAGATATAACGGCAGCAATCTATTGATCGACTGCGGCGAGGGTACGCAGGTCGCAATTAAAAAGAAGGGGTGGAGCTTCAAACCTATCGATACGATCTGCTTTACCCACTATCACGGAGATCATATCAGCGGTCTGCCGGGGCTTTTGCTGACTATGGGAAATGCAGAGCGGACAGAACCTCTTACGCTGATCGGTCCAAAGGGATTGGAGCGGGTGGTGAATTCGCTTCGTGTGATCGCACCGGAGCTTCCGTTCCCGATCATTTTCAAAGAGATTCAGGGAGCCGAGCAGGTTTTTGAGCTGAACGGATACAAGATTACGGCTTTTCGGGTGAACCACAATGTGACGTGCTATGGATATACACTGGAGATTGACCGCGCCGGAAAATTTGACGTGACGCGGGCGAAAGAGGCCGATATACCGATGAAATTCTGGAGCAGGCTCCAGAAAGGGGAAGTGATCGAGGACGGCGGCAGAGTATTTCATCCGGAGGATGTTCTGGGACCTGCTCGTAAGGGAATCAAGGTTACGTACTGTACCGATACACGCCCTGTCGATGCGATCGCAAAAGCGGCAGATGGCGCGGATCTGTTTATTTGTGAGGGAATGTACGGAGAGCCGGAGAAAGCTGCAAAGGCAGTAGAGTATAAGCATATGACGTTTGAAGAAGCGGCGAAACTTGCAAGGCGTGCGAAGCCTTCGCAGATGTGGCTGACGCACTACAGTCCGTCGCTCGTCAGACCGGAAGACTATATAGAGGGAGTCCGCAAGATATATCCGGAAATATATCCGGGCAAGGATGGAAAAACGATAGAACTTGATTTTGCAGAAGAGTAACGGAGGCGCACGATGGACGAAAAAGATATTTTAATACTTGCAATAGAGAGCTCTTGTGATGAGACGGCAGCCGCTGTTGTGAAAAACGGCAGAGAGGTGCTGTCAAATGTGATTTCTTCGCAGATCGAGCTGCATAAGCTTTATGGCGGAGTTGTGCCGGAGATAGCCTCAAGAAAGCATATCGAGAAGATCAATCAGGTGATAGAGGAAGCGCTTCTGACTGCCGGAAAAGAGCTTTCCGATATGGACGCCGTAGCTGTGACGTATGGTCCGGGGCTTGGTGGGGCGTTGCTTGTCGGAGTGGCAGAGGCGAAGGCGATCAGTTATGCGGCAAAGCTGCCGCTTGTCGGCGTGCATCACATAGAGGGGCATATTTCAGCTAATTATATAGAAAATAAGGATCTGGAGCCGCCGTTTATCTGCCTCGTTGTATCGGGCGGACATACGCATCTTGTAAAAGTCAGCGATTACGGCGAGTATGAGATACTTGGACGGACAAGAGACGATGCGGCAGGAGAAGCGTTTGATAAAGTAGCGCGTGCAATCGGTCTGGGCTATCCGGGAGGACCGAAGATAGACAGGCTTTCAAAAGAGGGCAACCCGCTCGCGATCCATTTCCCGAAAGCGAAGATCGAGGATGCTCCGTATGATTTCAGTTTCAGCGGTCTGAAATCAGCCGTGCTCAACTATCTGAACGGCTGCAAAATGAAAGGCGAAGAGATCAATGAGGCGGATGTGGCAGCTTCCTTCCAGAAAGCAGTGACAGACGTACTCGTAGAGCACGCGATGCTTGCGGTAAAAGCGTCAGGCATGGATAAACTGGCGATCGCAGGAGGTGTGGCGTCGAACGGTACGCTGCGTGCAGCAATGGAAGAGGCGTGCGCAGCGAACCATATCAGATTTTACCGCCCGTCACCGATCTTCTGCACAGACAATGCAGCAATGATCGGAGTAGCTGCTAAAAAAGGCGTGCGCCATGGCTGGGATCTGAATGCCGTGCCTAATTTGAAACTGGGAGAGCGTTGATTATTTTGCGTATAGGATACTCAAAAAAGATGTTTAGATGACATACTTTTAGAACACCGGAATTGTATTTATGTATTGGCAGGAGAAAGTGCGGCAGATACGATGAATCGTTTAAGATGAGAAGCGATGGAGGAGGATCATAATGAAAACAGCAGCGATCGTACTTGCAGGCGGCAGCGGAAGCAGAATGAAGAGCAGCGTAAAAAAACAGTACATGCTGATAGGCCAAAAGCCTGTGCTGTATTATTCGCTGCGTGTATTTCAGAGCAGCGATATTATTGATGAGATCGTTCTGGTATGCGGTGCAGAAGAAATAGAGAATTGCAGGAAAGAGATCACGCAGCGGTATGGATTTACAAAGGTAAAAAAAATCGTGGCAGGAGGAAAGGAACGGTATCATTCTGTCTATGAAGGGCTGAAAGCCGTTCCTGACTGCGACTATGTGATGATCCATGACGGCGCACGCCCGTTTGTCGATGAAGATATGTTAGAGCGTATCTGGAAGGAGCTTCCCAAAGTACGTGCATGTACCGTCGGCATGATGGTAAAGGATACGATCAAAATGAGTGATGAACAAGGATACGTATCCGAAACGCTTCCGAGAGAAAAACTGTGGTCGATTCAGACGCCGCAGGCATTTGAATACCGTTTTATTCGTGAGATCCACGATCAGGTGGCGAACGGGGCACAGTTATCACAGAAAATTACAGACGATGCGATGCTGGCTGAATATATCGGTAAGATCAAGGTGAAACTAATAGAGGGCTCCTATCAGAATATCAAGATTACGACGCCGGAGGATATTCTGTTTGCAGAGGCGATCCTGCGTCAGAAGGAGGCAGAAAAGCCTGCTTTCTAAGGAAAAACCAGAAGCAAAGAATCCGGATAAAAGCCGAAATTTGCTTTTATATTTCTTCTGACGAAAAAAGATTAAAAAAATTTAAAAAAGTGATTGACAGAATCCGCCAAAACTGTTAATATATACAGGCGTTCAACACTAACGCGATGTGGAGAGGTATCGAAGTGGTCATAACGAGGCGGTCTTGAAAACCGTTTGTCC
>ENA-ORMO01003357-ORMO01003357.1-human-gut-metagenome-genome-assembly--contig:-NODE-3357-length-10534-cov-2.329325_pt1 | contig 10534 bp, 10 predicted proteins | sample MGYA00242106_ERZ509001 | MGnify/ENA primary metagenome ERZ509001 (study PRJEB26280, sample SAMEA2338736) | human gut metagenome | biome: human gut; feature: human-associated habitat; material: faeces... | reverse complement strand
AAGCCCCATCAGCCGCAACAGAATCAAGGTACTCTATCAGTTTTTCATAGCTATTTATATCTTCCGCCTTAAAACTATATTTATCCAGCAAAGCCTGTGTCGTCCAAATCCCTCCAAATGATATATCAGCACGATTGTTAGGAATTCCGTAGTAAAGCCCATCAAATTTTACTTCTTTCCAACTGCTTTCAGCTTGATTCTTTACTGTCAAAGGCATATATGTTTGGATGAACTCCCAATCGACCCCTTTGTATGCACCATTTTTTACATAATCTGTAAATCCTAACCAAGAAGCACCATAAATTAGATCCACATCCTCATCTCCTGCCAAAAATAGAGATAGCTTATTAGCATAATCCCCATATGAGACAAATGTGACATTGACCTTTGTATTAATTTTTTTAATCATCAGCTCATTGGCTAATTCCATTACTTCATCAAAATCTTCCGGTTTATTTCCTGGAACGAAAAAATTCACTTCTTCATACTCAGATAAATCTAAATCACTCCATGGATTATCATCTAATATTTCTTCTTCTCCCAAATTATCTGCCTTAGCCCCCTCCTTGCTATCCGCACTAGAAGTTTCTTCTTTAGATGATCCACATGCAATTGTCATCCCCAACAAAATTACAATTAAACAAATTGCCACCCATTTCTCCATGAACGAATGTTCTCTTCTGTAAAATCTTTCTTTCATAGTAACCTCCTTTTTATGATAAATTATATAAAACCCCTTCATCTAAATAATATTTGTCATCCTTTCACAGCTCCTATAGTAAGCCCCTTAATAAAATAGCGCTGCACAACCGGATATAAAAAAATAATCGGCCCTGTTGCCACACAAGTCATTGCCATTCGCATACTTGTAGTCGGCAAACTAATATTTTCAACAGCATCCATATTTCCTTCCGCTATTAGTTGTTTTAATGCCTGAATGGTACTAAGCATATCCTGTAAAAAATACTGCAGTGACTGCATTTCTTCCTTTGTACTAAACAGCATAGAATTGTACCAGTCATTCCAATACCCCAATGCGGCAAATAATCCTAACGTAGCCAAAAGAGGTTTTGCAATAGGTAAATAAAGTTTAAAATATATTGTAAGCTCTCCCGCACCATCCATTTTGGCTGATTCTGATATCTCATACGGAATACCTTTCATATAATTTTTAGCTATAATCATGTTCCATACCGGAAAGGCCATTGGTAAAATAAGAGCAAAATATGTATTCTTAAAGTGAAGCGTCTGCGTACAAAGGATATACCAAGGGATTAATCCTCCACTAAAAAGTGTCGTAAAGAAAAAGAAAAATGAAAATTCATTACTCCATTTAAAATCGCGCCTAGAAAGTACATACCCTGTAACAGTAGTAAGAAACAATGATAATGCAGTGCCAATAATCGTTGTAAAAATCGTATTCATATAGGCACGTCCAATTCGTCCAAGATTTGTGAATACCAATTGATATGCCTCTAATGATAACTCCTTAGGGATTAAACGAAAACCATAGCGTATGAGTGATGATTCCTTGGCAAAAGAAGACACTCCAATCAAATAAAACGGAATAACACACATCATTCCAAAAACAAACAATAAAATATATCCTAGTGCACGAAACAAAATTTCATTTACTGAATGCGGATAATTGAGCCTCCCACTTCTATCTCTTCCCGTTTCTTTCTTTAGTCCCCTATACAATGCAACTTGACCCAGATATTCAGAAATATGTTTCAAGCTAATTCACCTTCCCTCAATTAGAAGAGCGTGTAGTCCGGTTGTAATTTTTTTACTATAAAGTTAGCTAGCAAAATGGTGACGAAACAAAGCACCGACTGATATAATCCAGCTGCTGCTCCATAGCCTAAATTTGCATTTCCGGCCATTGCTCTATAAATGTACAAATCTAATATATCTCCTACTTCAAGCAAAACACCATTATTACCAATCAATTGATAGAACATTCCAAAATCCCCCCGAAAAATCTGCCCACAATTCAGCAAAAACATTATTATCATAGTAGGCAATAAACACGGGATTGTAATTTTGAATACTTTTTGCCAGCTATTAGCACCATCTACTTCAGCTGCCTCATACATCTCTGCATCTATATTGGCAATCGCGCTCAAATATATTATGCTTCCGTATCCAACACCTTTCCACATACGAAGTATAACCAGTAGAAAAGGCCAAGGTGTTGCATTTGTATAGACATTGACCATATCAATCCCAAAACTTTTTATAAGACGGGATATCATACCAGTATCGTAATCTAACATAGTCTGTACGACAGATGATGCTATGACCCAAGATATAAAGTAAGGTAAAAAAATGAATGACTGGAAAGTCTTTTTAAACCACTTACACTTCATCTCATTAATAATGATGGCGAACCCAACTTCCATTATCATACCGACAATAATAAACGCAAAATTATATAACAATGTATTGCGTGTTAATGGCCATAGCTTGCCGGATACTATCAGGAAGTCAAAATTTTTCATTCCAACCCACGGACTCGCAAGTAAGCCTTGGGCATAATTATACTTTTTGAATGCCATAATTATCCCACCCATTGGAATGTATGAAAAAATGACTACATAAATAATTGCTGGCAGTAATAGAAGAAGATACATTTTATTTTTTCGCAAATCTCCTAAGAAAGTATGCTGGTAGCCTCCTATATGCTTTAAATGTATGTCTTGTTTTATCACCTCTCACCCCTCCTCAATAGCTTTAGGATCGATATATATACAGCGCACTCCAGCAAGTTTATAGTTATCTTTCCGCAGTTTTGTTATCCCGGCGAAAAAAATTCCTGCATGATCCAACGCACCATATGCTCCTCCGCAAAGTGGCATCACTTCCCCTTCTGTATTCACCCATCTCCATCCCAAGTTTCCCATATATTCAGGAGTAGATGGAAACAACCCCAAGAGCCGTATCACATCTGAAATCTCGATTCCTTCTCCGGCACTGATTTTTTCAAAAGCACAATTTCCAATTCCTCTCTTACCTCCTCCTATCGTTAATTGTATACCTCCTTCCGGAACCGTATAATGTAGGGCAGTATCCTTCCCTTGCAGAAGCAATTCTCCTTTCATATTCAGCCCACGCCATAATGGTGAGTCAGAGGACCAATCTCCATCTGGCATCATCAAGCCTTCCATATCAATAAACTGAATCTCTCCGTTCATCAACCGAAAGCCAGCATCCCATTCATTGAGGTTACCATTTAGATCCCATATTCCATCACATCGTCCGTTGTGGCTCCATTCTACCGGGCCACTACCGGTAAGCGATAATCCGTCACCCGATAAAATTCCTGCTTCTTCTGGATGCATAAAATCATGCCCATAATTATTATTACCTTTTGGAAGAAATCCTTTTTTGCGGCACCACAACGCAATTGCCATACGCAATTGAAACGGCATCGGCAGCCAATTGGCCCCCTTTGCCCGACAACGTTCTACCGCCTCATCGAAAGTTTCAATTCTCTGTGGAATGCTCATAGGAAGGGAAGTCAATCTACCATTCACTATGCTATTTAAATATTTTGAAACCCATATTTCCCGTATAATATGATCCCCTAATATAAAAGCTGGATGAAAGCAATCCTCCTGATTACCATCTAGCAGTTCTTTACAACGCATAGCAGGAATGCGAACCATAATAGAAGGAATCCCAGCATCGTCATATAAAACTGTATTCTCACCATGAGAAAGCTTTTCTACTGATTCTTTCAGCAGTTTACATGCTTCTTTTTCTGACTCCCGTCCCTTCTTTTCCAAATAATAGAGCCTTTCCACCGTTTCATCCATAGCATAAGGCTTTCCAAATACACGGCATTCATTTCTTAAAATTTCATGAAACATGATTTTTTTTTCTTTCACTCTTCCACCTCTTTTCATCTACTTTTTCTAACATTTGTCAAATATATAAAAAATTTGTTACCTTTTCCATATTTGTTATTATAATTGACATAAAAACTCAATGTGTAATATAATAAATTTGTTTATAATGATATGGAACATATCGTCTACTTTTTTATCCATAATTATCATTATGCAAAGAAGCCCTCTTAATCAGGTTAAGTACACACCTTAAAGGAACTAACAACAAAGTATCGAATAGGATTGTCGCCATAATGTGCCATAATTAGAGAACAATAGTGTTGTTGTCAGATTCGAGAAAATCAAATCCGAAGGCCAATATACAGAAGCCATCAGCGCCATTCACAAATTGAAATGGTTCAAAGAGTATTTTGCTCTCATAAAACATGGTCCTTGTAAAATGGTTTCGTTTGATAATATCAATACCAATGTAAATCATGAAGAACCACCTCACTTTCCAAAGTCTGATATTATAATATTGACTAATGATTATTATCGTAGGCTTAGATTGAAATAAGTACTTATTATAAATACTCCAGGCGACATCCAGTATATAAACAAACCATTCAGATAAAGACAACAGCAATACACTCCTATAGAGTAATCAATGCTACAGGAGCAAGTTAAGAGTCTACAGGAACTGAATACGATACCAGATTAAAAGAAAGGAAATGTGATGTTTAAGCTCCTATAACATCATACAAGGATCAAATGCCCTATCCCAACATCAAAAAATTGCCTTTATGGCCATCTATTTGCAAAATTGTAATCATTCAAAAGCCTTTGACCATAGAAACATCTAATGTAGAAAATTGCTTTCTGCAAATTATTTCCGGTAAAGCTGCAGTATGTTTCGAAACTAAGCGTCACACCCTAACAGCCCGTTCCATAGTTGTGCTGGGACGTAACACTTCAATTATATTAGAGCCTCAAGAAAAACAGGAATGCCAGTTTTATCTGCTTTTTCTGCAACACTCTATTTCTTTGCCTCATATCGATTTGAATCGTTTGTGTTTGAATATCTCATTGGTAGATTCTTTTTTTGGACGGAAGACTCGGTTTTGTGTTCTTACAGATCAAGAGTACATTTATATCACATTCAGTTCAATTTTATATGAATGGGAGCACGATTATCCAGAGCGTAACAATCTGTTAAGTTCTCTTTTTAATGAATTTTTTATCAAATTAGCGCGTTCTTTTTATGCCCATAACCATCCAACTGGGATCCAATATCTTACGATTGCTCGAGAATATATCAAACAGAACTTTCAAGAATCTCTTACTTTAGAAAAAATTGCCGTCCATACAGGAATTAGCCGTTCTTACTTAGCGCAGCTTTTCTCTACATATATGAATCGTAGTGTAATAGAATATATTCAAGCAATTCGTTGTGATCATGCCGCTTATTTGCTCAGTACAACAAATCTTGCTATTATCGATATTGCTATAGAAACTGGATTCAATAGCCGTCAACATTTTACGCGTACCTTCAGTAAAATTTATGGTCTATGTCCATATGAATACCGTCATATTAATCATATAGCCTATCGAGTTCCCTTCACTGATAGTCAAAGCAAAAGTATTCATTAATACATTTTTCCAATGAATGTAGGGACAGAAAAAACCTATTAGACATCTTATGTTATAAAGCTTTGCTAAATTCCATACAAGCCTCACGACAAACGCATGAGTAAATGTAGGTTTGTCAAACATTTGTTACACTGACTTTAAAAAATCATGAAGTACCTGATGCGGTGTCTTCCATCCTAACGGTCTCATAGGAAATTTGTTGTAATCCCTGCGGTTGTAGAATTTGAGCTGTTTGCTGAAGTCTTCAAAGGAATAAAAGGTATGTGTGGCACAAAACCGTTCATTGTCTTTCCTGTGACTTCTTTCTACCTTGCCATTGTACCTGGGCGTATAAGGGCGAATCAGTTTGTGCTTGATTCCATGTTCCATGAGACGTTCCTGAAAAAGGGTAGGCTTATCCGAACCACCATGAGGGCCAAACCGTTTCGTAAACTCCTGTCCGTTGTCTGTCTGGACACATTCGATAGGGCAGGGGAAAGCCCTGATCAGGTGTTCCAGAAATAGGGCGGAGGAATAGGAACTGTGTTCCTGGAAAGCTTCCACAAAGCGCCAGCGGGAATACTCATCAATGGCAGTAAACTGATAGAAATGCTGTCCCTTGGCTTCATTTACAAGGCACACGGAAGGAACAAACTTCACATCAATCTGAATGCGCTGACCGGGATAAAGCATCTGTTCGTAAGGCTTGGGAACATACTTTGGATTAAGAGGCTTCACAGCGAGGAGGTTCTGCCTGCGCAGGAAACGGTATAAGCCGGAGATGGAGCGGGAGTAACCGCGCTGCATAAGTTTAACCCAGAAAATAACAAGGCCATCATGAGGATTGCGTTTGCGCATATCAGAGATAAGCTTGATTTCCGAAGGGGAATGCTGGTTAAGGTGATGGTGAGGTCTTCTGGAGCGATCCCGAAGGGATTCTAAGAAACCATCAAAACGCCGTTTCCAGCGGTAGATATACTGTCTGTTGGTTTTGTATTTGATGGCAGCTTTGGAGACCCCATGTTTTTCAGCGTAATTAATAAGAGATAGACGGTAGTGCATATCTTGTGTTATAGTAGTCATAGTAGGAAACTCCTTTGTCTTTTTGGTTGTGGTGACTAAAATATAACACAAAGTGAGTATTCCTGCTTTTTTATTATTCAGTTGTAACATATGTATTGTAAACCTACACTTTGCTTTTGTTATTACTCAGCCCTCCGCATATGCTTCGTCCTCCGGCGCCATCCCCATCCGGGCCTTCCTCTGTCCCTGCGGCGGGTATGGATGGGGGATGGCGCCGGAGGGCGAAGCATATGCAGAGGGCTGAGCAGTAACCCGCTTTTTACTGATCGGTATATCCGCTTCCCTGTTTCAGGCCGAAGTGCCGCTCCACCAGCTCCAATGTATCCTGGATACTCCTGTTTTCATCCCGCCAGACACATCGAAAACCGCTTTCCACAAACACGCGCCAGTTCTCCTCGCCGTTGCATGCCCGCAGACACGCCCGGTAATTTTCAAAGGCCTTTTCCTTCTCTTCACTCTGCTGTAAAACCTGATAGAGAAACTGCTTCTCCCGGTCTTCCCTTTCAAAAAAGCGGTTCACAGCGGTTTCTCCATCGGAAAGCAGAAACAGCACATGATGATAATCGGAAATCCGGCTCAGAGTTTCCGGACAGAGATTGGTATCTGCAAAAACCATCCTGCCCAGGCCCGCATAACGGATCAGAAGCACCATTTCCAGCTCTTCGGCCTCCCTGGAACATCCCTCTATCCAGGCGGCATATTCCTGCGGAGTCCTGGAAACAAACTGCTGCCAGTCCTGACAGTTTTTGATATACCACAAATTCGGCTGATGAACGCCATCAATCAGATCCATCAGCTGATCATGATAATTCTCACCGCAGCAGATCCCATCATACTTTTGAGCAAGAAGCTTTATCATTGTGGATTTTCCGGCATAGGAGGTTCCATTGATAAAATAAACATTCTGAAACAGAGCTTTCAGGATGTTGGCGGATATTTCAACTTTTTCTCTTTTCATTTTCTTCTCCTTTTTGGGTACGACAATAAGGGCTTATCAAATAAGCCCTGCTTCTCCGATTTTCTTCGCTATGTATTTCAAAACTGAATCCTAATATTACTGTTTGTTATGCCTGCAGATTCATGGCATTCAAAATAGCTTGATTGATTTTATCATAAGAATGCCAGGCGTCAGTGGGAATCTTTATTCCCGTAAAAGTAAAAATTTCAATGATCTTGTCCATGATCTGAGCACCTGTAAAACCTGTTTCTTCTTTGATCTTCTCATTGGTAATGGAAACGATCTCATGTGCTGCCATATTACGGATTTTGCTTTCTACCAAGCGTAGGTTTTCTGCTATTTCTATCAACCGTGCCTCTTTTGAATAATATGAAATCAGAGTATTCAGATGATCCGAAGAAATCATTGTCGGATTAAAATTCGGTTTATATTTGCCATCCAATACTCTATAAATTTCCTTTCCCTTTACCTTTTCCTTTAGTTTTGCAATACTCCACTGTCTCTTTCCTTTTACCTTTTTGGTATATAAATCTATATTGACCCCACACTGACGTTTCAATGCAAGTTCAAATAAATCAACGATAATCGGCGTAATTCCACGAATAAAATCGGCATATTCCTTTCGTTCCAATTTGATGCTGAGATTTAGAGCATATTCAAAATATTTTCGGTTTTTCTCTTCCTTTACAGGCAGACAATCTACATCCATCTTTTGCTGCCACTTATCTACTGTTGGAAAGTCCAGCAAAATACGAGCCTCTGCCAACTTCAACAGACTATAGTATGCTTTTACATCCTCCGGCTGCATCGTTTCCGCCACTGCGACCGCCGCCTGATAATCATATACTTCAATATGCTTTTTAATAATTTCTTCTTTCTTTATCCTGGACAATGTCGGACAATCAGTCACCTTACATCTTTTTTCAAAATCAGGCGCATTATCCTCATTCTCTTCCCATAGTTTCTTTATATCATAGCCTTCATGCGTATGTTCATTCATTTTTCCTGTTGGAGTTCTCACCTGAATCGTGACCGCAGGAAACTCTCCAAGGGTTTGTAAAACCAACAATCCGCTTTTCATTGCCGGCGTTCCAGAAGATACGTTTATCAATAATTTATCTGAAGAATCCATTTCTGCACATATATCACTGATTATTTTTCTAAATTCCTGGTAAAAAAAATCGTATTCATGCACATTGATCAGCTCCGGTCTCTCTATTTCAATTATCGGAACATTTTCTCTGCTCTGTAATTGAAAAAGATGCTTCAATGCATAACGATAGCGATCATCTTTTTGTTGATTTTCCAGCATCTCCTTCGACATATACAGGATAACTTTCGTTGGTTTATAGACTCTGCAAATATGCAGAAGAGCTCCATCTTTACGGTTATTCATGGAAATCGGATCCGTTCCTCCAACGGGTGAAAACAAAATAATCTCATTCATAACTAATCTCTTTCCTCCTTATACCAGGATAACATCCTCCTGCTCATTTACTTTTTCTGCTCCGATATTGGTCACCTGGCCTTTCCCAATAATCTTATACACACGAATGCTATCCTCCTCATTTCCAAAGGGAACAAGCTCCTGTAAAAGCTTTTTATATTTTTTCTTCGTAAGTACAGCCTCAAAGGCAGATTTCTGTATACGGAAACCATAGCCCTGCAAAAGCTTTGCCAGCTTTACCCTTTTTCTGTTTTCCACAATATCATAGATAACAAGCACGAATACCTTATCATTTTCTGAAGAATCCTGAATATCAAAAAAGTAATTTTCCCTATCCATATTATCTTATCTCAATCGGCCTATAAAGTGAATCATCCTCCGTTTCTATCGCCCTGACCAGTGCATCAATTTGCAGGCTGATCCCCTGACGAAAAGATACGGGATATTCTACATAACTCAAATATTTCATTTTGGTTTGAAGTTTATTATTTAACTTGTTTAAAAAAATTTTCATACCATTTCTTGTCAGAAAGCATCCCGGTTCGTCTACATTTTTAATAAAATCCTCCTTTTGTATCTCATGTCCGTTAATAAGGCTCATTGTCATGGAGTCAATTATAACTGCCCGCCATTCTTCCATCAAATCGCTGGCTAATGTCGGATGCTTCTCCTTATCTCTGTGCAGAAATCCAAAGTAAGGATTTAATCCTTTCATTTCAATTACAGAATATAATTCATTCATTAAAATTGAATATCCAAGGCTTATCATAGAATTAAATTCATCCATTGGCGGCCGTCTTGTTCTGCCATGAAATTTGAAATCTGTTTCGATCACTTCCGACAATCCATCAAAATATGCTTTTGCTCCTTGCCCTTCATATCCCATCAATTCCGCATTTGATTTACTGTTTTCCGCTTTCTGTCTGCAGATTTTCAGCATTTTAATTTGTTCAGCCACAGAAATTTCCGTACTTTTTTCATATCTGCGCAAGACGACGATCTGATTTTTCAATTTTGCCTCTATCAGCCTTTTCGCCAATCTTAAGGCAAATTCCTTCTCATACAGAATACTTTGCTGCCTCTGTCTTGCTGCATTTACATGTCCTGTAGATTGAAGTCGTCCAAAATATTTACCACCCTTCGAAAAAAAGGAAACCGGAATTCCTTTTTCCAGGCATGCCTTTATACACTGCGTCGTCAATTGAGACTGCCCTAAAACAGTAATACTTTCTACCGTTTCTACCGGGACAGAACGCAGTAACCCATTTTGGTATTTTATGACCATCCGATTTCCGTCAATACCAATTGTTGCACCATCTTCATTCACATACAACAAACTCATTTCTTTCCTCCTGCTACTTTTAATAATGTTTCTTTATTTTTTGAGCGGATTTGTTCTCTGTCTATACGTGCCTGAATGATAAAATCCGTAAGCTTCGAACTGGTCATTACAGCTTCTCCCGGCTGAAGTGTTGTTTCTTCCACTGCTTCACCTGTTTCATTTTCATCGAGGCTTGCAATTTCTCCATTACTTAACATGTCATCAGTTCCATATGTAGACTCATATATTTCATTTGTGACTTC
>ENA-ORMO01003354-ORMO01003354.1-human-gut-metagenome-genome-assembly--contig:-NODE-3354-length-10540-cov-2.078493_pt1 | contig 10540 bp, 11 predicted proteins | sample MGYA00242106_ERZ509001 | MGnify/ENA primary metagenome ERZ509001 (study PRJEB26280, sample SAMEA2338736) | human gut metagenome | biome: human gut; feature: human-associated habitat; material: faeces... | reverse complement strand
ATCTCCAATAGTTGTAACGCTTTCTGCATATTTGCTTAAGTGTTCTTTGATACAATCGACTAAAGGAATATGGTATGAACTGTCAAAACGATTGTTGAGATTACTTAATGATACCTCGTAATTCCTTATATCCTTTGTTTTGTCAAAGTATTTAGGCTTAAAATCTTCTAATGGAGGAAGTTTTAATTCATCTACTAATAGCTTTTCGGCTTCATCAATTAAATCGTTAGATTCATCTCTCAAATCATAAGATTTAACGACCAAGTTATGAATTTCCTTTTTTAGTTCCTCTGGTGGATTAGGAATGAAAATATTTTCCAAATGGACGGGTTCAATATGGCTTACTACCGAACCGTAATTATTAGTTGTTACTAATAACTGACCTATATCCGTTTTTAAAAATGCATATACATATCCGCTATCAAATTTATTATCCATCTGGATTCTAATGACATCATCAGAAAATATCTTATTTTCTAAGGTTTTTGAAACATACGTGCAGTTACCGATAGTCCCTGAACGCGTCATAAGTATGGTATTGTATTTGGCTTTAAGTTTGTCAAAATCTGTCTTTGTTAATGCGGAAATATACTTACTCGCTTTAGGGTAAATTTCGTTTAGTTGTGAAGGTAGATAAAAATCAATAGAATCACTACTTTTATTAATATAAATGCGTTTAAATCTGTTAGGATAAAAAACTTCACTCGCAAAAGCATCTTTACCACTTAAAGGTTTCAAAAATTTATTATATTTTGAATTATGTAGTTGTTCCCTTGCATTTTTTGCTTCGATTTTAAATACACTAGCTTCCAAACGATTATCAAAGTTCATCACTTCAGATAAGGATACATTACACCATTTAAGGTTTGCTTCTGGAATATCAATAGTATTTACCTGTCCTACCATCCTATACCTTCCTGCTGTTTCCATTTAGCAAAAATCTGAGGTATTTCCCTTGTTTGGTCATCTAATATTTTAACTTGAGCTGTCGTTTTTACAACTGTAGTTTCTTGGGTATTAGAATTAACATTGGTAGTTTCTATTTCTTCAGGTACTAATATTTCGTTTCCATATTTATCTCTCTTAAACAATGGCGTCCCTCTCTTATCATGCCCAATTCTATCAACCATTGCCATAAATATTTTATAATCTTTCATTTGGCCAGAAGTAGCTTCGTTATCCATTTCTCCTTGTGTCTTCTTTTGTAGGAACAATACAGAAGTTTGTGTTCCATTTCTTGGCTGGAAAGTATCTTCATGCAAATCAATACTTGCAATTATATAGGCTTTTTGTATTAACCATACTCTAATATACTCCAGTCCAGGAGAGCCTAAAATTGCATCTGGCAGAACTATTCCCATTCTGCCGCCAGGTTTTAATAATTGAAGGCATCTCTCAATAAAAAGTTGCTCAGGTGGAACAGATGTTTGTAATCTATCCGATTTATTCCACTTCCCATCCTGATCTTTACTCCATATATGTCCTAAATCGTATTGGGATAATATATCTGTATCTTGAATAGGAATTTTGCTACCAAAAGGCGGATTAGTTACAATTACATCAAAGAAAGCTATATTATCTTTATTTGTAATCTTATTTTTGGTTATACCAAGAGCAGATGCAAGCTTTGTTTTAAATTCATCAGACCACTGATGAGGTAGTTCAAGAGTATTGCAAGGTAAAATGTTGCCACTACCATCATTGTTCATAACCATATTCATTTTCGTTGCCTTGACTAAATCAGGATTTATATCAAAACCGAAAAAGTTATTAGAAGCGATTTCAGAAATTCTCGTTCTATAAAGAATTATCTCCTCTTGATTCCAATCTTCTTTCTTTTTACCCAATTGTTTTTCCAAAGTTTTCTCTAAATTGGAAATAACATAAGTCATCGCATTAACAATAAAACCGCCCGTTCCACAACTGCTATCCAACACACGTTCCTCAATTGTTGGAGCTAACATCTCAACAGTCATCTTCATAACATTTCTGGGGGTAAAGAATTCTCCTCGGTCACCTCTTAAGTTTGCACCAACCAATTCTTCATATGCTTTACCTTTGATATCAATGTTGGTATTAAGTAAACTATATTTTTGAAGTTCAGCAACCAAAAACGCTGTTGTTCTAGGTTTTAATTTGATTTCATCATTAGCATCAAAAATATTAGAAAATTTAGTTTTTACTCTAGAAAATATTTTACTTATTCTCTTTTTAACAGTTAACTGCCCATCTGGATTATTTTTTTCTGCGGAGGTCGCATAAAATTCTAACGGATTAGGAATATTCTTTTCATCTTCAATTTTGCAAAAAATAAGTTTTAACAACTCAAAAAAAGCTGGCTGCTTTTGCAAGCCTTCATTTACATATATATGATTATGGCAAGTCTTAAAAACAAACAATAGATTATCTTCATATGCTTTTTTAAGCTTATCTCTGGTTGGTCTATCAATGTCATCTAAAGAACCATCCGCCGAAGGAATATCATTGTAATCAACGAATTCTATTTCTTTTTTATCATTGATGATCTTACGATACACCTCTTTCTCTTTTCCATTTGTCCACATTCCCCACTCACAATTTGGACACGCAGACATATAAGATTGAAGTTGCCCTACCCCATCATTTTTACTGCTAGGAGCAACTGTTTCTTTTTTACACTCAATAATAACTTTGATATTGTTTTGATTAAATTCCGTACAATCTTTAGGAAAGATAACAATGTCAGCTCTGGGTTTTCTTGATCCCAGATTTAATGTGTATTCAACATTAATCCTGTCTCGACTATATTTATGTTCATTAACCAGTCTTTTTTCTATGGTTTGGCGAACATATTCCTCAGGGGTATCATTTCTAAATTTATTATCTATGTAATCACAAATTTTCCCTTCGGGAATTACAATCACATTATGATGAACCATAAGTATCACTCTTCCAAATTACTAACATTTGTCACTTAAAAGAAATGTTAAAAAATAGTTAAAATAAACACTTTAATTTATTTTTGCACAATATTTTAAATAAATCATTAAAAAACAGTGTTTTTAGTTATAATGTTTTAATTTTAACATCTCCTCTGCTAGTCTATCAGCCCTAGCCTTTTCTAGTTCGTACTGCCGTTTGTAGTATTCGGCGTCGCGTTGGTAGTTTAGGACTTCTTGGGCGAGGATGCGTTTATCTATGTTGCTTAAATCTACGCAAGAGATGGTTAAATAGGTTTTTCCGGAAAGGTTCAACACTCTGCGGCCGTGGATGTCCGTAGATTTTAGAAGGTATCCCTCGCGGATCAGTTCGTTTACCATCACTTTGGCCGAATTGACCGTTAATCCGAGAGCGGCAGCGATTTTATCGTTCCCCATGAAAAATGTATGGTTATTGTTGGTTTTGTATTTAATGAAATCCAATAGCAAACGTTTGGTTATGGATAGCTCAGTTTTGCTTTTGCTCATGTTTTCTCCTCATAAAAATTTGTCTCACAAATATTTATTGAAGAAGAACGCTGGATTTTCATTTGAATAAAATCCCTGCCGGAAATCGTTATTTCCACCTGTTTTAGATATCGGAAACCGTTATTTCCGGTTTTCTTGAAACGGAAACTCTTATTTCCACCGGTGAAAACTGTTATTTCCGTTATCGGAAGTCGTTATTTCCCGAAATGGGAACCGTTATTTTCTTTGCTTTTTGCAAAATGTGTTATGTAGCAAGGGATTGAGAGCAAATTTAGAGTCCTATAATAGTATTATAATAGAAAATAAAATAGCTATTATAATAGACAGGAATTGAACAATAGCTCTTTTGTTTCTCTCTTAAAATAGAAGGAAAATAAATCAGTTGAAAGGAGTTTGACGGTTTCAATAAAAAAGGAATGCAACTTAAGGCATTCCCTATAAAGACAAATTAATATGATGAGATTTATAGCTGTTTGCTACATAGATATTTATCTCGCAAATTCCGCTTTTCCCGAATTAAAAAATCACCGATTTGCCGGATAAATATCTTTGTAACAAAAGACAAAGGAGATTTTTATGTTGATTTATAACTCAGAAAACGAATGCTACTCCAGATTTATCCCGATTGATCAAGCTGCTGAAATACAAGAAAAAATAAAGAAACTGGAAACGAGATTGCAAAATATGCCGGTTAATCCGATTGATCAGGCAGAATGCACAGATGAACTTGATATTGATGATGTTAACTCAATAAAGGAATTGCTTAAATCGGAAAATTTTAATATCAATATGCCGATAAACCACCGCCGTGCCAGTTTGTTTCTGGTGGCCTGTTATTTTTGTTCCGATAAAGATCCTTTGGAATTTCTTATAGAACAAGGCAGCGAAATTAACAGAACGGATATTTTCGGTTACAACGCTATTATGTCCGTGCTTCTGAACGAAAATATGGATGATGAAACAAAATTAGCCGTGCTGCGAATGCTGATTGACAAGGGCTGTGATGTTAATTGGATTAATTGCCAAGGCAAAACTGCATTAATGCTGACCTTGGAGCGTATAGAGCCTGATATTGCCAATCTTTTGCTTGATAACGGTGCCATTTTATATAAGAACTGATTTTATTTCAAACACCCTTCAATATATGTCATAGCATTGAGCAAACTTTGGGTTGCAAGGGTTAGTTTTCCATATCTTTTGTTTTGATGAAGATTATTAAGCCAATACTGATAAATCTTCATCATTAAACTTTTACAGTCCCCAGCAAAATCCTGTAAATCGCTGCGGATAACAGCATCATCATCTTCCTGTAAAATCTGATAACCGGTGATTTTGTTATGGTTTTGTGCCAGAAAGTTGTCCAATTCCGCCTCATCGGCAAAGTTTTTATATCCCCTGCGGCTGGTTATCGTTTCAATCAATACCTTCATATTAAATCCTTATGCTTTATAAAAATATTTATTGATTTTTTGCATTTTCCAACCCGTTGAATTTAAAATAAATGATGATGAATCAAAGCATTAACATGAAAAAATGTTAAAAAAAGTGCTTGACTTGAGAATCCCGGCATGATAACCCGGGTGCCATCTTTAAATCTTGATTGATTTTGATGGAGATTCAAATGGATAGAAACAATTTAATGCAAGCACTTTATGCTATGGATCGGGAGCGGATTAAAACCGAACTCAACGCCGGTGCGGATGTTAATGCTCCTTATAACAAGCACGGTTGGACGCCTTTTATGTGGGCATGTCGGGAATTCTATGAACCGGAAGCGATTGAAACATTTCTGGCAGCCGGCGGCGATGTCAACTCCCGCAATCAGTATGAAGAAACACCCTTCATCATTGCCTCCAAGCACCGCAGTTCGCCACAGACATTGTCGGTTTTGCTCAAGGCCGGAGCGGATATCAACGCGCAGGATAAATTCGGCAACACCGCGTTTGTTTATATCGTAAAGCATCCGCAGGCTATGATGCGACTTCGGGTTTTGGATTTTATGATTGATAACGGCGCCGATCCGAATATCAAAAACAAGCACGGCAAAACCGTTTGGGATTATGCCGCCGAACAGGATGGCTTAACCGATTACCTCTGCGTCCGCTTATTGGAGGAGAAGAGCGATGAGTAATGCTGCCCGAATTGCTGCGTTAAACGATGCTTTCAGAGCTAATCCCTCGCTCGGAACATTTGTTTTAACCGCCGGTATTCGTGCCAATATGCCGCAGGACATTGCGGCCATTATCAACAAAGTGCGGACTTTTAAGGATTTCAACGAAGGCGATGATCCGTATAGTGAACACGATTTTGGTGCTTTTGACTTTAAGGGCAAGAAGATTTTCTGGAAGATTGATTACTATGACCACAATTTTGAATTTGCCTCACCGGATGCTGCCGATCCGGAGCTTACCAATCGCGTTTTGACCGTTATGTATGCCGACGAATACTAGGAGGGCGTTATGGAATATGATGTTATTTGCAGCGAAAGCATAGACAAGCTGGTGGAATACGTGAATGTGTATCTTCAGGACGGTTGGCAATGCCAAGGCGGTATCGGGGTTTTAACCCAAGGGTTAAGTTACAAAGTGTTTTATCAGGCAGTTGTGAAAGGAAAATCAAATGACCAATGACGTTTTTGTGGATGATAAGAAAATCAAAGATATTCTGACCTATATCAGCGGGATGAAACACGCTGAGCAAATCCGCATGATGTTCCTGTGCAGCCTAAATGGTATGCGTTCTATCAATTTTGCCTACTTGCAGATTAAGGACGTTTTTACCGACAACCTCAAAGTCAAAGACGTGATTTGCCTTGATTACGACAAGAACAAAGGCAAAAACAAATGCTCCTACTATATGAACAGCCAGATGAAGAAGGAATTTTGTGAATATTTGAAGTATTTGCAGCGGAAATGGAAAGACAGGCTGACACCGGAGACTTATTTGTTTACGAGCCAAAAGCTCAGTAAGCCCTATAACCGCGCCAGTATCAGCCGCCTGTTTGCTTCGGTTTATCGGAAATTCAACATTCAGGGCGCGAGCCACTTGGGACGGCATTTGTTTGTTTCCAAACTGGTTAATTCCGGCGTGAATATCTGCATTGTGCAGAAACTGGCCAATCATAAAAACATCAGCACCACGCAGCATTATTTTAACTATAACGACCAAATGCTCGCCAACGCCGTGGAAAATGTTAGGATTTAAGATGAAAACAGTAGATAGAGTTTGGTTTTTAAGCCATTGCGAATGGATTTATAACAATCGGCATAGGTTGAAAAATAGACCTTGTGCCAATTTTGTGCTGACAGGATTTGTCATCAATTCCTTCGGATGTCCTTATTACGGCTATGCTATTGATAAAATAACTCTTGGCAACCTAATGAAACTCTGGGACAATGGCTTTGTTTATAAAGATTTTCCTTTAATTCATTACCGAATATTGCATGGAGACAGCTCCACCCACATTGCCTATATCTATCGTGGTAAAGTCTTCAGCCATAGATTTAGCTATAAAGACGAAAATAGATATATCCCAACCGAGGAAGTGAAGAAGATTTTGAAGGAATTGAGAAGCAGTGTCATAAAATGACACTGCTTTAATTTTAAACTGTTGTCTTTAAAAGATTATTAGATATCATTTCTTTATAAATGCTCATAAAGGAATTAAGAAATGTTGATAGCTGAAGTAGATGGAAAACGGTGTAAGGCAACTAAAGGGGCAAAAGGTATATGTCCTTATTGCAAATCAGAAGTAATTGCCAAATGTGGTGAACAAAAAGTAGCTCATTGGGCTCATAAAGCTAATAAAGAATGTGATTCATGGCATGATAAAGAAACGGAATGGCATTTAATGTGGAAAAACTATTTTCCTGAATCTTGGCAGGAAATTATTAAATATGACCCAATAACAGGTGAAAAGCATATTGCCGATGTATGTACAGAAAAAGGATTTACATTAGAATTTCAACATTCAGCAATAAAACCAGAAGAACGGCAGTCACGAGAAAATTTTTATAAAAATATGAATTGGGTTGTTGATGGCACAAGACTTAAAAATGATTTCAAGAGATTTGAGCAAATTCTCGGAAATGCATCAATAGCTTCCATACTTACTCCTATTTTTTTAGCAAATCAAAACAAGATGAAGGTAGGAGATATCATTGTAGTACATAGAGCTGAAGATATTCTTCCCAAAAGTTGGCTTAACAGTTCAGTTCCTGTTGTCTTTGATTTCAAAGGATTAAATCAAATTGATAATCCTACGGACATCAGACATTCTATATTTTGCTTATTACCTCTTGTAAATGGAACACAGAGATATGCAATACAAGTTCCTATTCAGATTTTTGTAGATAATGCAAAGACAGGTTCTTGGGAATTTTTTGTTAATACCCAAATGTACGAATTAAAAAAAATTATAGATATCCAAAATAGAACACCACAAATTCAGTATGGAACTATAAGAACAATGCCAAGGCAAAGATACTCTTACTATGGAAGGCGAAGAAGACTTTAGACCGAAAAAATCCTTAAAATGTTAAACAAAGTTTGTAATCCGAACAAAATTTAACATTTTGCCGCACGAGCTTTGGAGAGCATTTTCAAACCTCTATATTTTCTGCCGATTTCAAAGAAAATGTTAAAGAATGTGCATTGTTTGATATTTTTTATATTTGAAAAATTTCTCTTGCAATATAATTGAAATTAGTCTAATCTGTATTATATTAAATAAGATAATTATACAGGTGACACTATGGAATTTATCGGCAGAACAAAAGAACTTAGCGATTTAGAGCAAGAATATAACAACTCCCATTCCTTTGTTGTTATATATGGTCGCAGACGTATCGGAAAAACTGCTTTAATTCAAGAATTCATTAAAGGCAAGCCTGCCCTATACTTCTTGGCGACAGAAGAATCCGAACCGCAGAGTATGAAACGATTTGCTTTAAGTTTATCACAATTTGCCAACCAGGAATTTATCGCCAAAGCTAATTTTGATGATTGGATTGAGCTTTTCAAACTGTTTGCCGCCGTTCCAAGCAAAAATACAAAAGTGCTCGTTCTTGATGAATTTCAGTACATGGTCAACACAAATCCCGCTTTCACTTCAATCTTTCAAAAAGCATGGGATGAAGTCTTATCAAAGCAAGATATTATGGTCGTTATCTGCGGTTCATACATTAATATGATGACGAAACAAGTTTTAGCCGAAAACAGTCCCTTGTATGGTCGCCGTACATCTCAAATCCGATTGGCACCGCTTCCTTTTTTCGATATCAGACAACATTATCACCATAAGTCTTTTTCCGATGTGGTTGAGTTTTATTCCGTAACCGGCGGCATTCCGAAATATTTGGAGTTCTTTGATAACAAAAATTCTTTAATGGATAATATCTCCCGCGTCATTCTTAATAAAAACGGCTTTTTGTACGAAGAACCGGCGTTTTTACTCAATAAGGAAGTTAAAGAACCGGTAAACTATTATTCGGTTATGAAAGCAATAGCTCAAAATAATCACAAACTATCGGAGATAGCTTCGGCAATGTCCACGGAAGGCAACAAATTAAGTCCCTATCTGGAAACTTTGCAGGGATTATACTTATTGGAAAAACGTGTTCCGGCCACCGAAAAAAATCCGGAAAAAAGCCGGAAAGGATTATATTTTATCCGAGATATATTTATCCGCTTTTGGTTTATGTTTGTCTTTCCTTATAAAGGAGAGCTTGAGCTGGATAATTTGAATTTTGTACAAGATAAGCTGAAATCCAATTTTATTGATAATCACGTAGCATTTGTTTATGAAGAAATCTGCCGCAACATATTTGCAGAACTATGCAAGCATAGAAAAATTGACTTTGTTCCTTCTCGTATCGGCGCATACTGGAACAAAAATGAAGAGATAGACTTGGTTGCCATTGATGAAAGCCACAAGCGTATGTTTGCGGCTGAATGTAAATATTACAAAGACGACAAACCGGTTGACGTTAATGTTTATGCAAAGCTGACGGAAAAATGCCAAGTTGACGATTTCAAAGGATATGATTTAACCTACGGCATATTCTCTAAAAGCGGATTTACAAAGCATTTGAGAGACATCGTGAAAGAAAACAAAAAACTCATTTTAATAAATGAATGCAGTGTGGTGAAGTAACTAAATTGTCATTTCATTTTCCGTTAAGTTCTTAACCAGCGTAAGACACTCTCTCATAATGAGAATTTCTTCATCTGATACTTTCTCTTTTCTTAAAGGCAACGATAATTAAGCTACCATAAATAATTAATGGTAAAAAAAAGAGTATTGCTCCAAGAATGGCATTTCCTAGACTGCCAAGTGTTAAGATAATATTTTTTTGTTTAAACAAAAAATACAAATAAACAAATATATATAATAACCATTCAGGAATTATTACTTGCCAAGATAAGGCTTGGTATAAATAATTTTTTCCATAAATTTTCAGCCCTGTGTAGAGAGGAACGGCTAAAATATAAAAACAGATGATTGTAAATGTTTCATAACGACATGGGGCTTGTTCATCTTTTCTAAACCAATGAAAATAGTTATTCCAACCAAATTCCAAATAGTTTTGAATTTGAGCCCCCCAAGCAGGAGTAATACAGATTTCGCCACTTTGATGGTCATTCGTCATCATTGTTCCCCATAATAGAGACAAAACAATAATCAGTAGCTCTAGTATAATGTATTTTGCTATTTTAATTGTTTTCTCTTTTTATTTGCTTTTTAATTTCATTATATGCATGTTACACCCATATATTATAAATACAGAACACAGAATAAAAGGAACAAATAGTAGCAATACCCCGATTAAAGCATTTATGAAACTATAACTTGTTAACACTAGACCTGGCTGCAAAAATAACCATATCATAAATAAAGCAATGTAAAATATATATTCTGAAATAACAAATTTATATTTAAGTGTTATTGAAAGCTTAAACATTCCATACACCTTTAACAAAGCATATGCAGGAAAACAACTTAAAAAATATAAGCACCATGCCGCAAAAGTTATACGGCATGGCATTTGTTCTATATTTGAAAACCATTGAAAATAGTTATTCCAGCCTAATGC
>ENA-ORMO01003351-ORMO01003351.1-human-gut-metagenome-genome-assembly--contig:-NODE-3351-length-10550-cov-3.726727_pt1 | contig 10550 bp, 10 predicted proteins | sample MGYA00242106_ERZ509001 | MGnify/ENA primary metagenome ERZ509001 (study PRJEB26280, sample SAMEA2338736) | human gut metagenome | biome: human gut; feature: human-associated habitat; material: faeces... | reverse complement strand
TTTAAGAGTTATACTTATCCTTGAAATGAGACCAACTATAATGTGTCAATAGAAAATTGAACATTTTTGAAATATGTATGAAATAGTGAAAAGTTGGCACGACGAAAAGACCGAACGTCGATAATTTTTTAAAAAATTCGGTCAAAACACGAAAATTAAATTTATTCCAATTTCCTTTTGACAAGCAGAAATATTTTTAATTATTTATAGTTTAAGGACAAATAATGAGTAAGTTTGTTAAAACAGCTATTGCTGCGGCAATGGTGATGGGCGTGTTCACCTCTACGGCAACAATCGCTGCGGGTAACAACGGTACTGCACGTTTTTACGGCACCATTGAAGACTCAGTGTGTTCTATCGTTCCGGACGATCACAAACTGGAAGTTGATATGGGTGATATCGGTGCCGAAAAACTGAAAAATAACGGCACCACCACGCCGAAAAGTTTCCAGATTCGTCTGCAAGATTGCGTATTTGATACTCAGGAAACAATGACCACTACCTTTACTGGTACCGTTTCTTCTGCAAATAGCGGCAATTATTACACCATTTTCAATACCGATACCGGTGCGGCATTTAACAATGTTAGCCTGGCGATCGGTGACTCTCTGGGTACCTCTTACAAAAGCGGCATGGGTATTGACCAGAAAATAGTGAAAGACACTTCTACCAATAAAGGCAAAGCGAAGCAGACACTGAACTTTAAAGCCTGGCTGGTCGGCGCAGCTGATGCGCCAGATCTGGGTAATTTCGAAGCAAATACCACCTTCCAGATTACTTACCTGTAAGGCATACCCCCATAGCGACACTGCTATGGGGGATTTAAATGGATTTTGACCGAACAAGAATAAAAACGGATAGAAACGTGTATGCCTGACCATTCTCTTTTTCGATTACGGATTCTTCCGTGGTGCATTGCGCTGGCAATGTCAGGGAGTTATAGCAGTGTCTGGGCTGAAGACGACATTCAGTTTGATTCCCGTTTTCTGGAATTAAAAGGCGACACAAAAATTGATCTGAAGCGTTTTTCCAGCCAGGGATATGTTGAGCCCGGAAAATACAATTTACAGGTTCAACTAAATAAACAGCCATTGGCGGAAGAGTACGATATTTACTGGTATGCTGGTGAAGATGACGCGAGCAAAAGCTATGCTTGTCTGACACCGGAACTGGTAGCGCAGTTTGGTTTAAAAGAAGACGTGGCGAAAAATCTGCAATGGAGCCACGATGCTAAATGCCTGAAATCCGGTCAACTGGAAGGCATGGAAATTAAGGCTGATTTAAGCCAGTCCGCATTAGTCATTTCACTGCCACAGGCTTACCTCGAATATACTTACCCCGACTGGGATCCGCCTTCACGTTGGGATGACGGCATCTCCGGGATCGTCGCGGACTACAGCATCAACGCACAAACCCGGCACGAAGAAAATGGCGGTGATGATAGTAACGAGATCAGCGGCAACGGGACGGTCGGGGTTAACCTGGGGCCGTGGCGTATGCGTGCTGACTGGCAGACTAACTATCAACATACTCGCAGTAATGATGACGATGAATTCAGCGGCGATGAAACTCAAAAAAAATGGGAGTGGAGTCGCTACTATGCCTGGCGGGCGTTACCATCATTAAAAGCCAAACTGGCGCTGGGCGAGGATTACCTCAGATCCGATATTTTTGATGGTTTTAACTATGTTGGTGGCAGTGTCAGTACTGACGATCAAATGTTGCCTCCCAATCTGCGCGGCTACGCGCCAGACATTTCCGGCGTGGCACACACCACAGCAAAAGTGACCGTCAGCCAGATGGGGCGTGTGATTTACGAAACGCAGGTTCCGGCTGGACCGTTTCGTATTCAGGATCTTGGTGATTCTGTCTCCGGTACGTTGCATATTCGCATTGAAGAACAGAACGGCCAGGTGCAGGAATATGACATCAGCACCGCCTCGATGCCATACCTCACTCGCCCAGGTCAGGTTCGCTATAAGATCATGATGGGCCGTCCGCAAGAGTGGGGACACCATGTCGAGGGTGAATTTTTTTCTGGTGCTGAAGCTTCCTGGGGGATCGCTAACGGCTGGTCGTTATATGGCGGCGCACTGGGAGATGAAAACTATCAGTCTGCGGCGCTTGGCGTCGGTCGCGATTTGTCTACATTCGGCGCGGTCGCGTTTGATGTTACTCACTCGCACACCAAACTGGATAAAGACACCGCTTATGGCAAAGGTTCGCTGGACGGTAACTCCTTCCGTGTGAGTTATTCCAAAGACTTTGACCAGCTCAACAGCCGCGTTACTTTTGCTGGATATCGCTTCTCGGAAGAGAACTTTATGACCATGAGCGAGTATCTGGATGCCAGTGACAGCGGAATGGTACGCACGGGCAACGACAAAGAGATGTACACCGCCACTTATAACCAGAACTTCCGCGATGCGGGTGTTTCGGTTTATCTCAACTATACCCGCCATACCTACTGGGATCGCGAGGAGCAGACAAACTACAACATCATGCTCTCGCACTATTTCAATATGGGCAGTATTCGTAATGTCAGCATCTCGATGACTGGCTACCGTTACGAGTATGACAACCAGGCCGACAAAGGCATGTACATTTCGCTCAGTATGCCGTGGGGCGACAACAGTACCGTTAGCTATAACGGTAACTATGGCAGTGGGACGGACAGCAGTCAGGTCGGTTATTTCAGCCGTGTCGATGACGCGACTCACTATCAGTTGAACGTCGGCACCAGTGACAAACACACCAGCGTTGACGGCTATTACAGCCATGATGGTTCGCTGGCGCAGGTTGACCTCAGTGCGAACTACCATGAAGGGCAATACACCTCTGCGGGCCTGTCGTTACAGGGCGGCGCAACGCTTACTGCCCACGGTGGCGCACTTCACCGTACCCAGAATATGGGCGGGACACGCTTGTTGATTGATGCCGATGGCGTTGCCGATGTTCCGGTGGAAGGTAACGGGGCTGCTGTTTATACCAATATGTTTGGTAAAGCCGTCGTTTCTGACGTCAATAACTATTACCGCAATCAGGCGTATATCGACCTCAACAGATTGCCTGAAAACGCTGAAGCAACCCAGTCGGTGGTGCAAGCCACGCTAACTGAAGGTGCCATTGGCTACCGTAAATTTGCTGTCATTAGCGGACAAAAAGCGATGGCGGTGCTGCGCCTGAGCGACGGCAGCCATCCTCCGTTTGGCGCAGAAGTAAAAAATGATAACGAGCAGACAGTGGGCCTTGTCGATGATGACGGCAATGTTTATCTGGCTGGGGTGAAACCTGGCGAACACATGAGTGTGTTCTGGAGTGGTGTTGCGCATTGCGATATCAACCTGCCGGACCCGCTGCCTGCCGATCTGTTTAACGGCTTGTTACTGCCATGCCAGCATAAAGGCAATGTAGCACCTATCACTTCGCCGGCGGTCAAACCGGCGATTCAGGAACAGACACAGCGGGTGACGCCAACGGAACCTCCGACTTCAATTTCAGTAAACCAGTAACGTGATTAAGGAATGATCCATGTTTAATCTGACTAACACTGCAAAAATCGTTGTCCCGGCACTGGCGCTGCTGGCGACAGCGGTCAGTTTCTCCAGCCACGCTTCGGTGACGCCCGACAGGACACGGCTGGTGTTTAACGAAAGCGACAAGTCCATCAGCGTCACGCTGCGCAACAACGATCCCACACTGCCTTATCTGGCGCAGAGCTGGATAGAGGATGCAAAGGGCAACAAAATCAGCTCGCCGCTTGCGGTGCTTCCGCCAGTGCAGCGCATCGATGCGATGATGAACGGCCAGGTGAAGGTGCAGGGGCTGCCGGATATCAACAAACTGCCGGCCGACCGCGAGAGCGTGTTCTATTTCAACGTGCGCGAAATTCCGCCGAAATCAAATAAACCGAACACACTGCAGATTGCGCTGCAGACGCGTATCAAACTGTTCTGGCGACCGAAGGCGCTGGAGAACACCAGCATGAAAAGTCCGTGGCAGCATAAGGTGACGCTCATCCGTAACGGCCAGGACTTCACCGTCAATAACCCGACGCCGTACTACGTGATCATCAGCAACGCCAGCGCTAAAAAAGGCGGCAACCCGCCGGCGGGATTCACACCGCTGATGATGGAGCCGAAAACCTCCGCACCGCTGAATGCGAAGATGGACAGCGTGCCGGTGCTGACTTACATCAACGACTACGGCGCGCGGATGCCGCTGTACTTCATATGCACCGGCAACAGCTGCCAGGTGGATGAAGAGCAGAGCCGCAAAGGCTGATGCCGGGAGGGACTTATGAGTCACAAGTTTGTAGCGGGCGCAGGGTTGCTGGTGCTGGCCGGATGGGGCATCAGCGGTTTGGCTGTTGCTGGCAGTGATATCAAACAGGTGGATCTGACGCTGCGAATCCTGGTCGATGGACCGCCGCCTTGCTCCGTGAAGGGAAGCGCTGTGAAATTTGGCAATGTGATAATCAACAGGATCGATGGTACCAATTACCAACAGGATGCGAAATACACCCTCAACTGCGGTAATAAAGTCAGCGATGACTTACGGATGCAGCTCAAAGGCAATACCGCCGTGATCAACGGAGAAACGGTTCTCAGCACGGATATCGCCGGCCTGGGGGTGCGGATAGAAAACGCCGCCGACAACTCCCTGTTTGCAGTTGGTGAAAATAACTGGACGCCTTTTAATGTCAACACTCAGCCTCAGCTGAAAGCGGTGCCGGTAAAACAGAGCGGGGTGCAACTGACGCCGTCGGAGTTTAACGCCACGATGACCATGGTGGTGGATTACCAATGAAAAAATTCCTGCTCCTTTTACTGTGCGCTGGTTGCGGGGCTGTGCTGGCGGCGGAAGATGACATCACATTCCACGGTACGCTGATGTCGCCGCCCGCCTGTAGCATCAGCGGCGGGCAAACCATCGAAGTGCAATTTCGCGATCTTATTATCGACAGCATTGATGGCAATTATGGTCGTCAGAAAGTGGACTACGAACTGAGCTGCGACTCGGATGTCCGCGATCCCGAGTGGAATATGACACTCTCCTGGACGGGGACTGCCACCTCCTACAACGACTCTGCTATTGAGACGGATGTACCGGGCTTCGGAATTGAGCTTCAGCATGACGGTCAGCGTTTTAAGCTCAACGAGCCGCTTTCCATTAACGCCACCGATTTTAGCCAGAAGCCAAAGCTGGAGGCGGTACCGGTCAAAGCGGCTGATGCGGTGCTGACGGACACGAATTTTTCTGCTTACGCAACCTTACGGGTGGATTACCAATGAAAACAGCACACATTTATTCACCCGGTTATGCGCTGTTAGCAGGCCTGCTGCTGACCGCCAGCACGGGGGCACGGGCAGTCGATAACAACCTGCATTTTTACGGCAACCTGCTGAGTAAATCCTGCACGCTGGTGGTGGATGGTGCCAATCTGGCGGAAATTCATTTTCCCACCGTCAGCAACCGGGATTTGATGGTCGCCGGGCAGTCCGCGCATCTGCCGGTTGTGTTTAAGCTGAAAGACTGCAAAGGGCCGGCGGGATACAACGTCAAAGTCACCCTCACCGGAACGGAAGACAGCGGTCAGCCGGGTTTTCTGGCAGTCGATGACACCTCCACCGCGCAGGGCGTGGGGATAGGGATGGAAACGCTCGACGGCAAGCGGGTGGATATTAACAACACCACCGGGGCGACTTTTGCGCTTACCAACGGCAACAATGATATTAATTTCCGGGCCTGGATCCAGGCGAAAAGCGGTCGTGATGTAACCATCGGTGATTTCACCGCCAGCCTGACAGCTACGTTTGAGTATATATAAAATGCATAAAATACGTCATGTTATATGTTTATTGGTGCTGGCTCTGTGCGCTTCTGGGATACAGGCTGCGACAAAGATCGCCACACTCTATGTACCCGCGGGGACGACCAGCGTTGTTGCAAAGTATCGTTTTCATCTTTCAGTCCTGACCCCTCAATCAGTTGAATATGGCACGTATGAATCTAATTCAACTGCGGCAGCAAGTTTGCCTTTAGTTAGTTGGACCGGGAGTCCTCCCGGCCCTGAACTCAGGATGGAGCGCAATAATACAACCTTACCGGATTCTACCTGCCCCGGATTAGAAGAGTATGATGCTCTCTCTCCAGTAACGGCCTGGTCATGTAATGAATTAGTACTTGGCGTTTATTACGATGGAGATTTACACGGTTGTCCCTGGATTGTGTCGTCTTATGTTGAAAGCGCCAGTACTATGGATCAGCGTTTCGGGGCCGGAATTTTTATAGGACCAACAAAAGTTAGCTCTGACTGCCCGACAGAGTCCCTGGCACCGTATGATGTTTCCTGGAATGAAAATTATGTTGTACATAACAAAGTCGTCAGGTTGCAGTCAACAGGTGGTGTTATTGAGCAAACACTGCCCACTTTCCTGATGGAAAACGGCAAACTGTGTGATGGCAGTAATTTTGACGAGCGTGGAGCCTACTGCCGTTTTGTCGCACAGCAGATGACCTTCTCGACTTCCGGCTGTGATAATGCCAAAGTGACGGTGACGCCAGAGCCGCAACCGATCACGTCCAGGCAACTGCATGATATGAAGCTACGCGTGGACACGACATCTCGACAGCCCATAGATTCTACCTGCCGATTCACTTACATACTGAATATGTATTAGCGCACCTTTTCTCACCTGGCAGGGTCATTCGCCCCTGCCATTCCGCGCTCCTGGCACAACACGCTCAACTCCTCAGGGCAACTCCGGCGGCAACCACTCTTCCACTTCAATCAACACCAACAAAGCCGCATCACCGCCGTACTCTTTCGGTGCCTGGTGAAATGCCATCACATGCGGATGTTGTGCCAGCCACAGCGGTGTTTGTTGCTTCAAAATATGCTTCCCGTGCCCATGCATCACGCAGGCACAAAACACATGTTCGCGGCGACAGGCGGCAATCAACGCGCCCAGTTCCTGCTTGGCCTGCAGCTGCGTCAGACCGTGCAAATCCAAAAACAACTCCGGCGAATAATCGCCACGGCGCAGTTTCTTCGCCTCAAAATGGCTGACATCCGGGCGAACATATTTGACCGGACCTTCGGTATTCAGTAACGGCTGAAACTCATCGGAGAAATAATGGCTGGCATCAGCCTGCTCCTGAATCAACCGCTTCACCGGCACTTCGCTGACTTTTTTACGCTGCGGTCGGTGGACAATCGTGTCCTGCTTAATCTTGCGAGTCCCCGCCATCAACTGGCGAAACAGAGCCTGGTCCTCCTCGCTAAGTGTTGTTTTCTTTTTCATTTATCTGTCTCTATTTCTAATTTTCCTACAGTTTACCCGACTCGTAGCGCAATCGATCGTTTTAAACGTATTTTTCCTCACTCACCGCGCGTGAATGCTGATTTATCGTCATCTTCATGGCAAACTAGCCGCCGAAATTATTGCGATCATGCCCTGGAGGAATACGTGGATAAAATTTTCGTTGATGAAGCAGTAAATGAGCTGCAAACCATTCAGGACATGTTGCGCTGGTCGGTGAGCCGCTTCAGCGCGGCGAATATCTGGTACGGCCACGGCACTGACAACCCGTGGGATGAAGCCGTGCAACTGGTGTTGCCTTCGCTCTACCTGCCGTTGGATATCCCGGAAGACATGCGCACCGCGCGTCTGACCTCCAGCGAAAAACACCGTATTGTTGAGCGCGTGATTCGCCGCGTCAACGAGCGCATTCCGGTGGCCTACCTGACCAACAAAGCCTGGTTCTGTGGCCATGAATTTTACGTCGATGAACGCGTGCTGGTGCCGCGCTCGCCGATTGGTGAACTGATCAACAATAAATTTGCCGGACTTATCAGCAAGCAACCGCAGCATATTTTAGATATGTGTACCGGTAGTGGCTGCATCGCCATTGCCTGTGCTTATGCCTTCCCGGAAGCGGAAGTCGACGCGGTAGATATCTCTCCCGACGCGCTGGCGGTTGCCGAACAGAACATCGAAGAACACGGTCTGATCCACAACGTCATTCCGATTCGTTCCGATCTGTTCCGCGACTTGCCGAAAGTGCAGTACGATCTGATTGTCACTAACCCGCCGTATGTCGATGCGGAAGATATGTCCGACCTGCCAAATGAATACCGCCACGAGCCGGAACTGGGCCTGGCATCTGGCACCGACGGCCTGAAACTGACGCGTCGCATTCTCGGTAACGCGGCAGATTACCTTGCTGATGATGGTGTGCTGATTTGTGAAGTCGGCAACAGCATGGTACATCTTATGGAACAATATCCGGATGTTCCGTTCACCTGGCTGGAGTTTGATAACGGCGGCGATGGTGTGTTTATGCTCACCAAAGAGCAGCTGCTGGCGGCCCGTGAATATTTCGCGATTTATAAAGATTAAGTAAACACGCAAACACAACAATAACGGAGCCGTGATGGCTGGAAACACAATTGGACAACTCTTTCGCGTAACCACCTTCGGCGAATCGCACGGGCTGGCGCTCGGCTGCATCGTCGATGGTGTTCCGCCAGGCATTCCGCTGACGGAAGCGGACCTGCAACATGACCTCGACCGTCGTCGCCCTGGGACATCGCGCTATACCACCCAGCGCCGCGAGCCGGATCAGGTCAAAATTCTCTCCGGTGTTTTTGAAGGCGTTACTACCGGCACCAGCATTGGCTTGTTGATCGAAAATACCGACCAGCGTTCTCAGGATTATAGTGCGATTAAGGACGTTTTCCGTCCAGGCCATGCCGATTACACCTACGAACAAAAATACGGTCTGCGCGATTATCGCGGCGGTGGACGTTCTTCCGCCCGCGAAACCGCCATGCGCGTGGCGGCAGGGGCGATTGCCAAAAAATATCTCGCCGAGAAATTTGGTATTGAAATCCGCGGCTGCCTGACCCAGATGGGAGACATTCCGCTGGAAATCAAAGACTGGTCGCTGGTTGAACAAAATCCGTTCTTCTGCCCGGACCCGGACAAAATCGACGCGTTAGATGAACTGATGCGCGCGCTGAAAAAAGAGGGCGACTCCATCGGCGCGAAAGTCACCGTTGTTGCCAGTGGTGTCCCCGCCGGACTTGGCGAGCCGGTCTTTGACCGCCTGGATGCCGACATCGCCCATGCGCTGATGAGCATCAACGCGGTGAAAGGCGTGGAAATTGGCGACGGTTTTGACGTAGTGGCGCTGCGCGGCAGCCAGAACCGCGACGAAATCACCAAAGACGGTTTCCAGAGCAACCATGCGGGCGGCATTCTCGGCGGTATCAGCAGCGGGCAGCAAATCATTGCCCATATGGCGCTGAAACCGACCTCCAGCATTACCGTGCCGGGGCGCACTATTAACCGCTTTGGCGAAGAAGTTGAGATGATCACCAAAGGCCGTCACGATCCCTGTGTCGGGATCCGCGCGGTGCCGATCGCTGAAGCGATGCTGGCGATCGTTTTAATGGATCACCTGCTACGGCAGCGGGCGCAAAATGCCGATGTGAAGACTGATATTCCACGCTGGTAAAAAATGAACAAAACCGCGATTGCGCTGCTGGCTCTGCTTGCCAGTAGCGCTAGCCTGGCAGCGACGCCGTGGCAAAAAATAACCCAACCTGTGCCGGGTAGCGCACAATCGATAGGCAGTTTTTCTAATGGCTGTATCGTCGGCGCTGACACGCTGCCGATACAGTCCGAACATTATCAGGTCATGCGTACCGATCAGCGTCGCTATTTCGGTCACCCGGACCTGGTGATGTTTATCCAGCGTCTGAGTAGCCAGGTGAGCAATCTGGGCATGGGTACGGTGCTGATTGGCGATATGGGGATGCCTGCTGGTGGGCGTTTCAACGGCGGTCATGCCAGCCACCAGACCGGACTGGATGTCGATATCTTTCTGCAACTGCCGAAAACTCGCTGGACCTCCGCGCAGCTCTTGCGCCCGCAAGCACTGGACTTAGTTTCCCGCGACGGTAAACACGTTGTCTCCACGCTGTGGAAGCCAGAAATTTTCAGCTTGATCAAACTCGCCGCCCAGGACAAAGACGTCACGCGCATTTTTGTTAATCCGGCGATTAAACAACAACTTTGCCTTGATGCGGGCACCGATCGCGACTGGTTGCGCAAAGTGCGACCCTGGTTCCAGCATCGCGCGCATATGCATGTACGATTACGTTGTCCTGCCGATAGTCTGGAGTGTGAAGATCAACCTTTACCGCCACCAGGCGATGGTTGCGGGGCAGAACTGCAAAGCTGGTTTGAACCTCCAAAACCGGGAACAACAAAGCCTGAGAAGAAGACACCGCCTCCGTTGCCGCCTTCCTGCCAGGCGCTACTGGATGAGCACGTGATCTAATGGAAACGTTTAATAGCCTGTTTATGGTTTCCCCGCTGTTGCTGGGAGTTCTCTTTTTTGTCGCCATGCTGGCGGGATTTATCGACTCGATTGCCGGTGGCGGTGGGTTACTCACCATTCCGGCATTGATGGCTGCGGGAATGTCAGTGAGAACATGATCCTGTGCATTGATGAGGGAAAGATTAAGGGAATATTGA
>ENA-ORMO01003349-ORMO01003349.1-human-gut-metagenome-genome-assembly--contig:-NODE-3349-length-10553-cov-3.718423_pt1 | contig 10553 bp, 13 predicted proteins | sample MGYA00242106_ERZ509001 | MGnify/ENA primary metagenome ERZ509001 (study PRJEB26280, sample SAMEA2338736) | human gut metagenome | biome: human gut; feature: human-associated habitat; material: faeces... | reverse complement strand
GCAGCCGCTGCCGCCCTCCGGCGACAGGGCCTTTGAGGACAAGCTCAAGCAGTTCCTCTCTGCTTCAGAGGGGAAGATGGCGGACCTGCACCGCAGCATGGACGGCAAGCGGGGCGGCGGACGGAGAAGAAAGGGATCCCAATTTCAAAGGACTGCCCGCTGGGCAGTCCTTTTTGCTTGGCCTGCCGCAGTTCGCTTGGTCGGCTGAGAGGATAAAAAAGAGCCGCCGCGGCGCAGAGCGCCGGGCGGCCCAAGCGGGTGGGATATTGGAAAGCTTCCTGGATTATCGTAGCACAGAGAGAGCAGCTTTGTAAATAGGAGCTTTTGTCGGGCAGGGGCTTCTTTTGTCGGATGAGGCGCTTCCTGAATAAATTGTGAATTCTGTTGAGTTTTTTCTATACAAATAGAAAGATCTGTGTTATACTCAACAAAAGAGAGGCCGAGGGCTCTCTTCCACACGAAAGGAGCGATCACCATGAAGTACACCTACGCCTGTAAGAAAGTCACCCTGAACAACTCCATCAAAAGCTATACGGAGAAGCGGATCTCCAAGCTGGAGCGGTATTTTCGGGAGGATGACACCACGGCTGCGGTGACGTTTTCCGTGGAGAAGAACCACCTGTGCACGGTGGAGATCACCATCCGGGATGGGGGCACGCTGCTCCGGGCCCAGACCCAGGCGCCGGACGGAGATATGCGCAGTGCCGTAGATGCTGCGGTGGGCTATATTGAGCGTCAGATCCTAAAGAACAAGACCCGTCTTTCCAAGCGGCTGCGGAGCGAGAATTTCCCTGCCCCTGCCCCGGACGACGAGTTTGAGGTGGCCGAGGAGAAGGAGTTTGAGATCGTTCGGACCAAGCGCTTCTCTGTCAAGCCCATGAGCCCGGAGGAGGCCATCCTCCAGATGAACCTGCTGGATCACGATTTCTTCGTGTTCCGCAGCAGCGAGGATGACAGTCTGTGCATCGTCTATCAGCGGCGCAACGGCGGCTATGGACTGATCGTCACCGACGAGGAGGACTGAACGTCTGCAAGACTGAAAAACCGGGGACCGCTCACGCGGCCCCCGGTTTTTTATGCAGTTCAGCAGATAGATGCTGCGAGAGCGTGCTTGTCAGCTCTCCCGCTTTTTGAACAGGCGGATGGACAGAGGGATGGAGACGGTGGTGAGGACCAGGGCGGCCACAGGCAGTCCGGCAGTCACCAGCACCGGGAAGAGCAGCCCGCTGTTGGCGGCGGCCTCCTCCATAGCCCCCATCATGCCGGCGGAGCCGCAGACCAGAAAGATGGTCAGGAACATGACCAGCCGGGCCTTTTCCACGCCGAAGCGGAACATCAAAGGAAGGGTCAGAGCCAGGATGCAGAGGCTGGTGCAGAACGCCAGCAGGGAGACCTTGGGGGAGAATGTGGCGCTGAGGTGGAAGACCGCAGAAATGACGGTTTGCAGCAGCAGAGAGATGATGACCGACGCACCGGCGGCCAGCCAGCCGAAGAGATACTTGGAGAGGACCAGATCCCGGTGGGAGTAGGGCATGGTGGCGGCCAGCTGATCCCATTTGCTCCGCTCGTCATAGGCCATGGCTGTGTAGGGCAGCATGGAGGTGTAGACCACGGCGAAGGTGGCGTTGAAGGAGCCGGGGATGGCGGAGAAGGTCAGGATCAGGATCAGAAAGTAGCGGGCCTGCCGCCACAGCACGTAGAAGTCTTTTAAGATCAGGGCGCTCATGAATGCTTCGCTCCTTTCACGGTAAAGAGAATGATGTCCTCCACAGTGGGCCGCTCCAGCTGGAAGCCGGCGGGGGCCCGGTCCCGGCGGATCAGAGCCCGGACGCCGCCGTAGCCGTTGGGCTCCCGGGCCACGACGGCTTCAGGGAGGAGGCAGTCCAACTGCTCGGCGCTGTCGGTGAAGATGCCGTAGGTCTCCAGCAGCTGGTCCTTTTCATCGCAGAACAGCAGCTGGCCCTGGTGGAGAAAGGCGATGTAATCGCACAGCTTCTCCAGGTCGCTGAGAATGTGGGAGGAGATCAGGATGGAGTGATCCTCTGCCCGGGTGAAGTCGTTGAACAGCTCCAGGACCTGGTCCCGCACAATGGGGTCCAGGCCGGAGGTGGCCTCGTCCAGCACCAGCAGCCGGGGGCTGTGGCTCATGGCCACGGCGATGGCCAGCTTCATCCGCATGCCCCGGGAGAAGTCCTTAAAGGCCTTTTTCTCCGGCAGCTCGAACCGGCGGAGAAAAGCGCCGTAAGCAGATTCGTCCCAGCGGCGATAGGTCTTGGACATGATCCTGCCCACCTGGAGGGCGTTCAGGCTCTCGGGGAAGTAGGCCTCGTCCAGCACCACGCCGATGTCCTCCTTGACCTGGCGGAATTCCGGAGAGGCGGCGTCCACGCCCAGGACCCGGGCCTGGCCGCTGTCGGGCCGCAGGGCCCCCATCAGCAGGCGGATGGTGGTGGATTTGCCGGCGCCGTTTTCACCCACCAGGCCGCAGATGGTGCCGTTGGGCACCCGCAGGCTCAGGTCCTGGATGGCGAAGCTGTCAAAGCGTTTGGAAATGTGAGAGAGTTCAATGGCGTTTGTCATAGCGGTTCTTCCTCCAATAGGATGCACAGCATGTTCTGCAATTCTTGGGGCCCTACGCCGCAGCTTTTGGCAAGCTCGGCGGCGGCGGTGAGATGGCTCTCCAGCTCCTGGAGCTGGCGCTCCCGGATCAAATCCAGGTTTTTCTCCGCCACGAAGCAGCCTTTGCCGGCCACGGTGGTGAGAAAGCCCTGGGCCTCCAGTTCGTCATAGGCCCGTTTGGTGGTGATGACGGAGATTTTCAGGTCCTTGGCCAGCCCCCGGATGGAGGGCAGGGCCTCTCCCGGCGACAGGGCCCCGGAGATGATCTGAGCCTTGATCTGCTGGCAGATCTGTCCGTAGATCGGTTGGTTGTTGGTGTTGCGGATAATGAGTTCCATGGATACTCCTCCGTTCGTGCTGTACATGAACAGTATATACAGTATACACGGTTTGTCAAGAGGTTTTTCAAAAAACGCAAAAAAAGAGGACCGCATCTCTGCGGTCCTCTCGGCGGGAATGGGATCAGGCTTCTGCCTGACGGCGCATCAGAGCGATCTCGGCGGCGTAGCCGGGGAGCTCGTTGGGAGTCTCCAGACAAAAGGGCAGGTCCCGGAGGGCCGGATGGCAGACCACCCGGGTCAGGGCCTCCAGGCCGATGCAGCCCTCACCGATCCGCTCGTGGCGGTCCTTTCGGGCGCCGGCGGGGTTCTTGCTGTCGTTGAGGTGGAGGGCTTTCAGCCGGTCCAGGCCGATGACCCGGTCAAACTCGGTCAAAACGCCGTCCAGATCGCCGATGAGATCGTAGCCGGCGTCGGAGACGTGGCAGGTGTCCAGGCAGACGCCCATCTTCTCTGAGAGCTCCACCCGGTCCAGGATCTCCCGGAGCTCTTCAAAGCGGCCGCCCACCTCGCTGCCCTTGCCGGCCATCGTCTCCAGTAGGACGGTGGTGGCCTGGTCCGGCCGGAGGATGGCGTTGAGACCGTCGGCGATGTAGGCGATCCCGGCCTCGGCCCCCTGGCCCACATGGCTGCCGGGATGGAAGTTGTAGTATTGGCCGGGGATGTGGTCCAGGCGGCGCAGATCGTCGGCCATGGTCTCCCGGGCGAACTGCCGGTTGGCCTCCTCGGCGCCGCAGAGATTCAGGGTGTAGGGGGCATGGGCGATGATGGGAGCAAAGTGGTGCTCCGCCAGCAGGGAGACCAGAGCGGCGGCGTCCGCCGGGTCCAGGTCCTTGGCCTTGCTCCCCCTGGGATTTCGGGTAAAGAATTGAAAGGTATCCGCCCCCAGCTCCAGCGCCTGCCGCCCCATGGCGGCAAAGCCCTTGGAGGAGGACAGGTGACAGCCGATGTGCAGCATGGCGACCTCCTGAGGTTGTTTTTTCTCAGTCTACCACATCTTCCGCCGGTTGTCTTGGGGGAAATGCAACACTCAGCGGGACTCCGGCTCCCGCGTCTCGACGAACAGCTCCTCTGCCTGCCGCTGGGCGGTCATCAGCTCCTGGCGCAGCCGCTCCAAAGCGGACTCTGCGTCGGTGATGGCATTGAACAGCAGCAGATACTCCTGGGAAATCTTCATGGTCAGTCGTCCTTTCTCTCCGTCACGGTGACGGGAAACACTAAATGTAGGGGAGGTACGGCTTTATCATACACAAACTGTGGCTCACATGCTGTCTGAATTTGTCGACGACCCCGGAAAAGGGAAAAAAAGACAGGAGCCCCGGCGAGGAGGGCAGAACCGGGTGGATTTTTGGAAAAGCGTGGGGGACGGGGAGGGTGGACCGGTATGATGGCGTACCGCTCCGGCGGAGACGATTTTCTGTGGATTGTCGGATTTGTGGAAGAGAAAGGAGGCCTCTTGTCTATTTTATGCAAAAAAGCGGGCCGGATCACTTCCTGCCTTGACAAAATAATCCTGCTGGTATAATGTATTACCTGTACAGCATTATCAGACAACGCAATCAAAAATTCCCGATGTTTCGCGGTATTTTTCCTGGGTGGAAAACCCGGATCAAAGCCCTGCATATTCCAAAAGCGCATGCGCTTTTTCATGGTCGATGACCATGAAAAGGTCCTTGACCTCGGCTCTGAGCGGCGGAACGCTGCTTTTTGAGAAATATTAAAAAAGGGAGAAACGAACATGAAAAGAATGACTGCGTTACTTCTCAGCCTCCTGATGGCCCTGTCTCTGGCCGCCTGCGGCGGTGGGTCTGACGCTCCTGCCGACGCTGATGCCGCCGGTGATGGCGCGGGCGACGGCGAGGCGATCGTCCTCCGGGCTTCCAGCTCTACGGCCCCCGATCACCCCTATAACCTGGGCCTTGAAAAGTTTGCCGAGCTGGTCAGCGAGAAGACCGGCGGCGCTGTAAAGATCGACATTTTCCCCAACGCGGCTCTGGGTGACGAGCGGGCCAACATTGAGGACTTGCAGATGGGCACGCTGGACATCGCGGTGTCCTCCACCGGCCCTCTGGGCAACTTCGTGCAGGACTTCCTGATCCTGGACCTGCCCTTCCTGTTCAAGGATTATAACCACGCTCACGCGGTGCTGGACGGCGAGATCGGCCAGGCCCTGAGCGCCAAGCTGGACGACATCGGTGTGGTCGGCGGCGCGTTCTGGGAGAACGGCTTCCGTGAGATGACCAACTCCAAGCGGCCCATCAATTCTGTGGCTGACTGCGCGGGTCTGAAGCTGCGGTGCATGGAGAACCAGGTCCACATGGACGCTTTCACCGCTCTGGGCATGGACCCCACCCCCATGGCTTGGTCTGAGGTGTTCACCGCGCTGCAGCAGGGCGTGATCGACGGCCAGGAGAACCCCATCGCCGTCATCTACTCCAACAAGGTCTATGAGGCCCAGGAGCACCTGGCCATCACCAACCACGTCTACTCTCCCGCTATGATCCTGTTCAGCAAGACCGTCTTCGAGGGCCTGGATCCCGCTTATCAGACGGCGCTGCTGGAGGCCGCGCAGGAGGCTGCCGCGTTTGAGCGCTCTGCCTGCGAGGACAGCGAGGCCGATCAGATCGCCGAGATGGAGGCCGCCGGTATGCAGGTCACCCGTCCCGACACTGCCGAGTTCCAGGCCGCCATGGCTCCGGTGTATGAGAAGTACGCCGAGCAGTTCGGCCAGGAGAACATCGACGCCATCGTGAATTTCGAGTATTGATTCCTGCATCGATGGACCGTATGGAGCATCTGCACCGGTCCTTCTGAATTCGTTTGATGTTCAGGGGGCGGGGCTGTAAGACGGCCCCGCCCTTTTTCAAGGAGAGAGGTTTTACATGGGAGTACTCAATAAGTTCAGCAATGCTGTCAATACCTTGGTGGAATACATCGTGGCAATCCTGATGGGTCTGATGACCATCATCGTATTTGTCCAGGTGCTCTTCCGCCTGTTCGCAGGTTCCCTCCCCTGGTCTGAGGAGCTGGCCCGCTATATGATGATCTACCTGGTTTACATGGGCGCCAGCGTGGGCGTGAAATACGGCAATCATATCGCCGTGGAGTTCCTGTCCACCATGCTTCCCAAGAAGGGACAGGAGGTATTGCAGATCGTGGTGGATCTGCTGTCCCTGGTGTGCTTCGCAGTCATTATTTTCTACGGCTTCAAGGTGGTCAATATCACCATGATGCAAAAGTCCCCCGCCATGCAGGTGAAGATGGGCTACATCTACTTCTCCCTGGTGCTGGGCGGCGGACTGATGCTGTTCCAGTGTGTTGTGGATCTGGTCAATACGATAGGTCGTCTGGTGACCGGGAAGGGGGCGGATGAGGCATGAACTTTTCTCCTGAAATGGTGGCGCTGATCCTCTTCGGCACCCTGCTGGTGATGTTCCTTTTGAAGGTGCCCATCGCGGTCTCCCTGATCCTCTCCTCGGTTCTGGTGCTTCAGCTGACGGGCATCGGCCTGGAGATGGTCCCCAAGAAGCTCTTTACCTCCTGTGATTCGTTCTCATTCATGGCGGTGCCGTTCTTTATTCTGGCCGGATCGCTGATGAGTCAGGGCGGCATTTCGGAACGTCTTTGTACCTTTATCAACAGCATCTTCGGCCGGTTCCCTGGCGGTCTTGGCATCGTGGCCATCGTGGCCTGCGCGTTCTTCGCGGCCATCTCCGGCTCCGGCGCTGCCACCACCGCCGCCATCGGCGCGATGATGATCCCTGAGATGGTCCGCCACGGCTACGACAAGGATTTCTCTGCGGCCACCAGTGCCGCCGGCGGCTGTATCGGCACCATCATTCCCCCCAGCATTCCCTTTGTGACCTATGGCGTTCTGACCGGCTGTTCGGTGAGCACGCTGTTCATGGCCGGTTTCCTGCCCGGCATTTTGATGGCAATCTGCCTGTGCGGCGCGGTGGTCATCGTCTCCATGAAGCGGGGCTACCGGGATACCTACAAGGCTTCCGGCAAGGAGATCTGGACCAGCTTCAAGCGGGCGCTCCTGGCGATTTTGATGCCGGTGATCGTCCTGGGCGGCATCTATGCCGGCTATTTCACGCCGACAGAGGCCGCCGTGGTGGCTGTCATTTATGGCTTCATTGTGGGTGTGTTCGTCTATCGCAACATCGACATGAAGCTGCTGATCAAGATCCTGCGGGACGGCGCTGTGAGCACCGCGCAGATCATGATTTTGATCTGTGCCGCCACGCTGTTTGGCTATGTGCTGACGGCCAACCGGATTCCCGACATGGTGGCCACGGCTATGCTGAGTCTGAGCAGCAACAAGTATGTGATCCTGCTGCTGATCAATGTGCTGCTGCTGGTGGTGGGCGCATTTATGGACACCACCGCCGCGCTGATCATCCTGGTGCCCATCCTGTATCCCATCATCACCTCTGTGGGCGTGAACCCCTACCACTTTGCCATGATCATCTGCGTGAACCTGGCAGTGGGTCAGGTGACGCCGCCCTTCGGCTGCAACCTGTTTGTGGCCTGCGGCACAGCCAAGACCGGTCTGGAGGCCATCTCCAAGAAGATCATCCCCTTCATTGCGGCGTTGATCGTCTGCGTGCTGCTGGTGACCTACATCGAGCCTATCAGCCTGTTCCTGCCCCGCCTGTTGGGCGCTCAGGTCTGATTGCCCAGGAACCCACAAAACTCCCTAAGAGGCGTCCTTCGGGACGCCTCTTCTTTTTTGTCCCGACTGGGAAGCTGGGGACCTCTTGACGAGAGAAGTGGGGCAAGGTATCCTAAACCTAACAACTATGTCGCAAAACGGTGAATCGTTTGGAAAGAAGGGGAACCTGCTATGACGACGGAATCCAGTGGGAGCCGAACGAAAAATGATCTGGACCGGGCCCTGCGCCAGCTTTTGGAGGACCGCCCCCTGGACCAGCTCCGCATCCGGGAGCTGACCTCCCTGTGCGGCATTCGGCGGCAGTCCTTTTATTATCATTTTCCCGATGTCTATGCCCTGTTTGACTGGTCCCTGGAACAGGAGAAGCGGCGTTTGGCCGCCCGGCAGGGACAGTGCCTGACCTGGCAGCAGGCGGTGAGAGATTTGCTGGGACATGTGGAGCGCCACCGCCGGTATTATCAAGTGCTGCTGGAGACCCAGGGAAGGGACGGCCTGCGCCGGGTGCTGGGGGAGGCCCTGGGCGCCAGCCGACAGGCCGTCTCCCAGCGGCAGTGTGCCGGAGCTGGAGAAACTTGCCGCCATTGAGGCAAAATACAGCCAGATCGAGGCACGACTGGCCGCCCCGGAGACCTATGACGACCCCGCTGCGGTGGCCCGTCTGAATAAGGAGCAGAATGAACTGAGCCCGGTGGTGGAAACCTATCGAAGCTATCTGGCCGCCCGGGAGCGCCTGGCTCAGGCAGAGGAGCTGCTGTCCGACCCGGAGATGAGAGAGCTGGCTCAGGAGGAGCTGCTCCAGACCAACGCGGAGCTGGAGCGGCTGGAGGGACAGCTTCAGCTCCTGCTCCTGCCCAAGGACCCCAATGACAACAAGAATGTCATTGTGGAGATCCGGGCCGGCGTGGGCGGGGAGGAGGCGGCCCTGTTCGCCCACTCCCTGTACCGGATGTACTCCATGTACGCCGAGCGCAGCCGCTGGAAAACAGAGGTGGACAGCCTGAGTGAAACAGAACTGGGTGGGATCAAGGAGATCTCCTTTACAATAGAAGGGGAGGGGGCCTGGTCCCGACTCAAGTTTGAAAGCGGGGTCCACCGGGTCCAGCGGGTGCCGGAGACCGAGTCCGGCGGACGGGTCCACACCTCCACCGCCACTGTGGCGGTGCTGCCTGAGATGGAGACGGTGGACGTCCAGCTCAACCCGGCGGACGTGGAGATGCAGGTGTTCCGCGCCTCCGGCGCCGGGGGACAGCACGTGAACAAGACCTCCTCCGCGGTGCGTCTGATCCACCGGCCAACGGGTATGGTGGTGGAGTGCCAGCAGGAGCGCAGCCAGTTCCAGAACCGGGACAAGGCCATGCGCCTTCTGGCCTCCCGCCTGTACGAGGCGGAGCAGGAGAAGGTGGAGGGGGCGTACACCGCCCAGCGCCGCAGCCAGGTGGGCACCGGGATGCGGAACGAGCGGATCCGGACCTATAACTTTCCCCAGGGGCGGGTCACCGACCACAGAATTGGCTTGACCTTATACAAAATTGATACTATCATGGATGGCGACCTCAATGAGGTCATCAACGCGCTGGTGACCGCCGACCAGGCGGAGCGTCTCCGTTCCCAGGGGACGGACTGATCTCCGGCGCGTCCGGCAAACAGAAAAAAGGAGAAATACCATGGAACTCTACATTCATTATCAGCAGCTGCCCCAGGGCAAGGAGCTGGCCGACGTTGTGGGCGAGCTGAACGAGGTGCTGGAGGATAACGGCTCCGTCTGCGGCGGCCGTCAGGGCCGCATCGACCTGGACCTGGAGGACGAGCGGGTGAACCCCAAATATGCGCAGATCGCGGTGAAGGCATACCTCCAGCGGGCCGGATTTTCCAGGGAAACCGCCATTGAGATCGGCGGCATGGAAATCGGGATCTATGAGTGAGGCCGGACCATGTATCCCTATGTGATCTTTGATCTGGACGGCACCCTGCTGAACACCATCGACGACCTGGCAAATGCGGGCAACCACGTCTGCCGCCTTCATGGCTGGCCGACCCACTCCGTGGACGAATTCAAGCGAATGGTAGGCAACGGTATCCCCAAGCTGGTGGAGCGCTTTGCACCGGAGGGGACCGGGGCGCCTGTTCTGGAGCAGGCCCTGGGGGAGTTCATGGCCTGGTACGGTGTCCACAAGGCGGACCAGACCGCGCCCTATCCCGGGATGCTCCAGGCGGTCCGGCGGCTGAAGGAGGCGGGTGTGTCCATCGCGGTGCTGTCCAATAAGGCTGACGAGATGGCCGGACCCGTGGTGGAGGGCTATTACCCCCAAATTTTCCCTCTGGTGCAGGGGGCGCTCACCGGCATCCCCACCAAGCCGGACCCCACGCTGCTGCACAGGTTGATGGAGCGGATGGGGGCGTCCCAGGAGAACACCCTGTTCGTGGGGGACAGCAATGTGGACATCCAGACGGCCAAGAACGGCGGTCTGACCAGCTGCGGCGTTCTGTGGGGCTTCCGGTCCCGCCAGGAGCTGGAGCAGGAGGGGGCCGACTATCTGGCCTCCACACCGGAGGATCTGCTGACCCTGATCCTGGGGGAGAAGGGCGGCCGGGAGACCCGTCACCTGGGGCCGGAGGATGTAGAGGAGGCCGCGGCTATCCTCCGCTCCGGCGGTCTGGTGGGCATCCCCACGGAGACGGTGTACGGCCTGGGGGCCAACGGCCTGGATCCGGAGGCGGTGGCCCATATCTTTGAGGCCAAGGGCCGCCCCCAGGACAACCCCCTGATCCTGCATATCCCCTCGGCGGACCATCTGGAGCGGTATTGTGCGGACATCCCTCAGTCCGCCTTTGACCTGGCCCGGGCCTGCTGGCCGGGGCCGCTGACCATGATCCTGAAGCGCAGGCCCATCGTGCCCGATGTGGTGACGGCTGGGATG
>ENA-ORMO01003348-ORMO01003348.1-human-gut-metagenome-genome-assembly--contig:-NODE-3348-length-10555-cov-2.197810_pt1 | contig 10555 bp, 10 predicted proteins | sample MGYA00242106_ERZ509001 | MGnify/ENA primary metagenome ERZ509001 (study PRJEB26280, sample SAMEA2338736) | human gut metagenome | biome: human gut; feature: human-associated habitat; material: faeces... | reverse complement strand
AATTTTACATAGCGCTTTACGAGTTTGAACCCCTCTGGCAGCGCTTCCCCCTCCTGCAGGGAAAAGTCTGGAGCGGTGGAGTACAGCAGGGGCAGGCCAGTGAGCTCCGCAGTCCTCTTTGCAAACTCCAGGGCATCCAGCAGGTCTTGCCTCTTGGTCTCCACCCCCAGGTGGGAGTTGTTCACCAGGCCGGTGGCCTTTAGGCGGCTGGCGGCCTCAATCTCCTGTAGGAGCGCCGCGGCCTCCTCCGGCGTCTGGGACAGCACCCGGTACCGGTTGATGACATACAGCATGTCATACCCCGCCTCTTCCAACAGGGCGTGCATGCCTCCCAGGGCGGTGACCCCTGCGTCATCCCCACCGGCGTCTATAAACACACGGCCCGCCTCCGGCTCGAAAAGGGAGTACAGCTCCGGGGGCAGCGTGGGGGTATCCAAAGTGGTGCCCGCAAACACAGGGGCGATCAGCCGCACCCCATGGTCCTCCAGCAGGCCTCCGTATTCGGAAGAACGGAAATAGGGGTTGACAATGTCCAGATCGGCCAGGACGGTTTTTTTGCCCTCCGCTGCCAGCCGGAGAGCCAGGTTTACGGCGTACTCGGTTTTTCCGCTGCCGTAGTGGCCGGTAATCATTTGGATGCGCTTCAATATACCTGGACCTCCTCCTGACCCTTCAGAACCCGGATGGCGCCCTGAGCCAGGGAGAGCATTTCGTCTTCTCCGGGGTAGATGTACACAGGAGCCAGGTAGCTGATGTATTCCTTAATCCAGCCCATCAGCATGGAGTCATAAGCAAAGCCGCCGGTGAGCAAAATGGCGTCCACCTTGCCCTGAAGCACGGCGCCAGCGGCGCCAATTTCCTTGGCGACCTGATAGGCCATACCCCGGTAGGCAAGCTCGGCTTCCTTGTCGCCCTCCTTGATCCGGCGGGACACCTCCCGGCCGTCGTTGGTGCCGGTGTAAGCGGCCAGGCCGCAGTGGAAGGTGAAGAACTCCCGAAGCTCCTGGAAGGTGGTGCCATATTTGCCGCTGAAGGCTGCCCGCAGCACATCCACCACAGCCAGGCTGCCGGGCCGCTCGGCAGTGTAAGCGCCGTCGCCCTCCAGGCCGTTGTTCACGTCTACGACCTTGCCGTACAGGTGGGTGCCCACGGTGACACCGCCGCCCATATGGGCCACGATGAGGCGCAGGGAGTCATAGGAGAGACCGTATTCGGTGGCGTAGCGCTTGGCAATGGCCTTCTGGTTGAGGGCGTGGAAGAGGGGACGGCGGGGGAAGTCCGGACTGCCGGAGAGCTTGGCCAGGTCGGACATTTCGTCAATGACAGGGGGGTCTACCACATAGGCGGGCTTACCCAGCTCCTGGCCAATTTCCGCAGCCAGGATGCCACCCAGGTTGCATACATGGGTGCCGTAGGTGCAACTGCGCAGATCCTCCAGCATCTTTTCGTTGACGGCATAGGTGCCGCCCAGAAGGGGCCGCACCAGGCCACCCCGGCCCACAATGGCGTCAAATTCCTTTAAATCCACCCCTTGCTCTTTGAGATAGTTCAGGATCAGGGGCTTGCGCAGGGCGGCGTTGTCCTCCATGCTGCTGACGCCCTGGAGATCCTCGGGGCTGTGGTGAAACACCTTCTGCAGCAGCTGGGTGTCCCCTTCATAGGCGGCGACCTTGGTGGAGGTGGAACCGAAATTCATGGCCAGTATTTTATATTCTTCCATATACGTACTCCTTCATCACAGGTTGGTAGCCGCAACGGCCAGAGCCAGGGCAATGGAGTTGAGCTTGGTCTGCTCGCTGTCCGCCCGGGAGGTGACGATCACGGGGGCCTTGGCGCCCACGATGAGGCCGGCGTTCTGGGACTTGGCCATGAAGACCATAGACTTGTAGAACACGTTGCCAGTCTCAATGTTGGGAACCAGGAGAATGTCGGCGTGACCGGCGTTGGGATCGGTAATTCCCTTGTGACGGGCGGCCTCGGGGGAGACGGCGTTGTCCAGGGCCAGGGGGCCGATGACGGTGCAGCCGGGAAGAGCGCCTGTTGCGTTTGCCTCTACCAAAGCTGCGGCGTCCAGGGTTGCAGGCATTTTGGGATTTACCTTCTCCACGGCGCACAGGCAGGCCACAATGGGATTGGGGTTACCCAGGGCGTGGGCCACCTTCACGGCGTTGGATACAATGTGCTTTTTGGCTTCCAGATCGGGGGCAATGTTCATGGCCGCGTCAGTTACGTAGAGCAGGCGGTCGTAGCCCGGAACCTGAAACAAGGCCACGTGGGACAGAACCGGTGCATCCCGCAGGCCGATTTCCTTGTCCAGCACGGCTTTCAAAATGATGGAGGTGTCTACAATACCCTTCATCACCGCGTCAGCCTGTCCGTCCCGGACCAGCTTCACGGCGGTGCGGCATGCCTGGACTTTATCGGGCTCTGGGAGAATCCGGTGGGGCTCCAGGGGAATGTCATGAGCTTGGGCGATGGCACGAATTTGTTCCTCGTCGCCCACCAGGATAGCTGTGGCAATTCCCAGCTTCCTGGCAGCGTCCACAGCCAGCAGCACTTCTGCGTCCTGGGCCGCAGCTACAGCCAGAACTCTGCTCCCTCGCTCCTGTGCGGCGCGATGGAGGGATTCCAGTGATTGAATCATAATCCAGCTCCTTTGAAATTGTGATTTCTGCCCAAACGAGATTGTGAATTCTCCGGGGGCATCGTTCAAATTGCTACATCCATTTTATGATATGATAAATCTGCCGAAAGTCAATCGGGAAAACTCAGAATTGGAGAAAGTCACAAATTTTGGGTGCATTTTTTGTCGAGGTTGCCGGAAATGCGTCCGCCCTTTGTGGACGTTTGCACAGCAAGAGCTGGGGAAAAGCAAAGCAGCATTACAATATACCGCAACGGACCGCCGATTTGCACAGGCTCATTTTTAGAGGACAGGCTGGTAGGAGGCGCGCGACCTTTCATGGGCGCGCTCGCCCTTCCCCCGGGGGAAAGAGGGAAGCCAGGGAGCTGTCCCTCCATTGCACATCAGGTAGTAGTGCTGAAGCTGGTGAACTTATGTCCATACCAGCCGTTTCAGCGCGCCAGTGCAAAAAAGTAAATGCTGTCCCTTTGGGGCTCAGCCTTTAGACCTTGCAAATTGGTGGGCTCTGCGGTATGATATGGGAAAAAGGAGGCGAAGGAATGAAGCTTTTGATTCGCCAGCGGGTGTTCTCCTGGTCCGATACATATGATGTATATGACGAGACAGGGAGTCCTAAGTACTATGTGAAGGCGGAAGTGTGGACTCTGGGACACCGGATTCATGTGTATGAGCATGGTACCGGGGAGGAAGTGGGGCTGATCCAGGAGCGTCTGCTTACAATGATGCCTAAGTTTGAAATTTCCGCCCGGGGCCGCAGCCTGGGCCGTGTGGACAAGCGGTTCACCCTCTTCCGCCCCCGATACGAGGTGGATTACCTGAATTGGCAGGGGGAAGGAGACTTTTTGGGCTGGGACTATCAGGTGACGTCCCCTGCCGGCACGGTAATGACCATTTCCAAAGAGCCCTTCCATTGGGGCGATACCTACGTGCTGGAATTCGGGGACCGGACCCAGGAGCTGGCCGGTCTTCTGCTGGTCATTGCCATAGATGCGGCCAACTGTGACGGGTGAGGTAACTTATGAGATACGAAACCATTTATTTTGATCTGGATGGGACTCTGACCGACTCAAGCCCGGGGATTACCAACTCTGTGGCCTACGCCCTGACGCGCATGGGCAGGCCGGTCCCCTCCCGGCCCAGCCTGAACCGGTATATTGGCCCCCCGCTGTGGGATTCCTTCCGGCGGTATGAGGCCATGACGGAGGGGGAGACCCAGCAGGCGGTGGCCCTCTTCCGGGAGTACTATGAGCAGCGGGGAAAGTTTGAAAACGCGGTTTACTCCGGCATTCCGGCCCTGCTGCAGGGGCTCCGGGAGGGGGGAAAGCGCCTGGTGGTGGCCACCTCCAAGCCGGAACATATGGCGGTGGAGATTTTGGAGCATTTTGAGCTGGCCGGATTTTTTTCTTGTATTGCCGGCAGCACCCTGGACGAGAGCCGGTGCACCAAGGCCAGCGTCCTGGCCTATGCTTTGGCGCAGCAGGGACGTCAGGGCGCCGTTATGGTGGGGGACCGGGAGCATGATGTGCTTGGCGCCCGGGAAAATGGCCTGCCCTGCATCGGCGTCCTGTTTGGCTATGGCTCCCGGCAGGAGCTGGAGGCGGCGGGAGCGGACCGGATTGCCACCACGGTGCAGGATTTGAGATACATTCTGGAGGAATGAGCATATGGAGAAAATTGCCAGCTTTACGGTGAATCACCTGACCCTGGAGCCGGGGCTGTATGTGTCCCGGAAAGATCGAATGGGAGCGGAGACGGTAACCACCTTCGATCTTAGGATGACGGCCCCCAACCGGGAGCCGGTGATGAATACGGCGGAGATCCACACCATCGAGCACCTGGGCGCCACGTTCCTCAGAAATCACGCGGAGTACGGCTCCCGCATCCTGTACTTTGGCCCCATGGGCTGCCGCACCGGCTTCTATCTCCTGCTGGCCGGGGATTTGGAGCCCCGAGATGTGGAAGAGCTGGTCCAGGCTATGTTCCGGTTCATCCGGGACTATGAGGGGCCGGTACCCGGCGCTGCGGCCCGGGACTGCGGGAACTACCTGGACATGAACCTGCCCATGGCAAAGCTCCTGGCTGGCCGGTACCTGGAGAAGACGCTGCTGCGCCTGGATGAGGCCCACATGTGCTACCCGGAGTGAGGCAGGAGAAATTGATGAAAAAAATGGGAATGATAGAAGCCATGGAAGAGAATGTGGCGCTGGAGAAGCTGGAGCGCCCAGCTCACGCCCGGCGGGCTGAGGACGCAAGCCGGAAACCAGGATCAGGGAGGAGCTTGCGGGTATGAACCAAAGAGAAACCGGCGACCTGGGCCAGGGGAGCGTGGGGAAGCTGCTGCTGCGGCTGGCTCTGCCCACCATCACCGCCCAGCTGGTGAACGCCTTATACAATATGGTGGACCGGATTTACATCGGCCACATCCCCGTGGTGGGGCGGACGGCCCTTACCGGCGTGGGGGTGTGCATGAGTCTCATTATGATCATTTCCGCCTTTGCGGCCCTCACCGCCATGGGCGGGGCCACCCGGGCCTCCATTTTCCTGGGCCGGGGAGACCGGGCGGGAGCGGAGAAGATCCTGGGCAACTGCGTCACTGGTGCGGTGTCGGCGGGTCTGATCCTGACCGTGGTGTTTCTGATTTTTAGTCGGCCGCTTCTGATGGCCTTTGGGGCCAGTGAGGAAACCATTGGCTATGCGGTGCAGTATATGAAAATCTATGCCTTGGGCACGGTGTTTGTGGAGCTGGCCCTGGGGCTCAATGCCTTTATCACCGCTCAGGGATTTGCCTCTGTGGCCATGGTCAGTGTGCTCATTGGCGCGGTGGCCAACATGATTCTGGACGCCGTTTTGATTTTGGGCCTGGGAATGGGGGTGGCGGGGGCCGCCCTGGCCACCATCATCTCCCAGGGCCTGTCCGCCCTGTGGGTGGTGCGGTTCCTTCTGGGCAAGAAGACCGGCCTGCGCATCCGGCGGGAGAACCTGGGGCTGGACTGGAAGCTCTATGGGCCGTGCCTGGCTCTGGGCCTGTCTCCCTTTATCATGCAGTCCACGGAGGGCGTTATCTCTGTGTGCTTCAACGCCTCCCTCCAGCGCTACGGCGGGGATTTGGCGGTGGGAGCCATGACCATCCTGGCCAGCGTGATGCAGTTTTCCATGCTGCCCCTTCAGGGCCTGACCCAGGGGGCGCAGCCCATCATCAGCTACAACTTTGGGGCAAAAAATGCCCGGCGGGTGAAATCGGCCTTCCGGCTGTTACTCATCTGCTGCCTGAGCTATTCCGCCCTTCTGTGGCTTCTGGCTATGGTGTTCCCCGGGACGCTGGCGTCGATTTTTGCCACGGACAAAACCCTCATTTCCTACAGCGCCTGGGCCATGCGGATCTATATGGCGGCCTCGGTCATCTTCGGGGCCCAGATCGCCTGCCAGCAGACCTTCATTGCCCTGGGCAATGCCAAAACGTCTCTGTTTCTGGCGGTTTTACGAAAAATTATTTTACTCATTCCCTTGATCCTGATTCTGCCTCTTCTGTTCCGGACGGGAGAGGAGAAGGCCATGGCGGTGTTCCTGGCGGAGCCTGTGGCGGACACGCTGGCAGTGCTGACGACGGTGTGTACCTTTGCCTGCCAATTCCGGAAAACCATGAAGGATCTGGAGGAGACGGCATGAACCCGGAGAGCTTGATTTTTGACGTGGATGGGACCTTGTGGGACTCTGTGGATCTGGTGGTACGGGGCTGGAACCTGGCTCTGGAGGAGGCGGGGCGGGAGCCCACCTGCACGCCAGAGGGCATTCGCCCGCTCTTTGGCAAAACCATGGACGAAATTGCTTTGGCCTTTCTGCCGGACCAGGGGCCGGAGGAACGGCGGAGGCTCATGAACTCCTGTATGGCTTGGGAGGACCGGGTGATGCAGGATGACCCCTGTGAAATTTTCTATCCTCAGGTCCGGCAGACCCTGGAGGCGCTCTCCCGCTGCCATCGGCTGTTTATCGTCAGCAATTGCCAGAAGGGCTACATTGAGCTGCTGCTGGAAAAGGGAAAGCTGGGGGGCCTCATCCGGGACCATGCCTGCTTCGGCGAAACCGGGCTGTGTAAGGGGGAGACCATACGCCTGGTGATGGAGCGGAACCGAATTACCAGCGCCGCCTATGTGGGCGACACCCAGGGGGACCTGGAGGCCGCCAGATTGGCCGGGATTCCCTTCGTTTGGGCCGCCTACGGCTTCGGAAACCCGGAGGCCTGGGAGGCCCGGCTTGAGGCGTTCTGTCAGTTGACAGAGCTGTTTTGAGCGCATCGGCCTTTCCCTGGGAGCATAGGAATGCCGTTCAGACGAGTACCGAGCGGCTTTCCAGGGACCAGCTGTGGGGAGCGGCGCAGGGTGCGTCCAGGAGGCCGCACCCTACGCCTCGGGGGCAGACGGGAGCGATGGTACCCCCCTGTAGGGGCGCACGCTGTGTGCCCCTACAGTGCCTTTGCGTAATTCTGGCCGATTAGCGGGGTTAGCCTAGGGGGATGCCTATGCCTGCTCCGGGGAGCGGGGACTTATAAAAAACGGCATAGCCGAACAGGCTATGCCGTAATTTATGGCAGGGGTGGGATCAGATGGCACGCTCAACCTTGTTGGAACGGAGACATCTTGTACAGACGTATACATGGCGCGGAGTACCGTCGACAATCGCCTTGACGCGCTTCACATTGGGCTTCCACATTCTGTTGGACCGTCTGTGGGAATGGGAGACCTTAATGCCAAAGGTAACGCCCTTGCCGCAAATATCGCACTTAGCCATTAGCTGCACCTCCAATCCATGGGAAAATCGCCGGACGAATCCGGACGGACACAGCCCATATAATATCAGATGTGGCCCCAAATTGCAAGGGGAAAACGGGAAAAAACCAAAATTTTTTGAAATCCGGTTGATATTCCCAGAGCAATTCGGTATAATCGATTTTGTGAAAATTGGAATGAGGTGACAGTCATGATCGACACCTACAGCGTGCCCTTGACCCGACTGGTACAGGAGTTTCAGCTGACCCCGGCCTACCGGTCCAGTGACTATGAATCCATTCGTGTGACGGTGGAGGACGTCTCCCGGCCCGGGCTGCAGCTGGCGGGATACTTCGACCACTTTGAGCCTATGCGTCTGCAGGTACTGGGTAATGTGGAGATGAGCTACCTGCGGAAAATTTCCCAGGAGCAGCGGAGTATCATATTCGACCGGCTGTTTTCCTTTAAAATCCCCGCCCTCATTATCGCCCGGAACATGGACCCGGACGAGACCTGCGTGGAAATGGCCAAAAAGCATGATATCACCATTCTGCGCTGCCAGGAGACCACCTCTTACATGGTCTCCAGCCTGATTTCCTACCTGAAAAGCGCCCTGGCTCCCCGGATTACCCGCCACGGCGTCCTGGTGGACGTGTACGGCGAGGGCCTGCTCCTGGTGGGGGAGAGTGGCATCGGCAAGAGTGAGGCCGCTGTGGAGCTCATCAAGCGGGGCCACCGGCTCATTGCAGACGATGCGGTGGAGATTAAAAAAATCTCCTCCACCAGTCTCATGGGCACCGCGCCGGACTTGATCCGGAACTACATTGAGCTCCGGGGCATCGGCCTCATCAATGTGGCAAAGCTCTTTGGCATGGGTGCCATCAAGGGGGAGAACGTCATCGACCTGGTGATCAACATCGTTCCCTGGAGCAACCACGAAATCTATGACCGCTTGGGACTGGATGAGCAGTGTATCGACATTCTGGGGGTCAAGGTCCCCCAAATCACTATCCCCATCACCCCCGGCCGCAACCTGGCCGTCATCCTGGAGGCCGCCGCCATGAATAACCGCCAGAAGAAAATGGGCTACAACGCAGCGGTGGAATTCACGGAGCAGATCAACAAGCATTTCGACGAAAGCGCGGGGCAGAATTTCTGACCCGTCATCACAGAATCCTGGCAGCACGGTGTTCCGTTCACTGCCGGGATTTTTTATGCGGTATCATATTCCCTGTCTTCTTTGCCTCTGATAGAGGAAGTGTATCAAACAGGAATGCGCTGGTTTTTAATTTACTCATGAAGGCCGCACTTTTAAAGAAATTGAGCCGGACGTTTGATCATATCAGCTCGTCTTTTAGCAGAAGCTTATGACAGCAGCATGAAAACAGGCCGGAGAATTGGAAGCTTTTTTCCAATTCTCCGGCCCGTTTTGTGGTCTTGATTAGGATTTTGCGGATTCCTCCGCCTGGGACAGCAGGTTTTCCAGGGCCTCGTAGGTCACAGAGCCAACGGCGTTGTAGACGATGATGCCGTTTGCGTCGATGACGATGGTTTGGGGTAGCATGGTGGAGCCGCCGAAGGACTGGATTACCGAGCCGGTTTCGTCCAGGGCGAAGGGAAGCTGATAATCATAGTTTGCAAGGTAAGCCTCCACATCGTCGGTCACCAGGTCGGAATGGATGGCCACCACTGCCGCGTCGTTGCCGTAGGTGCGGTATATTTCGTCAAAGTAAGGCAGCTCGCCGCAGCAGGGGGTACACCAGGTGGCCCAGAAATTCACAATGACCGGCTTGCCCCGGTGCTCGCTCAGGGTAAAGACGCTCCCATCCGCCCCGTACACCGGGACGGAAAAGTCTGGTGCGCGCATCCCGACCTCGTAGCCCACGGGGGTATCGTCCTCAACGGGGGCTGTGGTCACAGGGGCCTCGGGCGCCGGCGTGGCAGGCTCGGGCCGGTTGAAATACCACAGCGCGCCGCCCAGCACCGCCAGAGCCACCGCCATGGACAGGATGAACATGAGGCCGCCCATGGTGGGGGTGCCCTGCTTGCTCTTATGCCAGCTTGGGCCCACCTCCCGGATGGTCTGGCCGAACTTCAGCTTGTGGAGGAAGGGGATCATCCACTTCCCCAGCGCAGCGGTGACGGCAAAGGCGATCACCGAAACCAGCAAGAACAATGTGCCGCTCATTTTTCCTAACCCCTCTCGTTGCGATTCCGTTGCTTTCGCCCGGCCTCAGCCGGCGCCCGTCTCTGTGTTGGCGGTGTCCACAAAGGTCAAGGTAATCACCGTGCCCTGTTTCACCTGCTCGCCAGCCTCTATGCTCTGGGCCGTGACCGTGGCGGTCTCCGCAGAGGAGCCGCTGACACTGATCTGCACCATGTTCAGGCCCGCCACATAGTTGGCGTCCGCCACGGTGTAGCCGGTGAAGTCCGGCACCGTCACATAAGTGGAGCTCTCATCATAGCCGCTGGTGTACAGCACCACCGTGCCCTCCTTGGGCACTGCGCTGCCGCCGGCAGGCACCTGCTCTGTCACTGTGATGGCGGCGGGATCGCTCTCATCCCCCACCACCGAGTAGGACAGCCCGGCCTCCTCCAGTTCCGCGTAGGCCTGCTCCAGCGTCATGCCGGTGACTGTGGGAGCCATCGTATCCAGGTTGGCATACTCCTCTTCGTTGTACTGGGCCTCTACGCCCAGGTAGGGGAGCAGCTCCTCCATCATCTTGGCGAAGTAGGGCCCGGCCACGGCGTTGCCGCCGTTGTAGCCGCCGTTGGTGTCGTCGTCGGGCTCGTCAAAGAACACCAGCAGCGCATATTGGGGGTCCTCCGCCGGGGCAAACCCACAGTAGGAGGCGATGTACTCCATGGGCTTGGTGGGATCTTCGTTGTGCTGGGCCACCTTTTCCGAGGTGCCGGTCTTGCCGCAGATGCGGTATCCCGCCACATAGCCGCCATTGGCGCTGCCGCTTTCCGCATTCTGACGAAGAATGTCGATGATCGCCTCCGAGGTCTCCTCCGAGACCACCTGCCGGCGGCAGCTGGTGTCCGCGGTTTCCAGGATGTTTCCGTCCTGGTCCTGAATCCGGTCCACCACATGGGGGGTCACCAAATAGCCGCCGTTGGCAATGGCCGCTGTGATCAGGGCATT
>ENA-ORMO01003347-ORMO01003347.1-human-gut-metagenome-genome-assembly--contig:-NODE-3347-length-10561-cov-2.441176_pt1 | contig 10561 bp, 8 predicted proteins | sample MGYA00242106_ERZ509001 | MGnify/ENA primary metagenome ERZ509001 (study PRJEB26280, sample SAMEA2338736) | human gut metagenome | biome: human gut; feature: human-associated habitat; material: faeces... | reverse complement strand
GTTTGACCATAGTCGTAGCCTGCGGAGAATAAGGTACTTACAGCCTGGATCGAGTGCCGCTCGGCACCGGGCCTCCGCTGCGGGAGGCTGCGGCCCGCGCGACCTAAAGGTCGCAAAGCCTGTTCCTGCCATTTAACTGTAAGATTAAATAAGTAGTGCTCTCTGCTGAATAGCTGAGGCGTCAGGAGGCCCCGATCAGCGTACCGAGACCAGAGGCCGTTTGCGGATTACGGAGAGCCACCGCGAGGAAGCCACCGGCAAATTGCAGGTAAAAAAGAAGATGCCTCGCCGGCTTGAGGCGTCCGGAGAAGCAGATGCCTTCGCGGCATGAGCGGGCGAAAAAAATAAACGCCCGTCGGCGAAAGACATTTATGTCATCGAACCGGAATACCGCAAGCCCGGCTGGAGTTTACCGAGGACGGACGTAAGTCCGAATCGTCGCGACGGCGACCAAGGCGATGGCCAGCATAAAGAGCAGAACGAGCAGTTCTTCGCGGGCGGTACGGCTATCGGTCAGGACATTGCTTAGAGGGTCGTGGTCGGCCTCCCGCCACCGAGGCAGGGGGTTCATGGGCCATTTGCCCATGATGGTACCGTCGTGCAGCAGAATGGCGCCGCCGATCCGGTGCTGGATCATGGTGTGCAGTACCGTGTAGTCGCTTTCGAGCGGTTCGATGCCGTTCTCGGCCAGCGACGGAGGCAATCCTGCGGCGCTCAAAGCGACTGCGCGTCCTCCGTAGCGATGAATGTAGGCTGCCAGCGCAGACATGTCCGGTTCGTAGCGCGGGTCGTAATCGTTCACGACGAAGAGCAGGGTATAGCCTTTGCGTTCCAGTATCTCGGCCGAACGGTCGATGTTGCCTTCGAACATCGGTACGGTTTTGATTTCCGGCGCAGTGCTCTGGCCGATCGTCCGGGTATCGACGTATTCCCAGCGCGAGGAGTCGTACCACGGGGTGTCTTCGATGCTGAATTCATGCAGCGTGCCGTCCTGCCTGTCTTTGTAAACCAGGATGGTCTGCATCTGGTTTTCGTGCACAGTCATGGCGTGCGGGATGTTTACCCCGATTTTGAACGGCGTGGGGTCGATGGGCGGCAGGTAGCTGTAACAGTAGATGCTCAGTCCCAGGCTCGCCGGTACCAGTACGGCATAGGTCAGCCCGGTCCGCAGGGGGGAGGGGTTGAGTGTCCGTTGGCTGTTCCGGGCCAGAAAGACGATAACGGCGAAGGGGTAGAAGACGAGGTTTTTAAAGAAAGTCTCCCAGTTGGTCAGATGGATCAGGTCGCCGAAACAACCGCAGTCGCTCACCGGGTTGGCGATGGCCAGCCAGAGGGTCAGCAAAGTGAAGAAGCTCATGGCTGCGAAAGCGAGCCAGGCCGTCAGGCGCCGTGAAATGCCGCTCAGCAGCATGAATCCGACCAGTAGTTCCAGCGAGGGCAGCAGGATGGCTCCGGTGCTGTCGAATATCCGCAGGAAGTCGAGGCCCATGGCGGAGAAGTACTCTCCGAGTTTGATCGAGAGGCCGAACGGGTCGATGGCTTTGGAGGCTCCCGAAAGAATGAAGAGGGCGGCCAGATGGTAACGGGCCACGGCGACCAGTTTGCCGGAAATGTGGTGTGCGGCTTTCGGGTGGCGTTCTTTAAAAGTATCGAGCAATTTCATCGGCTATTTTATTGAAAATGGCGTCGGGAGGGAGCATGCCGCCGGTTTGTGCGTCGCTGCAGCCGATGATCCGGAAATTCGGATCGTCGGCCGCGCAGGAGAGGTAAATCTCCCGGACGTTCCGTTGCAGGGCCAGCGAGGCTTCGTGGATGTCCGTTTTCCCTTTCAGATAATCCCGGTCGCTGCCTTCGCGCTGTTCGGCGAGTTTCTGTTCGGTAAAGGAGAAGGGTACGTCCAGAAAAAGGGACAGATCCGGCTTCGGAATCCGGTTGTGCGTATATTCGAGGTCCAGAATCCAATGTTTCAGGGCGTTGCGCTCGCCGGAAAGGGTCTCTGGCGGGAGTTTCGCGCATTGGTAGGCGATGTTGGAATAGACGTAGCGGTCTACGATCACGGCTTTGCCGTCGGCCTGCCAGCTTCGGATCAATGGGGCGGCTTGCAGCCGGTCGCCGGCGTAGATGAGTGCGACCAGATAGGGGTTTACTTCGTCCAGCGCCCCCAGTTCGCCGCGAAGGAACCGTGCGACGAGGTCGCCGTAAACCGGTGCGTCGAAGCGGGGAAAGTGGAGGTACTCGACCGTTTTTCCGTATCGTTCGGCCAGCAGGCGGCGCATCAGGCCCACCTGGGTGGATTTGCCGGCTCCGTCGAGCCCTTCGATAACGATGAACATGGTTTTCCTGGGTAAGTGGGGTTTCGGGTTATGGGGAAAAGGATGCTTACCGCAGCATGCCGACCGCTTTTTTTACCGCGGCCACGGCGGTGTCTATCTCTTCCGCCGTATTGTACAGGCCGATGGAAAGGCGGCACATGGCCGTCAGGCCGTAGTGGGTCATGACCGGTTCGGCGCAGTGGGTGCCGGTGCGTATGGCCACGCCCAGCTTGTCGATAATCATGCCGATGTCGGCGGGATGGGTCCCTTCGACGGTAAACGACACGATGGGGCTTTTGCCGGGTACGGTGCCGTAGATGCGGAGTCCGTCCACTTCCCGGACGAACCGGTCCGCGGCGCGTTCCAGCAGGGCGTTTTCGTGGTCGTGGAGCCATTCGGAGTCCAGACTGCTGAAATATTCGATGGCGGCGCCCAGACCGATCGCTCCGATGTAGTTGGATGTCCCGGCTTCGAATTTCAGCGGCAGCTCGGCGAAAGTGGTGCCCTGCGGCAGCGTGACGGTACCGACCATGTCGCCGCCGCCCAGAAAGGGCGGCATCCAGCCATTTTTCTTTGCCGTACAGCACGCCGATGCCTGTGGGACCGTAGAGCTTATGGCCGGAGAAGGCGTAAAAGTCGCAATCCAATGCCTGTACGTCGGTCCGCCCGTGTACGATACCCTGGCAGCCGTCCACCAGTACGGGAATGCCGCGGGCGTGGGCGAGGTCGATGATCCGCCGCAGGTCGGGCATAGTGCCCAATACGTTGGATGCCTGGGTCACCGCGACGATGCGGGTACGTTCGTCGATCAGTCCGGGCAGCAGATCGAGCCGCAGGGCGCCTTCGTCGTCGAAAGGCAGTACCCGCAGTTCCGCTCCTTTGCGTTCTGCGACGAATTGCCACGGAACGAGGTTGGAATGGTGTTCCATCTCGGTGACGAGGAGGTTGTCCCCTTCGCGCACGAATCGCTCTCCGAAACTGGAGGCTACCAGATTGATGGATTGCGTGGCGCCGCTGGTGAATACGATTTCCCGGACGGATGCGGCGTTGAGCAGGCCCCGGACCTGTTCCCGCGCGGCTTCGTAGCGTGCGGTGGTCTCTTCGGCCATGTAATGGATGCCCCGGTGTATGTTGGCGTTCAGGGTACGGTGCAGGCTATCTACGGTGCGGATGACGGTTTCCGGTTTCTGGGCCGTGGCCGCGGTATCCAGATAGACCAGCGGTTTGCCGTTCACCGCGGAGGCGAGGATCGGAAAGTCCGAACGTATTTCTGAGAGCGTTTTCATAGTCCGGGATTATATGTTCAGCAGCCGTCTCGATACTTTTTCGTGCAGTAGGTGCCCCAGGTCTTCGATGTGGCTGTGGTCGATGATTTCGTCGATGAAGCCTTCGATTTGCAGCCGCCGGGCGACTTCGAGGCCGATCCCGCGCTGGCGCATGTAGTAGATCGCTTCGGGATCGAGCCGGCCGATGGTGGCCCCGTGGTTGCATTTCACGTCGTCGGCGTAGATTTCCAGCTGGGGCCGGGTGTCGATTTTTGCCTTGTCGCTCAGTACGATATTGTGGTTTTCCTGTAGGGCGACGGTCTGCTGCGCGTCCTTGGCCACATGGATATGGCCGGTGAACACGGCGTGGGATTCGTCTTCGGCTACGCCTTTGAACAATTGGTTGCTCGTGCAGTGGGGCACGGCGTGGTACATCCGGATATGGTTGTCGCAATGTTGGGTGCCGTCGGTGATGTAAACGCCTTCGAGATCGCATTCGGCGCCTTGTTCGGTCAGGTAGATGAACTGGTTGCGCCGCAGGAGCGCGTTGTCGAGGTCGATGGTGGTCACTTTGACGTGCGAGTCGCCGCGTTGCCGGTTCAGTATGGTGCCGAAACAGGTCGCCTGAGTTTCGGTCACTTCGATGATTTCGGCCTGCGCACCGGCTGCGGCGTCCACGACGGTCAGCGCGTTGATGACGGTCCGGTCGGGACGGGTGGCCGGATGCTGGTAGAGGGCGATCCGTACCTGGGCGTTCCGTCCGATCCGGACGGTGTTGCGCAGCACGCATTTCCCTCCGTTGCCGGGATAGCGCAGGTGTACGTATAGCACGCCGTCGGCGCGGAAATTGTCCGGGATGTCGATCTGTATGCCCTGCGCCCGGTTGTCCGGGGTGCCGAGGTTGTCGGCGACGAGCGGGTCTTCGGCGAGGTGTTTTTCCGATGCGGCGATCGTTTGCTCCAACTCTTCCGACGTGGCGACGGCTTTCCGGCACAGGCAGGCGTTCGCCTGGATTTCAATCTCCGCGAAGACGGGGCCGGGATCGCCGCCTCCCGTTCCGAAGGGAGCGGCGAGCCGGCTGAGCGGCGTGTATTTATAGCGTTCTTTCAGTGTCCTGTCCATGGTTTACTCCTCCTTGTCGCCGTATTCGCGGATCAGCCAGTCGTAGCCGCGTTCTTCCAGTTCTTTGGCCAGTTCCTTGCCGGCCGAGTAGATGATCCGGCCGTGGTACAGTACGTGCACTACGTCGGGCACGATGTAGTCCAGCAGCCGCTGGTAGTGGGTGATGACGATCGTGGCGTTGTCGGGCCGTTTGAGGCGGGCGACGCCGGTCGCCACCACGCGCAGGGCGTCGATGTCCAGCCCGCTGTCGGTCTCGTCCAGCACGGCGAGTTTCGGCTCCAGCATGGCCATCTGGAAGATTTCGTTCCGTTTCTTTTCTCCGCCCGAAAAACCTTCGTTCACGGCGCGGTTCATGAGTTTGTCGCCCAGTTCGACGATTTCGCTTTTCTGACGCATCAGGCGAAGGAAATCTCCCGACGAGATGGGTTCTTCTCCTCGGAAAGCCCGCTGCTGGTTCATGGCCAGCCGCAGGAAGTTGGCCATCGAGACGCCGGGTATTTCGACCGGATACTGGAATCCGAGGAAAAGGCCGGTGGCGGCCCGTTCTTCGATGCTCATATCCAACAGGTTCCGCCCGAGGAACGTTACGTTCCCTTCGGTTACGGCGAATCGTTCGTTTCCGGCCAGCACCGAGGCGAGGGTCGATTTGCCGGATCCGTTCGGCCCCATGATGGCGTGTACTTCGCCGGCGTTCACGGTCAGGTCGATTCCTTTCAGTATCTCTTTCCCTTCTTCGGCTACCGTAGCGTGAAGGTTCTTGATCTCCAGTATGTTGTTCTGACTCATATCTCGTTTCTGTTTGTATGCTTTTGACAGGTTATCCTACGCTGCCTTCCAGCGAGAGCGAAAGCAGTTTCTGAGCTTCGACGGCGAATTCCATCGGAAGTTGGTTCAGCACCTCTTTTGCGTAGCCGTTTACGATCAGTCCCACGGCCTCTTCGGTGGAGATGCCGCGCTGGTTGCAGTAGAAGAGCTGGTCTTCGCTGATTTTCGAGGTGGTGGCTTCGTGTTCCACGGTGCTGGAGGGGTTGCCGCACTCGATATAGGGGAAAGTGTGGGCGCCGCATTTGTCTCCGATCAGCAGGGAGTCGCACTGGGAGTAGTTTCGGCATCCGGTGGCGGTTTTGGCTACGCGCACCAGCCCGCGGTAGGAGTTCTGCGAAAATCCGGACGAAATGCCTTTGCTGACGATGCGGCTGCGGCTGTTTTTGCCGAGATGGATCATCTTGGTGCCCGTGTCGGCTTGTTGGTAATTGCCGGTCAGAGCTACGGAGTAGAATTCCCCGACGCTGTTGTCGCCGGCCAGGATGCAGGAGGGGTACTTCCAGGTGATGGCCGATCCGGTTTCGACCTGAGTCCAACTGAGGCGGGCGTTGTCGCCTTTGCAGATACCGCGTTTGGTCACGAAATTGAATACGCCGCCTTTTCCTTCTTTGTCGCCGGGGTACCAGTTCTGTACGGTGGAGTATTTTACTTCGGCGTCTTTTTCGACGACGATTTCGACAATGGCGGCGTGGAGCTGGTTCTCGTCGCGGATGGGGGCGGTGCAGCCTTCGAGATAGCTGACGTAGGCTCCTTCGTCGGCCACGATCAGCGTCCGTTCGAATTGTCCGGTGCCGGCCGCGTTGATCCGGAAGTAGGTGGAGAGTTCCATCGGGCAGCGTACGCCTTTGGGAATATAACAGAACGAACCGTCGGAAAAGACGGCGGAGTTCAGCGCGGCGAAAAAGTTGTCGGTATAGGGGACGACCGATCCCATGTATTTCCGCACGAGGTCGGGATGGTTCCGGACCGCTTCGGAGAAGGAGCAGAATATGATGCCTTTTTCGGCCAGGTTCTCCTGAAAAGTGGTCTTGACGGAGACGGAGTCGATCACGGCATCGACGGCTACACCGGAGAGGGCTTTCTGTTCGTCGAGCGGGATGCCGAGTTTCTCGAAGGTGGCCCGCAGTTCGGGATCGACTTCGTCCATGCTGCTTTTGAGTTTTTTGTCTTTACGGGGGGCGGCATAGTAGATGATCTCCTGGTAGTCGATCGGCGGGATGGTCAGGTGGGCCCAGTCCGGCATGGTCATGGTCTGCCATTTCCGGTAGGCTTTGAGCCGGAAGTCGAGCAGCCATTCGGGTTCTTCCTTGAGGGCGGATATTTTGCGGATGATCTCTTCGCTCAATCCTTTGCCGATGGTTTCGGTGTCGATGTCGGCGGTGAATCCGTATTTGTATTCGCTTTGCGCGGCGTTTTCGATGATCTCTCTTTCTTCCATGTAAAGGATGTTTTACAGCTTCGGGTACCCTGCAAACGGGGTGCCGCTTGTGTAAATTTCACAAAGATACTAAAAAATGGGAGCGGATGAAATCTTCATCCGCTCCCATTGCGTATCCTTGAATCTCCGACGAGCGGGACGTTATTCGCCCTGCATCGATTTGTAGAGATCGTTGTAGTGTTTGTATTTGGCTTCCATTTCGGGACCTTCGTCCTGTTTTTGGTAGTATAACCCTTTGAGCAGCTCGACGATGGCGATCTCTTTCGGGTTGAGTTCGTGGGCTTTTTCGAGCAGCTCGATAGCGCTTTCGTAGAAAGGAATGGCCTGGTCGATCAGGGCGTTATATCCTTTCACGTCGTTGATGTCGAGTTTTTGGGCTTGTTCGACGAATTTGTCCCCTTTACGGGCTTTCATGATCCCGGCGTTCATATAACCGATATAGTTGTCCGGTTCGATTTCGGTCGCTTTCAGGAATGCGGCTTCTGCTTTTTCCGACTCGCCCATCTGTTCCCACAGGGAGCCTTCGAGCATGTAAAGGGCGCCGTTTTTCGGATCGAGTTCTTTGGCTTTGTCGAGCATGGCGACGACTTTGTCCGGGCTGCGTTTGGTCTGGACGTAGAGGTCGATGAGCTGGGTCACCAGCTGGTTGTTGGTCGGGTATTTGACGGTGGCCGCTTCGAGCGTGGCGATCGCGTCTTCTTCCTTGCCTTGCTGTTGCTGGATATAGGCGATATAGGAATCCACGCCGCCCTGCTGGTCGTAACCGATTTCACGGGCTTTGTTCAGGTATTCCAACGCTTTGTCGTATTCGCCGGCTTCGTTATAGGCGACGCCTGCATAGTAGATCATGACCGAATCGACGTTCCCGAGCATTTGGTTGGTTTCGGCGGCTTTGACGAACAGGTTGGCCGCATCGGCTTTCTTGTCGAGGTTGTAAAGGTTCATCCCGTTGGTATTGAACTGGTTGAGCAGGTTCGTGGCAACGAGATACCCTTTGCTGCTGAATGCGGCGGGGTCGATTTCGTAGGCTTTCTTCAGGGCGTCGAAAGCGCCGTTCAGGGCGCCCGGCCGGAATTCGTTCTTGGTGTTCCAGAACGCTACCGATCCGTTTTCGTCCACGTAGATGTCGTAGTTTTCGAACGAGTACTTTTTGTGGGGTTTTCCGGATACTTCGACCTCGACGATCTCTGCGGGTTCTTCTCCGATCAGGTTGAGCGACTGTTCGATGGAAAAACCGGCGATCAGTTCCTTGGTGTAGGCGTTAGAGGCGGCCAACAGGGCGTCCGCACGCTCGATCCAGGTATTGACCGATGCGGCTTTCTTGGCGTCGGCTACGGCTTCGTCGCTTTTGGTCAGCCGTTTGTTCAGATTGTCCAGCTCTTTGGTCTGGGAGCTTGCGGCCAGCGTGGTAGCGGCGGCGGCAAGGATCAAAAAGAGTTTTTTCATGGTTTATAGGTTTCTGTTAGTTTATTCTTCGTTGCCCGCGGGGCTGTCCGGGGCGGTATTTCCGTTGTTTTCGCCGGTATTTTCCTCCTCTTCGCTCTTCGGCACGGCGATCACCGATGCGATGGCGTCGTTGCCCCGCAGGTTGATGATCTTGACTCCCTGCGCGGCACGGCCGGTGACGCGGATGTCCGATACCGGGGTGCGGATCGTGAGGCCGGAACGGTTGATGATCATCAGGTCGTTTTCGTCGCTTACGGCCTGGATCGAGATGAGGCGGCCGGTCTTTTCGGTGATCTGGATGGTCTTCACGCCTTTGCCCGACCGTCCGGTGATGCGGTAGTCGTCGATGCCTGTCCGTTTGCCGTATCCGTTTTCGGATACGACCAGTATTTCCGGTTTCTGGCCGGGTTCGACGGTCAGCATGCCGACCACTTCGTCGCTTTCGTCGAGGCTGATGCCGCGTACGCCGGCGCCGGTACGACCGATGGCGCGCACTTTTTCCTCTTCGAACCGGATGGCTTTGCCGCCTTTGGCGGCGATGATGATCTGTGCCCCTCCGGAGGTCAGCGCGGCGTCGATCAGCTGGTCGCCTTCTTTGATCGTAATGGCGTTCACGCCGTTCTGGCGGGGACGGGAATAGGCTTCGAGCAGGGTCTTCTTGATGATCCCCTCGCGGGTGCACATCACGATATAATTGCTGTTCACGTATTCCGGATCGTTCAGACGCCGCACGTTGATGTAGGCGCGTACCTTGTCGTCCGGTTCGATCTGGATGACGTTCTGGATGGCGCGTCCTTTGGACGAACGGCTGCCTTCGGGGATTTCATATACCTTGAGCCAATAGCAACGCCCTTTTTCGGTGAAAAAGAGCATGGTGTTGTGCATGGTGGTCACGTAGAGGTGCTCGATGAAGTCTGCGTCGCGCGTGGCGGAGCCTTTCGAGCCTACGCCGCCTCGCGATTGGGTGCGGTATTCGGACAGGGGGGTACGTTTGATGTAGCCGAGGTGGGAGATGGTGATCACCACGTCTTCGTCGGCGTAGAAGTCTTCCGGGTTGAACTCTTCGGCGGTCAGGACGATCTCGCTGCGGCGTTTGTCGCCGTATTTTTCTTTCATTTCGTTCAGCTCGTCCTTGATGACCTGCATCTGCATCGGTTCGCTTTCGAGCAGTTCGTTGTAGTAGGCGATCATCTTGCGCAGCTCGTCGTACTCTTCCTGCAATTTTTCGTGTTCGAGTCCGGTCAGTGCCCGCAGGCGCATATCGACGATGGCCTGGGCCTGCGCGTCGCTGAGGCTGAAGCGCGAGATAAGGCCGGCTTTGGCTTCGTCGGCGTTTTTGGCGGCCCGAATGATGCGGATCACTTCGTCGATATTGTCCTGGGCGATCAGCAGGCCTTCCAGGATGTGGGCCCGTTCTTCGGCCTTGCGCAGGTCGTATTTGGTGCGGCGCACCACCACGTCGTGCCGGTGGCGGACGAAGTATTTGATGAGCTGCTTGAGGTTCAGCGCCCGCGGACGGCCGTCCACTAGCGCGATGTTATTGACCGAGAAGGTGGATTGCAGCTGGGTGTATTTGAACAGGGTGTTCAGCACTACGCTCGCCACGGCGTCGTGTTTCAGGATGATGACGATGCGCATCCCGTTGCGGTCGCTCTCGTCATTGATATACGAGATGCCTTCGATTTTCTTTTCGTTGATCAGGCCGGCGATTTTCTGGATCATTTCGGCCTTGTTCACCTGATACGGGATTTCGGTGATGACGATGCATTCGCGTCCGGAGGGGGTGTGCTCGATGTCGGTCTTGGAGCGGATGACCACGCGTCCGCGGCCGGTTTCGTAGGCTTCGCGCACCCCTTCGTAGCCGTAGATAATTCCGCCAGTGGGGAAGTCGGGGGCTTTGATCTTCTCGATGAGTTCCGAGATTTCGATATCGGGGTTGTCGATATAGGCGTCGATGGCGTCGATGGTGTCGCTCAGGTTATGCGGCGGCATGTTGGTGGCCATCCCGACGGCGATCCCGGAGCTGCCGTTCACCAGCAGCAGCGGGATCTTGGTCGGCAGCACGGTCGGCTCGTAGATGGTGTCGTCGAAGTTCAGGGTGAAATCGACGGTCTCTTTGTCGATGTCGGCCATCCCTTCGTCGGTGATTTTTT
>ENA-ORMO01003346-ORMO01003346.1-human-gut-metagenome-genome-assembly--contig:-NODE-3346-length-10565-cov-2.384301_pt1 | contig 10565 bp, 13 predicted proteins | sample MGYA00242106_ERZ509001 | MGnify/ENA primary metagenome ERZ509001 (study PRJEB26280, sample SAMEA2338736) | human gut metagenome | biome: human gut; feature: human-associated habitat; material: faeces... | reverse complement strand
AGACAAAAGGATAAACTGGGATAATGTAAAAAGGTATCAAATTTAGGATCTACCCGAACAGGGAACAGCAAAATTTAATTAATCAGACCCGTGGCTGTTGCAGACTCATCTACAACAAAGGACTTGCTATGCGTAACGAAGCCTATGAGAAGGGCAATATGATGAGGCCCAGGAAATGCTGGACACATTTTCAAAAGAAACTTGGGCAGATCGAAAACAGCTGCAGGCCAATGTATTATATATTGCTAAAGGAGAACTGGAAAAAGCGGCGCAAATGACAGAAGAAAAGCATTGAAGATTTTTTTGCCGATGCTCAAATCCATTGTTAAAAAATGGGATGTCCATAAATCTCCCCTATATCGCCATATTAAAACAAAAGAAGTCGATAAGACTTTTGGTCCAAAACTGCAAAAAGCTATTCTGCAATCAATAATGATGAAGAAATGACGTATTTGAAAGAAAATACGGAACTGAAAGAATTAATAGAACAGGTAGATATGGAATAGTAGATATAGAATGGTAAGTGCAGAAGAGATAAATATAGAACAGTAAATATAGAGCAGTAAATATGGAGCAGAAAAATAGTGAACATTAAATAGGAGAAACCCAGAAATATTTGGATTTATGTCTGGTGTTCGTTAGGAGTGAGGGAATGAATCAACAATTTATACAGAGGCTGTCTATAGACTGGAATAAGGTGGAGAAGGATAGTGATTAAGGGATTTCGCAAAGCAAAATGGGGCTATTTTCTTAGAGCAGAAAGTTTTTATAATGTTGCCACGAAAGAAGAAGAGTATGCGGATGTCGCACATCCGTCAGAAAAATATCATGAAAAATCGCATGGCGAGAGTTTTCTTGCTCTTATGGAAAATCAGCTTCGGCCAAATGGATTATATTTTCTTGATGAGCCAGAAGCAGCATTATCTTCCCAAAGACAGTTAACGTTGCTCAGAGAAATATATTCATGTGCAAAAGAAGGGGCACAATTTATTATCGTTACGCATTCGCCTATTTTGCTGGGAATACCCGATGCACAGATTTTGTCCTTTGATGGTGGAATGGTACATCAATGTGATTATGAAGATACGGAAAGCTATGGAGTGACGGAAATGTTTATGAATAACCGACACATTTTATTGGATAGATTACTTTCTGATTAATGGGTGGAAAGAGGAATTTTGAGAATCGGTATATCTGACGAAGAACGGAGGAGAACATGATAAAAAAATTTAATAGGATTAAAGGCAGACCTATAGAAAAAATCTGTGGACAAGACAGATTTGGATATTCGCAGTCTGATTTTGAAGATATGTATGATTTGATCCAATGGTCCAAACAGGGGGGACATCAAGGTTCGGAACTATTGTTTTATGATTTTTATACTGGAAAGGTATATAAGCCATTCGATAGAAAAAGAAATGTCATTTATGGGAGACCTGTGTATACAGAGGGATTTTTATATTTTTTGCAGGGGGATTATGATCAGAGAAGGGTAATTTTGTACCGGTATATGCCGGAAAAGATTTTGGAAAAAGTCACGGAGTTAAACATGGAAGAAGTGAATCTGTATAATTTGGTTATCGTGGGTAATCCGCTTTACATCATCAGTCAGGATGAAGAAGACGGTTTTCGGTGTTACTATCCGGAAAAGATTTCTTTTCCACTTGGGGAAAGAGAGTCCGTTATTTTCATCGAGGATGGAAAGGTTTACTTAGAAGAATGGGTAGAAGAAGGATGGGACGAGGAAGCGGATTGTGCAACGGCGGCATATAAATACTATAATCAAATCATAGTAAAAGATTTCGAGGGCAAGACGATTTCAAAAGAGATTGGATGTCTGAATCAGGATGCAAATGGGGGATGGTGGATTTCCTGAGAGGCTGCCTGCTTGCCCGGCAGGAATAAATAAATTGTTCTTGACAACGACAGATGACTGTGCTAGTCTTAGGGACGAAGAGCGCAAGCGTATTATATATTTTTTATAATACGCTTGCGCTTTTTGTTTGACAGGAAATTATGCCATTTCCTGTCAAACAAAACCCTTCGGGGATGCACACTCGCGCAAGAAGAAGGTGCCGCTGATGCGACCGCACTCGGCGCGAGAGTTCCGTAAGCGGAACTCTTTGTTTTTTAGTAGTCAATCATATCCTGTGGAATACTAAAGTATTCTACAATGGAAATAAGTTTTTTCAGTTTTTATTGTACAGGTCAGGAGGTTATGTATGAGAGATTTTTTATCTTGGGATGCGGTAAAAAAAATGGCGGATCAGCTTTTCTGGGAATTAATAGGAAGTATTTTTATCGCCGTGGGAATTTATAATTTTGCGGTGCAGGCAAAATTTCCGATGACGGGCTTTTCCGGGATTTCGATTATTTTGTATCGTTTGCTGCATGTGCCCATTGGGTTATCTACGATTATATTAAATATTCCGGTGGCGATTTTGTGTTATCGGCTGCTGGGAAGGAAATTTTTTATCAGTTCCCTTCGTTGTATGGTGCTGTCCTCTGTGCTGATTGACTATGTGGCGCCGTTATTTCCTGTCTATGAGGGAAGCAGACTGCTGGCGGCGCTTTGTACCGGTGTGTTTGGAGGAATTGGGTATGCCCTGATTTACACGAAGAACTCGTCCACCGGCGGGTCGGATTTTATTATCATGGCAGTGAAGGCAATCAAACCACATTTATCTCTGGGAAAAATCGCTTTCTGGTCCGACGTCGGGATTATTCTTGTGGGTGGAATCCTGTTCCGGGATGTTGACGGAATCATTTATGGTATGGTGGTGAACTATATTTTTGCAGTGGCGGTGGATAAGCTTATGTACGGAATCAATGCGGGGAAACTTACCCTCATCGTTACCGAGCATGGACGGGAAATCTGCCAGGTGATCGACCGGTGCTGTCAAAGAGGAAGTACGATTCTCAGCGCCCATGGCGGATATTGTGGCGATAAAAAACAGGTGGTCATGTGTGCCTGCAGCAATAAAGAGATGTTTCAGGTGCAACAGGCGGTAAAGGCGGCCGATCCGGACTCTTTTCTGGTGGTGCTGGAATCCAATGAGGTACATGGAGAAGGGTTCCATATGGTGGAAATCGGAGAACCAGCCAAAGCTTAGATGGCTGGTTTTTCCACTTTAATCATTATTTGGGTCACGTAATCTTCCTCATCGGAAATGGCAAATTCATTGAGACCGATTTCGTAAGCATAGCCGGTCAGCGTGAAATGCCGTTCTGCGGCGAAAGCGAGGATTTTTTCATAGGCAAGGGGAAGCGTGTCCCATTTCCCCCTGTGATAGCAACATAGATAATCCCCTGCGGGTCTGTGAAAAATACTTTTTTTCGGTGCAGTATTTAAAGCGGGGGTGTATAAACCGTCATATTGTGAAAAATCTTTTTTTAAAATTTTTTCTACCGTGATGATGCCGCCTACTCCCATGCGGATCTGTTGGATGTTCCAGGTGTCTTTCATATAAGAAAATGCCCGGGAAAGATCGTCGTCATAAAAGTCGTAGGGGAGAACGAGCAGTTTTTCTTCTTTACATTTTTTCATTTCTATTGAGGATTCTTTCAGAGCAATGCAGGATTCAACCTGCTTTTTCTTTGTGTGAATCATCTTTTTTATGGATTGCAGTCGCTTAATCTGTGCGTCTAATTCCACTTCCTTTTCTTCGGACAGGGTTAAAAATTTTTCGGGAGAAGGATTTTTGATATAGTCTGTAATTTCTCCGATACTCATCTTTAATTCCTTTAACATGAGAATGTATTCAAAATCAATGCTTTGAGACAGGTCATAGTAGCGATAGCCGTTATCTCCTTTTGTTTTTGGGGAAAACAGGCCGATGCTGTCATAATAGTGCAGGGTTCTTTTATTGACATTATGCAGTCGGGCAAATTGGGAAGTCGTTAATCGGGTTGTTTCTTTTTTCATGATAATTCTCCTGTTGACATTACACTTACTGTATAGTTTATGATACAGGGGAAATGAGAAAAAAGTCAAGGAGAATACATATGCAGATTACATTAAGAGAGTACCGAAAAGAAGATTTTAAAGTTTTGGAAAATATAATCAGAAAAACATGGCATTACGATGATTTCAGCAGTCCGAAAACGGCGCAGAAACTGGCCAGGGTATTTCTGACCAGCTGCCTGACAAATTATACATTTTCCCGTGTGGCTGTTGAGGAAGGGAAACCGGTGGGGATTATTCTGGTGAATCATAAGGCGAAACACAGATGCCCTCTGGGAAATCGGATGCGGCAGATTGGTGCGATTGCCTCGTTATTATTTTCCGGAGAGGGAAGAAAAGTATCTAAAATTTTCCAAAGCGTCAACGGGATTGATCAGGAGCTGTTAAAAGAATGTCCGGGCGAGTATCCGGCTGAATTGGCGCTCTTTGCCGTAGATGCTGCCTGTCGTGGAAAAGGCGTGGGAAAGATGCTGTTTCAATCGGCCCTTGCTTATATGAAAGAACAGGATCTGGATGAGTTTTATCTGTTTACCGATACAAGCTGTAACTATGGTTTTTATGAACATCAAGGGATGACCAGACAGCAGGAAAAAGAGCATGTTTTTGATATTAAAGGGCAGAGGGCAAAAATGAACTTCTTTATTTATGCTTATCAGCTCAGGGAACAAAGGGTCTGAAAAGGGGCCCGAAAAGAGAGGCTGCACACCGATTGAACGAGAAAGAACGATCAGTGTGCAGCCTCTTTTTGTATAAAGGGAATATATATGGAAAGTATAATTAAAATCAGGCGTTAATGATTTTTACTAATTCTTCTGCTTTGCTGGCAACATTTTCTACAGATTCTATGCTTAATTCAATAACGCTGGCAGTATTGTGATTTTTTTCATAAGCTTTTCCGAAAGTGGAAACAAAGGCTTTTCTTAAATCAGAACCATAATTGATTTTCAATAAACCGTACTGTCTGGCTTCCTGTACGATTGAAAACGGGATACCGGAACCCCCATGTAAAACCAGAGGAACCGGGGAAATCTCGGAAATTTTCTTTAATAAAGGCAGATCGACTTTCGGTTCTATATCCAGTCCGTGCACGTTTCCCACGGAAACGGCAAGAAGGTCGCAGCCCGTGCGGTTAACGAAATCCAGAACCATATCCGGGTCTGTCTTTGCATCGGCTTCATTGACGATGTCTTCTTCTTTTCCCTGTAAAAAACCCAGTTCCGCTTCTACCGGAACCCCATAAAAATGACAGTAATTTACGGCTCGTTGCACTTCTTTAATGTTTTCTTCAAAAGGAAGAGAAGAAGCGTCGATCATAATCGAAGTAAATCCGGCGTCCACACAGGCTTTGACGTGTTCATAAGATTTGCCGTGGTCAAGATGTAAGGCGACAGGGACATCGCTGTCTTTTAATGCTTTTTTTGTCAGGTAAACGATGGTTTCCGGGTCAGATAACCGCAGATTATTGGAAGAAATCTGAATATAGCCCGGAAGACCGGCCCGGTTTAATCCTTTGGCAATGGCAAAAGTCATTTCCAGATTCGTGGTATTAAAGGCAGGAAGCATGTACCCGTTTTCTCTGGCATAATTCATCAGGTCAAATCCATTTGCAATTTTCATTGTGTCATTCTCCTTTTTTATGTTGAATCCTCAGTTTTCGTGTTTCAAGCTCAGCCCCGTTTTGCGGGCTTTTGCGCTTTGTTTCAAGCTGTCCTCATTATAGATAAAAATTCGGTGGAAAAACCGTCAGGGATTGCGCTGCTGGATGCGAAAAAAATGTGGGATGTGAAAAAGAAAATTGCGTAAAGCTTAGTGTAAATCTATGGACAAAAAAGGTAAGTTTGCGTAAAGGTTTTGCGTAAAGGTTACCGCAATGCAGTGATTTTTTTTTCGTAGGATTGCGCGAAATGGTCTGTGAAAACCGGAAAGGTTTTGATGTTATACTCCTGTTAACGAAAAATAAAAAAACACAGAGATGTTGTTACAGGAGGGAAAGGAAAATGAGTGTTAAGATCGTTGTCGTTTCACACGGAAGATTCTCCGAAGGTCTGGTAGACAGCGTGCAGATGCTGACCGGTGAACAAAAAGATCTTGTATATTATGGATTGTTTCCGGAAGAAACCGTGGATGATTTAAGAGCAAAGCTTCAGGCAGAACTGGAAACAACGCCGGAGGATATGGAAGTGCTGTTTCTTTCGGATGTGTTCCATGGAAGCCCATTTAATACCATTGTTGATCTCATGAGAGAATTTCAATTTCATCATTTAACGGGTATCAACCTCTCTCTTGCCGTTCTTGCCATGATGGATCGCTACATGGATATGAGTGCGGAGGAGATTTGCAGAAATCTCATGGAAGAGGGAGCAGGAACGATAAAATATGTTAACGATATGTTCAATGCAGAGGATGCAGAAGAAGACGATGAGGAGGAAGAAGAATGAAAAATATCGTTTTAGCAAGAGTGGATGACCGACTGATCCATGGAGAAGTGGTATCGGTCTGGACGCCAAGTTTAAATGTAAACAGAATCATCATTGTGGATGATGAGGTGGCCAATGATTCTTTTAATAAGAGAGTCATCAAAGCGCTGGCGCCCAATGGCGTAAGATGTAATGTCTATTCCACGGAAAAAGGGGCAGATATTCTACAAAGGCCGTCCAAAGAAGCCAGCGAAAAGATTATGGTGCTGACCAAGACACCGAATACCTACGCCCGGATGGTGGATCTGGGATGTACCTTTGAGGCAGTAAATCTCGGTGGAATGGGGCTGCGGGGCGAAAGAACCCCATTTATTAAAAATGTAGCCTGTGCGCCGGATGAGATTGCGTCCATTAAGCATCTGCTGGATAAAGGGGTGCATGTATATTATCAGCTTGTTCCGGAACAGCAGGTCATTGAAGCGAAAGATTATGTCTGAGAACAGAAGCATGGAAAAAGACAGGATATAATACTAGCTTTACCATAAAAGAAAAAAGAAACAGGCAAACCGCAGCAGAGAGACTGAAGAAGGTCGCAACGCTGCAAAAGAAAAAAAGGAGGAAAGAAAATGGGAAACATGACGTTAGTGCAGGCCATCCTTTGTGGAGTGGTTTACTGGCTTGCAGTAGGTAACTTGCCTTTCGTGGGACTGTGGTCCTTACAAAGACCGCTGGTCTGCGGTACTCTGGTCGGATGTATTTTAGGTGATCCGGTACAGGGAGCGGTGATCGGAGCAACGATCAACCTGGTTTATCTTGGTTTTATGTCTGCGGGTGGTTCCATGCCGGCGGATATGGGGCTTGCCGGTGTTTTAGGTACGGCTTATGCCATCTGTGGCGGTCTGGATGCAGATACGGCTCTGGCAATCGCTGTTCCTATCGGTATTCTGGGAACCATCGTATGGGCAGGAAGAATGACTTTTGACTGTGCCTTTGTGCATATGGCAGATAAGTATATTGAAAAAGGAGAATACAAAAAAATCTGGAGGGCCAATGTTCTCTTCCCGCAGATCATGTGTTTCCTGATGACGGCCATACCGTGTACCCTTGCGGCATATTTTGGTGCAAATTACATTTCCAATATTCTGGATTTATTGAGCGGTAAAGTGCTGACTGTGTTCCAGATTATCGGTGGCCTGATGCCTTGTCTTGGTATTGCCATCACCTTACAGTACATCTATAAAGGAGAATCCAAGATTTTCTTATTTGCAGGATTCCTGCTGGCCGTATATTCCGGTCTGCCATTATTAACTTTAGGTATCATTGCTTTCCTTGTAGCTGTGGTTTATGTACAGGTTACTGATGCAAAGCTCCCGACAGCAGCGACAGTAAACGGGGCAGAGTACGATGATGAAGACGATGAGGAGGACGACTGATTATGGAAAACAAAAAAAGATTAATTCCAAAATCCGCGTTGATTAAAGCGTGGCTGGTCTGGGAAACTTTCCCACAGACCTGTTATAACTATGAAAGAATGATGGGACAGGTTGTTGCCCATATGTTCTCCGTAATCATCAGCTTCCTTTATCGGGGTGAACCGGAAAAACAAAAAGAAGTGATGAAACGGGAAATTGAATTCTTCAATGTTCATATCGAATTTGGTGCATGTATTCTTGGTATGGCCATCGCTTTGGAAGAACAAAAGGCCATGGGAGAAAATATTCCGGGCGAATTTATTACTAACTTAAAGACATCCCTCATGGGACCTCTTGCCGGCATGGGCGATACCATCTGGCAGGGCGTGGTGATCCCGATTCTTCTGGCAGTGTGTATTGACCTGACCAGATCCGGCGGCGGAAACGTATGGGGCGCATTGATTTATGGCGTGGTTATCGTGGTAGCTGCCTATGCGTTATCCTACTGGAACTTTATGTTTGGATATAAAGCCGGCAGTGAAGCCATCATGGATTTCCTGGAAAAGGGAATATTAAATAAACTGATCAAGGGCGCTTCCATCATGGGTTGTATGGTGATGGGTGGTCTGATCGTAAATTATGTCACCTGTATCTGTGGTATCGAAATCGCATCGTCCACATCCACATACAGCATTCAGGAAAGCTTTTTAGATGCAGTATGTCCTAAAATTTTACCGTTGGCAATGACCATGCTGGTTTATTATCTGATCAATAAAAAACGCTGGTCATCCATTAAGGTGATCGGCCTTATCGTTGTCATTGGTATTGTAGGTGGAGTAACCGGTATTCTGGCTTACTAAAAAACAGATAACTTAGGGGTAAAAAAATACAGTATTGTGCAGACCGCCGGGAAGATTTTCCAGACGGTCTGTACGGGAAAATAAAGAACGGTAAAAAATAAAAAACAAAAAAGGGTGAATGAAATGAAAGCAGTGATTTTGAATAAACCGGGTGATTTTTCCATTAAAGAAATAGAAACGCCGGAAATAAAAGAAGACGAGGTGCTGATTGAGATTAAGGCATCGGGAATCTGTACGAACGATGTACGGGATTTTCATGGAGACTGTAATTATACTTATCCGCGTATCGGTGGTCATGAATATGGCGGAATCATCGCAAAAATGGGAGACGCGGTGAATAAAAACAGATTTCATCTGGGACAGAAAGTCGTACAGTATATTATTGATGACTGCAAGGAATGCTACTATTGCAAACATGGGGATGCCAATATCTGCGAAGAACACCCGAAAAGCAAAATTTTTCAGAATGATCAAGGGTTATCCGGCTATGGTGGATTTGCCGAATATGTGGTGGCAAAAGCCGAAGATCTGTTTGTTTATCCGGACAGCACTTCTTTTGAAAAGATGGCGTTTACCGAGCCGGTGGCCTGCGTAGTCAACAGTATAGAAAGAACAACCATAAAATACGGAGATGACGTACTGGTGATCGGAGGGGGAACCATGGGATTATTACATGTGGTTCTGGCAAAATTAAAAGGCGCCCGTGTGATTTTAAGTGAGCCGATGGAAGAAAGAAGAGAAAAAGCATTGGCTCTTGGCTGTGACGCAGTGATTAATCCCCTGGAAAAAGACGCTGTGGAGGCGGTAAAAGAACTGACGGAAGGCCGTGGCGCAGTGGTTGTCTTTAATACAACGGCGATTCCGGCTATTGCCGCTCAGGCGGTTGAAATGACGGCGCCGACCGGGACAGTGGTAATGTTTAGTTCCATTCATCCCAACGATCCGGTACCGGTAAATATGGGAGCCGTTCATTCTTATCAGAAAACGATCACGGGAGCTGTCAGTCCAACGGTTTCTTCCTTCCATCAGGCTGTGGAACTGATTTCCAAGGGAATTATCGACCCAACGGTATTTACAGAAAAAATGCTGGATTATCAGCAGTTTGGAGAGGCAATCGCGCTGGCTTCCAGACCGGATACTTATAAAGTGATCTTAACCTTTGCACAGTAGTGGATATGCATCAGCCAAAATGCACAGGGGGAATGCACATGGATTATTATATTGGCATAGACGTGGGAACTTCTTCCGCCAAACTGATTTTGATTGACGAGCAGGGAAATACCCGAAAGCAGGCAGAACGGGAATATCGATTTTCTGAACCGCAGCCAGGCTGGAAAGAAATTGATCCGGAAATCTGGACCCGGGCGGTGGAAGAAGCTATGGCGGATCTTCTGCAGGGAGAGGAACCGGAGAAGGTCAGAGCCATCGGCGTGACCGGACAGATGCATACCGTGGTCTTTCTTGACGAAGAAGGAAAATCTGTTCGTCCTGCACTGATGTGGAATGATACGAGAACGGCAGAAATGGTGCCGTTAATGAAAGAAAAAATACAAAAAATACAGAAAATATCTTATTTGTCCCGTGTGATTTCCACGGGAAGTCCGGCAATGAATCTGCTCTGGCTAAAAAAACAGGAGCCGGCGCAGTTTGCCAGAGTGAAAAAATTCCTTATTGGACCGGATTACCTTGTTTACCGACTGACCGGTTCCATACAGACAGACTATTGTGAAGCGTCCACCTCTTCTCTGGCTGATTTGCAGACCGGAGAATGGTCGGAAGAAATGCGAAAACTTTTGGATTTTCCCGCAGAGATTTATCCTGCGATTAAAGGAACCTGTGAGATTGCCGGCGAAATCCGACGAGAATGGTGTGAAAAATATCATCTGACGCCGGGAGTAAAGGTGATTACCGG
>ENA-ORMO01003344-ORMO01003344.1-human-gut-metagenome-genome-assembly--contig:-NODE-3344-length-10569-cov-7.106334_pt1 | contig 10569 bp, 6 predicted proteins | sample MGYA00242106_ERZ509001 | MGnify/ENA primary metagenome ERZ509001 (study PRJEB26280, sample SAMEA2338736) | human gut metagenome | biome: human gut; feature: human-associated habitat; material: faeces... | reverse complement strand
ATTAAAGGCTTATAGCCGTCCGTCGAGCCACCCGTTTTACGGGTGGGGGCGACTGATTGTTCTCAGTAAATGAGATCTATAAAAAACAGGCAGGTTGAGTACGGTATTTTTTACCGGATTTGACCTGCCTGTTTCAATATACGGAATGGATGACCAACGCAAAATATATATGGATTTTACGGGAAAATATAATTGAAAATTTAATAAATTAGTGATAATATATAAAACAATAATATAAAAATAAAATTATAATCACAAAATATAAATTGAATTTCAGAAAAAGGAGGCTTTAGATATGGAACTTGAAAAATACCGGGTGTACTCTGAAATGGCAAGGGGAATCAGGAAAGCTCCTCTTGTGTTTAAAAATGCGAGTGTTTTTTATGGACATTCGGGGGAATTCAAAAAAGGGGATGTGGCAGTTGCAGATGGAATGATTCTTGGAACCGGCTGTTACCAGGGAGAGGAGGAAATAGATCTTACGGGAAAATATCTTTGTCCCGGATTTATAGACAGTCATCTTCATCTGGAATCCACTCTTGTGACGCCGGGAGAACTGATCCGTCAGGCCGCTCAGTGCGGGACTACGACATTTATCGTAGATCCTCATGAATCTGCAAATGTATCAGGAACTGCAGGAATAGATTATATTCTGGAACAGACAGAGGAGGTGCCGGCAAATGTATATGTGATGATGCCTTCCTGTGTACCGGCTACCCATGTAGATGATAATGGCTGTATCCTTACCGCTGGAAAAATGAAGGCGTATCTTGAGCATCCCAGAATCCTGGGACTGGGAGAGGTGATGGATGCAGTTTCAGTGATAAATGGAAGTGTTGCCATGCATGAGAAACTTTCTTTGTTTCAAAATAAAATACGGGATGGACATGCACCATTTCTTAGTCCTGGGGATCTTGCAGCCTATGCTTTGGCAGGCATTGCCACAGATCATGAATGTGTCGATTATGAGTATGCAATGGAGGAATGCAGAAATGGAATGCAGGTTCTGATCCGTGAGGGAAGTGCAGCCCGGAATCTGGATGCCATTGTATCCGGGATCGTAAAAAACAATACAGATACATCGGGATTTTGTTTTTGTACTGATGACAAACATATTGAAGATATCAGAAGAGAAGGACATATCAATTACAATATAAGGCGTTCTGTAGAACTGGGGCTTTCTCCGGAACGGGCGCTTCAGATGGCGACCATTCAGGCGGCAAGATGTTATGGGCTTACGCATCTGGGCGCTATAGCTCCAGGATGTCAGGCAGATTTGGTAGTACTTGAAAGTCTGGAAACAATGGAAGTACAGGATGCTTATCACAAAGGAAAAAGAATTCTGAAAAATGAAAAGACAGAAATCCGTCCGTGTTCTCCTGAATTAAAAAATACAGTCCATTTAAAAAATTTTGAAGAAAAAGATCTGCGTCTTCCCTGTAAAAACAAAAAAGCCCATGTTCTTCAGATGCTGGAAGGTCAGATTGTTACAAGAGATATTTACGAAGAGGTTCCTTTCTGTGAAGAAAAGGGCGAAAAATTCTTTGTTTCAGACGAAGAATTTCAAAAGATTGCAGTTATTGAACGGCATAAATGCACCGGTAAAGTGGGAGTTGGAATTGTAAAAGGATTTGGAATCCGGGGAGGCGCCATTGCATCAAGTGTTTCCCATGATTCACATAATCTGATCGTCATCGGAGATAATGACCAGGATATGTACCTTGCAGTACAGGAGCTTGTAAGAACCCAGGGAGGTTACACACTGGTAGAAAACGGAAAAGTATTCAACACACTTCCTCTTCCTGTAATGGGACTGATGAGTGATGTCGGTTATGAAAAAGTAAATGCTCTTCTTGAAAGTATGATCCCTAAAGCACATTCTATGGGAATAAAAAAAGGCTTTGATCCTTTTATTACATTATCTTTTATGGCATTGCCGGTGATTCCGGATATCCGGGTAACACCAAGAGGTGTGTATCTGGTAAATGAAGACAGACTTCTGAACAGTCCTTTTGAAAGATAAGTATGAGCTGAGCAAAATGAGTGTAACTGCAGAAAAAGCACGACAGGATTTTCTATCGTGCTTTTTCTAATGTAAAAATAAATTCCGTGCCGATACCTTCGGTACTGATCACATTAATATTCTGATCATGGGCGCGGATGATCTCTTTTACAATGGCAAGTCCAAGACCGGTACCTTTCTGATCTTTTCCTCTGGAAGTATCAGTTTTGTAGAACCGTTCCCATATTCTTGAAAGATTTTCTTTGGAGATTCCCACACCGTGATCTTTTACGGAAACAAAGATTTTATCATTTTTTTCGGTTGTTTCAATGATGATGGTAGAATTATCTGGACTGAATTTTATTGCATTGTTCAGGAGATTATGCAGCACCTGCTGAATTTGTTCGATATCAGCTCTGGCATAAAGCTCTCTGCCGGAAAGTATCAATTCCAGAAGAATATGACGCCTGGTACAGTCGCCTTCGTAGGTGGCAGCAGCCTTCTTGATGGCATCGTTGATATCAAAGGTCTGGATGTTCAGCAGCCGTTTATGGATATCCAGTTCATTAAGTGTGAGAAGACCTTGGGTAAGCTTTTCAAGACGATCGGCCTCATAAACAATGATCCCAAGATATTTATCCTGCATTTCCACCGGGATGGTTCCGTCCCTCATAGCTTCTGCATAACCTTTGATAGAAGTAAGAGGTGAACGGAAATCATGTGAAACATTGGAAATAAACTGACGCTGGTATTCCCCGTTGCGGTTCATTCTGTCAGACATATAATTGAGATTGTTGGCAAGGTATCCAAGCTCATCATCTGTCTGCACAGGGATTTTGTAGGAGAGATTTCCATTGACATATTCGTTTACTCCTTTTTTGATCTCCTGGAGAGGTTTATGTACATGTCTGCGGTATACCACCAGAATCAGCGCCATCAATATATAGACAATCAGAAAGAGAAACTGATGGATAAACAGATACTGACCTCTTTTCTGATAAAGACTGCTCATCATATAATGAATGGCGACATAGCCTTTCGTAGTCATATTATCCGTGATGGGAGCGATGACACTGAGACGTGCACTGTCCTGAAAATAACCATAAAAGTATCCTACCTGATAGTAATTGCTGCCCCATATGGACGGATCAAAATTATCCAAATTGATGGGATGTCCGGCTTTGATATCCTTTCTTGTACTGAGAACGATTTTTCCTTTATCATTAATGATCCAGATGATGGTATTGGGATAATCGGCAACCATAGTGAGTTTTTCCTTGATATTATCAAGACTGGAAGCGGAAATGTTATGGCGTATCTCCTCATTTTCTGCGATACGGTAGGCACTCTGATAAAGGTCGGAACTGATACCTTTTTCCAGAAGAGTTTCAATCATATGAGACCCTATGATCGTTATCAAAAGAAAACCAAGGAAGCCTACGAAAAGATAGGCTTCCGTGAATTTTCGAGATATTTTTTTGATCATTTATTTTTTACCTCAAATTTATAACCAATACCCCAGACAGTGGCGATACTCCATGCAGGGTTATCCTTGATCTTTTCCCTCAGCCTTTTAATATGGACATCCACCGTTCTGGTATCTCCGATGTATTCATATCCCCAGATATGATCAAGAAGCTGCTCCCTTGTGAAAACCTGATTTGGCGAAGCAGCAAGAAAGTAGAGAAGTTCCAGTTCTTTTGGAGGCATATCAACCTGTTTTCCCATATAAGTGACAGAGTAATTGGTCAGATTAATGGTCAGATCCGGATAGGAAACAGACTTTTCGCTGACTGGCGCAGCAGGCTGCTTTGCCTTAGACCTTCGAAGGACTGCACGGACACGGGCTACCAGTTCCTTGGAGTCAAAAGGCTTGATGATATAGTCGTCAGCCCCCAGTTCAAGTCCAAGAACTTTGTCAAAAGTTTCACCTTTGGCGGAAAGCATTATGATGGGGACATCAGAAGAATGTCGGATCTCTCGGCATACCTGATATCCGTCAATTCCGGGAAGCATCAGATCCAGCAGAAGAAGATCCGGCTGAAAGGATACAAACTCTTTCAGCGCCTGTTCTCCATCATTTACGATCCTGGTCTCAAAGCATTCTTTTGTGAGATAAAGTGAGATCAGTTCTGCAATATTATTGTCGTCATCGATAATAAGTATTTTCTGTTTTGATGTCATGAGGGACTACCTCCTGTTATTTTTTGAATTCAACGATCGTTACGCCGGCATCACCTTCACCAAATTCGCCCAGACGGAAGGAAGCCACATGTTTCTGACGGCGAAGATAGTCATGAACTCCTTTTCTGAGTGCACCGGTGCCTTTGCCGTGAACTACACGAACTGACTTCAAATGAGCAATGTATGCATCATCCAGGTATTTATCGAGTTCAGCTACTGCTTCGTCCACCGTTTTTCCAAGAAGATTGATCTCAGTGGAAACACTGGCAGATTTGGACATACGGATCTTGCCTGCCCCGGTTTTTTGGAGAGAAGGAGTCGTGATCACTGGTTCGTCTAAAAGTTCCAGATCTGAAAGAGAAACCTTGGAGCGGATGATTCCCATCTGCACAAAAAGATAACCTTTGGAATCCGGCCGGCTGCTGACAGTTCCTTTCAGGTTCATGCTGAGGACTTTTACTGAGTCACCAGGCTGGACATCTTTGGCAGTAAGCAATTTTTTAGGCTTTTTCTGCTGCGTTTTTCCGGCCATATTACTCTCAGCTTTGTTCATACGTTTTCTCAGTTCCTGACGCTCCCGTTCCACGGATGCTGTATCTACATGATCTTTCTGGAATTTATGGAAAAGCTTCATAGTTTTATCAGCATAATCTTTGGCTTCTTCAAGAACTTTATGAGCTTCTTCATTGGCCTGGCGAAGGATACGCTCACGCTGTGCATCCAGTTTTTCCTGACGGGATTCCAGCTGTGCTTTCAGAGTTTTGATCTCTTCTTTATAGCGTTCGATTTCCAGACGTTCATTTTCCATGGTGATACGGTTTTCTTCCAGAGAAGAAAGGACATCTTCAAAGGACACATCCTGTTCGCTGATCTGGTCTTTTGCCCTCTGGATAATGGAATCAGAAAGGCCAAGTTTGGAAGAAATCGCAAATGCGTTACTTTTTCCGGGGATACCGATCAAAAGACGGTAGGTAGGACGAAGTGTTTCTACATCAAATTCACAGCAGGCATTTTCTACACCTGGTTCAGAAAGTGCATATACCTTCAGTTCACTGTAGTGAGTCGTAGCCATGGTCCGTATTCCTTTATCATGAAGATAGGAGAGAATAGAAATGGCAAGAGCAGCTCCTTCTGTAGGGTCAGTTCCTGCGCCAAGTTCATCAAACAGAACCAGAGAGCGGGTATCTGCTTTTTCCAGAAATGATACAATGTTGGTCATATGTGAGGAAAAAGTACTCAGAGACTGCTCGATACTCTGTTCATCTCCGATATCTGCGTAGATTTCATGAAAGAGAGCCAGCTGGCTGCGGTCAAGTGCCGGAATATGCAGACCTGACTGTCCCATAAGGGTAAGAAGTCCTACGGTTTTGAGAGAAACTGTTTTACCGCCGGTATTAGGACCGGTAATGATCAGAAGATCAAAATCATCCCCCAGACGGATGTCGATTGGGACAACCTTTTTTTTCGGGATCAGTGGGTGGCGGGCTTTTTTGAGAGAAACCTTTCCTTCTTCATTAAAAACAGGTTCACTTCCGTTCATTTCCATGGCAAGGGCAGCTCTTGCAAAAATAAAGTCAAGCTGTACCATAAGAGTAAGGTTCAGGGAAATAGATTCCCGTTCTTCTGCAATCTGCTGGCTTAATGAGGAAAGAATGATCTCGATTTCCTTTTGTTCCTGAAGCTCCAGTTCGCGCATATCATTATTTAGTTTTACAATGACCATCGGCTCAATAAAAAGTGTGGAACCGGTGGAGGACTGGTCATGGATCATACCGGGAACCTGTCCTTTATATTCAGCTTTTACAGGAATACAGTAACGGCCGTTGCGCATGGTGATCACGGAATCCTGAAGATAAGTACGGGCACTTCCGTTTACCAGTCCGGATAACTGTGTGTGGATCCGGTCATTGGTGATCTTCATGTTTCGACGGACCTGGCGAAGACCGGGGCTTGCATCGTCGCTTATTTCGTCTTCAGAGAGGATACAGCGGCGGATCTCTGCAGAAAGAGGAGTCAGCGGTGAAAGTCCGTCAAACATGCTGTCCAGGGAATCAGCAGAAGTGCTGCTTCTTTCATTTCTGGAGTAGGATTTAACCCTGGATGTATTTTCGAGCAGAGAACAGACTGCAAGAATTTCTACGATGCCAAGAGAACTGCCGATTTCCAGACGCTTCAGTGAACCACGGATATCTTTTACACTTCCAAAAGAAATGGAACCTTTTTGAAAAAGACGTGTTAAGGCATCTTTGGTCTGTGTCTGCATCAGGCGGATCTCATTAATATCTGTAGAGGGAAGAAGTTTTCTGCACAGTTCTTTTCCCATAGGGGAAGAGGCTTTTTCTGTAAGCCGTTCTATGATTTTGTAATATTCTAATGATGTCAGTGCTTTTTGGTTCATAATTTTTTACCTGCCTGAAAGGCAGTATCTCCTATTGATGTAATATTTTACTAAGTGATTTTTCATCATAACATATTTTTATAATTTTTTCCAGAATATCAGGCAAAGGTGTGAAAAATGTAGTGTTTGCCTTTTTATGTTTCTATCATACATGATTTAAACCTTATTGAAAAGGAAAAAGTGATTTTTTGTTCATGAAAAATTCATAAATTTTTGGTAAAATATACTCATCTTATCAGGTTTATAGGAGGATGGTTATGGGAAATAAAAAAAATCAGGACTATCCATTTATAAAAGAGACTATCAAGCAACGGCCGATAGATAAAAGAAAAATACTGGAAAAGCTTGGTATCGCAGCTGCCTGCGGCATAGTTTTCGGACTTTGCGCTGTTTTTATAATCATGATCTGTATGCCCGGTATTCTTGATAAATATGAGCAGAGGATCAAGAAAAAAGAGACAGTACAGATCACACCTTCCATACAGCCCTCAGAAGCAAGCCCTGCGCAGCCAGAAGAGTCTTCCGGGGCTATGCATACGGAAGAAATGCATGCTGAAAATAATGAAGAAATACAGGCAGAGACCACGGTTTCTCATTTGAAAAATATTTATAAAATGGTAAGAAAAATTGCCAGAGAACCGCAGAAAGCACTGGTACGCGTGGCAGGAATAACCGGGGATTCAGATCTTCTGAATGATTCTCTGCTTACTCTTGGTGATGAAGGCGGTATTGTATTTATAAAAAATAAGGATGGTTTTTATATCGTAACTACATCTGAACATCTGGAAAAAATGGAAAAGTTCAGGATCACCTTTTCTAATGGGAAATCTGCCGAAGGGGAATTATGCGGAGCAGATTCCAGAACAAACCTTGTGGTGATCCGCGTTCCCGTAGAAAACCTGGATGAAGAGACCTTTGAAGAGATTCCGGCGGTATCATTATCTTCAGAAGAGAAACAGGAACAGACGCAGCCGGTCATTGCGATCGGAAGTCCTGTAGGTGATATGAATGCGCTGATCTATGGAAGTATTACTTCTGTATCCGGAAAACTGAACATAGCAGATGAAGAATATTCTTTGATCACTACAGATATGGCCGGAGCCCAAAAAGGCGGAGGCGTACTGTTAGATATGAATGGAAGGATGACAGGGATTATTATTTCTAATGATAATCAGGAAAATTCAGTTCTCAGAGCGGTATCTGTAGCAGAGGTCAGATGTCTTCTGGAGATGCTTTCCAATGGCGAGCCTATCTGTTATACTGGAATCAGAGGAACAACTATTTCTGAGATGCAGTCTGAGCAGCTGAATATTCCTCAGGGTATTTTTGTAGACAGAGTGGAACAGGAGTCGCCTGCTATGAATGCAGGAATCCAGAGTGGTGATATTTTATTCAAGGCAGAAGAACAGAGAATTTTTACCATGGATGAATACAGCAGGTTTTTGCAGAATAAAAAGCCAGGGGAAAGGATAACAGTGACCTTGTATCGAAAAAGTCCTGCGGGGGAGTATGTAGACGTAGAATTAAGTATATTAATAAAAGAAAAATAGAAAGGCAGAAAAAATGCGTTTTATCAATGAGTTACATGAAGGAGACAGAATCAGCGGAATATATCTTTGTAAACAGAAACAGTCGGCAATGACAAAAAATGGAAAACCATATGACAGTATTATACTTCAGGATAAAACCGGAATGCTGGACGGAAAAATATGGGATCCCAATTCTCTTGGCATTGACGAGTTTGATGCTTTAGATTACATAGATGTGATGGGAGATGTGACAAGTTTTGCGGGAGCTATGCAGGTAAATATCAAGCGTGTCCGTAAAGCAGGAGAAGGGGAGTACGACCCGGCAGATTATCTCCCAGTCAGTGAAAACAGTACGGATGACATGTATCAGCAGCTTCGCAGACTGATTGATACAATAAAAAATCCATATCTTTCTGAAATTCTCAAAAAGCTTTTTGTAGAAAATGAAGACTTTATCAGAAGTTTTCAGGGACATTCCGCGGCAAAAACAGTCCATCATGGATTTATTGGAGGATTGATGGAGCATACATTAAGCGTTGCGAAACTTTGTGATTATATGGCAGGAGCTTATCCTCTTTTAAAAAGAGATCTGCTTATTTCGGCAGCCTTGCTTCACGATATCGGTAAAACAAGAGAGCTTTCTGCTTTTCCGCAGAACGATTATACAGATGAAGGTCAGCTGTTAGGACATATTATCATTGGAGCACAGATGATCCATGATATGGCTCGTGAGATTCCGGATTTTCCGCAGGTACTGGAAAATGAACTGGTACATTGTATCCTTTCCCACCATGGTGAGCTGGAGTATGGATCTCCAAAGAAACCTGCCCTTGCGGAAGCAGTGGCGTTAAATCTGGCAGATAGTACAGATGCCCGTATGGAAACATTGACGGAAGTTTTCGCAGCAGATAAAGGAAAAAAAGAATGGCTGGGATATAACCGCCTTTTTGAATCAAATTTAAGAAGAACAGGAGAAGTGTGATCCTCATGGAATATCGTAAAAATGACATGGTCACGCTGGATATTGTAGACTGCGGTACAAATGGTGAAGGCATCGGCAAAGCTGATGGCTTCACTGTTTTTGTAAAGGACGCAGTTATTGGAGACCAGGTGACTGCAAAGATTATGAAAGCAAAGAAAAACTATGGATATGGAAGGTTAATGGAGATTCTGAAGCCGTCTCCCGACAGGGCAGAACCAATATGCCCTTCTGCCCGTCAGTGCGGCGGCTGCCAGCTTCAGCAGCTATCTTACGAAAAGCAGCTTGCATTTAAAGAAGAAAAAGTCAGAGGTCATCTGGAACGCATTGGAGGATTCACAAACCTTCCAATGGAGCCAATCATCGGTATGGAAGATCCCTTTCATTATAGAAATAAAGCCCAGTTTCCTGTAGGAAGAAATAAAGATGGCCGGATTATCACTGGATTTTATGCCGGACGTACCCACAGTATTATCGAAAACCGTGACTGTGCTCTCGGTATGTCTGAGAACAGAGAGATTTTGGATCGCGTAGTCTTCCATATGGAAAAGTATCATATTGAGCCGTATGATGAAGCTGCAGGAAAAGGATTAGTACGCCATGTTTTTACCCGCTGCGGTTATTATACAGGTCAGCTGATGGTGTGTATAATCATAAATGGAACATCCATTCCTCATCAGCAGGAACTGGTGGACTCCCTTCGGGAAATCAGGGGCATGACCAGCATTTCCCTGAATATCAATAAAAAGCGAAATAATGTGATCCTTGGAGACCAGCTGAAGCTTCTCTGGGGTCAGGAATATATCACAGATAAAATAGGAGATATTTCCTATCAGATTTCTCCACTTTCTTTTTATCAGGTGAACCCACAGCAGACCTGGAAACTCTATTCCAAGGCTCTGGAATATGCAGATCTTCATGGAGAGGAGACCGTCTGGGATCTTTACTGCGGTATTGGCACAATCTCTCTTTTTCTTGCTCAAAAGGCAAAATCTGTCCGCGGTGTGGAAATCGTTCCGGCAGCAATTGAAGATGCCCGCCGCAATGCCCGCCTGAACGATATTGAAAATGCAGAATTTTTTGTAGGAAAAGCAGAGGAGATCCTTCCGGATTACTATAAAAAATATGCACAGGAACATCCTGGAGAAACTGCACGGGCAGACGTGATCGTTGTAGATCCTCCCCGAAAAGGCTGCGATGAAACTCTGCTTAATACCATAGTGGAAATGCAGCCGGAGAAAGTGGTGTATGTAAGCTGCGATTCGGCAACGCTGGCAAGAGATCTGAAATATTTATGTGAGAGAGGATATCAGGTGGAGAAAGTGTGCCCGGTGGACATGTTCCCTATGACGGTGCATGTGGAGACTGTGTGCCTCTTGAGCAACCGAAAACCAAAGCCTGATACTCATGTGGATCTGACCTTGGATATGGAAGACTATTACAGGATCAAGGATCAGGAGAAACAGTCAAATAAATA
>ENA-ORMO01003343-ORMO01003343.1-human-gut-metagenome-genome-assembly--contig:-NODE-3343-length-10579-cov-2.472064_pt1 | contig 10579 bp, 13 predicted proteins | sample MGYA00242106_ERZ509001 | MGnify/ENA primary metagenome ERZ509001 (study PRJEB26280, sample SAMEA2338736) | human gut metagenome | biome: human gut; feature: human-associated habitat; material: faeces... | reverse complement strand
TTCTCTGATGCCAGATTAAATTTCATAGACACCTGATTCACTTCCACAATAGGATTATTCTGCATGTGTGTATTCTCCCTATAAATTCAAAATAAAATCATCCTGCTTTTTATAAAATACAACCAGTCCCAAAATTAATGCAATCACCGCTTCTGCACCTCCGATAACCAGATTCATTGCTCCCGGAAGGCTATTATTCAGCATAGTATCCCTGAACATCATCAGATAATTCGTGATCGGATTTGCCATGACCACGTATTTCATCCACTGAGGCAGAATAGACATAGGGTAAATAACCGGCGTCAGGTACATCAGTGCAGTAATAAATACAGAATAAAAATGCATAATATCCCTGAATTTTACAACCACTGCTGCCAGAAACAAAGATACCCCAAGTGAAAACAGAACCAGTAAAATCAGTGGAATAAACGACAGCAGGGCTGTCCAGTGAAGCTCTGCTCTTGTAGCCACCATAACAAACAATAGTGCTGTAAAGGCTGCCATAAGATTAATAAAACTGGAGACAACTCTTGATACTACAAAAAGATATTTTGGCACATACACCTTCTTAATCAAAGGTGCATTAAAAATAATCGCTCCCATGGCATTGTTGGTGGAGTCGGAATAAAAATTAAAAATCACCTGTCCGCTTAACAGATAAAGAGGAAAATTCTCAATATCAAACTTAAACAGATTGGAAAACACAATGGATAAAACAATCATCATAAGTAAGGGATTCAGCAAAGTCCATAAAACTCCCATGATGGATTTTCTATATTTTATTTTGATATCCCTTGACACCAATTCATTGAGAAGTGGCCTGAACCGTTTGAAATTTTCTATATATGTTGACAAAGTACACCTCCATAGTCTGTCAGGATTTCTGTATTTTAATTAGTTTACACCATTTAATGTAAGAAATCAAATCATTTCCAACAGCCTCTCTGTCACAAATACCACGGTACAGGAAAACAGTGCCACTGTCACCAGGCTTTTTTTCCTGAGTGCCAGAAGTATTGCTGCAATAAATCCTGCCATTGCAGAAATCACAGATTCTGTTGCATACAAAATAGCCGGAAAGGTCATGGCTGCAAGGCAGGCATATGGAATATAATACAAAAATGATTTGAGATACACATTTGTAATTTTCTTCTGAATCAAAGTCAAAGGCAGCATACGAATCAAATAAGTAACACCTGCCATCACAAAAATATATGCATAGATCATACCTCATCCTCCTTAACAGGAAATAATACTGCACCAATTGCCGCAGCCACCACGGTACAGATAATAATCATAAAACCTGATGATATCTGCTTCAATACCGGGAGATAATAAAAAGCAGCACTTAAAATTAAGGCAATCAATACAACCGTACGGACTTCTCTATGCTCTGTACAGGGAGGCACAACAATGGCAATAAACATACCATATAGAGCAACTCCCAGAGCACTGATCACTGAGGCCGGAAGTATAGTGCTGGCAACCGCTCCTGCCAGAGTTCCTCCTACCCACCCTACAACGGGAAGAAAAATCAGCCCATACATATACTTTGCCCCTACAGTCCCCGGTTTTGAACTGGCAACTGCAAAAATTTCATCTGTATTTCCATAGGCAATCAAAAGCCGGCTTCCTGTTTTTACTGAAGTATCCAGTTTTTGGGATAGCGATATGGACATCAGTGCATAGCGGATGTTAATTACCAGCTGGGTCAATGCCATCTCTACTAAAGAAGCACCTGAAATAATCACTGTAAGTCCTGCAAACTGTCCTGCTGAAGTAAGATTCATCAAGGATATCAGCACTGCATGAAAAGGTGATATCCCACTTTTCACTGCCAGCATCCCAAATGTAAAACTCACTGAAAAATATCCCACTGCAATAGGGATACCATCTTTCATTCCCTTCTCTATTTTATTATGTATCATAAATCTATTTTCTCCTCCGTTTTTTTCATAGAAAAAGGGACTATCGCCGGAAAACAATAGTCCCATTGTTCTTATTCTCCCAATCCGCTTTCAATATCGTCTGTCAATGTCTTTAGAGCAAGAACCTCATCTTCTCCTTCACATATTAATTCAATTTCATCCCCGCATTTTACACAGGCTCCCAGAACACTAAGAACGCTCTTTGCGTTTGCTGTTCCCCCCGCAAACCGGAACGTAATCAGAGATTTGAACTTCATTGCTTCTTTACATAAATTCCCGGCTGGCCTCAGATGAAGTCCTGTGGGATTATTCACTGTTACTTTCTGACTGATCATTTCATCACTCCCCATCCATTCTCATTGATATGTCCGTCATTCTGCTTTTGCTACTAATTTCACCTTAACTGCTATCTCATCTACCAGCCCATAGCCGCCTGGCAGGGTAACCGTGACTGGCACTGTATATTCTCCCTCTTTGTAGTCTTTCAGATCTATTTTCATCTGTACTGTTTCAGGCTTCAGATTTTTTAAATCTTCATCCTTTCCTTTTAGCCGTACGGTGATTTTTTCCTGCCCAAATACAAGATCCATGTCTTCAGGAATATTTTCTGTCTGAATCTGTGTTGCTGGCAATTCAAAATCCTGGCTGTTATACGGAAGAATCTTCACAGTAGCAATTACGGAACTATTCAGGTCTCTTGCAAGCTTCGTGTTCTCTGGAAGCAATTCCGTAAGATCGATATTCACTTCAAAATCAGATGATTTTCCACTCACATCAATCATACTACCCGGAATCTCCAGGGTATTTCCGGCTTCTGCCAGTTTCTGCAGTGCCTCATCCGTACCTGCGATGCTGATGGTATCCGGTACAAGCTTGATCTCTGATACCTGATACCCATGCTTCGGGCTGCCACTGCTTTCAACCTTCAGGGATATCTTGTTCTGTGCTTTCCAAAATTCTGCTGTAACCTTTATTTTGTTATTGCGGATTTCCTTTAAATCCAGATAAGATAATTGTTTTTCTGAAAGTTCATCCTGGTTCTTATCATAAATCTTCAGTTCTGAATCCAGCTCTGTCCTGGTTTCTTTCCCGTCTGACACATCTACCATGGCAACCACCCGGTCAATTTTATTGACAATGGATTCCGGTCCTGATATGGTGACTTTCTCCGGATTTGCTTTTAAAACACCCACTTCATAATTCTTATCCGGAACGGTATCTCCTGTATTTACCGCAATAATCTTCTCCACACTGGTCTGCTTCTCTATGTCCACCTGGATATTTCCCGGTGTTACCGAAATATCACTGTCTAATAATCCTTCACAGCTCACTTTAACCGGAACCATACGCGGTGTTGTCTCCATGGAAATAATCTGGGTCATATCTGCAACGGCTGTAAAATCTTCTCTTGCAAGCTCTTTTACTACAGATTCGCGGCCTTTCACCTTCACATTCACCGTATCCTGTCCTTCGATTAATAAAAGAACTTCCAACTTGCTTGCCATCTACGACTCATTCTCAATGGTGACCGGTATCCTGGTAATCACCTTTACCAGCATGGGATCCTGTACATTTTTCACTACCACCCATATCAGAATAGCAATCAGCAAAGAAAGAATTTTCAGTGTAGATTTATTCATTAGGCTTTTCTTCATTCTTCACCAATCCCTTCCATAATTTCCGTTTTACCTTCTGCTTTTCTGGTTTTGTTTTATTCTGTTCTTCTTCTAATATTTTCTTTAGTTCTTCCCTGGTTACACCAACCTGAAGCTTTCCATGGTTAGCAACGGAAACCCTTCCTGTCTCTTCTGAAACGATAATTGTAAGAGAATCGCTGACTTCGCTGATACCTACTCCTGCTCTGTGTCTTGTTCCCAGATTTTTATTCAGGCTAAGGTTATCTGACAATGGCAGATAACAGGTAGCAGCAACAACACGGTCTCCCCTGATGATAACTGCACCATCATGCAGCGGTGTATTGTGCTCGAAAATGTTAATTAAAAGCTGGCTGCTCACCAGCGAATCCAGATAAATTCCTGTTCTGGCATATTCATTGAGAATAGTTTCTTCCTCGATAACAATCAGGGCTCCTGTTTTTACTGCTCCCATTTCAAAACTGGCTCTGACAATTTCATTTGCTGTCCTGTCACTGAATCTGCCCTCATCTTCCTTTTTTCCATTATCAAAAGGGATTAGAGTACTTACGATTTTCTTATGTCCCAGTTCTTCCAGTGCCTTCCTAAGCTCCGGCTGAAAAATAACAAGCACGGCGGTAATCGCATAACCGCCTGCATTATATCCCAGCCATAGAATAGTGTTCATCTGCAAAAGATATGCTAAAAAGATAAACACAAACACAATCAAAATCCCCTTCAGCAGAGAATATGCTCTTGTGTTCCTGATCCAAAGCATGAACTGATAGACAAAGAAAGCGATAAGCAGAATTTCCACGATATCGTTCCACTGAATGCTTGTCAGCGACGCTACCGCACTGAAATAATTTTCTGCAAAATCAAAAATTTTGCCCATAGCTCCATCTCCCCTTCCCTTTTCTCTACTACATTACAACCTGATACTCAAATCTTATCTTTAGATTTATAAGTCTTTCAATGATTCTTCTAACTGTTTTTCAAAATCAAAATTTTCCTCATGGACTCTTTCAACAGGACTTACTTCGTCCTGTTCTGTTTTTTCCTTCTTACCATAATCAGAAGAAATAGTCTTAATACTCTTTTCTTTTTTTGCAACAAAAGATTTCGGAACAGCCTTCACATAATATACATATTCATCATCTTCAAACTGGGTATGTTCGCTTCTGGAATAATCCACGCCCAGGATTGCAAACTCTGTGATAAGCCCAAGCACAAATGCCAGAACTGCTGATATCACAATACTCACGATATTAATATCGATATCAAAGAACATTCCGCCCAAAACCATGATAACAATATAACAGACAGCACCTGTTGCATTTGCAATTCTCCAAGAGTAGTCGAAAGAACATCTGGAAATCATATAAACAACCATAACAACCACAACAAAAGTCAGGATTGTCAGCCACATTTCCTGATTCTTCATAATTCCATCCAGGAGAATCTGAAGCTTCTGGACAAGTTTTGTTTCTTTCCCCTGAAGGACTGTACTCTTTTCTTTCACTACCTTCATAAAATAATACAGCAGTACACCACATCCTGCAGGTACAGAACAAGACGGGGTCCTCAAAAGCCCGCTTATAACAGGAACCGCTGTTGGAATCCTGAGCGAAAATGCTACCGGTGTAAACACCAGAGCCGCATTATCTTTTGACGTAAACCGCAGGAAAAGAATCATCAAAAGCAGCAAAAATACCATGGCAACTCCTGCCACCTCGATTCCCACTGCATAACAATGAGCCACAATCATAAAACATCCAATCACTGCCATGGCATTTATTGGCATCACTGCACAGATAAGAGATAAGATTAATACCACAAAGATATTATTCATCTTTTCCATCATTCCCATACTGCCGTTAATTCCCTGAAACAACACAAATGCTAAAAGAAATTTTGAAACCGACAGCAACATCACATCATGTTCACTGTAAAATGATTTGATTTTTTGTTTTAACTCCAATAATGCTGTCATGATGTTTCCTTCCTTCCTGTAATTCTTCCATTTCTTTTTTCTTCTCTGTCATAAAATTTTTTCATCTGGGTCAGTTCTTTATAATATCCCTGAATTCCGGCCTGTGCCCTGGAATATTTAACGGAACTATAAACATAAGTAAGAATACTGTAAGCCACTAACATAATAACATAGAGTCCGATAATTTTCACAGCAAATAAAACAAGATTCATTTTATGGATATTTGCCATCAAATATTCACTCTTATATCCCAGATAAATCATCAAAAGAATTCCATAGCCAATGGTGGTCAGAAAAAAGTTTTTTATCAGTGCAAGACCAATATAATCGCTTCTGTAATAATTGCTCACAGCAAGATCTTCTTTTCCAACTCCTGATTCATATACGGCTAATTTATGCATTTTTTTAATTTTTTGATTGTTTAGCATAAAATACCTCTTTTCTCTTTTTCCTTGTAAAAATTCTATATTCTTCCTTTGTATATACATATTGCATTATAGCATACCCTCTTGAACTGAATCAAGACTTTTCAGGTATCTGCCCCAATCCCTATGGTAAGAAACCAGACTTTTTCTGCACCTGCTTTTTTCAGTGTCTTTGCCGCCTCATCTATGGTTGCTCCTGTAGTATAGATATCATCCACCAGAAGAATCCTTTTCCACGGCAAATCCCCCCTGACCTCAAAAGCATGTTCCAGATTTTTCTTTCTCTCTCTGTTACTTAAATCTTTCTGCGGTTTCGTATAAATTTTTCTTTTCAGTACAGTGGTATCTGCTTTGATACCAAGTTCTCTTCCAAGTGCTGATGCAATCAGCTCTGCCTGGTTATATCCACGTTTCGCCAGCTTCTTTTTATGAAGCGGTATCGGAATAATCACTTGCGGATTCCATGTTTCTATTTGTTTTCTGGAATATTGTGCTGCGAATTGCCCATAGAAAATACCGTATTCCTGACGGTTTCCATATTTCAGACGAAATAAAGATTCTTTTAGAACTGAACCATAAGTAAAGATTCCGATACCCTGGTCAAAATGATGTGGTTTTTGACAGTCCGTACAGTATTCTTGTTCCCTGCTTTCCAGCGGTTTCGAACATTTATAACATCTCGGTCCTGTAATTGGTTTTAATTTTTTCTTACAGGAGGTACAGATTTTCTGTCCTCTTGGCACTGCAATGTCATGACAGACAGGGCAGTGCCTGGGATATAATATTTCAATCCATGCTTTAAATAACTTCAATAAGTCTCCTTTATGCGCAAATCAAGAGTCGTGTACCTGCTCTGCTCCATGCGGTTGTTTTCCATTTCCTCAAAAGTCTTTTCATCCCCCACTAAGGTAACACATTTACGTGCCCTTGTTACTGCTGTGTACAACAGATTTCTGTTCATCAGCATTTTCGGACCTCCAAGAAGCGGAATAATAACCGCCGGGTATTCACTTCCCTGAGCCTTGTGGATGGTGATTGCATAAGCCAGTTCCAGCTCGTCTAATTGTTTGAAGGAATATTCCACAAATTTTCTCTCATCAAACTCTACCGTAACCGTTTCCGCAAAGGTGTTGATTTCCCGTAGAATTCCCGTGTCTCCATTGAAAACACCTACACCTTTCTCCACCGGTATTCCATACAGACCTCTGACTTCCCATTCAATCTGATAATTGTTTTTAATCTGCATGACTTTATCGCCTTCACGGAAAAGCCCGTTTCCATGCTCTTTTTCTTTCTTTTCCTTTTCTGGAGGATTCAGATACTGCTGCAGAATCCCATTGAGACGTTCCACTCCCAAAAGGCCTTTCCTCATCGGGGTAAGAACCTGGATATCGTAGGGCTGTGCATCCACAAATTTAGGCAGTTTCTTCTGAATCAGAGTAATTACAACGCTGATGACCACATTGGCGTCATAACGTTTTAAGAAAAAGAAGTCCATGCTTTTGTTATCTAATACTACTGGAATGCCCTGGTTGATCTTATGGGCATTTACTACAATATCACTCTGTGATGCCTGGCGGAAAATTTTTGTTAATTCTACCACCGGAAATTCTCCGGAACGGATAATATCCTTTAACACGCTTCCCGGTCCTACACTTGGAAGCTGGTTCACGTCACCTACTAAAATCAGCCTGGTGCCTGTAACAACCGCAGAAAGCAGTGCATGCATGAGAAAAATATCTACCATGGACATTTCATCAATGATGATCACATCTGCCTCCAGAGGATTCTGGGCATTCCTTTCAAAATGCACTCTTGCAGAAGATTCTTCCGGTATCCCGGTAAGTTCCAGAAGCCGGTGTATAGTCTTTGCCTCATAGCCCGTAGCCTCTGTCATCCTCTTAGCTGCCCTTCCTGTAGGTGCAGCCAGATAGATATCAAGACCTTCCATCTCAAAATAGCGGATAATAGCATTGATGGTTGTGGTTTTTCCTGTACCGGGACCTCCGGTAATGACCATCAGGCCATTTCTGACTGCCTCTTTGATTGCCTCCTGCTGCTTTTCGTCTAAATCTATCTTTTCTGCTCTCTGAATCTGTTTGATTTTTTCCTGCAAAACCTCTTCTTCGGCAGTATCCTTCACATTTAATTCATGGAGCATCTGCGCTGTATGCAGTTCTATCTGATAATACTGGCTTGCGTAGACCACCTGCTGCTTCTCTGTATGATCTGTTTCAATCTCTTTTATAACAATTTTTCTGTCTATGGCTAAATCCGTGAGATGCTTTTCCATATAATCTGCCTGCACTCCCAAAAGCTGCTGTGCCCGCTCTAAGAGCAGCTTCTTTGGCAGATACACATGACCTTCCCCTGTAGCAAGGAGTAATATGTATAAAAGCCCGCTTCTGATACGATAATCAGAGTCTGTATGTATGCCAATCCTGGAAGCAATCTCATCTGCCATCTTAAAGCCGATTCCATTGATATCTTCTGCCATTTTATAAGGATTTTCCTTTAAAATCCTGTACATATCCTGCTTATACTGCTGGTATATTTTCACACCAAGAGTCTGGGAAATCCCGTATTTCTGGAGAAACATCATGGCTTTTCTCATATCTGCTTTTTCTTCCACCTGCTCGGCAATCTCTCTGGCCTTACGCTCGCTGATTCCCTTCACCTCTGCCAGACGTTCCGGTTCTTCTTCAATGATACGCAGGGTATCATCTCCGAATTTCCGGACAATTCTTGCCGCAAGGGCTGCACCGATTCCTTTGATTGCCCCGGATCCAAGATATCTCTCAATAGCGAAAGCATCCTGGGGAACCACAGTTTCATAGGAATATATAGAAAACTGCTGTCCATAAGAAGGATGCTCCGTGTACCGTCCTTTTCCGCAGATAGTCTCACCTTCACTCAGTGCCTGAAAGGTTCCGACACAGGTTAGTTCCTCCCCATCTACAATAAGGCTGGCAACGGTATATCCATTCTCCTGATTCCGGTATATAATATGGTCTACATATCCTTCTATTGTTTCTTCCACTTCTGTTCCTCTCTGTACTTCTTTTGTCTTACAGCTTTCCGTTCATCTTGCTCATTAATTCCATGTACTGGCCAGTACCGATTGCTACCGCAAGTGCCGGTTCTTCTGCTACAATGGTGTTAATCCCTGTTTCCGCCTCAATCAGTTCCTCCAGGCCTCCCAGCAGGGCACCGCCTCCTGTGAGTACAATTCCTCTTTCTGCCACATCCGCAGCAAGTTCCGGTGGTGTTTTCTCCAGAATACTGTGTATGGTCTCCATAATCTGTGTGGAAGCATCTGTGAGGGCTTCTTTGATTTCCTCTGATGATAACGTAACACTTTTTGGAAGACCTGTTATGGTATCCCTGCCCTTTACTTCCATGGTCTTTGCCTGTGGAGCAGAATACACGGTTCCAATCTGGATTTTAATATCTTCCGCTGTACGCTCGCCAACCATAAGATTATGTTTTTTCCTGATATAGCGCATGATCGCTTCATCGAAATTATCACCTGCTACTTTTATAGAGGTAGATACCACAGTTCCACCAAGAGAAATAACAGCCACATCTGTAGTGCCTCCCCCTATGTCCACAATCATGTTTCCAAAGGGTCTGGTAATGTCAATTCCGGCACCAATGGCAGCCGCAATGGGCTCTTCAATAATAGAAACTTCCCTGGCTCCTGCCTGATATGTTGCCTCTTCCACTGCTTTCTTTTCCACCTCTGTGATTCCGCTCGGTGCACAGATACTGATTCTTGGTTTTCTAAATGCCCTTTTTCCAATAGCCTTGGAAATAAAATATTTCAGCATTTTCTCTGTAACTTCATAGTCAGAGATCACTCCCTGTCTCAGAGGGCGGACTGCCACAATGTTTCCAGGTGTCCTTCCTATCATCTGCCGTGCTTCTTCTCCCACAGCCCTGATCTTATTACTATCTTTATCGTATGCCACTACAGACGGTTCTTTTAAAACAATTCCTTTTCCTTTTGCATATACAAGGATACTGGCTGTTCCTAAATCAATTCCTATATCGGTATATTGCATTTTATATGCCCCTTTCTATGGTATCTGTTTCTATCATTTTATACGGATGATCCGGCTTCTGTATCAACCGGCGATCTGTTTTCTGTCCTTTTTACGGTATCTTATGACACACCGTGGATATTATAGCGCATTTCACTACCATTTTCAAAGGGTTTTCTGCAATTTACTCTTTTTTTTGAATTCCTTAAGAAATTACTTTGTATTAAATATCGGCACATCCGTCTTTAATGCTTAGAATATTTAAATAAAATTTGCAGTTACCCGGTTTCTTACTTATCCCGTTCCAGCATTTTCTTCACATAGATACCTGTATAAGAAGCCTGATTTTCCGCCACTTCTTCCGGTGTTCCCTGCGCAATGACCGTTCCGCCCTTTTCGCCGCCTTCCGGTCCGATGTCAATAATATAGTCTGCTGTCTTGATCACGTCCAGATTATGTTCGATCACCAGAACTGTATTTCCGCCATCTGTCAGTTTCTGCAGGATTTCCACCAGCTTGTGTACATCCGCAAAATGAAGTCCTGTCGTCGGCTCAT
>ENA-ORMO01003339-ORMO01003339.1-human-gut-metagenome-genome-assembly--contig:-NODE-3339-length-10599-cov-6.449640_pt1 | contig 10599 bp, 8 predicted proteins | sample MGYA00242106_ERZ509001 | MGnify/ENA primary metagenome ERZ509001 (study PRJEB26280, sample SAMEA2338736) | human gut metagenome | biome: human gut; feature: human-associated habitat; material: faeces... | reverse complement strand
AGTTCACACGGAGCGGCAGCCTGACTGTATGATGATCTGTAACAATCCTTGCCTGTTCATTATAAGCCAGGCTTTTGATCGTCGCTTCCAGAACCTCCGACTGAATAATACGGAAACATTCCTGCACCTCATTTTCATCCTCAAGGATTACTCCAAGATAATAATGCAGGCGCATTTTTTCACCGAAATCAGCTTTTCTCAGACGCTTCTCCAGCCATTCCTTCTGAATCTTTGTAAGCGACTGCAGCTTTCTTATACTTCCTGCAGGAATCTGATCCCTGATTGCCTTTGCAATCCCGTCCATAGTCACCAGATCTGCCATCCTCTTATTCCATGCTATGATAGCATCCGGATCCGCATCATTAAATCCGGCACAGAGGGACTTGCGGGAAGCAGCAGCCCATAATATTCTGTCAGACTTTTTCCCGCCCGTAACAATCTCATAGAGCTCCAGGGCCGCATCTGTTGCCTCCCGGATCGTATCTGCCTCCTGATACAGCCCGGCAGACCACAAGGTATGTGCCTGTCCGTTCTCCTCCCAGAGTTTCACTCCAAGTGTATCTTCCAATTCATCCAGATCCCTGCCAAACAGCCGATTCTCCTTGGGGTTATCATTTACACCAAAAATACGGACAATAAATTTACCGTTTCTCTGCTTCAGCCCATGAAGAACAACATTATCAGGAATAACCTGATCCTGCACATCTATGTAAGAGAGCACACTGTGACTGCCAATCCTGGAATTTCCATGCACATAGGAAACCTCCAGATAACAGTCCTTTCCAACAGATGCCCTGCTACTCAGTACACTGTTATAGCCAGACACATCACTGCGGATACTGCTGCCCACTTTCCGGCTCCATCCCAGATAATGGTACTCATCCACACCTCCGTTCATCAGCTCCAGTATCTCCCTGGTCGTTCCAAAATGAATAAACTTCGCAGGTGCCAGACGCAAAAGCTTCATCCTGTAGGGACGCAGCACCTCCCACACACGGGTTCTGGCAGCTGTCAGCTCCGGACAGAATTCCCCCTCCGGCTTCTCTCTGTAAAAATCCTCCAGCGTAGAATCCGAAGCCAGGGGATAAAGAAAATCAGCGTAAAGAGAAAGACGCGTTCTTTCATTGACATTTCTGTCATAGTCCGCGTCTGTTTCAATCAGTGAATATAAAGATTTCATAATGTCAGTACTAAAGATCAGTGCCCCGGTATCAATATCCACACAGCCGGATTCATTGACTGCTCCTGCTTCCCGCAGAACCTCCACAGATTTCTTCTGCAGACAGCACTTCACATTTCCGTCCGGTCCATTCAGATAAACACCATGGTTCTTGCCGGTTTCTACGTTTTCCTTAAAGGATATGGCAGCTGCACCCGCATTGTTATAGTCAATCTGAAGAGGATTAAATAAAAGCAGTACATCTCCCGACAGCAGCACCATCCCCTCACGGATCCGTGAAGGAACAGAGCTCATGCATATCATGAATTCATCAAATAAAGTAGAACTTCGTCCATTGGAAAGCTCATGAGGTACCGGCGAAAAGAGCTTACCCAACGCAGAATACTGGGGCACACGCTTACTGTCCCCACCGGAATGAATCACCAGCACACGAAGGCTGTCAAAGGATTCTTCCTGTTCATGAAGATATCTCAGAACCTCCAGCGTAGCTCCTCCGGAGCCGACACGCCTGCCATCACGGTCCGGGATGGCAACAAACTTCGTACCTTTCGGCAGGAAGTTCTGTCTGTCTTCAATCTGTTTGCGGAAACCTTCTGCCTGCTGCTCATTGGAAGCAGTCAGGATTACGTAGTCCCAACGTGGGAAGCTGCGGAGTTTTAAAGATCTGTTATAATCGTCCCAGCAGTCATTGTAGGCCTGGGACAGGAAAAGGGAATTTAGGTTTGTCATTTGGGAGTCCTCCTTGGGTATAGATTTTTGCAATAAAAGAACGCCGGAATAAATCTCATTGATTTATTTCGACGTCTTTTTATAAAAAAAATATATATGGCACTTTGTCAACTTTTCTTTTTAAGCACGATAATTAAGGTAGCAACTTTTATATTACATCAGCTTTTCAAATTTTACTTGATATTTTTATTAAAATTATACTATTATTTTACTGTGCGTGCCTCATAGAAAACTAAATACTCATCACCTGCAGGATTTTTATTTACATCACAGGAAACTGCGAAACTCCATTCCAATAAAGCTGATTTTCCTTCTAATAAATCATCCTTAAACAATTTTCTTATTTCCGGCACATATTTCAGCAACTGTTCTTTTTCGTCTGTTTTCAGGAAATTTTTGTTTCCCATATATTCCGGTTCCTGATTATCATGATAAATAATTGTAACCTCATGATCGGAATACGTTACTAAATTCCACAAATCCTCCTTTACTGCCTCAATAATAACACTATTTCTTTTAACTTCAAGTGTTCCGCTTTTATTAGCAATAAAATATGGATAAAATATTACCATCCCATTATTACCAAGTTTATACAAAAGATTCTCAGCGAATTTAGTTGCATTTTCTGCATCTTCCCCGACTAAACGAGGTAAATTTAAGTCTTCTCCTCTATAGACTGCACTTCTTATAGTCCAAAGATATTTCTCATCCAGTTTCTCATTCCCTGTATATTGTTTCCATGGAATCGATGGTAAACTCATTTCTTTCAATTCTAAAAATCCCATTAATTTATTCATTGATATTTACCCTATAACACAATTTTACTAAATTGTTCTCCTGTTATTTTTTCATATTGACTTATAGCATAGGAGTCCATCATACCAGATATATAGTCACAAATCAATCTTTCCTGAAGCATTTTTTTATCTTCATTTGTTTCATGTATAAAGTTTTCCACTCTGTATTCCGGAGGTAAAAAAAGCGTATTATCTCTGTAAAATTCCACCAATCTTTCTAAGATTATGTCTCCCTTTTTTTCATATGTATATACCGCATCGTTGTGATTAATACACGAATATGTTATTTTTTTTAATCCATGAGCTAAGTCCCCATATTCTTTAAATCCTAATTCCTTATCAAATTGAGATCCTCTTTTTGCTTTTTCTTCTTCCGTAATTTTAATAAATCCCAGATCATTAATAAGAGTATGGATAAGTATAGAAGATAACTCTTGCCTGAATAATTTTGAAGAAATAGATGAATCAATATTATCCGTTTTATAGCCACTAACTTTTTTACATTTTTTGACTATTTTCTCCAATCTCTTAAATGAATCACAATTTCCATATTTATTATAAAAGTCCTGTAAGATTTCATCAATTGTATAACATTTTTGTCTTAATCCATCTTCCAGATCATGAGCTGCATATGCAATTTCATCTGCAATATCCACGATCTGAACATCTAAAGTCCTGACAATTATGTGATTCTCTTTTACAAAATTATTCAGTAAATTATAATCATCATCATAGATGAATTTTTTATAAATTAATGAATTGCCTTCTTTATATTTGTGAAAATATTTGACCACACTAAGCATTGTTCTATATGTCAAATTTAATCCCTGAAAATCTTTCTTTTTCTTTTCAACAGATGTAAGTATTCTCAACGTCTGGGCATTTCCCTCAAATCCACCGGCATGTTCAAATAATTCATGTAATTTTCTTTCTCCAGAATGACCAAATGGAGGGTTTCCAATATCATGGGCTAATGCACCAGCCTCTACCACAAAAGATTCTTCCTGTGAGTATCCTAATTCGTATGCTATGGAACGCGCAATTTGAGCTACTTCCAAACTATGTGTTAACCTATTTCTAAAGAACTGATCCGGTTTTATTCCAAGTAATTGCATCTTACCCTGAAGTCTGCGAAACGATGAAGCATACATTATTCTGGAGTAATCTCTCTGAAATTCTCCATCAGCACGGTCTCTTGTTTTCTCCATTGTATGTGCACGATACCATAATTCTTTATTGTCATGCAAATTATCCAGATATAGTTTTTTTTCCTCATCAGAGAAAAAAATATTTTTATTTTTAATTTGTTTTGTCATAGCTTTGTATTCCCTCTTTTTTAGTTTTTTCACTACAATGTACTTCTCTTTTTGCGTTTCTCTATTGTGAGGCAACAACATAATATCCTAAAAAGGACGTTATTGTTTCCCTCTCCAATGCATACTTTGATATATTTTTTACTTTCAGATTTTATTTAATTTATCAGGCATACACTGATAGTCTTCACCTGCATTGTACATATCCATATTCTCCTGCAGTTTGATTTTACAATCTTCTAAATATAAAAGTGGACAGAATACCATTTCACTATGTTTCAAGTGAATATATAAGGTAATTCTGTCCACTTCTTCCCTTAAACGCGGCAATGCGACGATTTAAGATATCCGCTTTTATTCTTGTATTACATTGTACCAACATTTTCAAATATATTCAATATTTTTCGTAAAATTATGCTGTTTTTTGTTCTAAAATCTCTGGTTTTGTTCCGGCTTTTCTACATCTTTCTTTTGTATAACGCCCGAACTCTATCAGACGGCTCTTATCTTCCTCGATGCTTAATCCAAAGTATCCTATTCTATGTTTCAGATGTTCATAGAACCACTTTGTATTAATCAGATATCCTAAAGACGTAAATACCATATCAGGATTTTTCTTTGATAATTGTGATATTCTCGCCAATTTCGTTTCCATTAGTACCTCCATCTCTGTGTATAGCTTATGTTTCCTTTTTGATATAGTTTCGCAGGCCAGAACTGTGAGGAACAGTTCTATCTCGACTTCCCTCTGGTATTTATTTGTTCATACCTTCATCGGTACTATTCAGACCTCCGACTACCTGCATTTCTTTTGCTATCCTCTTTTGGTTGTCAGGCATACTTTCTGTTTACACATTACAGAAGAAAATGCAGGTTCTCTCCAGTTGATATATATTCCCTGTATAACATGAATAGTTCCAACCAACACCGCAGAGGTATGCAAAATCTCACCATAACGATAAATACATATGTTGTCTTCCATCCAGACCACGATATCGACCCTCTGGTGATTTTGGGATTTCGGTGCTCAATAGCTATCCCGGTTATCTTGCTGTCTACGCTTAGCCTGCAACGTTACCGCAACAAACTCAAGACTCGCTTCAAATGCTGTGGTTAGCAGCTTATTTGATGGGGTTTCCACCCACCGGACTATATACCCTTAGCTGGAAGCACGCTCTGACGCCAGAATACACAATCTATTTACTATCATTATGAGTTTAAAAATATAGACAGTAAAGCTACCTAGGATTTAAGCGCTTACTATACAACTGAAGCAACACTCCACATTTCTTGAAACAGTCTCATTATCCAATTATATTTTATAGAGTTCACAGCATATTTATAAACAGGAACATCCTCCCCATATGTATTAGCTAAATAAGGACAAAAATAAGCCACTCTATCTGTGAGCACAATTCTGCCAATATGAATACAATCATATAGTTTAATCTTAATCGAGCCTTTGCAAGCATGTAAAAATTCAATATTAGATTCAATTGCTCCTATAAACGCTTTTTCCGTATACCCATCTCCCGAAGCATTTACTTCTGATGTTCGTATCTTTATCCACTTATTATCCCGTGTATTTGGTAATAGAATCCATATCGGAATATCTTTCTTATTTAAACATTCTCTATATAGTGAATCCATCAAAAAACTACCACGACTCGTACAAATTCTTAAGTTCTTCGTATGTTTCAATTCATATTTTAAATCTTTTATAAATTCTTTATCACTATAAGAAGAAAAAACATATACTGATCCTGAATCCATTAAAGAAACCATTATTTTCTTTACATTTTTAATAATTTGAGGTGAAAAAATTACCACTATCATCGCCCATATTCCAGACGCAATTAGTGAACAAATTATATTATTGAGCATAGTTATCTCCATCTCTATATAGTCAAGTCTTTTTTCCTTGAAAATCAAGGATTTTTTTATTTCATCAATTAATATCTCAGAAGAAGGAGCCATAGGAATGGACATTTCTCTGTATCCGGTATAAAAATAGTGGATTTTAGGTACACGAGGTAAAACATCTTCTTATTTCGTTCTACACGGTCTTGTGTATTAACCATCCATCTACGGCAGCGAACCGCCCATGTCTACCAGAATTATCAGTCTATGCCGAGTCCTAACTGCTCTCGTCCCGCCTGTCCATAACCAGAGTGTCAGTTCAGCTCCCTTATAGGGTCTTGCTCCAATGTTGCCAATGTAATCAACTGAAAAAAATTTATTTAATAAGAATGTACATGTCCCCCACTTTTCTTCAACGGCAAATTCAATCCCAGAATCCGAGGACTTGAACGTAAGAATACATCATATCCTATTTCTTCAATTTTTCCCTCAAATACCACCTCTTCCAAGTTTTCGCAATCCTTAAAAGCATAACTTTCTATATTTTTTACAGATTCCGGAATCACCATTCTCTTAAGCTTTTTGCAGCCAGAAAATGCCGAAGCTCCAATTTCTTTCAATTTATTAGATAAAATAATATTCTCCAGTTCCTTGCAATACTCAAATGCAGAAGTTTCTATTTTCTTCGTATTATTGTCTATAGAATATTCTCCTTTTTTTCCAATAGGACATCTAATCAATCGCGTGCCTGTTTTATTATACAAAACACCATTCTTAGACGAAAAATATTTATTATCCTCACTGACTTTGATTGTTTCCAACATATAATTATATGTAAAATTATCCTCTATCTTCATTACTGACGCAGGGATTTCAATGTTTTTTTTGGCCTCTGGGCATGTCAATAACATGGTTTGGCTTTTGTCAAAAAGTATACCGTTTACACTGGAATAAACTTTATTTTCCTTATCAACATTTATTGTTTTCAACGATTTGCAATCTAAAAATACCAGATCAGAAATCTCATTAACGTCTTTTGAAATATATATTTCCTTAACGTTATACATACCACAAAAGCTACAATTTCCTATATATTTTATTCCATCCAAAACTACAATTCTGCTTATTTCGTCACGATACTTATACCAAGGAGAATTATTAAAATTGTAATCCTTCATTCTTACATCTTCGCCATCTATTACTAAGGTTCCATCTGAAAAATATCCCCACCAGAGATCTTTTTCTATTCCTCTGTTAATCGTCTGTATAGCTTCGTATCTGTGTTTTTCATTATCAATCATAAACGTGATGTCTGTATACCCTGTTTTAAAAATCATTAATGCAAACCATCCTACAATCAATACTATGGAAAAGATACCATAAAATATATCCGTAACACCCACATATGCTACCATGACTATATCAAGTAACAAATCCATTAATTTTCCGCAAAGTTTATTCAGCGGATATGATATAAGAAGAACTGTTATAACCAATAGAACTATATTCTTATATAAAATAACATCATATAACCATGCATACAACTGAACTCCCAATAATGTTGGAAATAGCACACACAGAAATCCCAACATAAAAGGGTTTATAAAGAAATACAACACACATCTAAATACAAATATATATGCTCCCCATTCATATTCAGCCACTCCCTGAACAGCTTTAGCAAGACCATATATAAAATTTACTCCAACCCAAATTGCGATAGTAACATAACCAAATGCACTTTCTAACAATTTTATAGGATACAAACTATATGATATACCCAAAAAGCAAGACAGACATGTGCTTCCCAAAAACATGAAAATCTTGTCTAAATAAGTTCCATCCTCTATAAGTTTCCCAACTATGCGCGAAATAAACGTAACCTGTAACATGCATAACACAAAAAATACAAATTCAAATTCATCGCCATCTACAACATCTAGTACGTTCTTCATTGACAAATGGATATCAAAATTTTCGACAAGCGTAACTATAAATTCTTTTAGTATTTCAAAAGCTAAAGCTGACTTGATTATGACTATCCCCAGAATAGCACCTGTTACCAACAAATATATTAAAGAAATCGGCGAAAAATGTGTTTCATATTTCTTTATCATAACTTATAGATACCTCATTGAATTCTTCTTTCGTATAAATGTTATATCAAAAATTACTTAAAATATGTTACATATATGTACGCAATTACCAGAACAACAATACATAAAATTCCTATTACTTTCGCCCGTTCCCAACGCCCTGTGATAATATCTATAAAGATACCTACAATAATTGAAATACCTACAAATTCTATTAAGAACAATGCAAATATATTCATAATATCCCTCTTTCTTTGATATCTTATCATTCCGTTACCCTTCAAGCATCAACTTACGTTTATCTTATCACATTCCTAATGGAATTTGACGCTATGTTACCAACATTGGTACCTGACTCCAATGAAGTACAGCACAGCATTTTTACTAAATGGCAGAAGATCATTTTGTTCCAAAGCACTAAAACATAAAAAAGCGGACAAAATACCATTTCACTATGTTTCAAGTGAATATATAAGGTGATTTTTGTCCACTTCTCCCTTAAACGCGACAATGCGACGATTTAAGATATCCGCTTTTGTTCTTGTCTTACATTATATCAATTTTTCAAATTTATTCAACATTTTTCGTAAAATTATGCAATTATTTCCCCACCCATATCTTCGGATATATTCTGCTGTTATTAATGTTCCGATGCATTAACCAGTTTCTTCGTACGTACTGAATATCGGTCATCATTCCAACTGATATTCACTTCCCCAGTTATGAGGGATGTTACTGTAGAATTTTGTACATAGTAAGTAGATTTTAATGGTAAAATCTCAAAAAAAACCGATACTTCACGGACTATTTAATTAGTTTCAGCAAACCATTCGATTTAAGAAAAGCCACGAATATCACACACGGCTATATTCTCAAATTTTCCATCTGGTAGTCCGCATGGCTTTATTCTTCACCCAAGTCCAAGTTACAACCACACCGATCCAACCGCCCAACGTGTTTCCAAATACATCATCGAACTCCGCGATGCCAAGTCCCGTAATATACTGAGTTGCTTCAATCAGTACCGAAAACACCAGCGGAACCACTAACACCCACTTCTTCTGGAATATCCTGTACAGCCCAGTTCCCAATGGAACAAAAAGCCAAATGTTATTGATCACACCTACTCTGACGGACTGCTCCTTCAAGAAATTTCCGGCATAAGAAAACAACACAAAATTCGTTCTCGCATTCCCTGTCTCCCGGAACATCAGTGTTTCGTAAAGAATAAACACTACATAAGCACCTGTCAAAAGAATGCTCCATCCTTTCGGCAACACCAATATTACAAAGCAGAGCACACATCCAAATACCACCACCATAAATGGAAATCCATTCAGGATATTGTCCACACACAGCATAGCATGCCCATTCTTATTCAACAACAACATAATTTTTCCACTGTATTTGATTCCATACTGCCCTTTTGAAAGAGCCACAGGATTTCCAACTTTATCAAAGTACATATCGGTATTGATATTACCATCACGATAGTAGGTACGTTTAAGGATGGTATATCCGGCACTGTTCGTCTTCGCATTCCCGTCTGAATCAAGATAGGTAATCTGATTTATTCTGCCATTCTCATCCCGTTTATACAACTGTCCGCATTCGCCAAGTAACGATTTTGTTGGATTTCCTTGTATGTCAAAGTAGAATTCTCCTATTACATTTCCCTCTTCATCGCGCTTGTACTCGTTTATTGCATATCCGGATGAACACAACACTGGCTGACCATTCCTGTCGAGATAAGTGATCCTGTTGTTCCAGCCGTTTCCATCATAATCCCTGTGCATTCCATAGTACCCAGCCCACTGGACGGGCTGCATGTCCAGATCATAGTAATAATCATCTACAGCTCTTCCGGCATCGTCTAAAGTTCTTACTATGGTGGAATATGTAACCAACGGCATCGTATTGCCTTCTGAATTCAGATACCGAAGGATTACTTCGTGATTATGATATTCGTACTTTACGCCACAATAGCTGTCATACAATTTTACCGGATTCCCATCGGCATCAAAATATCTTTCTTCTGTTACCTGCCCTTCGGCATTCTTAAGCTGCTTCATAACAGCATATCCTCTGTCAATCGCACAGGTCGTTTCTTCTGCTCCATTTACAAAGGTATATATTGTTATACTGCTATCTGTTGTTGAATCTTTTTCTGTTTTCTCCTCAAGTTCCAACTCTGCTGAAGTAAATCCGGAATTATGGTCCTTACCACTATCAGGCCAAACGGCTATAATTGAAATGAGGGTAAAAACAGCAAGAAAAATAAATATAAAACATTTCGTCGTGTTCTTCAAAATACCCTACCCTGTGCATTCGCCGGAGATTTTCTCCACAACATCATATGGAGAACGTTCGGCGCTGCCTTCATCTTCCAGTAAAACACTAATCTTCCTCAATTTCTGTTTTCTACATTCCGTCTGTTTTTTATTATAACAATCTTCATTTTAAACCGCAATGGTTGTTCTATATTTCCACTTTCTTTTCTTGCGATCTTTCTCCCTCCATTTCGCTTTGTTATTTTTAATAATACTATCATTTATGATTATCCTGAAATAAAAATCTGTCAGTCATCACAGATTTTTATTTCAATATGTTTTCCAAGTGCATTC
>ENA-ORMO01003337-ORMO01003337.1-human-gut-metagenome-genome-assembly--contig:-NODE-3337-length-10604-cov-2.129207_pt1 | contig 10604 bp, 11 predicted proteins | sample MGYA00242106_ERZ509001 | MGnify/ENA primary metagenome ERZ509001 (study PRJEB26280, sample SAMEA2338736) | human gut metagenome | biome: human gut; feature: human-associated habitat; material: faeces... | reverse complement strand
CCCGCGAGTGCCCGTGGGCCGTGTCGATCACGATGGCGTCGGCTCCGGCTTCATAGAGGGCCGCCACGCGTTCCATCGTGTCGTGCGTGACGCCCACGCCGGCCGCCACGCGCAGGCGGCCTTTGGAGTCTTTGGCCGCGTTCGGATTATCTTTGACTTTCGTGATGTCTTTGTAGGTGAGCAGTCCCACGAGTTTGCCGTCGTTGTCGATGACCGGCAGCTTTTCGATTTTGTTGTTGAGCAGGATTTTGGCCGCTTCGTTCAGGTCCGGATTATGGGTGGTGACCAGGTTGTCTTTGGTCATCACTTCGCTGATCTTCTTGGCGGCGTCGGTCTGGAACCGCAGGTCGCGGTTGGTGACGATCCCGATAAGTTTGCCGTCGTCGTCGATTACGGGTATCCCGCCGATCTTGTTTTCGTGCATCAGGGCTTTGGCGTCGCCTACCGTTCCGTCGGCCTTGATGGTGATCGGGTCGTATATCATTCCGTTTTCGGCGCGTTTGACTTTGCGCACCTGGTGGGCCTGGGCTTCGATCGGCATGTTTTTATGGATGACGCCGATGCCGCCCTGGCGGGCCATGGCGATCGCGAGTTCGGCTTCGGTCACGGTATCCATGGCGGCCGAGACGATCGGGGTGTTGATGGGTACGTTGCGGGAGAAACGCGAAGCTACGGACACCTCGCGCGGAAGAACTTCGGAATAGGCGGGGACGAGCAGGACGTCGTCGAAAGTCAGCCCTTCGGCTACGATTTTTTCATCTATGAACGACATAATGGCTACCGGTTAATAAATTTGGGCAAAGGTAAGGCTTTTTCCGGGAAAACGGATGGCTCATGCGAAAAACGGGGCGAGTTTTTCGAGCAGGGCGCGCGGCGGGCGGCAGGCGGTTTTGGTATCGGCGTGCATGAAGGCCAGCGTGACGGCTCCGACGGTGATCCGTTCGCCGTTCTCCCGGAACACTTCGTAGTCGAATTTTATTTTTACGCCCGGCATCTCGCGCAGGGTCGTGCGCACGGTGAGCAGGTCGTCGTAGTAGGCCGGATTCTTGTAATCGACCTCTACTTTCAGTACGGGCAGCATCACGCCGTTCGCCTCGATTTCGGCGTTCGGAAGCCCGACGCTGCGCATCAGTTCGGTGCGTCCCATATCGAAGAGTTCGACGTAATGGGAATGGTAGAAAAAACCCATGCGGTCCACGTCGCCGTAGGGCACCCGGAATTGCGTGTCGTATGTAATCATGGCGGAATACGGATTTTCGGTTCGGTCTGAACAAAGATAGCTAAAAATACAGTGCCGGGATATCCGAAACGGCTTTTCGATGCGTCTGTAATCAAAGATGTTTCATTTTAATCTTGAACGGAACGATGATAAGAGATTGGGTTTGTGCTTTGTTGGCGGGTTGCGCATGCGGCGGAGCGGCTGCCGAACGGGTGGAGGCCGAACTGAAAAACGCGGGGGACAGCGTGGCGGCGGTTTATTACGCTATCGGCGGCTCGGTGCCGAGGGATGGGGATATAAGAGCGACGCCGATGCGCGGAGGGCGGTTTTCGCTCGATGTCCCGGATTCCGATTCGGTTTACGAAGTGCTTTTCTTTCCCGCTGAGGCGGCGGAACGAATCGACCCTAAAAGGCCGGGCCGCGGGTGGGTGCCGGAGACGAAAGTATGCCGGTTTTATCTTTTTCCCGGCGAACGCGTCCGTGTGAAAGGCGTTTTGAGCGATTCCATGCTGGTCTGGAATGTCGATACGCCGTTATACGAGCGCAAACATGAGGCGGAACGGGGAGAATATACGAATTACCGGCTGCGGGAGTATCGGGCCGCACGTGAGGCGGAGCGGGTATTCGCGGGCGGCGCCTCTGAAGATACGATTCGAGCGGCGTTCGACCGGTCGCGGCGCTGGAGGCAGGCTCAGCGGGGCTGGGAACGGGCGTGGATAGAGGGGCATCCGGACGACGAACTGGCAGGGCTTTATCTGTTGCGGGCGAGTGCGTACGACGATCTCGATTCGCTTTATGGCCTGCTCGGAGCAAATGTCCGCAACGGGCGTCTCAAGCCTTTACTGGACGACCGGATGGCTTCGTACCGCGAGATGCTGGCCACCGAAAAGGCCCGGGAACGGATGCGCACGTCGGCCGATATTCAGGCTCCGGATTTTACGCTGCCGGATGTGCAGGGCGAGCCGTTCAAGCTCTCCGCGCTGTTCGGAAAGGGGCGATATGTCGTATTGGATTTTTGGGGTACGTGGTGCGGCTGGTGCGTGAAAGGCATTCCGCGGATGAAAACGTATTATTCGAAATACGAAAGCCGGGTCGAGTTTGTCGGAGTAGATTGTAACGAATCGGAGCAGGACTGGCGCGAGGGGCTGGAAAAGTACCGGATGCCGTGGCCCGGCGTATGGGCCGGGGACGACCGCAGCGTTCAGACGGCCTACGGCGTCGAGGCGTTCCCGACCAAAATCGTCGTTGCCCCGTCGGGCCGGATTCTCAAACGGTTCGAGGGCGAAAGCGAAGAATTTTACCGCTATCTGGATTCGCTGCCGGATGGTGTCCGGTAACGGGGTCTATCGTTCCATATGGCCGCGCAGCAGGTCGAGCCGTTCGTAATCGGTCAGGTCCATCTGCACCGGTACGACCGCCACGTAACCGTGCCGCAAGGCCCATTCGTCGCTCTCTTCGGCATCGTGTTCGAAGTTGTAGAACCGGCCCGACATCCAGTAATAGTCGCGGTTGTTGGGGTCGGTGCGGTGCACGAAATCTTCGCGCCAGTTGCCTCGCGTCTGGCGGCAGATCCGGATACCCCGGATCTCGTCCTGCGGGAGGTCGGGGATATTGACGTTGAGGCAAAGCCCGGCCAGCCGCTCGGCGGGCAATTCCAGTACCTGCGCGATGATTCTCCGCGCATAGTGTACCGATGCGGTGAAATCGGCCGTCGGGGAATGGTCGGTCAGCGAAAAGCCGATCGAGGGAATGCCGTACAGGGCCGCTTCGGTCGCCGCGCCCATCGTGCCGGAATAGATCACGCTGATGTTGGCGTTCGATCCGTGGTTGATGCCCGACAAGACCAGATCGGGCAGACGGCTCCCCAGGATTTCGTCGAATCCGATTTTAACGCAGTCCACGGGGGTTCCGGTGCAGGAGTAAACCTCTTGCCCGGGCTGGCGGCTGACGGCGCTGACGAACAGGGGACGGTGCATGGTGATGGAGTGCGACATCCCCGAATAGCTTTCGTTCGGGGCTACGGCCACTACGTCGCCGAATTCGGCGGCCAGTTTGATGAGCGCGGCGATGCCTGCGGCCTGCACGCCGTCGTCGTTGGTCACGAAAATGAGGGGTTTTCCGGATGTTGCCATAAAATGTCGCTTCTTGGTTTGCGTTTACGGAAGACAAAATTATCCAAATATTTTGCCCGTTGTGATATTATCGTTACTTTTGCGTCGCTTTTGTGCAGGAATCTCTTATGGAGGGCGCGGGGGATAATGGGGCAGTGGCCCCGTTTGTTTTCCGGAAACGGAAAACCCCGGACCCGTCGGACACCGTAACATTCCGCATGTTAACACCTTTTAGATTCAGTTCCAGCAATGAACAATCTGATCGCAGTAGCCCAGCAGGCTTTCAAACAGGAGACCGCCGAAGTCCCCGCATTCAAGGCCGGTGACACCATCACCGTAACCATCAAAATCCGCGAAGGCAACAAGGAACGCCTCCAGAATTTCCGCGGCGTGGTGCTTCAGCGCCGGGGTTCGGGCGCGACCGAGACTTTCACCGTCCGCAAGATTTCCGACGGGATCGGCGTAGAACGTATTTTCCCGGTGAACTCGCCCACCATCAGCAAAATCGAGCTGAACAAGGTCGGCGTGGTGCGCCGCGCACGTATCTACTACCTGCGTAACCTGACCGGTAAGAAAGCACGTATCAAGGAAAAGAAACTGACCAAATAGGTTTCTTTAGTTGGGAAGCTTTTTCGTAAAAGCCTCGTATCTTCCGCCGAAGATGCGAGGCTTTTCGTTTCCGGAGGGGGGGAGGACTGGGCGGATCATTCGTTGGCGGGGAAAAAACTATAATCGGCAAAACGAAAAGTACTGTTTTTGCAGAACGAAAAGTACAAAATAATTTGCAAAGCAGAGCTTTGGACTAAGGAAGGCCCCTTGCATTTTTAACTGAGATTGGAATGCTGTTTAAAACAGAGTTTGAGACCGGTTCTCCGGTTGATAATTGCACACTATCCACTCTTCCTGTTTTCTGCGCGATTCTTTCGATGCTGAAATTGTCCGCTCGACGCGATGGATGCCCCATCCGTTGCAATCGGCGCAGGTCGCGATCGCATCGTTTGGAAACATTGTCAGCATGAAACGGCCTTGCACTTGTTCGAGCAGCGACAGCAACCGTTCGAGGTCGGCGTCGCCGAAAGTATCGGCATAATGTCCGCAATCGCTACCTACATACGGCGGATCGATGAAGTGAAACGCATCAGGCCGATCGTAACATGCGATGACCGCAAGGGCATCCCGGTTTTCGATAGTGACGTTTTCCAGCCGACGACACAAGTGTTCGGTGAAGTCATCCTTTGCGTTCCTGAGTTTTTTGGCCATCGTGCCTATTAGGTCGTATCCGAACGTGCCGTCCAACATTGAAGCAAACGAGAGCTTGGATAAAGCCCACACCGCCCAAGCCCGCTGTGCAGGCTCGAAAAAGTGCGGGTAGGTATAGATATGCGCGGCGTGCGCATGCATATCACGTGAATGTAGTGTTTTGTCGATTTCGCGTTTAAGGTCTGCGTAATAAACCTGCGCCACCCAATAGAAATTGATCAGTTCTCCGTTCAGATCATTGATGATTTCCGCTTGCGCCGGACGTTTGGCAAACAACACGGCTGCCCCTCCGCAAAAGGCCTCCGTATATAAATTATGTCGGGGAATCAATGGCAGGATATGTTTCAACAAGGTTTGTTTACCGCCGTAATAAGTAATCGGTGTCTTCATCTTGATTTATTTTAGTACATTTGTGCGCTACGATAGGAAATACCCGCGCTTGAGGCTTTGGCCTTCGGTTGCGGGTGTTTCCTATTGTAGCAGATAGACACCGTTCTATTTATAGAGGCCGGAGGCCTTTTTATTTACGTTCTGAATAAAAACCTTATCCAGCTATACGGTTTTCGTTCCGTCAGATAGTCTTCATTCCAGTCATTGCGATACGCTTCCTGCTCGAAAGCGATGCGCCGGTACGCCGTGCGCCTGTCGAAGCACAGGCGTACCAGCCACTCCGCGCCGTACCAGACAAAGAACGGCAGCAACAGCATTTCCAGTTGCTGGCGGGCATGTATTTCCTCATGCGTCAGCAGCTGTCGCGTCGGCTCCGTATCCGTGCGCACGAAAACGAACGGCCACACCGTCAGCGCCGCGAAACCACGGGCAAGAATCCAGTCCGAGAATCTGTTTTGAACGATTTTCATTCCTCGCCTCCTTCCTGTTCGGCAGCAGGCTCCGTGCCGCCGGTCTGCGGTTCGCCGTCCGTTTCAGGGCCGTCAGCCACCTCCGTCGCTCCCGGTCTCGGCAACTCCTGCCGGATACGGTCTTTCGCTTCGAGCCAGGCCGCGAACTCGGAATATTCGGGATGGTTGCGGGCGAAAGCCTCCAAAGCGTCGTACAGCAACTCGTCCGTTTGCATCTGGTACTGCGCGGCACGCTGCGCGCGGATGCACGCTTGCGGCGTTACTGCCATTACACGGGCCGCATCTTCATCCGACATCTCCAACGTCGTTGGCGTATCTTCCGTAACGACCAGCAAAGACAAAGCGCTGGCGACGCTGTTCAGTTTGATCCGGTCTTCGGCGGACATCAGCCCGGCCGCCGCAGCGGTGGCCGGGACGAGGTTCCCGGTATGGTAAAATTCCCTCCAATCCGATACCGAGCCGCTATCGCCGTCCTTGCTCCGGAAATAAATCCGGTTCCAGCCGTTATTCCAAGAACTGTAACCTCCCAAACATATTTCGACTTCGTAACCCGACATACCGAAACGCAGAAATGAGGCGCTCAGGCCTATCGGCGTATCGCCATCCGTAAAGCCATGCCCCGCGGCGCCGTTCCCGAATTGTCCCAAAAGCGTCCCGCGGCCGAGGTATTTCAACGAGTTCTGCGCGTCGAAGTTCCCGGCGTGCCACAGTTCCCGCCAGGGCTGCCACTGTTCATCGACCCGGCGACGGAAAAACAGCCTGTCCGCATCGTACACCTGCGCAATCTGCGTTACCCGGTAAGGCGAAGTAGCGATTACCAGCACCCGGCAGTTCGCCGTGCCTGCCGGCGCGTTGGAAATCGTGCCGTCCGCCACGTACAGGCCGTTGGAGGTCAGGGTATTCAGGTCGGCATTCTGTAAGGTGGCCGGGGCATTCGCCTTGCTCGCCGGATTGAAGTTTCCGGCGTGCCAGATTTCGACCCATTCCCGAATGGCGCCCGATTCATTGGTCGAACGGAACCTCAGGGAGTTATTCAATGCGTTGAACTGGGCTTTATAGCCTCCGCCGCCGAACGATAGAAAAGGATAGTAAGCAAAGGGGATGTTCTTCGCGCCGAAAGGCTTCGATACGAGGTTTTCAATATCGTCCGCATTCCCGGCCCATCCTTCTTCGATGGGCATCCGATTGGCCAGCGCGGTATTCATCGCCTCGGTATCCACCAACCCCTCCGTAGTAAATTCTTTGAGCTGTTCCGCCGTCGGTGCCGTCGGATTCCCGTCCCCATCGAACGCCAGCAACCGGTCGGCAGCCTGTACCTGATCAACTTTCGATGCATCGTCCGGCAAAACGATACCGGCTTCCTGCTCCGTAATTGTTACTTCTGACATAATATTCTGTTTTTTCGTATCTTTGTTATACATTCTTAGCAGCTATGAAAAAACTTATCCTCCTGTTGGCCGTAGGCACTTTACTCGCCTCCTGTGAAAAAGAGAACAACGGCGGGCGGCTCGACCCGAACGCCACCGTCGCCCTGAATCCCGCACCGGGCACTAAAACCGATACGCCTGAAAACCCGCAGCACATGACAGCCCGCCAAATAGTCGAGCAGGCCGATGCGCTCATTTCCAGTATCGGTATTACAGGTATTGCCGATTGGAACCGGGATTTGGAGCGGAATCGTATTGTAATGAGCAGCACATGGGTTATTCGGCAAAATGGAGACTTAGAAGTTTACTCACTCCAAGACCGTAACCAAATTTTGGTTACCTTAGATAACCAAAACCACCCGATCGATACCATCGCATATATTCCGAACAGCGTGATGCAGTCTTTGGAACAACAGATTACCGCAGCCTACAATGCAGAAGACTATGCGACCTGTTACCGGTTGTTCGAAGACGGTTTCGTATTCACGCCGATCACCGGAGCAGAGTGGCTCGAACTGAAAGCACAAGGGAACAACTAACCCTATCATAATACCTATTCGCTTTTATGGGCGGTCTCCTTAACAGGGGCCGCTCATCATTTATCCCCGACAATCAGAAACTCGAAATCGAAATCCTTGCTATCGTTATTGGTCCCGCTGTCGAAAATCCCGACAAGGGCATAATCGGCTGTTTTCCCCAAGATCACTGCATGTACCTTGGCCCAGGCACCGACAGTAGTTACCGGCGTGGCCAGAATAGAATAATTGGTATGACCGATATTATGCATTATTTGGTATTTTCCGGTCTGACTACCATATTTGTACGCCGAACAGGTTTTGCACCCCCATTGATTATCGATTGTACCACGTGCCAATCCTCTCCCCGCCGCGAGTAGGCCGGGCATATTCAATGTCGAACCTTTTCCAATAGTAATTACCGAATTATTCGGAAGGTATATGTTATTCCGGGAATATTGGCTTACAATACCTCCATCAGGCTGAGAGAAACGTAATCCTGTTTCGTCTATTCGAGGATAAGTTACGTTTGGATATTTGCTGGCTATTTCCATTCCATTAGCTTTGATCGTGCTGACATACCCATCGTGCTGTAAGTATATTCCTTCATTCCCGCGTATGATTACCTTCGGGTTTCCAGCACTGTCATAGATGGAAATATCCTCTCCGGCTTTGGAGATTTCCACCCGTCGCGGATTTTCCGGGTCGGCTTGCGTATTGATTTGTCTCGCTACCAACTTATCGACAAATGCCTCCGAAGTGACCAGCTTCGAAATAAATGCCTCGCTGGAGATCAGCTTTTCGACCAGCGATGTCTGGCCGACCAGCGTTTCTACATTGATCAACGACGTATCGATATATCCCCCGCTGATGATCGTATCCCCCAGGAGCGCTTTTTCGACCTTATCCCGGAAAGCCAAATCTCCTAATGAATCGGACAATTTCTCCACAGCCTCTTTCACGAAATCTTCCACCGTCACGCCTCCCTGCATCAGAAACACCCCCTTTTTGTAGGCATTGTCCGAATACTCCCCATAGCCGTGCAACGCGCCGATTCCCGGCACCGTCAGCCCCTCCAGGTTCCCGTATTGGCACCGGATATTCTCGAACCGGATTTGCGGCGAATCCACCCCGGACAAAACACGTATATAGCCATTCCGTCCGTCGATGTAAATACTGTTCTGCCGTTCCGAATCCGTAAAATTCCCCTGCCGGGCCACCGACATCGCCACCTGCGGCGCATAACCGTTCAGCGGCCTTACAAACACCTCCCGATCCGAAAGCACATACCCGATTCGGAACCAGGCCGTTTGAAACCCCGTCGGCTGTTCGAACCTGCTGACCAAAATATCGTCCCGTTTGAACGCATGGTCCTCTCCCTGCTCCAGCTTAAAGCGCAGGACATATCCCAAGCCGACATTCATCCGCCACGGAACATGATTCCGGCCCATTACCCGCCGTCCGTCCCCCGTGTAAACAGGCAGCGTATAAGTCTTGTACACGCTCTCGACAAGCCCGGCCGCCGATACCCAGAACTCGTCGCCGATAACGCTGATCCTATTCTTGCGCAGCTCCGGCGTTTCGAGGAACATCCGCAAGACAAGACTATGCATCTCCCCGTTCCCGTCCGCACCGATGCGCCAACCGCTGCCGGTCGGCCCCTGCGCATAGCCCGCAGACCGCACCTCGCCATGAAAAGCCGCCCGTTCGGTTATCTCCAGCTCTTTGGCCGTCGCTCTGCGCCGGGCCGTAATGTCCCGGTCGGCAATCATATCGTTCTCAGAACGAATGGAACGCTCCGCTTTCAGATCGCCCCCGACCGCAACGTCGCCGCTGATCCGTCCGCCCGTCTTGTTGTACTTTCGGCGCAGCTCCTCCGCGATATTTTCCGAGACGCCGCCACCCTGACCGCCGCCCCCGGATTCGATACGCTGCCGTACCTCCTCATCGAGCCTGTCCCAGTCCACCGCCCCCGGCCTGATCTTTTCCGTAACGACAGCCCCGTCCGCCAGCAGTTCCGATTCCACGGCCCGTTTGGCGATCTTCCCCGTCGTTACCGCTTCGTCGGCCAGTTTCGGCGTCGTCACCGCCCCGTCCTGTAACATCGCCCCCGTGATGCTTCCCGCCGGGGGAGCGTCGAGGATATGGATGCCCGAGCCGAATTTGAGCGTAACGACCTTCGTCCGCACGATCCGGTTCGGGATCAGAGCGTCCGTCGGCGACGATATGGTAGCGCGTATAATCATTTCAGATAACCGATAACGGAAGGTTTGATTTCGATGGTCTCCGCGACCGAAATGCGGTGCGTCCGCCCGCCCGTCTTTGGAATCAGCTGCAACTCCAGCTTCAGGAAGCCCGGCTTGAACTCCTGCGTCACCGAACGCGGGATGTCGATCCGCAACGTGCTGTCCGTAATCGAAGCAAACGGCAGATCCAGCCCCTCGCCCAGTCGCACGATCCGGCCCCGGCGGGCCGTGTAGAGCGTCCCCGTGATGTCGTACAGCGTGCAATCCTCCCGCTGCTGTAACGTTTCGTCCTGATAGGCCTCCAGCAGGATCGTAATATCCTCTCCCTGATAAAATACGCTCATCGATCCTCCCTTCTCCGTTTACGCAGCTTCGGGCGGCGAAAAACGATGCCCCCGGCAACGGTAACACGCGCCGCCTCCGGTCTTTGCGGCACATAATCCGGATACCGGTCGGGATGGCCGTCCAATTCGGCCGCCGCCTCCGCCAGCAACGTCTGCCCGTCGTCCAACGCCTGCGCCCGGAGCATCTCCCGCTGTTTGTCCGTCGCCGACGCTCCGTAGCGCGGATCGGCGGTGAACGCCCCCAAATTCCCGACCTGGACAGCCATGTCCGGAATCACCGTATAACGCACGAAATGCGCCAGCGCAGGCCGTACGTATTGCTCCGCGAACTCCGCATATTCCCCCGCGCACAACTTTTCATAAAAAGCCGCCGGGAACGCCGGGCGGATATATTTACTTTGCGCCGCCCGTATCTTACTCCCGGTAATCAGCCCGACATCGATCGGCCCGTTCGCCGGGAACGCGAGCCGAATCGCATCTTCGGCCGTAATCAGCAGGTTCATCGGTCGCCTCCTTTCTCCGTTCGTGAAATCGCCGCCAGAAAGACCTGCTGCGCCGGATCCGTCTCGTCGTAATCCAGCCCGTCGGCCTTACGGGCCTCCCATACTTTCATATAGGCGGG
>ENA-ORMO01003336-ORMO01003336.1-human-gut-metagenome-genome-assembly--contig:-NODE-3336-length-10605-cov-20.885687_pt1 | contig 10605 bp, 8 predicted proteins | sample MGYA00242106_ERZ509001 | MGnify/ENA primary metagenome ERZ509001 (study PRJEB26280, sample SAMEA2338736) | human gut metagenome | biome: human gut; feature: human-associated habitat; material: faeces... | reverse complement strand
CTACTATGGATGCTTCTGAACTTATGGAAATCCTGTTCTGGATTGATGAATTTAACCCGGCAGCGATCAATCTCTTTCAGTTAGAAACCTATCCGGGAGAGAAATGCAATTCCAGTGAGGATACCGCTGTCCGTTATCACGATTCTGATAACTGGCCTGCTCATCCTCCTGTCGGCATGTGGTTCAATTATGGGGTTCTCAATGATTTTATGAAAGAATGGATTCTCAGAAAAGAAGAATTGAAATCTGGCGAGATTACCAAAGATGAATATTTTGAGTGGAAAATTAACTGGCCACAGACTTGTGACGGTTGCGGGAAATATGAGCCAAAAAGACAGTGGCGATCTGCCAATGCAGAACTTAGTGAAACTTAGCAAAACTTAAATTTATTATGTTTTTTCTCTTTAACCAAAGAAAAAGCACTGTAAAACCATTAATCCAACGGTTTTCAGTGCCTTTTTCATATTTTTTCTATTAAATTTTGCTCATCCACCTCTATAAGTGAAACTTAGCGAAACTTAGATGTTGTTTCTTTCAAACAATTCAATTTGGATATTCACCAACTGTAGATTATTTTTCCCGTGTATTCAGTTTCCACTTAGCAGATGCATTCTGCAATTTCACAAGCCTTGCATATAGACCATCTTTCTCCATCAATTTCTCATGCGTTCCACTTTCAGCAACTGAACCATCCGCAAGAACAATAATCTGGTCTGCTCTTTCAACGGTCCGCATTCTATGTGCAATAACAAGAACGGTCTTTCCTTTTACAAGTCTGGATATTGCTTCCTGAATTTCTGTTTCATTATCTACATCAAGGGAAGCGGTTGCTTCATCCAGCAATATCACTGGTGCATCCTTCAAAAGCGCACGGGCAATAGACAGCCGTTGACACTCACCGCCTGAAAGTGTAGAACCATTTTCACCAATCACTGTCTGATATTTTTCCGGTAATTTTTCAATAAATTCATGACATTGTGCTGCTTTTGCGGCTTCAATCACTTCCTGATCACTTGCATTTTTGCGGCCAACGCGAATATTTTCCATAATTGTATTATTAAACAATACTACGTTCTGAAATACTACAGAAAAGTCTTTCATCATAGCGACTGAATCAATCGGAGCAATATCCGTGCCTCCTAAACTAATTGTTCCACTATCTACATCATAAAATCCTGCTGCCAGATTTGCTACCGTACTTTTACCTCCTCCAGATGGTCCGACAAGAGCTGTTATCTGTCCTTGTTTTGCTGTAAATGTTACATCCTTCAGAACAGGCTTTCCCTGTTCATATGCAAACTTCACGTGGTCAAACTTAAGATCAAATCCATCTGTATGATAACTCGTCTGTTTCTTTTCTTCTTTATACCCTTGAATTTCTTTCAAACGTTTCACCTGAAGATCTACCGAAAACAATTCTGCCATATTCGTCATCGCCCCAGACAGCGGATCATACAGTCTGGAAGCTGCAATCAGAAACAAAATATAAGAAAACAGGTTGGTCTGACCATGTATCATCAACATATTTCCAACCACAATGACAGTTGCCAGTCCAAGACGCAAAAACATCTGTCCGCAAGTCACAAGACTTGCTGTCAGCATTTCTGATGAAATCTGTGCTTTCTCTGCTGCTTCCATCTTTTTATCAAGCTTTTTAAGGTAGCTTTCTTCCTGATTGCATGCTCTGATATCCGGTACTGTTTCCAGACATTCCTGAATCCCGTCTGCCAGTTCCAGTTTTGCACTTATATGTTTCTGCGCCTGTTTTTCCTGTACTTTTCTTGACAGTAGAACAATCGCAAATGCCACAGGTACTACCCACAGAAGTGCAAGCCCCATTCTCCAGTCATAGAGCAGAAGCGCAATGCACACAAGCAATGTAGATACAACCGAACCCCAGAATTGTGGGACTGTATGTGAAAAAGCATGCTCAAACCCGGCACAATCTCCCATAATTGTATTCGTCAAATCTGAGAGATTCCGTTCCTGAAAAAATCGAAGTGGTAATATTCTAAGCTTCTCTGCAAGTGCAATTCTGCGGCGTTCGCTTTCCTCGTAAGTTCCCATATACGTTACTGTATACTGAAGATAATGCATCATATATATAACAGCCAATATAATGATTCCCAACAAAATATACATCCATATATTTCCACTGAAGCTTTCTCCATTTAACAGGGGTGTTAAAAAAGCATCTAAGACGTATGCCAGAAGTACAACCGGAAGCATTAAACTTATATTTGCCAGAATAGAATAAAGGATACCTTTTTGCAGATCTTTTGCTCCCTGTCTGCTTAATGCATATTTTTTCTGAAAATATTCCATACTAATCTGCCTCCTTTCCAACTTTCCACTGGATAGATGTCTGGTAATCCTTCCACATGGATGCATACTTTCCATTTAGTTCAAGAAGTTCTTTATGAGTTCCACGTTCTCGTATTTTTCCATCTTCAAATACGAGAATCTGATCAGCATTCTGTATCGTTGACAGCCTGTGTGCAATCATAAGGACTGTTTTTCCAGCAGTCAGTTCTTCAAATGCCAGTTGGATCTGATGTTCATTCTCCGCATCCGCAAATGCAGTAGCTTCATCCAGCACAATAATCGGTGCATCTTTTAGAATTGCCCTTGCAAGTGCAATCCTCTGATTTTCGCCACCAGAAAGATACGTTCCTCCATTCCCCACAATGGTATCTAACCCATTTGGCAGGCGCTCAACAATTTCTTTACATTGGGCTGCTTCTAACGCCTGCATAACTTCTTCTCTTGTTGCTTCTGGTCTTGCTGCACGGATATTTTCTAATAAAGTATCCTTAAACAATCTGGTATTCTGAAACACAAAAGCAATCCGATCCATCAAATTATTTTTGCTTATACCTTTAACATCAACGCCTCCTACCAACACTTTTCCATCACAAACGTCATAAAATCGTGGAATAAGTTTGGCAGCTGTAGATTTTCCGCTTCCAGAAGCACCTACAAGCGCCACTGTTTTTCCAGCCGGTACTTCAAACGTAATCTCATCGAGTGCTTTCACTTCTGTTCCCGGATAGCAGAAAGACACTTTTTCAAATGCTATTGATGCATCTTTCGGTTCCTGCATACTTCTGCCATCCGGCAATGGCTGTTCGTTCAAAACCTCCTCAATACGAGTTATTGCACTTTTTGCAGCCATTAACTGTTCACTTGCAAACATGATCCGGTTCATCATTGTTGTACAAATTGGAGCAAACAAGCTATAGAACAAAAAGTTTAAAAGTATATTCTGATATGCTGCCTCTCCTGTTACAGCACCTAAAATCATACCCGCAACCGGAATCAGTAAAATAAATGTACTATTCAATGCAACATTAAAACCAGTCATTGGAATCCGACATTTCAAAGCATATCCAGAAGCATATTTTTCATACTCTTCAATCGCAGCATGAAAATTCTTAAAAGAATAGACTGTCTGCTGAAACACTTTGACAACCGGAATTCCACGAATATATTCTACTGCCTCCTTATTCATATTCTCCAGTGCTGTCATATATCCTTCCATAAAATGGGCATTATCGCCACCCATCATCTGTTTCAGGAAAAAAACACTGATTCCCATAGGAATCAGACAACAGATTCCCAACCGCCAGTCAAAAATAAAAATCAATACCAGCACAGCAACCGGCATTACAACCGCCCCTGTCAGATCTGGAAGCTGATGTGCCAGAAAATCCTCTGTGAGCCCTGCATTGTCATCTATAATTTTTCGCAGACGTCCGCTTGCATTTTGACTGAAATACCCAAGCGGTAATGTCACTATATGATGTATCGCTGCTTTTTTCATATTAGTGGCTGTACGGAATGCAGCAAGATGAGAACAACATAGTGCAATGAAATATAACAAAATACTCAAAACAGAGAAAACGACAGCCCACCACGCATATGTACTGCTGCCTGAAGTAAGTCCGATATTTCCATCAAGCAATGCCTGTAATATATCACGAATTACAAACCATATACAGACAAACGGCAGCATGGACAGTACCGTACTAATTCCGGCAAGAATCATTCCCACCACAGTAAGCCAATGTCTGTTCCCTGCATATTGGAACATTTTTGATATTTCAGAATCTTTTTTCATATCAAATACCTCTTTTCATACGATTGGCAGAATCTGATTTCTTCTCAGATCCTGCCAAAATTGTTTTATTCAGACAGATTTTCTTTACAAAAAAGCTCTATACAGTTCTCAACCATTGTCTGATCATAGTCTGTTGAAATACCTGAGCCAAGCCAGTATGCATAATCCCCTTCATCATATTTTCCAAGTGCCTCCAGATTGTTGCCATAGCGCAATTCAATATGATAGGTTGTATCATTTGTATCCGGTGCAATGCAGAAATAAGTAAATTCTCCTGAATCTGCATCATCACTTTCAAATTCGTATAATCCACGTATTTCTTCCATTCCAACATAATGATATGTATGGGAAAAGATTTCTTTTCCTTCTGAATCATATCCCTTGATCACTGAATCCGAACCATCAAATTCCAGCTTATTTACGCCTTCTGTAAAAGAGCAGTCATAAACACCATTACCATCTTTGTATGCTTCTACTGCTTCTTCTCCATAAATTGTTCCTGAAACCATGGATGCTAACTTTTCATATGCTGCTTCAGCATTTTCCTCGCCAACCAACTCTGTACAATCATCAATCCAGATCTGCTGATATTTTTCATCAAGGATTACCGGCCAGAGTTCCTGATATGAACCTGTCAAATCAACCAAAAGCTGCTTTGCAGCATCCTGATTTTCATCTGTCTTCTGTTTCTTGTCCGTCGTATTTGTACTTTCTGTAACAGTTGCTGTACCTTTACTTTCTGCAGATGTAGAATTACCACAACCAACCAACATTGAAAATGACATTGCAATTGTTAAAAATAATGTTAAAATTTTTTTCTGTTTCATGATATGCCTCCTTAAATAAAAAAACGTTGCAGTTAGATTTTTCTAACCACAACGCATATTTTATAGATTCCATTACAGAATCTCAATTACTGAACAGACTCTTTTTCTATCCATTCAGACTTTCCTGTGTCTTTTTCTTGCGATATTCTGTTGGTGACATACCGTATTCTGTACGAAATGCGGATGTAAATTTGTTCGGATTCTGATAACCAATTTGTAACGCTATCTCCCCAATCGTAAGTTTATTTTCTTTTAAAAAGCGTTCCGCCATCTGCAGCCTGTACTTTTTCATATAAGCGTACACAGAATCTCCGTATACACCCTTAAAGCATTTTTTCAAAACAGTGGGTGACATTTTGAAACGCACTGACAATTCTTCAATCGTATAATGCTCCCTGTAGTGTTCCTTTAAAAACGCATGAACCTGTTTTATTGCATCAATCTGTACTTCCGAAAAATATATATGTTCAGAATTATTTTTCTTTAAATCAAATCCAGTTAATACTAATAATAGTTCCAGAATTTTCACACGAATATAACCATATCTGATTTCTTCAGGAACTTTATACAATTCCGAAAAGATATGTTCTATAGAATGATTTGCCCGTATAATCGTAAAACTATGTGTTTTTGAAATGTTACGGATCTTCTCCAGATTTACAGACAACAATTGCAGTATTCTTTTCATTTCATCTGTAATCTTGGAAAAATCAAGCGTAATGGTAATTCCATGATAATGCGATGTAGGAAATTCTGACACATGTCCAGATTTTTTCAAAGAACAAAATGACAAATCCCCTGCCGCTATATAACCATATTCATTTTGTTCAAACACGCATTCGCAACGCCCTTCCATGCAATAATTTATTTCCATCACGTTGGAAGCCGGCTTTTGATCCTTGTTGCAACACTCCATATGCATATCATTATAAACAAGATCAATCCCTGGAAACACATGATACAACGTAATCATTCCTGTACCACTCTCGTTTTCCAAGTGAAAACATTCACAGAATTCCATATCCTGTACTTTTTTGCAAGCTGATGTACCATATAATTCAATGCTTGCAAAAGAATCTGATGATTTTAATTCTCTATTCTTATCAGGTCTGGATTTCAATATAGTTTCTGCAAGCTCATAAGCATTTTTCATGGTTTTTTCCTTTATATCATAATAGTGTAAATGTCAATTCAGGTAATCGATCAATCTCAATAATTGTTTCCAACATTCTGGCAAACCGTTCCGGGTCGCGAATTTGATACTGCATATGGTTAAATCCCTCAAAAACCGGGAAATTACCGTGTATATATGTCTGCATCACTGCATTTCTGTATTTAAAATGTTCTTCTATACTTCCAAATTCCCAAAATGTATGTTTCTGCAATTCTTCTGACAGTTCTGGAAATGGTTTATCTTCCAAGCTGTCTGCCAGCTGTCTTCTCAGATTCCCATATGTCAAGTTCTTCCCTGCCTCTATAAAATAGGGTTTAATTTTGTCATCGTCACACCACATGATTCTCTTTAGTGTCTTTCCTTTTGACCAATATAAACTTTTCATTGCTATATATAAGAACGGGACCATGATTCTGCGAGTTGCTTTTCTAATCTGGGCAAACTGTCCTCCATCAAAAAAAACATGCTTTACCGTTATTTTTGTCTCTGTCAGGAATGCCATGGCAAGATCTGCACCAATCGAAGATACAACTGCAAGTTCTATCTCTTTGATTCCATGATTTTCCAGAAATCGTACAATTTGCTGTATCTCATCTCTTTTACTTTGATATCTCTGTCCAGGGCAATACACGGTTGATGTTGGCATAATACAGTAATATTTTTCTTTCATTTTCTCTGCAACCGGCATACTACTTTCCCCAATTACTCCCATTGCATGGAAAAACAAGATGACTGGATTTGATTTATTTCCTATTGTTTTAAATACCATACTTACACCTTCTATCTATTTTAATCTATTTTTCTGCACTCTTCCATTCAGCAACAGCATTTCTCACCCGCTGGTCAATATCCAGACGTGCTCTCTGGCATTCTTTCGGATATTTTCTTGCCGCCTGAAATGCCAGTTTCATAAAGATTCCAGAACCAATTGGCAACATCGTCTTTAACATACTCTCCGGAAAAACAAAATGGGTCGCATGCTCGTAAATAACAGACTCCACCCTGCACGTATGTGGATGTTCTTTCATACGCTGCTCCATACGGCGTATATATTTTACAGTATCCCACAACACATCATCTTCAGCGCCAATTAGCAATAATGTCCCATGAATTTTTTCAATCTTAATCATTTCTTCTTCTGTAATTGGATGAACTGCTTCCGAATCATCAAACAGTTTTCTCGAATTAATCATGTCACCGGTCCGTTTTGTTTCTTTCTCAATTACATGCCAGTAATCTGGATGTTTATAGCAAAAAGGCATATACGGAAGGGGTTCTCCTTTGTAAGAAAAAAGAGATTCTCCATCAATCGGCCATTCCTTGCAACCATCTTTTTTTCCCTGCATAAATCCCTGCCAGATAAAGTCACTCGGGGTCAGACCAATCGTCAATGTAATATCTGCAAAATAAGAAGCAGCAGTTAAGGCAAGTGTTCCTGTAGTAGATGCCCCGACAATTCCTATCTTCTGATTACCATGTGCTTTTAACCAGCGAATTGCTTTCTGTATGCGTTCCAGCGGATAATTATGATGTCCATAATCCTTTTTCGCCGGTGACATCGTTATCACATTCACACTGAGTTTATGTAACCATTTCACAGATGTGCGCGCCAGATAATCCTCTGAATCATCCCCGATCATGGCGATCATCGCACAGTCTGAGTCCGATTTGCATTTCCAGTATGCGCCATAAAATCCATCTGTTCCCACATCAAAATGTCTTTTCTTCATCTGTATCATCTCCTGCTCGTATAATATCAGCCATGTTTCTCCATAACTATTATTTTGTTTGAGATATTCCGAACGATTGGAATCTTTCCTATCACATGATATACAGGCATAAGTTCTTTCATTCCTTCGACCAGGCTGACTTCCTGCTGAACAGAAAATTCCGCTACAATCCTTTGTAGTTCTTTTCCATTTTTAACTCCCCATGTGAATTTTGCATTGCTGCCCTCTATGGATTTTTCTTTCACATGGTTTACGACAAAAGGTGACATGGTTTCGACCATTACGGTTACTTTCTGAAATGATTTTTCAATAATAGAAAATATCTTTCTGATCTCCTTCTCACACAAATACATTGTAAGCCCTTCGATTATTACCAGAACATTCTCACAGTGGTAATCTATATCATCTATATAGGAATCATCCATTGCAGACTTTGCAATCTGATATATCGGACCTGTTTCTGCAAGGAACTGTTTCCTTATCTTCATCGTTTCCGACAGATCCACATTGTACCAACGCAGATATTTCCCTTCCATTCGATAACATTCTCCAAGAATCGTGGCTTCTGCCCGCCTTATGTTCTGGTTTTTCTTATAAAGCAGTCCATTTTTCTTTAAAAACTCAAGTCTTTTACCTCTGGCATAAATACTTGTATCATAACCAGTTTCTGCAAATAAGACCGCATACAAGGATCCAATCACACCTGCACCATAAATCAATATTCTCATAGAAATCCGTCCTCTTTTTATATTTTCAAAAAAAAACTGCCAGCGCTCATGTTAGTAATATCTAACTCTCATTTTCTAAAAAACCGTGTGAAAACAAAACTGTAATTCCACACGGTTTCTTTTCTTATGCATTCAGTATATCACTTTTACCTGGTTAATCAACCAAATTTTGTCTTCCTAATATTTAGAATTTCATGTTCATGCGCATTATATTCACTGCACTTGGAATGCATTTTATCCCCTCATCTGGTCAGTCAAGCGGATATTCGCAATCCGCTTCGCTACTTGCTCATAACCGAATAACTGCTTCGCAGTTTATCAGGAGGCGCTTGCACTCCTCCTGATACAAGCAAGTCCTCACCCACTGCTTATTGCTTTCCGCAATAGAAGCAGGGGACTTACTTGATTCGGTTAAAATAATCATTTACATACAATCAAACTTCTTCCGAAGATACATTCTAAGTAGTATGATTCCCATATTGACAAACACAAATAACAAGATTAAATTCACAGGTAGGTATTCTCTGATTACATCTCCAAGTAATGCTATTCCCGAAATGCTTCCGACTAAAAACATCTGTGAAATTTCATCCCACATTTTTTTGTATCGTTTTATTGATTCCACGATTATTGCCGTGACAACTCCCAACATAAAAAGCACAGCTACGATTGCCAAAATTCTAATAACCCACGCTTCTCCACCTGTATATGCTATTTTCTGATTGAATCCATTATCATAAATCGGATATATCAACCAATCGCAAAATCTCATATACCATATAAATGGAATCTTGAAAAAATCTATAATGTCATTCTGGAAAGCACCATTCTGTATGATTGCAAATAGAATTACCGTAATGTATCCTATTCCCCAGAAATATTCTATAGCCCTTATTTTTTCAATTCTGTCTTTTTCTTCTTTTTTCACTTTATGAATTTCCATCTCTGCCCGTTTCTTTTCGTTACGGGCTTTTGCTTCTGCCTGTTCCATCTTTTTCTCCGCTTCTTTTTGTTTCTTTTGTGCTTCATCTACTGCCTCAACAGATGATTTGTTCACCTGTATCTGCAATTTAGAGTTCTGGTTCCGAACGTCTTTTATTTCTTCTTCGAGCTGCTTTTGCTCGCTCCTGCTCTGCAAACCGTTTCTGTTCCTCAGATCGTCGTTGCTCTGCTGAAGCGATTGATTCAGCTTCTGCGTTTCGGACAGTTCGGTTGTCAGACGCTGAATTTCTACGGTTGATTTCCGAACTTCTTCTCGCAATCTCTGCCTGTCGGATAAGATCATCCGTTTCTCTTCTTCCAGTGTCTGTATCTGCTTTTTCTGTATTCGCATGAACTCTTTCGCTTTCTCGAAACTCTGTACGAGAATATCCCTCTCCACTTTGAGCTTGATTGGTGATTCCTCTGGTGTCTGCGATTGCTGCGTCAAGCTCTCTGTAGTAGTTTCTGAGTTCTTCGGCTGATCTGCTATCCCTGTCGGCTGCATCTCTGGATTTTTGCCTATTTCCATTAAATTCATTCTCCAATTCCTCCTTGCTGATGTCCAAATGAAATGTTTTTGACAGATTACTGTCACGCACTTTCTTTCCATCCTGATTCTGAAATGTGATATGCTTCCGTTTCTCTGTCCAGTTTACATTCCATCCGAACTGCTTCATTTTTTCTATAAACTTTTCCTTACTGATACAATTTTCCAGTGCTTTTAACACTGCCATTGCACAGTCCGCTACAAAACTGTCCTTTACCTGCTGACGGAACAGATTATATTTGTCTTTGCTCCATACAATGACTTCCCCTTTTTCAATCTGGCTTCCATCAAAATGCTTTCCTTTTTCAGCAACTGTCAGTCCTCGCTCCCGGCACATCTGGTTGGTAAGCTGTTTCATACGTTCCAGATCTTTTCGGGTATTATGCAGTTTTCTTCCATCTTCATAACTCACAGAATTAGTAACCAGATGACAGTGGATATGGTCTTTATCCTTATGCACAGCCACTAAGGTCTGGAATCCACTGAACCAATTTTCTG
>ENA-ORMO01003331-ORMO01003331.1-human-gut-metagenome-genome-assembly--contig:-NODE-3331-length-10610-cov-6.842634_pt1 | contig 10610 bp, 7 predicted proteins | sample MGYA00242106_ERZ509001 | MGnify/ENA primary metagenome ERZ509001 (study PRJEB26280, sample SAMEA2338736) | human gut metagenome | biome: human gut; feature: human-associated habitat; material: faeces... | reverse complement strand
CGACGCCCGGCAGGCCCGCGTGACGTTCGGCCGCGAGCTGGAGGGGAAACGCTTCGGGGAGGTCTGCGAGGCGGCCCGGGAGCGCTGGAACGGAATGCTCGGCCGGATCGAGGTCGAGGGCGGCACGCCGGAGCAGCGACGCACCTTCTACTCCTGCCTCTTCCGGACGATGCTGCGCCCGGCGCAGGACTACGAAACGGACGCCGAAGGCCGCGAACGCTTCGCCTACGACGGCGAGGTGTACGAGGGGCGCTATCACGTCAATCCGATTCTGTGGGACGCCTACCGCTCGCTCTTCGCGCTGCACAACATCATCAACCGCGCCGAGGAGGAGCGGTACGTGCAGTCGCTCATGCGCACCCAGGAACTCACCGGGTGGTGGCCCTCGGGGCACGTGATGATCGGCAACCACGCCATATCGGTCCTCGCCGACGCGTGGGCGAAGGGCATCCGCACGTTCGACCCCGAGGAGGCGCTCGGCCGCTACTACCGTGAGATCACTCGCTCGGCGGTCGATACGCTCAATAACGGCGACTACAACCGCGAGCACGTCCGCGGCTACGGCCGGCTGGGCTTCGAGGACTACTTCGCCATGGGCTACATCCCCTATCCGCAGGGAACCGACCGCGTGATGGAAACCACGTCGAAAACCATCGAATACAATTACGACGACTTCTGCGCCTGGCGGCTGGCGCGGATGACCGGAAACGACTTCTACGAGCGGATCTTCGCGCGCCACATCTACAACTACCGCAACGTGTTCGACCCGGCGGACGGCTTCTTCAAGGGCCGCGACCGCGAGGGACGCTTCGACGAGGACTTCAACCCCTACGAGTGGGGCGGTCCGTTCGTCGAGGGCAACGGCTGGCAGTGGCGCTTCTCGGTGCAGCAGGACGCCCGCGGCATGATCGGCCTCATGGGCGGCGAGGAGGCATTCCGGCGCAACCTCGACGAACTGTTCGCCGTGCGTGCCGACTCGGTGCTCCACGGCGGCTACGGCTACCGCATCCACGAGATCAACGAGGCCGTGGCGGGCAATCAGGGGCAATATGCCCAGGGCAACGAGCCGTGCTTCCACGTGATCCACCTCTACAACCACGCCGGGCAGCCCTGGAAAGCGCAGCGACTGCTGCGCGAAAGCCTCACGCGGCTCTTCAACTCGGGACCCGAAGGATTCCCGGGCGACGAGGACGGCGGCGCCATGTCGTCGTGGTATGTCTTCAACGCCATGGGATTCTACACCGTGACGCCGGGCGTCGGGCAGTACGTTCTGGGCAGCCCGCTCTTCGACCGGGTGACGATCCGGCTCGAGAACGGGCGGAAGTTCGTCATCACGGCCGACGGCAACGCCCCCGACCGGCCCTACATCCGTTCGGCTACGCTCAACGGCGCCCCCTGGACGAAAAACTGGTTCGACCACGAGACGCTGATGGCGGGCGGCGAGCTGCGGCTGGAGATGAGCGGATGCCCGAATACGGAGCGCGGCACGGCGCCGGAAGACCGCCCCTATTCGATGAGCGATCCCGAGTAAACGAATAAAAAGGCAGGAGCCTGCATTTCGGGTTCTCCATTCCGGAACAGAGCGAACGCCCGGGAGACATTCCCGGGCGTTCGCTGCGGTATGCGCGGACGAAAAAGCGGCGTCCCGGAGAACCGGAACGCCGCCGAACGGTGGAGGTGGCGGGAGTCGAACCCGCGTCCAAACAGGGAACCCGAAAGCTTTCTACACGCTTATCCGCCGTTTCGTCCTTCTCCCCGGGCCTGGCAGGCGGCGACCGAACCCGGGGCCCAGTCCCTTGAATTTCGCGCACCGGCCGGGACCCTCCGGCACGCTATCTCTAAATTGATGATACCCCGTATGAAAAACCGTTAAAGAGCGGAACGGCCTTTCGGGATACTCGTCGCCGAGGCTCCTGGGCCCCGGGGATTAAGCCAATTTTCCTTGAAAATTAGGCAGCGAGTGCGTAGCTGTTATTGCCATTTGATTCTTGAGCGTCGGGATTAACGAGCCGCCACACAGCGCTCGACGTGCTTACGATCAAACTCTGCCTGCTGTCAAAACCGGGCACCCCCAATTCTGTCCGCAATCGGCAAAAGCCGCGGGACAAAGATAACGCTTTTTCCGCAAAAACAAACACCCCGCGGCGAAGAATGTCGCCCGCAGGAGGCAGCGCCGCTTTTTTCGGTTCCGAAACGCCTGCAAACCGGGAAAATTTCGTATATTTGTCCGACGGAAAGCCCCCGGCAGGCGACGGGCCGCGCAGTTTCTGCGGGCGACGGCGGCAGACGGAGGAAAAACACGCGACGCATGACTAAAGACAGATACGTGGTCGAACTGCGGGACGCAGCCATCTACCACGCGGACGATCCCTTCGGCAGCCGCTCGGAGGAGAAACTCATCCGGCAGGGCGAAATGGTCCTCTCGGAGGTCAATCTCACGGTGGCCCCGGGCGAATTCGTCTTCCTGATCGGACGGGTCGGAAGCGGCAAGAGCACGCTGCTCAAAACGCTCTACGCCGAGGTGCAGCTGCTCTCGGGCCGCGGGCGCGTGGCGGGATTCGACCTGCGCCGCCTGCGCCGGCGGGACATTCCCTACCTGCGCCGCCGCATCGGCATCGTCTTCCAGGACTACCAGTTGCTCACGGACCGCAACGTCTTCATGAACCTGCACTACGTGCTCAAGGCCACGGGCTGGAAACGCGAGCAGGAGATCCGCGAACGCATCGACAAGGTGCTCGAAGTCGTGCAGCTGGGACACAAGAGCTACAAGATGCCCTTCGAGCTTTCGGGCGGCGAACAGCAGCGCCTGGTCATCGCCCGCGCGCTGCTGAACGACCCCGAGGTGCTGCTGGCCGACGAACCGACGGGCAACCTCGATCCGGTGACGGCCGACGGCATCATGCAGCTTTTCCGGCAGATCGCCGCACGGGGATGCGCCGTGGTGATGTCCACGCACAACACGGCCCTCATAGAGAACTACCCCGCCCGCGCCATTCTCTTCGCGCAGGGCAAGATCCGCGAAGTGAACCTCGAAGAGGAGCTGGGATAGGCACGTGCCGCCCCGCGGCCGGAAGCGGCGCCGATCCGCGGCCCCGGGTTGCGCAATCCGGAAAAAATCCGTATATTTGTACGATATTTAAACGACAACGATGAGTACCGAACAAGAAAACGTTAAGAAACAGGAAGAGGCGTATTCCGCGTCGAACATCCAGGTCCTCGAGGGCCTCGAAGCGGTGCGCAAACGCCCGGCCATGTATATCGGCGACATCGGCGAGAAGGGTCTCCACCACCTCGTCTACGAGGTCGTGGACAACTCGATCGACGAGGCGCTGGCCGGATACTGCACCGATATAGACGTGACGATCAACGAGGACAACTCGATCACCGTCAAGGACAACGGCCGGGGTATCCCGACGGACTTCCACGAGAAGGAGGGCAAGTCGGCGCTCGAAGTCGTGCTGACGGTGCTGCACGCCGGAGGCAAGTTCGACAAGGGCAGCTACAAGGTCTCGGGAGGTCTGCACGGCGTGGGCGTTTCGTGCGTGAACGCGCTCTCGACGCTGCTCATCGCCGAAATCCACCGCGACGGCAAGATTTTCCGCCAGACGTACAGCAAGGGAAAACCCACGTCGCAGGTCGAAATCGTCGGCGAATGCACGGACCGCGGAACGATCGTGACGTTCAAGCCCGACGGCGAGATATTCACCCACACGACGATCTACAAATACGAGATTCTGGCCAACCGCCTGCGCGAGCTGGCATTCCTGAACAAGGGCATCCACCTGAACCTCTACGACCGCCGGCCGGACGAGGAGGGCAAGACGCACGAGGACCACTTCTATTCGGAAGAGGGCCTCAAGGAGTTCGTCCAGTACCTCGACGCCACGCGCGGCACGCCGATCATCGAGCAGATCATCTACCTCGACACCGAGAAGAACGGCGTTCCGGTCGAAGTGGCCATGCAGTACAACGACTCCTTCTCGGAGAACGTACACTCCTACGTGAACAACATCAACACCATCGAAGGCGGCACGCACCTGACCGGTTTCCGGCGCGGTCTGACCCGCACCCTCAAAAAGTACGCCGAAGACAGCGGCATGCTCGCCAAGCTCAAATTCGAAATCAGCGGCGACGACTTCCGCGAAGGGCTGACGGCGATCATCTCGGTGAAAGTGGCCGAACCGCAGTTCGAAGGTCAGACCAAGACCAAACTGGGTAACAGCGAAGTGGCCGGCGCCGTGGATAACGCCGTTTCCGCCGCCCTGACCAACTACCTCGAAGAGAACCCCAAAGACGCCAAAGCCATCGTCCAGAAAGTGATTCTGGCCGCCACCGCCCGCACCGCCGCCCGCAAAGCGCGCGACCTGGTGCAGCGCAAGACCGTCCTCTCCGGTTCCGGACTGCCCGGCAAACTGGCCGACTGCTCCTCGCGCGACATGGAGAAGACCGAAATGTTCCTCGTCGAAGGGGACTCCGCAGGCGGAACCGCCAAACAGGGCCGCGACCGCACCTTCCAGGCCATCATGCCCCTGCGCGGTAAAATCCTGAACGTCGAGAAGGCTACCGACCACAAGATGTACGACAACGAAGAGATTAAAAACATCTTTACGGCTCTGGGCGTCACCATCGGAACGGAAGAGGACAGCAAAGCACTCAACCTGAGCAAACTGCGGTACGGTAAAGTGATTATCATGACCGATGCCGACGTGGACGGGAGCCACATCGCCACGCTGATCATGACCTTCTTTTTCCGCCGCATGCCCGACATCATCCAGAACGGGCACCTCTTCATCGCCACTCCCCCGCTCTACCTCGTCAAGAAAGGGAAACAGGAGCGCTACTGCTGGACCGACGAAGAGCGCATCGCCACGATCGAAGAGTTCGGCACCAAAGGCGTGCACACCCAGCGCTACAAAGGTTTGGGCGAAATGAACGCCGAGCAGTTGTGGGAGACGACCATGAACCCGGAGACCCGCATCCTGCGCCAGGTGACGATCGACAGCGCCGCCGAAGCCGACCGCATTTTCTCGATGCTGATGGGCGACGACGTGCCGCCCCGACGCGAATTCATCGAGCGGCACGCCAAATACGCGAATATCGACATTTGACCGAATCGGGCGCAGACCGACGACAGGGGCCGCGGGAAGCAGCCGTTTCCGTTTTCCCCGCCGCCGAAAAGAGCCGTACGCCGCCCGCACGCGAAAATGCCCGGACGACACACGGCCCGACGCAAACCCATCGAAAAGAGATACGCCTGCCGGGCAGGCCCCGGCAGCATATTCCCCGACCCGTTCCGCCGCGGCCGCCGGAATCTGCCAGAGGGTCCTCACACCTGCCTTGCCGTATCGGAAAAAACGTTATCTTTGCGGAGTGTCCGGCGAAAATCCGGCCACCGAAAACAAGCAAAGAGGCCGGACATGCCCGGCCAACCGGAAAACAGAACGCCATATGCACGGAATAAAAAGGGTATATGCGGCGGCTATCGCCGTCGCGACGGTCATGGTCGGATGGTCGTGCGCCAGAGAAGCCGAGGAAATCGCCACAGGTCTGTCCAGACAGTCATTCGAGGCATGGGTCTCCAAATACGCGCCGTCGGCATATGCCAATCCGTATAAAGACATATACATCGAATACATCGAACGGGGACCGGAAAACGAAGCCAAACCCGTCGAAAACTATACGTGGCTGACCGTCAATTATACCGGCAAGACACTGGACGGAACCGTATTCGTCACGCGCGTGGACTCGATTTCCAAACGCATCGGATCGTTCGCCTATACGACGCACTACTGCGACGATTTCCTGCAATACACCTCGACCTCGGCCAAACTCTGCGACGGACTGCGGCAGGCTTTCGAACGGATGCGCGTCGGCGACTCCGTCCGGGTATATATCCCGCACGACAAAGGCTACACCTCCGCGATGAATGTCAATAGCGGATACGCCGGCGAAAACGGATCCGGCTACACCTCCGTCCCGATCCTGTTCGAAATGCGGCTTAAGGCAGTAACGACCCAGCCGTTCATCTGGGAGCGCGACTCGGTGGAACGTTACGCGCAGCAACACTGGGAAACAGGTTATTCGCACGATACGGTAGGGATGTATATGCGCATCGTGAAACAAAACCCCGCAGGAGACACGATTACCGAAGACTCGACCGTGCTCGTTTATTACGAAGAATACTTTATGGACGGATTCCTGGCCGCAACGAACATCGACACGGTCGCATCGAAATGGAACGTGTACAGCAGCAGCGACGAAACGGCCTACGAACCTCTCTCGCTGACCCCCTCTTCCGGATCGAACGCCTCTGAAAACAACGTGCTGTACATCGCGGTTCCCCACATGCGGAAAGGGGAAACCGCCGAAGTGGTGACCGTTTCCACCTGGGCTCACGGGGACAGCGGCAACTCGTCCAGCACGCCGGAAATCCTTCCCTACCAGCCGATGCGCTACAAAATCCATGTCGTCGACGACAAAGAGGAAGACGAGGAGGACACGGAATAAGAACCCTGTCGCCGCACGTACCAGAAAGGTCCGGGCGATAACGGCGGAGAGAGTCAGAAAAGGATAAAAATCGCGGGGCGTTTGTCGAAAGCAGGCGCCCCGCTCTTTTTCCACGCTCCGATACTCTGCGAACGGACGTACTGGCCCGGTTCCAGCAGATCGCAGGCGACGCACAGCATCGTCCCGGACGCACACGCAGCGAGCATATCGTCGAAAAGTTTCCGGTTCCGGTAAGGCGCCTCGATGAATATCTGACTCTGCCCTTCACTCTGTGCACGGCGTTCGAAATGCCGGATAGCCCTGATCCGTTCCTGCGGTTTGACAGGCAAATAACCGTTGAAAGCGAACGACTGTCCGTTCGCCCCCGACGCCATCAGAGCCAACGTGATGGAACCGGGCCCTGCCAGCGGCACGACCTCCGCCCCGTGCCGGTGCGCCGCGGCGACCAGCAGGGCGCCGGGATCAGCGACACAAGGCAGGCCCGCTTCGGACATAACGCCCATATCTTTTCCATCTTTCAGCAAAGGAACCAGCAGGGACTCTACCTCTTCGGGCGGCGTATGCTCGTTCAGTTCGGCAAAAACGATCTCGTCGATCGCCCGGCTCAGCCCGCAACGGGCCAGAAACCGCCGGGCTGTACGCGTATTTTCGACCACGAAACAGTCGATACGGTCGATAATCGCCCGGTTGCCTGCCGGCAAGGCGACATCCCACGAAGCGGTTTCCCCGAGCGGAGTCGGTATCAGGTATAATTTTCCCATGGCGGAGTAAAGATACGTTTTTTACCTCGTTCCGCATAACGCCTTCGCCCTCTCCCGGCATGTTTACACAAAACGGGCGATACAAGGGAACGGATCCGGCCGATATGGAAAAGCCGCCGAGAATCGCTTCCTGTCTGCCGGTACGGTACAATTTACAACGGACGAAACGGTTATTCCGCAACTATACTATGCGGTTCTTCGCGCCGCCGCTTTCCTCGCAGATACCGCCCGCTCAACGCACGCATCTTTTGCGGCCTGCCCCGGACTGCACAATACCGGTCTTCGCCGGAGGCTCCGGACAGGTAAAGGGAAACGTGCCTACAATGATGCGATTATCCGTCGATCGTCCGCACCAGCGGACAGGCCGCAGCTTTCCGCTGACGCGGAAACTTAGTTTTAACCGTAGGGCTATTTGCCGAGGGTCGCAGCCTGCGGAGAACGAGAACGAGCCTCGCGAGCGAGCGGGCCTCCGCGGGGCGAGGCTGCGGCCCGCGCGACCTAAAGGTCGCAAAACATATCCCGGCCATTTAACCGTACAGTTAATTTTATGGCCGGAGCCAGCGAGGTCCCAACGAGCATTGCGAGTTGCAGGCCTACGCCGGGGGTGGCTCCGGCCTGACTAAGGGAAAACATTGTAATTAACCGTACGATTATATATCAGTTGGAACAGACGGAAAGTCTCAGCCGCGACCTACTGGGGGCAGGCCCGGCCAAACAGGAGCCGTCTGCTCAAAAATTGTACTATTTTTGTATCTGTTCCGGACGGTAACCACCGTGCCGGAATACCGGATAACAGCGGCCCGGCCGCGGAACGGCAACCATGCTGCGGCCGGGCCTGAAAAACCTCGAAAATTCAGAATTATGCTGACTGCGAAACAAAAAAGACGTGAAAATATAGCGGAATATATCCTGTACCTCTGGCAGTTGGAAGATATGTTGCGGGCGCTGGAACTATCGCCGGAAAAGATCTACTCCACGCTGGTGGAACCGCATACGGAACTGGATCAGGAGCAGAAACAGGCGCTTTTCTTCTGGTACATGGATATGGTGAACCTGTTGAAAACGGAGGGAAAAGAGAAGACGGGCCACCTGGACCATACGTTGCACCTCATTGCGGACCTGAACGATCTGCACTTGCATCTGCTCAAGGCGCCGGCAGGGCATGAGCAGGGCTACGACAAGGTATATGCGGCACTGGCGCCGGAATTACCGAAACTGAAATCGGCGATCGCCGGAGAAAGCGATATGGCTGCTGAAGGTATCAGCGATATGGAAGCCTGTTTTCGGGCATTGTACTCGGTCATGCTGTGCCGGCTCAAAGGAACGGCGGCAAAAGACGATGGGCCGGTAGCCGAAAAAAAGGCAGAAGCGGCGGAACGTTACGTAAAGGATGTCCTGGAGGTGGTATCGCCGGTAGTCGCCCGATTGGCAGCCATCCACAAGGCAGCGGAACGAGGCGAACTCGACCTCTACAAAGATATGGCCTGATCTATCCTTCGTTTATCTATCACATTTAAGTTTGAGGCAACCGTTCTTCCTTTGAAAAGAAAGAACGGTTGCCTCAAAACTAAAACAACACCCATAAACGAACGGTTAAAAGGCTCAGCGTTTACGTCGCATCATAGCCGCAGCGCCCGCCATACGGGCCATGGCACCTCCGCCTCCCGCCACCATTTTCATCATTTTACGCGTCTGGTCGAACTGTTTCAGCAACCGGTTCACCGCCGCCACATCCGTTCCGCTTCCCTTCGCCACACGCGCCTTGCGTACCCCGTTCAACAGCGCCGGATTCTCCCGTTCGGCCGGCGTCATGGATTGGATGATCGCCTCCGTCTGTTTGAACACGCTGTTGTCCATATCCACGTCTTTGAGCGCCTTGCCCACGCCCGGAATCATCGAAGCCAGATCCTTGATATTGCCCATCTTCTTGATCTGCTGGATCTGGTTCAGGAAATCCTGCATCGTGAACTGGTCGCGGGCCAGTTTCTTCTGGAGTTTGCGGGCCTCCTCCTCGTCGAACTGTTCCTGCGCCTTTTCCACCAGCGACACGATATCGCCCATGCCCAGGATACGGTCCGCCATGCGCTCCGGATGGAACACGTCCAGCGCCTCCATCTTTTCGCCCATGCTCACGAACTTGAGCGGCTTGTCCACCACCGAACGGATCGAGATCGCCGCCCCGCCGCGCGTGTCGCCGTCCAGCTTGGTCAGCACCACCCCGTCGAAGTCCAGCCGTTCGTTGAACTCCCGGGCTGTATTCACCGCGTCCTGACCGGTCATCGAATCGACCACGAAGAGCGTTTCGGACGGCCTGACGGCCTCTTTGATGGCCGCGATCTCGCGCATCATCTGCTCGTCGATGGCCAGCCGCCCGGCGGTGTCGATGATAATCGTGTTAAAGGTCCCCCCTTTGGATTTCGCATACCGGATACCGTTCTGCACCAACGCCACGGCATCGGTCTTGTTGTCGGGTTCGGAATAGACCTCTACGCCGATCTGCTCGCCCAGCACTTTGAGCTGGTCGATCGCCGCGGGACGGTATATGTCGCCGCCGATGAGCAGCACACCGCGCCCTTTCTTCTTGAGATGCAAGGCCAGCTTGCCGCTGAAAGTGGTTTTCCCGGAACCCTGAAGACCGCTCACCAAAATGACGGCAGGGTTCTCTTTCAGGTTGATCGGCGTGGCGGTGCCGCCCATCAGGGCAGCCAGCTCGTCATGCACGATCTTGACGATCATCTGGCTGGGGTTCACGGCCTTGATGACTTCCTGGCCGATAGCCTTCTGTTTCACCTCGTCGGTGAAACTCTTGGCCACTTTGTAGTTCACGTCGGCTTCGATCAGGGCACGCCGGATCTCTTTCAACGATTCGGCGATGTTGATCTCGGTGATCCGCCCTTGTCCTTTCAGTATCTTGAAGGACCGCTCTAACCGATCGCTCAAATTCTCGAACATATCCTATATACTCTCTTTATCGTTTATCTTTCCGTTTTTTATCGCTGTGCCCGCCCCGGAGGCAACCGTTCTGTCTTTTGAAAAGAGAAAGCCGCCGCAACCGCCGCGCGCCGGGTGTCCGCAAAGGGAACGGTACACTTCCGAGCCGGAACCGCGATAAGAAACGAACGGTTAAAAATCGGCGAAAGGTTTACATACGTTCCGGCATCTCGATGCCCAGAAGCCCCATCGCCCTGTTCAGCGTGCCTGCCACCTGGGCCGCCAGCGACAAGCGGAAGGCGCTGGAAACCTGCATGGCTCAGATCGAAAAGGCCTACGGCAAGGGGTCCATCATGCGTCTGGGGGAGAACACCGGCGTGGTGGGGGAGGCCATCCCCACCGGGTCGCTGT
>ENA-ORMO01003330-ORMO01003330.1-human-gut-metagenome-genome-assembly--contig:-NODE-3330-length-10612-cov-2.624041_pt1 | contig 10612 bp, 6 predicted proteins | sample MGYA00242106_ERZ509001 | MGnify/ENA primary metagenome ERZ509001 (study PRJEB26280, sample SAMEA2338736) | human gut metagenome | biome: human gut; feature: human-associated habitat; material: faeces... | reverse complement strand
ATAATCATGGAATATCTTGATATAAGAAATATAGACGGTACATTGACAGGAAAGTGCAAGGAGAGGGGAAAAGTACATAAAGATGGTGATTTACATGGAACATCTCATGTATGGATTGCACGAAAAAATACCGAGGAAAAATATGAATTGCTTTTACAAAAAAGAAGCGCAAATAAAGACGCTTATCCGGGATGTTATGATATTTCTTCCGCAGGGCATATTCCGGCAGGAGAGGATTATCTGGAATCTGCGCTCCGTGAACTGGAAGAAGAGCTGGGAATAAAAGCAGAAAAGGAAGATCTGACGGATCTGGGCATGCATGAAGGATACAGCGAAGAGATCTTTTATGGGGAACCTTTCAAAAATCATGAGATCAGCCATGTCTATCTTTATGAAAAGCCTGTGGATTTGGAATCGCTTCAGCTACAGAAGGAAGAAGTAGAATCGGTAAAATGGATGGCTCTGGACGCCTGCCAGGAGGAAGTGAAAAAAGGAAATAAAAAATATTGTCTTTTTTTAAAAGAGCTGGAAATGATCAAAAATCATTATGAAACAAAATAAAAAAAATAAAAAAAGAAAAACATTCAATACCCGGTTATGCGGGTGATTGAATGTTTGTTTGCAAAAGCATGAGAGAAAGCAAAGAAGATCAGGAAACAATCTCCCAGAGCTGTTCTCTGGTTAAAGACATATTTTCAGCAATAATGTGAGCAATTTCCATAAAATGATCGTTCATCTGGCTGATCTCTGCATACCTGCTGAAAAGATGCATCAGTTTTTTGATCCATTCTATGCCGCGGTAGTTAAAAGGATCTCTCGATAAGATTTCGCTGACCTGATGAGGTAAAATCTGCATCCAGATACTCATACGGGCAAGCAGATGCATCGTAAAGTAAATCTGGCGGGTAGAACCGTATTCTGCAGTATTGGTGTAATGTTCGCCATAATAGCGAATGTTGTTTACGGTTTCTTTCTCCATAATCCCAATCTTATCCGGACTGTATTTTAACTGAATGCCATAACGGTGTTTCAGCCAGGCGCCGTATCCTCTTCGTTCGGCATGATATTCAGACCAGTGCTGAAAAAGAACGGTCTCCGGATTTTTAAATAATTCTTCATAAGAAGAAAGATGATTTAACCGGGCATAATCTTTATAATCGCACATGTGAGTGAGTTCATGGAAAACGAGACGATAAAGTTCGCATTCTTCTACCCGTTCGATATAAGGACGTTTAAAGAGCAGATAAAATGGCTCATCCATGGATCTGGGATATTTCATACAGGCAGCGACATGTTTCCAGTTCTGTCGGGCTGTAGCTTCATCCAGCGTATGAATATCTTCATCACTGAATCCATACTTCTTCTGACACTCATACATATCATCAGTCAGTATGAGCTTCAGATTTACATCTTTTAAATTGAAATATCGGATATACGAATCTGTAATTCGCTGAATTTTTTTCATCATAACCGTATCCTCAAAATATCCCTTATACCTATAGTTATCATTATTCTTATTCTAACATAAAGTAAAAATGAATCAAAGAATATCTTTTGGGTTTATGGGGGTACTTTTCAGTTCTCCACAAATATCCCGAACGATATATTTTGGTCTTCCCTGAATCTCCTCATAGATTTTAGAAATATAATAGCCGATGATACCAAGACTGAGCATGATAATACTGCCGGTAAACAAATTAATGATGATAATCGTAGTAAAGCCTTCCAGCGCTGTTCCGGTGAACTTTTGATAAATGCTTATTCCTCCCATGACCATGGCGACGAAAAACATCAGAGCGCCAAGATAGGACACCATCCGTATAGGCGCCGAGGAAAAAGAGGAAATATTGGATACAGCGTATTTAATGAGAGAGCGGGTAGACCATTTGGAAGTACCCACTTCTCTTTCCTGTACATCGAAGGAAACCGTAGTGGAGCGAAAACCGATCCAGGAAGAAAGCGCCCGGAAAAAAGCATTTTTTTCTTTCATATTGAGCAGAGCGTTGACCGCTATTCGATCCAGTAATTTAAAATCGGAGGCCTGCGACATATCGATGTCAATGGTTTTGCTGATGATCTTATAAAAACATCCTGCGGCAAAACGGTGAACAGGACTTTCGCTTTCTCCACGGGAACTTTTGATGCCCTCTACTATATCATAACCCTCTTCCCAAAGGCGGTACATCTCAATAATTTTTTCCGGGGGATGCTGAAGATCACAGTCGATGACTACGCAACAGGCGCCGCTGGAATGATAAAGACCAGCATAAATAGCTGATTCTTTTCCAAAGTTCCGGGAAAAATTAATCCCGTTTACGGAAGAATCGTTCTCTCTGGCTTCCATAATCCGGTCCCAGGTATGATCAGAAGAACCGTCATTGACAAAAATCAGTTCATGGGGAATTTGTTCCCGCCGGAGTAAAGTGGTGATGGTTTGTGCGGTTTTGCTAATCATTCCTTCTTCGTTATAGGAGGGAATAATCACAGAAAGTAATTTGTCGTGCATGATGGTTTATCCTTTCTCCATAATAACTATAACATTATCTGTAAAACATTTACATAATATATCTGTGCAATATTAACATGGTATCAAATATAATGAAAAAAAGAAAGGGAAAGATGAAAAAAGAAAGAATTTGAAAGAAATGTAATAAAAATTCATATAATATTAATGGGATTGCGGTTGTTTACGGAAAGAAAAAGGATTATACTAAAAAACTGTTCGGTTACATATATAAATATTATGGACAAATTCATAATGTATACATAAAAATGAACAAAAAAGTAAACGGGATGAAAGAAACAGGAAAGATCCGGGCAGAGAGGAGAAGATGAATATGGGCGACAGCAGTAAACAGGAGAACAGGAAACAACAAGGCGCAAAGAAAACAGGATTTTTTGCATGGAGCGTGGGAAAAAAGGCAGGAGTGATTGCAGGAATCCTCATTGCGGTCTATGCTGCGATTGCCTTATTTTTTCAGTATCATTATTTTCCCGGTACACAGATTAACGGCTATTCCTGCGGATGGAGAAGCGTGGGAAAGACAAAAGAGATCATCCGCACATCTGTAAAGGACTATACAATAAAAATTACAGAACGAAAGGGAAGGAAAGAAAAAGTTTCCTCTGCCCAAACCGGACTGACTTTTATCGATGATGGGAAGCTGGAAAACATTAAAAAGGAACAAAAACCTTATGCATGGATCACTTTCCCTTTTATAGAGAAAAAGTATGAAAATGGGATTACTTTTCAAGTAAAAGAAAAGAAATATAAAGACACCTTCAATCAACTGGATGCATTGAATAAAGAACTGGTCGAAGCGCCGGTGGACGCCTGGTCAAAATATGATAAAACAAAAAATGCCTATGTGATTGTGGAAGAAATCTATGGAAATACCGTAAAAAAAGATAAGTTTTACCGCCTGCTAAAAGAAGCCATGCTGCGGCAGGACAAGACAATAGATATTGAGAAAGCCGGATGCTACGATAATCCGGCATACACAAAAGATTCCCCGGAAGTCGTAAAGTCCAATGAAATTTTAAACAAGTATGTGAGCACGGATATTGTTTATGATTTTGAGGATCGCAGTCAGGAATTAAAGGGGAATACCATACATAAATGGTTAAAGGTCAATAAAAATCATCAGGTGAAGATAGACCGGGAAAAAGTAAAGAAATATATTGCCAAAATGGCAGATAAATTCGATACGGTGGGAATCGAAAGAAATTTCACTTCCATTGCCGGCAATGACGTCCATGTGGAAGGGGGAACTTATGGCTGGAAGATCGATCAGGAAGCAGAGACAGATAAACTGATTCAGCTCATCAAAAAGGGAAAACAGGGAAAAAGAAAACCAGAATACGAACATATCGCAAAAAGCCGGAAAAAATTTGACCTGGGGAATACCTATGTGGAGGTAGATCTGGGTTCCCAGTACATGTGGTTTTATAAAAACGGTAAAACGCTGGTATCTACGCCTGTCGTAACGGGAGATACCAGTAAAGGCAGAAGCACGCCAACCGGGGTATATTATATCTTGTATAAAACGACGAACTATACCCTGACCGGCGAAAACTATGCCTCTGATGTGGATTACTGGCTGCCATTTACCCATTCCGGCGTAGGTATCCACGATGCTTCCTGGAGAAGCAGCTTCGGTGGAGGAATCTATACGTATAATGGTTCTCATGGCTGTGTGAACACGCCGTATAATGCGGTGAAAACGATTTATAATCATATAGAATCCACCTATCCGGTGGTTGTACACTGGTAGGTGAATTTAACGGGCGGAAGAAAGCAAAGCAAGTAAACCGCGCAGATAAAGATCAATCATTAAGGAAAAGGTATCCTGGTGTTGCCTGGACGCTGTCTGTTTTCCTTCCTGCTGCGAAGGGGCAGAGGAGGAAAGTTGTTCTTCAAAGTCAGACAATCCGGCCAGACGCAGGATAGCTTTTCCGGCAGAAAGACATTCTTCTTCACGGAGTAAGCCCCATTGTAACTGGTCAAGTAAATGGGCATACAGCGACGTGCAGGTGACAAGAATGTCTTCTTTTTTTATGCGGTCCAAACGGTCGGTAAATTCGGCGCGGGATAAGGAGGCTGCACTGGAGGAGCGATAGGTTTTCCATAAAGCGTCCGGAGTAATTCCAAATCTGTCCATGCGATGAAGAAGATCATGCTGGTATTCGCCGTTAATACCCTGCTGAGCATATAAAGACTCCTTGAGCGCTGCGATGACTGCTTTGCCGATGCATTCTCCGAGTTTACTGTGTTTGCCGGCATTGGTAAGATGGACGGGAGACGTAGTATCCGCAACAATGATGATGCCATCGGTACCGGTACCCGTGGCCAGTCCACAGGAATAACGGCTGGGGATAAGCAGTTCCTGAAGGGCGGCCGTTTTGGCTTCCGTACAGGACATGAGGGCCTGGGCCAGAGCTTCTGCAGATAAAGAGGCTTCTACATAAAGAAGAATGTTAATCGTACCGGGCGTGGAGTGAAAGTCATTTTCTGCTTTTTCATGCCAGGAAGCCGGATCGCCGATCCGACCGCCGTTACTGCGTACTCCGGCAGTGACAATGGCGGTTACAGAAAAATCGTCATAAGATACGGTGTGTAAAGCGGCATTATTCATGCTGGCAGCGGTCATTAACCCGGTACAGGTTTCGGCAGATAATCCGAGCTGTTTTTCTGCAATGATGTCCATATGTTCCCGATAAGTATCCGCCAGAAGCCGGATACCCATGCCGGATCCGGGATTGGCGTCATGATTAAAAACGGCGGAAAGATCTGTACGGAAACCGCCGTTATTGGGGCCGGTACTGAGAACGCTGCGTGGTCCCTGAAAACAGATTACGATGGATTTTTCATAGCGATGCACGGTATCTCCATTGGAAAATTCATATAATTTCATAAACATTCTCCTTGTATAAACATTGTTTTACATTGTTTCGGCAGATTTTGTATTGCCTGCTATTATACGCTGTCTTCTGTGGTTCTACAACTGTATTTTAACCGGCAGGATGCATAACGGTTTCTGAAATTGATCACCGGTTTTGACCAAAACCGGTGTCCTTTGTTTTCATCTTTGGGGAAATATGCTATAGTAAAAAATAATATGGTATACGGGCAGGAGGAATTGTCATGATAAAAAAATCGAAAGAGCAGCAAATAGAACAGATCATACAATATATCCTGAATAATAAATATAAACGGGTAACGCAGCAGGAGATCGCTGATGCGCTGGGATACAGCAACAGTACGTTTGGACATCTGTTTTCTCAATATTTTGAAATGACGTATACAAGATTTATGCGAAAACTGCGAATGCGAAATGTGGCCAAAGAAATGTACGGTACCTACGAGAAGCTGGATATGATCGGGGAAAGAAACGGATTTAAGTCAAAAAAATTTTTTGTGGAATTTAAAAAAGAATTTGGCATTACGCCAAGGGAATTTCAGAAAACAATCTCCATCATCCCGGATATGCCGATGAAAAAAATGATGCATAAACATCCGATGAACATGGAGTATAAAAGAATAAAAACCATGGTGATCCGTGGATATATTCTTCCTCCGGAAAAGATGGATCCGCAATGGATGTTTTGTGCGTATCCTTTTTTGTATCGGAGCAGCCAGATTGATCTGCACAAAGAGCATAAACAGTGGGGAGTTTGGTGGCATGATAAAAATAATCCGGAAAACATGGTCTATGTGGTGGGAGAACCAACAAAAGAATATACTGAGTTGCCGGAAAATATGCAGGAGATTGAAATTAAAGGAGGAAATTACGCGGTATTTTCTGTGGAAAGAGGGGCGGACTATTATGATATTGTCCACACGATGAGAGCTTTATCCTGGTATGTTTTTCGCATATGGTGTCCTCTTAATGAAAAAAGAATGGATGATATGGGATTTATTTATGAAGCCTTTGACCAGGAAAAACTGTATTTTTATGTTCCTCTGGTGAAGGGATATGGAGGAATTGAACTGGAAAAGGATAAAAGCCGCATTGTAGAAAAAATTGCCGGATATGTGGATGAACATGTTCTGGAAGATATGGATGTAAATCAGGTGATTGCTCATTTTGGACGATCAGATTTTTATTGCCGTGACCGTTTTCAGATCTGTTATAAGATTTCCTTACCGGAGTATATGGAGAAAAAACGTCTCTATGTGCTTGCGCAGAAAATGAAACAGGGGGAAATCCGTAAAGAGGATCTTCCCGATTATCATTTTCCTTCGGAACAGGCATTTCGGCAGGCTTTCTATGAAGCTTTTCAGGAAAAGACGGAAAACTATCGCAATATTGACATGGAGTTAATTAATCTGGACCAGTATTATATGGAAAATTTCTCCCGGCTTACAATAGAGGAAAAAGAAATAGAGGATATTTATATTGCAGCCAGAATCATTAAATCAGGAGACGATAAAAATTCTTTGGATCTGGATATTCCTGGAATTTCTTCTTTCTGGATGGAAAATGATTTTATGGACAGTGGGGAAAGCCTGCTGGACAGTGGAGAAGGAAAAATCGCTTTGTATGCCGGAATGAAAGGGAAAAAGGCAGATTTTGAAACTTATCATTATGTACTGGGGCCAGTCATCAGGGAAAAAGAACAGGAAAATCTTTCGGAGTCTTTTTATCCTATCCGAATCAAAGGAGGAAAATATGTGGTGTTTTCCAGTGGGGAACAAAAAGACCAGGGAGAAGCGTTAACGGATGTGCTGCGTATGATGATGCGGTGCATCGATCAGGTATGGATCTATGATAACTGGATTCGTACGGATTTTCAAAATCGGGTATCCTTTTTTTAATATAAAGAACATAAGGCATATTATTATGTTCCGGTATATGAATAAAAAGCAGACGGTATCGACAGGAAAAATTTCCGGATAAAGATGCCGTCTGTTTTTTTGTCTGGTAATGTAAAAAAAATACAATAATCTTGATGAAAAAGGAACTAAATATTTCTTGAATAATATAAAATTATGGGGTGCAATAAAAAATATATAGAAGGTGAAAAAACAAGGGGGAGAGAAGGAATGAAAAAAACGTTAGCAAGACTGTTTTTTCTGACATTTTTTGTTGTATTTGGCGTGTTTTATGGACAGGATGTGCAGGCAGCAGGAGGAAAGGTTTACGTCAGCGTAGAAAAATTTACGTTGGGACAGGGTTATCTGGTAGAACCGACCTGCGTTTCTTTTCAGGAGGGAGAGAATTACGCACAGATTTTTGAACGGTTGATGAAAAGCAAAGGCTATACATATGAAGCAAGTAAAACAAACGGATTTTATCTTTCAGCGATCAAACATGCAGATTCAAAAAAAGTGCGGATTCCTGAAATCATCGCGGGAGATCAGGGGTTTCAGAGTATAGCGAAAACTGCGCCAAATGAAGACGGATCTTTGGGAGAATTTGCTTATACCCAGGCTTCTGGATGGATGTATGAAATAAACGGCAGACTTCCCGCTGTAGGGATGAGTGGAAAAAAAGCGAAAGATGGCGATGTGTGCCGGATACATTTTAGTTTGTATTGGGGCAACGATGTGGGCGCATTAAATGAAGTTCCTGATTTTGCTTCTCCGATTTTTGTGTTGAATAAAGATGCAGTGACCAGAAAAATGGCGCAGATGAACCAGCGTCCGCAAGTAAAGAAGAACCCACAGTGGAAGGCTGCTTATGATACGGCGGTGACTGTTGTTTCTGATCTGGATCGTTCGGCAGAGGAGGTGGCTCGTGCAGAAGCCGCGCTGCCATCGGAAGCGGAGATGGACGCATGGATCGCACAAGAAAATACACAGGGAAATAAACCGGGACAAAATATACAGGAAAAGAATATTCCGGTGGCAACGAAGCTGAAAAAAGTGAAAAAGGCCGGAAACCGAAAAGTCAGGCTCACCTGGAAAAAAGTAAACGGGTGCAGCGGTTATCAGATTTTTATGTCCGGAAAGAAAGCCAAAGGATATAAAAAGATTGCCACGGTAAAAAAAGCAAAAAAAATCTCCTGTATCCATTCGGGACTGAAACAGAAAAAAACGTATTACTTTAAAGTAAGAACGTTCAAAAAAGTATCAGGAAAAACATACTACGGTGCATTTTCCAATATAAAGAAAATCAGAGTGAAATAATCAGGTTACGTTTACTTTTCGGGCTCTTTATTATTCCGAATTGTCAATGCAGATCAGAAGAAATTTCAGTGGGAAATATCCCGGAAAATTTCTTCTGATTTTTTACACAGGAAGTTCGTTATAACATAAACAAGGGAGAACGAAATTGGATGGAAAATACAGGATAAAAGAAAAAAACAGAAAAAAATATGCTTATGTTATCGGGGTTACTTTTTTTTGCGCTTTTTTTCTGTTTATACAGGCTGTTCGGGTGAACGCGGAAGAAAAAACAGCGGCATTAGCGGAAAAAATAGAGGCTGTACATGGGTATGTTTTATCCGTAGATCATAATCCAACCCTGGAAAGTACCTGGTATGTAATCGGGACAAAAAGAAGTGATCAGGGGGCGCCAACAGCATATACGAATACGTATTATCATAACCTGTTGGAGAACCTTGTGGAAAATAACTGGGTGCTGACCAGAAGTAAATATACTGAATATTCTAAGCTTATTCTGGGTATGACGGCCATCGGCGTTGATGCTGCCGATGTGGGCGGACATAATCTTTTTCAATATCTCTCTGATTTTTCTCAGGTGAAGAAACAGGGAGTTAACGGACCGATATGGGCGCTGCTTGCTCTAAACAGTCATCCATCCTATACGATTCCGCAAAACGCCAGCGCAGCAGAGCAAACGACAGAAGAAGGAATTATTCGTTATCTGTTAAGCCGACAGATCAGGACGGCAGATAAAGGATATGGCTGGTCTTTGAAGGATGTGGCAGATCCTGATGTGACGGGGATGGCAATTCAGGCGCTGGCTCCATACTATCTGGGAGAAAAAGTTCTGGCAGATCCTGTATTGAAAGCGCAGATTACTGTGGCGATAGACAGTTCCCTTGACTGGCTTTCTGCTGTGCAGATACAAGACAGCGGAGGGTACCAATCCATGGGGGCAGAAAATATGGAAAGCTGCGCACAGGTCATTATGGGGCTGGTTGCCTTAGGTATTGATCCGGAAGAAGATTTGCGTTTTCGCAAAAACGGGAGGTCGGTACTGGATGCTATGCTCAGTTATTATCTTCCAGGGCAGGGTGGATTTTGTCACGTAAAAGCCGGAGGAGAAAATAACGGGGGAGGAAATCCCGGAGAATTAAATGGGATGGCGACAGAACAGGGGTTATATACCATGGTGGCTTATACAAGAATGAAGGCCGGAATGTCGGGGTTGTTTGTCATGCGCGATCAAACGCTGTTCCCGGGGAGCATTCCCCCGGATCTTACGCATCGTCCGGCGCAGGGGGGAACAGAGCCGGGAAAAGGAAATAATCAGACGGTGGTAATAAAAAGAAAGGTGTCCGGGGTTTTTCTGAATTATCAGTCTGTTACGGTAGAAAAAGGAAAAACAAAAAAACTCAAAGCGTCGGTTCGACCGACGGATGCCGCCAATAAAAAAATAAAATGGAAGTCTTCCGATCATAAAATTGTAGAAGTAACGCAAAAAGGCAAAGTGAAAGGTATTCGGGCAGGAAAAGCAAAAATCATCGCCAAAGCGAAGGATGGCAGTGGAAAAAAAGCAGTTTGCGTGGTGACTGTCCTGGATAATTCCCCTGAAACTGTTCCGGGAAAAAACATAAGCAGGCCTTCGACGCCGGCGGAAAATACAGGTAACACTGCCGCACCGGCAAACCCTGCGGGCGCCGAGACGAAAACGGCAGGGGGAGAAACCAAAACAGCAGGCAAAGAGACAAAAACAGTGGGAAAAAATACGCAGACGAATGGACAGACGAAAGAGGAATCCAAAGAAGCAGGCTGGTCTTTTGATGGAGATACCTATACGCCGGAAACTTACGAAGAGGAAGAAGAGGAAAAAACTACAGAACAGGAGACAGAAAAGAAAAAGGAAGAAGAAGGATTTTTTCATAAAACCATTACTTTAAATATTCCTGTAGGAAGAATGGTTTACCTTTATCTGCGGTGTGCTTTTCTGGCGGGCATCGG
>ENA-ORMO01003327-ORMO01003327.1-human-gut-metagenome-genome-assembly--contig:-NODE-3327-length-10620-cov-2.816848_pt1 | contig 10620 bp, 6 predicted proteins | sample MGYA00242106_ERZ509001 | MGnify/ENA primary metagenome ERZ509001 (study PRJEB26280, sample SAMEA2338736) | human gut metagenome | biome: human gut; feature: human-associated habitat; material: faeces... | reverse complement strand
GCTCCTGGATGAGGGTGTTGTCCAGCTGGGCCTCCAGATTAGCCCGCACAGCGGCCACATACTCCTGACGGAGGGCGGCGCGCTCTGCTGTCTCCTCCGCCGTCAGGCCCTCCGGAGTCTTGGCCTTCCGGGCCAGGGCGTTGATGCGGTCGATTTTTTCCTGTGTGATCATAGCGTATCTCCTTCTCAGATATACCGTTCCAGAACCAGCATGAAGCGGCCCTTTTTAGACTGGCCCAGCACCTCTTTCACCACGCACTTGCCCAGACCCCGGCAGGAGAGCACGTCGCCCTCCCCCACCGTCCGGTCCGCCTTGGCGCACTCCCGGTGGTTTACTGACACCCGGCCGGCGGAGACCAGGTCCGCCGCCTTGGACCGGGAGGTGGAAAAACCGGAGGCCAGCACCGCATCCAGCCGCATGGCTGCCACAGTGTCCCGGATGGTCTTGACCTCCGGCGGGCGGGGAGAAAGCTCTGACACAGGGATCTCCCGCACCTTCAGCTTCCAGCGTCCGGCCCCCTCCCACTGGCTGAGGAGGATGGGCAGGGCCTCCCGCAGGACCACCACCTGACAGCGGCCGTCCTCCATCAGGATGTCCCCCAGCTTCTCCCGGGTCAGTCCCAGCCCCATCAGCCCACCCAAAATGTCCCGGTGAGACAGGGAGGAGTCCCGGGGAAACAGAGCCTCCAGGGCCGCCAGCGGCCCCTCCGGGTCAGCCAGAGCGTCCTCCGGCTCCTGCCAGTCAGGGAGAAAGCGGCACACCTGCCGTTCCGCCCCCTCGTATCCCCCGGTCCAGACACAGCGCGGGTGCCCCCACGCATTCAGCAGATCCTGCACCGACGCCTGCTCCCCCGGGGAGAGAAAGGGCGTGTGGGCCGGAATGCCCCGGTTTTGGGACAGCTCCAGCTTGTCCAGCACCCTGGCCAGCAGGACCCGCTCCTCTCCGTCCCTGGCACAGCGGTCCAGCAGCTCCCTTTTATTCATCTACCCGTCCTCCTGTCTTGTCCATCGTCCGCCCGGCGGGCTTCTGCTGACAGTATAGCAGAAAGCCGCTCCGCACTCAAGGGACTTTCACCATCTGTCTCTTCCCTTTTTCTGATCCCTACCGCTCCATTTTGCTGAACGCCATGCTCCTGTGCCAAAGCTTCTGCATCTTCCCCCCTTTCTTTTGTATAATCTACAAGTGTATATTATCTTGACAGCTGTCGTGCAATGCGCTATCATATCCTCGATCAAACCGGATGGAGTGTGAAGCATGGATCAAAAAAACGAGGGACATCTGGACCTGCGCCAGCGCAAGACCCGCGCCCTGCTGGTCAAGGCCCTGGCCGAGCTGATGGAGGAGCGGCCCTTCTCTGAGCTGTCTGTGGTGGATATATGCAGCCGGGCCATGGTCCACCGCACCACATTTTATGCCCATTTCAACGACAAGCGGGAGCTGCTCAGCTATCTGCTCTCCCAGCTGGAGCAGGAGTGTGTGGAGACCTGCCTGCCCAAGGAGGAGATGACCTCCCCAAAGGACTATTTCCTCACGGCGGCAAAAAATACCCTGGAGTTCTTTCAAAACCGCCGGTCTCTGTATCTGGCCTGTTTGAACAGCGGGATGGAGGCGGAGGTCCATGTCCTGTCCGACCGCGCGGCCCAGGAGCTATGTCTCCAGCTGTCCAGGCCCGCTTTCCGGGACGCCGCCCCCGAGGTGGATCCACAGATCGCCGCCCGCTTCTATATCGGGGCGGTGCTGGCCCTGATCCGGTGGTGGCTGACCAGCGACGCCCCAGTCTCACAGGAGACCCTGCTCTCCAATCTGTCTCACTTTATCCTGATCAACTGAAAACGGGGGTCTTTTATGGAACGTGAAAAGAAAACGGAAAGCCCCATGCTCAAGCTGGCGCGCTTCATTGTGGATAAACGGAAGGCCTTCTATCTGATCTTTCTGGCCTCCTTTCTCTTCTGCGCGGTCTCCATCAGCAAGGTGCACGTCAATGATGACATCACCACCTACCTCCCAGCCCACACGGAGACCAGGCGCGGTCTGACCCTGATGGATGAGGAGTTCATCACTCTGGGCAGCGCGAACATCATGGTATCCAATATCACCTACGACGCCGCCTACGCCCTCTCTTTAAAAATTGAGAAGCTCCCCGGCGTCTCCTCTGTGGAGTATGACGATACCCAGGAGCACTACCACGATTCCGCAGCCCTGTTCACCGTCTCCTTCGACGGTGAGGAGGATGACCCGGACACCGCCGCTGTCCTCCTCCAGGTGGAGCAGCTTCTGGACGGCCACGACTACTATCCCTCCACCACCGTTGGCCGGGACGAGTCGGCCAGCCTCCAGCAGGAGATGACCGTGATCCTGGCTATCGCCGCGGTGGTCATCGTGGTCGTTCTGCTGTTCACCTCCAAAAGCTACATGGAGGTCCCCGTCTACCTCATCGTCTTTTCCACCGCTGCAGTCCTGAACATGGGGACCAACTTCATCTTCGGGACCATCTCCTTCATCACCAACTCCATCGCCATCGTCCTTCAGCTGGCCATGGCCATCGACTACGCCATCATCTTCTGCCACCGGTACATGGAGGAGCGGGACAACGGCCTGGACGCCCGGGAGGCTGACATCGCCGCCCTGAGCAAGGCCATCATCGAGATCTCTTCCTCCAGCCTCACCACCATCTCCGGACTGGTGGCCCTGATGATGATGCAGCTGCGCATCGGCTTTGATATGGGCATCGTGCTGACCAAGGGCATCATCTTCAGTATGCTGTGCGTCTTTCTGCTGATGCCCGGCCTGCTGATGCTGTTCAGCGGCCCCATCGAAAGGACCCGCCACCGCAATCTGGTCCCCCACATCAACTGGTTCGGAAAGGGGGTCATCCACCTCCGCTACATTCTCCCTCCCATCTTTCTGGTGGTGCTGGTGGTCTGCGCCGTGCTGTCCAACCGCTGCGACTATGTCTTCGACACCAACGACGCTGATTTCGGCAACAAGCCCGACTGGCAGCTGGCCGAGGAGAAGGTCAGCCGCACCTTCGGGCAGAAAAATACCATCGCCGTCCTGGTCCCCCGGGGCAGCTATGAAAACGAGGGGAAGATCCTCCGGGAGGTGGCTGATCTGGAGCCCGTCACAACGGCCACCGGCCTTGCCAACATCGAGGTGGAGGATGGTCAAATGCTCACCGACGAGATGACGCCCCGGCAGTTTGCGGAGCTGGCCGGCGTAGATCTGGAGCTGGCCCGGCTGCTCTATCAGGCCTACGGTCTGGGCGTAGAGGAATACGGCGCCATCTTCCAGAATCCGGACGACTACGCCGTTCCCCTGATCGACGTGTTTGAATTCCTTCTGGAGCAGCGGGACAAGGGTGTGGTCAACCTGACTGGAGAACAGGCGGACAAGGTGGATGACCTGAAGGAACAGCTGGACATCGGTCTGGAACAGCTGCGTGGTGAAAACTGGACCCGCATGGTCTTTGTGGCCGACGTACCCACGGAGGGGGCGGAGACCCAGGCCCTTCTCAGCCAGATCCGCTCCATCGCCCAGAAGTACTATGGAGACGATGTGCTTCTGGTGGGCAACTCCACCAACGCCCTGGATCTGGCCAACTCCTTCACCCAGGACAATATGAAGATCAGTATCCTCACCGTCCTGTTCGTCATGGTCATCCTGCTGTTCACCTTCAAGTCTGCCGGACTGCCCATCCTGCTGGTCCTGACCATCCAGGGCTCCATCTGGATCAACTTCACCGTCCCCGTGCTGACCCACACCAATCTCTATTTCCTCAGCTATCTGGTGGTCAGTTCCATCCAGATGGGCGCCACCATCGACTACGCCATCGTCATCACCAACCGCTATCTGGATCTCAAGACCCAGATGGATCACCGTCAGGCCGCGGTGGAGGCCCTGGACCAGAGCTTTTCCACCATCCTGACCTCCGGGACCATTATGTCGGTGGCCGGCTTCCTCATCGGAGGCATCTCCACCAACGCCACCATCGGCTCGGTGGGCCTCACCCTGGGCCGCGGCACCGTCACCTCCATCGTGCTGGTCATGACCGTTCTGCCCCAGCTGCTTATGCTGGGCGACGCGCTCATCGAACGCACTGCCATCACCCTCAACCGGGACCGAAAGCAGCGCTTCAACCAGGGCACCATGCGCCTAGACGGCCACATCCGGGGCCATGTGTCCGGCTTCGTGGACGGAGAATTCAAGGGCGTGCTCCACGGCAGCGTGGACGCACTGATCGAGAGCAAGTATCAGCAGCTGGACCTGCCTGACACCGGGAAGGAGGACCCCCATGAAACTGTATAAACGGGCTGCGGCACTGATTCTGACAGCTGCAACGCTCCTCTCCCTGGCTCCCCCTGTTTCTGCCGAGGGCGACCGCGTCACCATCTCCAGCGCCAAAGAGTTTTATGCCCTGGTCCAGAACTGCACCCGGGACGTCTGGTCTCAGAGGGTCACCGTGGAGCTCACCGCCGATTTGGATCTGAGCGGCTCTGATTTTCAGCCCATCCCCATTTTTCAGGGGACCTTCCACGGCAACGGCCACACCATCCGCGGCATCACCTATGACCACAAGGGCTCCACCCTGGGTCTGTTCCGCACCCTGACGGAGAGCGCCGTGGTGGAGGGACTGTGCGTGGAGGGCCTGCTGGAGCCCCAGGGCTCCGCCAGCCAGCTGGGCCTGCTTGCCGGCGAAAATTACGGCGCCATCCGCTCCTGCTCCGCCAAAGGGACCGTCTCCGGCCAGGAGGACGTGGGCGGCCTGGTGGGAGTCAATGGAGAGACCGGCCGCATCGAAGGCTCCTCCAGCCAGGTCCAGATCTCCGGTGTGACCAATGTGGGCGGCATTGCCGGCCAGAATCTCGGCACGCTGGACCGGTGCATCAACACCGGGGCGCTGAACTCCGACCCCGACCAGGAGATCCCCACCAGTGTGGGCGGCATCGCCGGACTGTCCCGGGGCACCATCCAGAGCTGCTCCAACAGCGGCGAGATCGGGTATCAGCACCTGGGCTATAACATGGGCGGCATTGTGGGCCTTCAGTCCGGAAGCGTCCTCCAGTGCTCCAACACCGGGCAGGTGTGGGGCCGCAAGGACGTGGGCGGCATCGTGGGGCAGTTCGAGCCCAACGCCGAAGTGACCTATGGCGACTCCCCCATGGACCGGCTGAACGACAGCCTGGCCGCCCTGTTCGATGAGATGGAGGTCTTTGCCAATCAAGTCAATGAGATCGCCGGCCGGGGCGTGGAGGACGCTCAGGTGATCCATGACGCCCTCTCCTCCATCCAGGACCGGACCTATGACGCCGGCAAGGAGGGGAAGGATGACTTCCAGGCTATGTCCGACGACCTCTACCAGTACACCAACGACATCAGCGATGCGCTGGACAGCCTGCAGGACCATGTGGACCGCTTCAGCAACGACGCCTTTGATGACCTCAACGAGCTTTTAGACCAGGCCGACCGCCTCAGCCGGCGGCTCAACGACCTGCTGGACCACCTGGACGGCGGCCTTGGCGACGCAGTGCGGGCTCTGGACCGCACAGTGACTGGCATTCGGGATCAGGCCCGGGCCATTCAGACCCACATCACGCAGATGAAACAGGAGCTGGAGGCCCTGAAGCAGTACATTCTGGAGGTCGCGAAGCTGATCGCGGAAAAGGACTATGAAGGCGCGCTTCAGCTGCCCTTTCCCTCCCTGAATCCCAAGGAGCACATCCAGGGCATCCGCACCGCGCTGGACAAGATCTCTTCTCTGCTGCTCCAGCTGCCCAGCCAGTGGCGGGATCTTTGAGCAGCTCTCCGACGACCTGGGCGATGACCGGGACCGGATCCAGCGGGCCCTGGACGCACTGAATGACGCCGCCTCCCATCTGGTGGACGCCGGTGACCGGCTCATGGACCAGGTCTCCGGCGATCTGGACGGGGTGGATCTGGGGGCCGATCAGATCCGGAAGCTGTTGAAGGACTACACCGACCAGCTGGGGGATAAGGCACAGGCCGCCGTGGACGACATCGACGCCCAGCTGGATGTGATCCAGGACCGGGTGGACCAGATGACCCAGTACGCCGGTCAGGACACCCAGGAGCTGCACACCACCACCCTGAGCATGATCCAGCATCTTGATGTGGTCCGGCAGGCCATCTATGACCTGGGTAAAGAGCCGGAGATCACCATTACCGACCTCACTGATATTACCCAGGGCCCCGGCCTCATCTCCGGGTGCGCCGCCTCCTGCACCGTCAACGGCGACGCCAATGTGGGCGGCATTGCGGGCACTGTCTCCCCAGAGCTGGGAGACGACCCGGAGGAGACCCTGGAGCTGGACGATCTGAAGCTGCTGGCCGATGTGTACGCCACCATGCGCGCCGTCATCCGCAACTGCCGCTTCAACGGCGATGTGGTGGTCAAAAACGACTGCGGCGGCGGCATCGCCGGCCGGTGTGAAATGGGCGCTATTCTGGACAGCGCCGCCCGCGGCACAGTGGAGACCGGCACCGACTACTGCGGCGGCATCGCCGGCCGGACCAAAGGCTCTCTCATCCGCTGCTCCAGCCTGGTAGACCTCACCGGAGAGAGCTGGCTGGGCGGCGTGGCCGGTCTGGGCGAGGACCTTCTGGACTGCCGCGCCATGGTCCGTGCCCAGGGAGACGGGGAGTACTGGGGCGCCATCGCCGGACAGGCGGAGGGCGACCTGGCCGGAAACCGCTATCTGATGGAGGATCTGGCCGGTCTGGACGGCGTGGACTACGCCGAGCTGGCCCAGGGCCTTGATTTCGATGCCTTCCGCCAGCTGGACTACCTCCCTGAGGACTTCCTTACCTTCTCCTACCGCTTCACCGTCAACGGCTCCCTCCTGGCGGAGGTGCCCTTCGACTACGGAGGGGACCTGGACCCGGAGCCGATTCCCGCTCCCCCGGAGCAGAACGGGCAGTACGGCCAGTGGCCCTTCTTCCCGACCAAGGATCTCCGCCGCTCCATGGTGCTGGAGGCGGAATTTGAGGATCCCACCTCCACCCTGTCCAGCGGCGAGGACATCCCCACCCTGCTGGCCCAGGGGATCTTCTCCCCGGACGCCAAGCTGACCATTCGCGCCCAGTCCGTGGAGGAGGACGCGGTGGAGGGCTGTGCCAGCGTGGGCGCGTGGACCTACTCCGTAACGGGCAGCAAGGAGGACACCGTGACCCTCCGCCTGCGGACGGAGGGGGCGGAGCACCCGGACGCCGCACTCTATCAGGACGGGCGCTGGTCCCGTGTGGAGGGAGAGCTGGACGGCAGCTATCTGGTCTTTCAGGCCCCGGTCCAGGGGCAGGTCATGCTGCTGGATCAGAGAGCGCTGCCTGTGCTGGCTGTCGCCCTGTGCGGCGGCGGCGTCCTCGCCCTGCTGCTGGCCCTGTTTCTCATCCGCCGCCGGCGGCAGAGAAAGTCGCTGGCAGCTGCTCCCCAGTCAGAGGACCTCTCCCAGCCCGTGGGCTGATTTGTACACAGCGCCCAACAGAAAACAGGAGGACTGCCGCCATGGCAGTCCTCCTGTGTCATTCACTCCACGATCTCAAGCAGCTGGGAGACTTCCTTCCGGGGAGGGGCGTTCTTGGCTCCCTCCAGCGGATAGCCCAGCGCGATCAGATTGGTGACCCGCTCATTGTCCGGCAGGGTGAGATATTGGCGGATCTTGTTCTCATCAAATACGCCCAGGATCACGCTCCCGACCCCCTTGCTGTGGGCCGCCAAACAGAACGTCTGATTTGCGATCCCGGCGTCAAACATTTCCCAGCGGTCCTCCTGCGTGGTCGAATAGCTGCCGTCCGGTTCATAGCCGCTGACCTTCGTCACCACAGAGACGATCACCAGCGCGTTGCAGCGCACGATCGTCTTGGCATTAAAGTCAAAGCCCAGCACACAGTTCTGCGCGATCTTCTCCTTGAGGTCCGCGTTTTTGACCACATGATACCGCACCACCTGGGTATTTTTCCAGGATGGAGAATAAGAAACATCGGCAACAATAGAATCAATAATAGAATGTTCAATGGGCTTGGAACTGTATTTCCTAATACTTCTTCGGCTTCGGATACATTCTGTGACGTTCATGTTATAACCTCCATATATGAAACTGATTCTTCCAGCTATTATATACTATAATGTGCGCTTTTTCAATAAGATTTCCTTGAAAAATTCGCTTAAAAATAAAAATACAGCATGGATTTTCTAATGGAAATGTATTATAATAGGCAATAATTTGTAGCAGTTCATTAAAGCGGTAAATTATTACAGCAATATGTAGGACAGATAAAGGAGAGCAGAGATGGCAGCGTTAGAAGAATTAAGAGAGCGCCTGGATCAGATCGATAATCAAATAACGCATCTTTACGAAGAGCGTATGAAAATATGTGAAGAAGTAGGGGCGTATAAAGTTCAGACTGGAAAAAGAGTTCTGGATAAGCAAAGAGAAAATAACAAACTGGCAGATGTTGCATCAAAGGTAGAAGGAGAATTTAATAAAAAAGGAATCCAGGAATTGTATGAACAGTTGATGTCGATGAGCAGGAAGTTACAGTATCGGCAGTTGGTAGAAGCGGGAGCTCTGGGCAGACTTCCTTTTATTGAAATCACTTCTCTGGAGAAGGAGACTGCAAGAGTTGTATTTCAGGGAACAGAAGGCGCATACAGTCAGGCTGCGATGCGACAGTATTTTGGAAAACAGTGCAATAATTATCATGTACGGACTTTTCGGGAGGCGATGGAGGCAATTGAAGAAGGGGCAGCAGATTATGCCGTTCTTCCAATTGAAAATTCTTCCGCAGGATCAGTCAATGAAATATACGATCTTCTGGTAGAATTTGAAAATTATATAGTTGGTGAGACGATTCTTCCGATTACACATACTCTGGCAGGACTTCCCGGCACAAATCTGAATGAGATCAAACGTGTGTATTCCAAGGCAGAGGCATTGATGCAGACGTCCCAATATTTAGATGAACATGCACAGTGGGAGCGGATCAGCGTGGTCAATACTGCAGTTGCCGCACAAAAGGTGTTAAAAGACGCTGACCGTACACAGGCAGCTGTGTGCAGTGCCTATGCGGCAGAGGTCTACGGGCTGGAAGTATTGGCAGATGAGATTAATGATGAGAAAAGCAATTCCACTCGTTTTATTGTAATTACAAATCAAAAAGTATTTTTGAAAGGCGCATCCAAAATCAGTATCTGCTTTGAAGTTCCACACGAAAGTGGTTCCCTGTATCAGATGTTGTCACATTTTATTTATAATGATCTGAATATGACAAGAATTGAGTCCAGACCAATCGAAGGCAGGACATGGGAGTATCGATTTTTTGTGGATTTTGAGGGAAATCTGGAAAATCCAGCTGTGAAGAATGCTCTTCGCGGCTTGAGGGAAGAGGCAAGGAACTTAAAGATCCTGGGAAATTTTTAAAAGAAAGAAGGAACGATAAATGCGTACCAATGAGTTGATGTTATATAAAAATATGGAATATGGAGAGATTCTTTCAGATATGACTTTTCTGATGGAAAATTATGATAATGATTTTTATAATCGGGAAGATTTGAGAAGTCTCTTGTTCGAATGTGTGAATGCATTGTTGGAAATTTCTGTCAGTCATGGATTTGAGGGGAATCTTTGGCAGACGTATCTGACGTTTCTTCTGGCAAATGATGAAAATGCATATAGCATGTCTTGTGAAATCGTAGGTCCGGTTGAAGGAAGCATCAATACCATTGCTCGTCATGACTTTGAAATTATGAAAGAATTGTTTGACTATGAATTCGAACCATTAGAAACGATGCTGGATGCAGCGTGCATTTCTGTTTTAAAAGAGTTTAGAAGAAATAATGAAAACAGTCGCGTTTTCAATCGGAGAATCCGGGATCGAATCTGCGATTTGAGTAAGGCGTTGGGATCTGCAGAAACTGTGGACGAATTCCAAAACTGCCTGACCCAGTTTTATAAAGAATTTGGAGTGGGAAAGCTAGGATTGCACAAAGCATTTCGGATTGAGCACGAAGAAGGCAAACAGGCAGAAATTGTTCCGATTACAAAAATTGCACATGTATACTTAGATGATCTGGTTGGATATGAGATTGCGAAAAAGAAATTGATTGATAACACAGAGGCTTTTGTAAGCGGAAAACGTGCCAATAACTGTCTGCTGTACGGAGATGCAGGGACCGGAAAATCTTCCTCCATTAAAGCAATTTTGAATCAGTATTATGATCGTGGTCTTCGGATGATTGAAGTATATAAGCATCAGTTTCAGGATTTGAATGCAATTATTTCTCAGATTAAAAATCGAAATTATAAATTTATTATCTATATGGATGACCTTTCATTTGAAGAATTTGAGATTGAGTATAAATATTTGAAAGCGGTGATTGAAGGTGGTCTGGAAAAGAAACCGGAAAATGTTCTGATCTATGCAACCTCTAACAGACGACATTTGATCCGGGAAACATTTCGGGATAAATCGGACAGGGATGAGGAACTGCATACGAATGATACTGTTCAGGAGAAATTGTCTCTGGTTGCAAGATTTGGAGTTACTATTTATTATGGTGCGCCGGATAAGAAGGAATTTCAGCAGATTGTCAGAGAATTGGCGCA
>ENA-ORMO01003326-ORMO01003326.1-human-gut-metagenome-genome-assembly--contig:-NODE-3326-length-10624-cov-2.420097_pt1 | contig 10624 bp, 10 predicted proteins | sample MGYA00242106_ERZ509001 | MGnify/ENA primary metagenome ERZ509001 (study PRJEB26280, sample SAMEA2338736) | human gut metagenome | biome: human gut; feature: human-associated habitat; material: faeces... | reverse complement strand
TTTTGTACTGAAATCTTTATCCGCCATATTTTAAAGAATAATGATACTGAGTATCGTTGTAACGATTCTGATAGCATATATAAATCAATCAAAAAAGTAACCGCCCCTCGCCCAAGGAATGCGGTTACTTTTTTGTAACTTATTAAATTTGGACTAACCAAATATCAGTAGTGCCTTATTATTTACATCTTTATTCCAGCAAAAGACTTTTGAATTGTCAAATTTAACATTTTCAATCTTTCTATCATTTTTTCTTTCTCCAACTTTCAAACATGAAAGATTATACAATTTTAACACCGTATGTACCCTTTTTTACATTTTTGTGATAGAATATACCAATATATTAACGAGGTGATTGATATGTTGATTGATTTAATTGCAGATGCCGCGATCGACAGTCTGCGGCTTTTTCCTTTTCTTTTCCTTGCATTTCTAATATTGGAACTATTGGAAAAGTATTCCGGGCGTTTAAACAAAACGATGCTGATTCGTTTTCGAAAAGCCGGTCCGTTTCTCGGAGGTTTACTGGGATGTATTCCTGAATGTGGAATTCCCGTACTGGGGGCAAATCTGTTCGCCTCCTCTCTGATATCTCCCGGAACATTGCTTGCAGTTTTTCTCTCTTCTTCTGACGAAGCGATCCTGATTTTACTCGGAATGCCGGAACACTCAGGTGTCATTCCGACTTTACTGATCTGCAAAGGAATCATTGCTGTCACCTGCGGATATATTCTTGATTTTTTCTTTTCCGGATATTTCGAATCAGCGGAAGAAACTGAACTGTCAGAACACCATGCCGGCTGCTGCCACCACACTCACAATCTCATTGTGCACGCACTGCAGCATACAATAAATCTGTTTTTCTATATTTTTATATTTAACCTGGCGTTGAATTTGTTATTGGAGATAATTGGATTTTCCAAACTTGCATCTCTCTTATTAAAAAATTCCATCTTCCAGCCGGTGCTTACCGCAGTGATCGGATTGATTCCCAACTGTGCCGCATCCATTTTACTTACTCAGCTTTTCGGAGAAGGAATTTTGAGTTTTGCATCACTTGTTTCCGGTCTTTGTGCGAGCACCGGTCTGGGACTGTTTGTTCTCTTTAAAACTTGCCCGGATAAAAAACGTGTTCTTAAAATACTCGGAACGCTGTGGGGATGCTCTGCGATCGCAGGAATCCTTTTATCCATTTTATTTTAATTTTGTTTTAATTTGTTTTTTACCTTTCTCCGTACAAAGTAATAGCAGATTACTTGCAGGATTATGGTTACAAGCCAGGATGCCGGATAGGAAATAAAAAGCACATCCAATGCCCGATGTTTTGGGAATACCCAGAAGATCCAAGCGACTCTGGTTCCTACTGTACCAACAACAGACAACAGCATCGGAACTGCTGAATATCCCATACCTCGCAATGCACCTGGAAACAGGTCCATCAGACCGCACATAAAATAGGTGACTGTCGTATACAGCAGGATTTCCATTCCACACTGAATAACGGCCTGATCAGAAGTATAAATCTTCAGCAATTCCGGTCCAAACAAATAAGAACCTCCACCAAGCACAAGGGATACGATTACAGACAACAAGATACAGTTGCGTAGAACCTTATCCATCCGTTTCCATTTTCCAACTCCATAATTCTGACTGGTAAAACTCATACATGCCTGCGTAATGGAATTTACCGAGGCAAATAAGAAACCGAAAATATTATTGGCAGCCGTATATCCTGCCATTGCTATAGAACCAAATGAGTTTACGGATGACTGTAAGAGTACATTTGAAAAATTAATGACCGTACTCTGAATCCCCGCCGGAATTCCAACTTGAAAGATCTGTTTCAAATATCTCCATTTCAACATCAATTTAGAAAAGCGCAATTGATAACAGCTATCTGTTTTATACAGACACCGGAGCACCAATATACAAGAAATCATCTGTGCAATGACCGTTGCAATTGCGACTCCCGCAACACCCAGATGCATTACGATAACCAAAAATAGATTAAGTAACGCATTTGTGACTCCCGCAATAATTAAAAATAAAAGCGGACGTTTCGTATCTCCAACTGCTCTTAAAATTGCCGCTCCGTAATTGTAAACCATAAAAAACGGCATTCCTGCAAAATATATCCGCATATACAATGTAGACTGATCGATTACATCCTGCGGAGTATCCATCAATTCCAACGCACCTCTGGAAAATAAAAGCCCCGCAAATACCATCACAATACCACTCAATAATGCAAAAGTGATTGCTGTATGTACAGTCTCAGACATTTCACGTTCCCGCCCTGACGCATAAAAACGTGCCGCAAGAACATTTGCCCCTAAAGAAACCCCAATAAATAAATTGGTAAATACATTGATCAATGCTGTCGTAGAACCGACAGCCGCCAACGCATGACTTCCTGTAAATCTTCCTACAACAATAATGTCAACCGCGTTAAACAATAGCTGCAAAATACCGGATAACATCAAAGGTATCGAAAAAGATATCAATTTATCCATAACTGATCCATTACACATATCGATTTCATATCGATTCTTCTTTTGTTTTATTCCACTCACCTTGCATTCCCCCTGTTTTCCTTTCTGGGTAGAGAATCTACGTTTTCATTAATTTTACCAACTTTATAGTATAGCGCAAAAAGCCATTAAATATAAGAGCTTTTTTTATTTTCTCTTATAATCTAATGGCTTTTCCTGACTTTTATCTTACTTTTGTTTGACTTCAAAGTGAATCTTTCGCAATTCTTCTACATCATCACAGATTGGATGAAGAGGACAAAGATCACAATCCAAAATAATATTTTTTAGAATATGATCAAATGCATTGGTAATCTCATCTACCTTCTTCCCCTGTTCGATCAGCTGCGAAATCACCGGCAGCTTTTCCGTAATAAACAAAACCTGTACGTGCTTGATTCCAAATTCATTTTTATACTTATCTATAAGCATATGCCCAATGGTCGCAAAATCAAGTCCATTTTGTATCGCCTGTTTGCTTACTCGTACCTGCTCTTTCTGTTCCATGCTGGACGAAAGCATCATATACCCCTTGGGAATCATTTTAAATCTGGCAAATTCCAGTTTCTTTATTTGCCGATACGCCTTATCCTGATTTTCCTCCGGCTCCATCTGCATCCAAGTAATTCGCGTAAACGGAACATTTCCCTTAATCTCCTGCAAATCCGATCCGTACAGAAGAATCTTATCTTCTCCGACTAAGTGTTCGGTCGAAGTCACTGCCTGGTAACAAGTGCCCGGTTCCATCCGGTCTCCCAGTTCAAAAGCGACTTCATTGCGAAGAAGAAATTCATTTTCCGTTAACAGCGGCCAGCGTTTTGCCGGCTTTTCCGTCAGATCCCGCACCGGAAAAGGCGCCAATAGTTCTTCTGTTGTTCTGATTACTTTGTCATATACCTGCATTGTTAAATACGATCCTCTACCTTCTTTGACTCATGATATTTTGCCAGTTTGTCATAGATAAACTCAACCAGCTTGGAATCTGCATTCGTCATATAAACTGCAAACAACAGACCGAGAATTGCCGCAGTAATCATAAGCAGTTTCAGGATAAATTTCAATACTTTCTTCATCGAAAACGCTCCTTTCCTACAAATCCAGTCCTTTTTGTCTTGCATATTCTGCTGCTCCAAGAGCTCCCATCAACTGTGGGTCTATTTTCAATTCAATCACCTTCATCCGAAGTACTTTCTCAATGGCAGCTTTTAATCCCTGGTTCTTTGCGCAGCCGCCTGTCAAAGTAATCGCATCCTTAGCTCCGGCTTTTTTCGCCATCACAAAGCAACGTTTTGCAACCGCCTGCTGAATACCTGCCGCTATCTCGTTTCTCGGTTTTCCCTCACCTACCAGTGTAATAACCTCTGACTCTGCAAAAACCGTACATTGTGCCGTAATCGGAATGACATTCTCTGCAGTCAGACTTAATTTTGAAAACTCTTCCAAGGATAATTCAAAAGCATTTGCCATAGATTCAAAAAATCTTCCGGTTCCGGCAGCGCACTTATCATTCATTGCAAATGTCTTAACAGTTCCATCTGTATCCACTGCGATTCCCTTCACATCCTGTCCTCCGATATCAATGATTGCACGAACGGATGGGTCTGTCACATGTACCCCCATTGCATGACAACTGATCTCAGAAATATTTTCATCCGCCTGCGGCACCTTGTTACGGCCATATCCGGTTCCAATCAAATATGTAAGATCTGAAACTTCCTTCAGACCAGCCTCACTCAATGCCTGCTCCAAACCAGCTTTTGCACTCTCCGCACTGTTAATCTTGCTCTTAATTGTATTTGCAGCTACGATTTTTCCTTCTTCATCCAGAATCACTGTTTTTGTATAAGTAGAACCTACATCACATCCACCGAAATATTTCATCTTCTCAACCTCCTGTTTTTATCTGCTCTTTCTGCTCAGATTTCTACCATGTCAATTTTTCTGCTCAGATTTCTACCATGTCAATTCATCACTGTAGTCCAAATAGGTCTCATCCAGTGGTGTCTCGCGAAATACAGTAGACATATATTTATTTACAGCGTCACGCATTGCTTTCCTTGAAACCGTTCTCGGGTCCATCAAATCATGCTGTACCCAGATCAGGTGAATTCCGCGTTCTCTTGCCTGATCTTCAAATAATCCATGTAATCCGCCAAAGTTCTTACAAGATACATGATCGTACATAATAACGATATTTGCATTGAACTTCTCGCACATCTTCCAACATTCATCCAATGCATTGATATATCCGCCGTTACTGTGTGAACGCATCATCATCCGCTCATAAGCCATCGCCATATCAACCAACGCCTGTTCTTCATCTCCGATATGATAGAAATGATAACTCAGCATACTTTCCATATCGACCAATGTACGAATGCCCCACGTATACTCTGCCCATGTTGTAAAATGCGTATAATAATGCGCCGGACAGCACCATACGATCGCGCGGTACTTATAATCTCTGCGATCTGCCGCCTTATCTTCCTCATACCCTTTCAGCATCATTTCATTGACCTTTTCATCCTGCCTTGTAAGAAATGGATCTAGACAGGCTGCCGTCTGAAATTCATACTCTCTCTGTAAAGAAAGAGCGCTTCCGATGACCTGTGGATACGGAGTACAGTTGACATCCCATTTATCCAGCATACACTGTGTTGTACGGTTATACTCGGATGCCTTCTGCCAAAATGCATTCCAATCCCATTTTACATTATAAGTATCTTCGATAAACTTAATACAATTTTTCAAATCTTTTACTGCATACGCATTGGTCTCAGGCTCGTTAAACCGCTGTGGCGGTGTCAATGTGAAACTCGGTACATTCTTCATGTAACGATCCATAAACAATGCGGCGCCAAGAGAGCCGTCACATGGCATGGAACTGGTAATAAAAGAACTTCCCACCTGCGGATAATCATCCATAATCGCACAGCCAACCTCTGCTGACGGCAGCGGACATACATCTGCTGCCAGACCCATACGCTCTGCCGCATCCACATAAATTACGTTTGCATTCTGATCCACTTCTCCCGGCAGACAAACCGGAGACATGGCAACATCAATCCAATCCAGCGTAGGGAATCCTGCCATAATGATAGACGGCGTCATTTCATCAAACATCACTGTCTTTGCCCGCAGTTTTGCTGCTCGTTTATTTTTCGGAGAATTTAAATTCTCATCGCGTTCAAGAATTTTCACTATAACATCAACGGAATTGTGTACAACGCCATAAAATTGTTCCTGCGTGTACCGGAGCTGATTACCGCGGAGTCCTAACTTATGGCGGTCCAGCATATTCGCAACCGTCAGATAAGAAGACATCCAAGGGTAACGCTCAAACGCTTTTACCAGAGCAACCGGATGCTTTCCCAAAGTTACAGCCATATATCCATATACCTTTAACCAGGATGCAAAGTCATACGCTGTATCCTTTGCGCCTTTCCACTCTCTCTGATTCAGACTTCGATATCCTTCTGTGTAGTAATCTCCAAGACCTTCGTTATGCAGCTTCACTCTCGGTTTCGCATAATGTTTGATATCCTTGACGATACCCGGAGCTACCTCTTTAAGTTTTCCAAAAAATGATTGCTTTTTCATTGTCCGGCCTCCTTTTCTCTGCGCGCTTTGATCTTCTTAATCTCCAGACTTTCCACAAATGCCTGCACCCTCGTTCTCAACTGTCCACTGGACTTCGCCTGATACGGGCGGTCGATCGACAATGTCGGAATCTGATATTCTTCCGCCAGCACATGACTCTGCAGCGTCCGCTCAAAGGACCAATAAGAACAGAATTTCATCTGCTCATAGATAATTCCATCTGCATGGTATTCCTCCACCAGTTTTGCCGCCTGATCTTGACGGAACTTAATCTTATTCGGGGTAACATAACGCGGACATGCTGTTTCCTCAATATTAAAGCGCACAATCTGAGTCAGCGCATCCTCATCATCACGCAAAGGAATCTCTTTTCTTCCCGGAATAGAACCATAACAGAACCGGTCCGCTGCAACATAAGCACCGCTGTCTTCCACCAGTTCAATCATATCCGGATCGTCAATCTCTCCTCCGACGATTACCACACGTGCTCTGAACGGAGATTTTTTGTCCGGTTCCCTTGTTTTCAACTCTTCCAAAGTTTCATACAATTTATCCAAAAGCAAATCTTTCGGGCATACATATGTAGCAAGCACAATCTTATGGAATTCCGCCCCGGTAATCACCGGATTCTCAGCCTTACGCATCTCTCCGATCTCCGTAATGATCCGACAGATCTCATTATGTTTCTCCACTGCTTTTCGAATAGCCGCATCCGAAATATCTGTTCCGTAACGTTCGTGAAGAGGATTCAATACTTTTCGCTGAAGTTGTTCTACCACATGCTCCACCGTAATCTCTTCATCCTTTCCCGGCACATCTACATAACTGATAAAGAACTGATCTTTATTCTTTCCCTGAATCTCCAAAAGTTCCATATTTTCATAACAACGGTTCATACATTCACAGATATCCACTCCTGCAATGGCATCTAAAAACTGAAAACCGCCTTCTATCGCCCGCTCCAGCAACGCTCTGGAAAATTCACACGAACTGCTTGCAAGATAATAAGTAGCAATCTCCGTTGAACCCATATACGGCGCTCTCAATCTAACCGAAAAACAATTATCCAGATTCAACAGCACCTCCGGAATGTGAAAGCACGTATATCCCACTGCCACCCGATCCTGTGACTGTGCTTCCCGAACCAGATCATTATACGCACTGTCCAGCAGCTGCTCAAAAAATATCATATGTTTTAAATCTTTCATAAGAGTCTCCTTTACAAAATCCCAAAATTCTGCATCGCCTTACGCACATGTACCACAACCGGCGATTCATCCGGCAGATCTGTGATACACTTTCCTTCAAAATCATACATTGCCAGAGTCTTATCTGACGGGATCGCCGCCAAAAGCTCCAGACCGCGAGTGTTTAATGTTTCCAGCATGGACTCATCCTCCACCCGATTCACGATCAGACCGATCTTATCGTACTGAACCAGCTCCGATGCCACACTCTCAATCGTCTTGATGACTTCCAGTCCCTTCTTGCTCGTATCAGAAATCAACAGCAGATGCGTAACCTTTTCCATTACTCTCCGATTAATCTGTTCGATTCCTGCCTCCCCGTCAATCACAACATAATCAAACTGTCCGGAAATCATCGTAATTACATCTTTTAAATAGGAATTCACCCTGCAGTAACAGCCTGCCGACTCCGGTCTTCCAATTGCCAAAAATGCAAATCCGTCCTTTTCCACAACCGCTTCTGCAATCTTATACCTAGATTCAGACAAAAGCTCCATGGCCTCCTGTGTCTTTCCGCCCTCCACATTCGCAACAATTTCATTGCGAATATCGTCCAATGTCAGTTCCGGCTCAATTCCAAGTGCAGTCGCAAGTCCAATTGCCGGATCTGCATCGATTGCCAGAATTTTCTTTTCAGGAAATTCTTCTACAAGCAGTTTTACCAAAGCGGCTGAAATAGATGTCTTTCCAACACCGCCTTTTCCTGTCAATGCAATAATCTTTGTGTCTCTGCTCATCTTCCAACTCCTTCTTTCTGTTTGTCTATTTTGCACGAAAAGTCTGTTTCAATTATAACATTTTGATATAAATCAAACAATGCTTTCTAACAAAAATGGAGACTGCATTTTCTCTGTGCAATCTCCATTCTCATACTCACATTTTGTTCATTCTCACTATTCTATTGATTCTATAGCGTCATTTTCATTACATCCGATTATTAATCCACTCATATACATCCGCATACACTTGCTGCCGATCGGTCTCGTTCAACAACTCATGTCTGTCGCCCGCATAAAGCCGTAAAGTAACATCTTCCAAACCTGCCTTTTTATACCGCTCGAAAATCTTGCGTACGCCCTTTCCGCAATTCCCTACCGGGTCATCAGAACCTGCTGCCAGCAGTACCGGAAGATTCTTCGGAATCATAAACGCACTCTCTTTCTTGCTGACCTGCTGTAAACCGCCCAACATGTGGTAATATGCATTTACAGTAAATACAAACGAACACAGTGGATCGTTGACATACTTTTCCAAATGTTCGGCATCACTGGTCACCCAGTCTGCCCGGGTAAGCGCCGGTTTGAACTTCCGGTTAAACGAACCTGTTACAAGTGTATCTACTAACTTACTTCTATAATGTCCGCCTTTTACAAATGAAGTCACTTTACACAAAAGCCTTCCGCCGCACACCGCAGCTTTCGGTCGTTCAGAAACAACCCCTAACAAGATTACTCCACTCAGTCCGTTTCCATACATCTGCATATACTGGCGCATCAATATCGATCCCATACTATGTCCCAGCATAAAATATGGCACATCCGGATATTTTTTTGAAATACGGGTTCGCAGCGTATGCATATCCGCAATCAGACAGGCATTGCCGTTTTTCTTATGAAAATATCCGTACTCTGCTTTACTCTGAACGGACTTTCCATGTCCGAGATGGTCATTGCCCACCACATAGATTCCTTTTTTGCACAAATAATTTGCAAACTCGTCATAACGGTCAATATACTCTACCATACCATGTGCCAGCTGAAGAACGGCTCTTACTTCTCCCTCCGGCTTCCATACAATTGTATGAATCTCTGTATTCCCATCCTTGGATGGAAAATAGAATTCGTCTTTCATGTCAATCTCTACCTATCATCCAATTTTATATATTCACGATGCGGTGCAAGCGGTTTGTATGCCGGACGGATAATCTTATCAACATTCTTCAGCTCTTCCAGCCGATGTGCACTCCAGCCAACGATACGTGCAGCAGCAAAAATCGGTGTATAAAGTGCCGGCGGCAGATCCAGCATACTGTAAACCAGTCCGCTGTAGAAGTCTACATTGGCATTTACACCTTTGTAAATCTTACGTTTCTCACCGATAATCTTCGGCGCCATCTCTTCTACCTTTGCATAAAGAGCATACTCATGCTCTCTGTTCTTTTCTTTTGCAAGCTGTTGTACAAACTCCTTGAAAATATCTGCACGCGGGTCAGAAACCGAATAAATCGCATGCCCCATTCCATAGATCAGACCTTTTCGGTCAAACGCCTGTTTATCCAGCAATGCCTCCAGATAGGTCCGAATCTGTTCCTCGTCTTCCCAGTCGGTCAGTGAATTCTTCATATCCTCGAACATCTGCGTTACCTTAATGTTTGCACCGCCATGCTTCGGACCTTTCAGAGATGCCATTGCAGCGGCAATCGTAGAATATGTATCTGTTCCCGAAGAAGTCACCACGTGGGTCGTAAATGTAGAGTTATTACCACCGCCATGATCCATATGCAGCACAAGCGCCATATCCAGGATCTTCGCCTCTAACTGGGTATACTTTCGATCCTCTCTCAGCATCATCAAAATATTCTCCGCGGTTGACAGCGTCGGATCCGGTGCATAGATATACAGATCTTTTCCCCTTCTGTAATTATATGCATGATAGCAATATACCATCAACATCGGGAACTGACTGATCAGATTGAGACACTGACGCAGCACGTTCGGTATCGTAGTATCATCTGCCTTCATATCATATGTATATAACTGCAGAATACATCTGGAAATACCGTTCATCATATCCCGGCTCGGTGCTTTCATAATCACGTCACGAACAAAGTTCGGCGGCAGCATTCTCCGCTCTACAAGCAGCTCCTGAAATTCCTTGAGTTCCGTACTGGTCGGAAGTTCTCCGAAAAGCAGCAGATATGCCGTTTCTTCAAATCCAGGATGATGTGCATCCAGGAATCCTTTTACAATATCCTTGATATTATATCCCCGATAATAGAGACTTCCTGCGCAAGGAACTTCTTCCCCGTTCACCAATTTCTTCGCACATACATCCGAAACATTGGTCAGTCCAGCAAGTACACCCTTACCGTTCAAATCACGAAGACCTCTCTTAACGTCATATTTTGTATACAATTCTCTTTCTATTGCATTGTTTTCTTCGCACTTCTGAGCAAGCTCCATGATCTTCGGAGTATTCTGAAAAATCAAGCTGTCGATATCTTTCTGCATGCAATCATCCTCCTTT
>ENA-ORMO01003323-ORMO01003323.1-human-gut-metagenome-genome-assembly--contig:-NODE-3323-length-10644-cov-12.146756_pt1 | contig 10644 bp, 10 predicted proteins | sample MGYA00242106_ERZ509001 | MGnify/ENA primary metagenome ERZ509001 (study PRJEB26280, sample SAMEA2338736) | human gut metagenome | biome: human gut; feature: human-associated habitat; material: faeces... | reverse complement strand
TGCCCGGCGATGCGATCGCCGGGCACCCTGCCGTTTACAGGCATCCGCCTACCCCTTTACTTCGGGTATATTGGCCATGATCGTGTCGGTCAGAGCCTTGATGATCGAACTCTTGACGTACGTGCGGCGTACCGCCACGGCGATCTTACGCGACGTGGCGCCTTTGGCGAGCATCTTCAGCCGGTCGTGGTGATCCGCGGGGATGTACTCGATGGCCATTTCGGGGATGATCGTCAGGCACGACGTGCAGTCGACGATGCGCATCAGCGTATCGAGCGACCCCGACTCGAAGGAGTAGTGCGACGGCATGTCGCGCTTGGCCTGGCACAGCTCGATGATCTGGTCGCGCATACAGTTTCCGGCGCTCAGGATCACCAGGTCTTTCAGGTCGATGTCCTCGATGCGGATGTTTTGCCGTTCGTACAACGGGTTTTCGGGCGAAACATAGGCGAAAAAACGGTCGTTGAAAAGTTCCTGTTCGAGGATCCCGTCGCCACACGTGCCGCTGGCGACCAGTGCCGCGTCGATCCGGTCGCGCTTGAGCGCCTCGACGATGTCCGAAGTGACCATCTCCGAGATTTCCAGTTCCACCTTCGGGTAATCGCGCACGAAATCCGGGATGAACTTGTGCAGCAGGTAGGGCGCGATGGTCGGGATGACGCCCAGACGCAGTTTACCCGAAGTTTCGCCCTTCAGTTCGGCGACCGACTCGCGGATATTGTTGTAGGCCCGCAGCGTTTCCCGGGCGCGATCCAGCACCACTTCGCCGGCCTCGGTCGGGATCACGGGTTTCTTCGAACGGTCGAGCAGCACGACGCCCAGCTCCTCTTCGAGCGCCTTCACCTGCATGCTCAGCGACGGCTGGGTCACGAAACAATGCTCTGCGGCCAGCGAAAAGCTACCGCAGTTCGCCACCGCCAGGAGGTATTCAAGTTGAATTATAGTCATAGTAGCCGATTATTTCAATACACAAAAATATAAAATAAATCTATAACAGACAACTTTATTAGGTCACCCGCGCGGTTTTTCGTAAGTTTGCCCACAAAATATATATAAAGTTTTATGGGAAAGATCATTCTTACCGGCGACCGTCCTACGGGCCGGCTCCACTTGGGACACTACGTCGGTTCCCTGCGCCGCCGCGTCGAACTGCAGGAATCGGGCGAATTCGAACGCATATTCATCATGATAGCCGACGCGCAGGCCCTGACGGACAACGCCGACAACCCCGAGAAAGTGCGCCAGAACATCATCGAAGTGGCGCTCGACTACCTTTCGGTCGGCCTCGATCCGAAAAGGTCTACCCTTTTCATCCAGTCGCAAATCCCGGAGCTCTGCGAGCTCTCGTTCTACTATATGAACCTGGTGACCGTGCAGCGCCTGCAACGCAACCCGACCGTGAAGGCCGAGATTCAGCTGCGGGGCTTCGCCGAAGGCGCCGCCGAGGGCGACACGCAGCAGAAGCAGGGCATCCCCGTGGGCTTCTTCACCTACCCCATCAGCCAGGCGGCCGACATCACGGCATTCAAGGCCACGACCGTCCCTGCGGGCGAAGACCAGGAGCCGATGATTGAACAGACCCGCGAGATCGTCCACAAGTTCAACACGGTATACGGCCCGGCACTCGTCGAGCCCGAGATCCTGCTGCCGGAGAATGCGGTCTGCATGCGCCTGCCGGGCACCGACGGCAAGGCCAAGATGTCGAAATCGCTCTGCAACTGCATCTACCTCTCGGACAGCGCCGACGAGGTGAAGAAGAAAGTCATGGGGATGTATACCGATCCCGACCATCTGCGCGTCGAAGACCCCGGCAAGGTGGAGGGCAACACGGTATTCACCTACCTCGATGCCTTCAGCCGCCCCGAGCATTTCCCGAAATATCTGCCCGACTACCCGTCGCTGGACGAGCTGAAGGCGCATTACCGCCGCGGCGGCCTGGGCGACGTGAAGGTCAAGAAATTCCTGATCGCTGTGCTCAACGAGACGCTGGAGCCGTTCCGCGAACGCCGCAAATACTACGAAGGCCGCATCGAAGAGGTCTACGAGATTCTCCGCACCGGTTCGGAGGCAGCCCGGCAAATGGCCTCGCAGACACTCGACGACGTGAAGCGCGCCATGAAAATCAACTATTTCGACGACAAACGGCTCATCGCCGAACAAGCCGAGCATTTCGCTCGCAAACAATAGATGCAGTTACGCACCGAGCATATCTACCGCGAGTTCCTCCGCCTGACCCGGCGGTTGAGCAACAGCCAGATCATGATGCTGCTGGCTGTCGTGGTCGGTATACTCGCCGGACTGGGCACCTACCTGTTCGAAATACTGCTGCACGGCATCAAGAGCGGACTGATACGCTGGTTCCCGGTGGACAGTGCGCATCTTCTGTTCCTGATCTACCCCGCCATCGGCATCATACTCGCCACGCTGTTCGTAAAATACATCGTGCGCGACAATATTTCGGAGGGCGTAACACGCGTGCTCTACGCCATGTCGAGCCGCAACTCGCGCATCCCGGGGCACAACTGCTGGACGTCGATCGTAGGCGGCGCCACGACCATCGGGTTCGGCGGTTCGGTGGGCCCCGAGGCACCGATCGTACTGACGGGCGCGGCTATCGGCTCGAACGTCGGGCGGCTGGCGCGCCTCAATTACAAACACACCACGCTGCTGCTCTGCTGCGGTGCCGGTGCGGCGCTGGCGGCCATCTTCAAGGCTCCGATCACGGGCGTGGTCTTCGTGCTGGAGATCCTGATGCTCGACATCACGGCCGGGTCGGTGATCCCGCTGCTGATCGCCTCGATCACGGCCACGACGATGGCCTTCATGCTGCGCGGCTTCGACCCCATACTGGCCGTGACGCTCCAGCCGCAGGACGCCTTCGAGCTGTGGCAGATACCGCTTTTCATCCTGCTGGGCGTATGCTGCGGGCTGATGTCCTGGTATTTCACCTCGACCAACCTGCGCGTGGGCAACTTCTTCCGTAAGATCGACAGCCAATATAAGAAATGGCTCGTCGGCGGCGCCGTGCTAGGCATCCTGATCTTCATCTTCCCGCCGCTCTACGGCGAAGGCTACGAAGGGTTCATGTCGCTGATGCACGGCCGCGCACAGGAGCTGTTCGACAATTCGCTCTTCTACCGCTTCCGGGAAATCGACTGGGTGGTCATCCTCTTCGTCATCGCCACGATGTTCTTCAAGGTCATCGCCATGGCCTCGACCAACGCCGCGGGCGGCGTGGGCGGAACCTTCGCGCCGTCGCTGTTCGTGGGGGCGTTCACGGGGGCTTCGATCGCCCTGCTGTGCAATGCATTTTTCGACTGGGACGTCTCGGTCGTCTCGTTCACGCTGGTGGGCATGGCCGGCGTGATGTCGGGCGTGATGAAGGCGCCGCTGACCTCGATCTTCCTCATCGCGGAGCTTTCGAACGGCTACGGGCTGTTCATCCCGCTGATGATCACGGCCTGCATATCATTCGCCGTAGACTATTACCTCGACCCCGACTCGATCTACACCAAACAACTGCGCCAGCGGGGCGAACTGCTTACGCACGACAAAGACCAGTCGGTATTCGTCTTCCTGAAGCTCGACGATCTGATGGAGACCGATTTCCTGCGCATCAAGGAGAATTTCACGCTGGGCGACATCGTGCACATCATCTCGACGGCACGCCGCAACATCTTCCCCGTGATCGACAACTTCGGACACCTGCTGGGCGTCGTCCAGCTGGACGACCTGCGCGAGGACATGTTCAAACACGAAAAATACGGGCACCCGATCTCCGACTACATGATCCAGCCCCCGGACAAAATCCTCGAACACGAGTCGATACAGGGCGTCATGGAGAAATTCGAGGACAAGCATACCTGGATGCTGCCCGTGGTCGACAAACAAAACCGCTACCTGGGCTTCATTTCCAAATCGCGCATCTTGAACGCCTACCGCGAACAGCTGGTGAAAATACAGCAGTAAACCGGGGTTTAGCACCGTATCTTCGATACAATCCCCATAGTCACTCCGAACCTCCCGTTGAAAAGGGAGGCTTTCCCCGACGATAAACCTACGGCAATATGATGACAGAAAATCCCTATCCCTGGGCCGACGGCATGGACTGCGCGGTTACGGTATGCGACACCGGGGGCACAATCCTCTACATGAACGACAAGGCGCGCACGACCTTCGCCCGGCACGGCGACATGGTCGGCAAAAACCTCTTCGACTGCCACGGCGAGCGGTCGCGCGAAATCATCCGCCGCCTGCTCGCCGACGGGGGCACGAATGTCTATACGATCGAGAAAAACGGCGTCCGCAAAATGATCTACCAGACAGCCTGGCGCGTGGACGGCGTCGTGGGCGGACTGGCAGAAATCTCGATGGAGATTCCTGCCGAGATGCCGCACCACATCCGCAACTGATTCCGGAAAGGAGAAGCACCAGGGGTGCAGGGGTTCCCCGTGCCGTGTTACGACTCCGGGACTACCATTTTCGGACTACGACTCCCGGACTACGCCCCCCGGTATCATGAATTCGGGGTACAGCTTCCATCCCATACCCGATTCCCGGGGTTCAGGGTGTGCGTGCCCGGGAATTCGGGATACATCCGGAGCCGCCCTGCGCAATTCCGCCCCGGTAAATCATACCGCCGACCAAAATTTTTAGAGGGTCTAAAAGACCCTCTAATTTTTATGCCGCAAAAATTTTGTCGTGTTTATTTGCTAAAATGTAAAATATACTTTACATTTATCCTGTCTCAAACCTTTAAACAACCACGTTATGACAAAGGAATTACTACTTCCCCACAGTTTTAAGAAAATCGGCTGGGTCATCCTGATCCCGACGTTGCTGTTGGGCGTACTGATGCTCATCGACGGCTTCAACGGCTACCCGACCTACCTGATGCCGGCCCAAGGAACGGCCTGCTACGAAACGCTCTGCTCGGCAACGACAGGCCGTGCGCTGAACAACATCGCTCTGGTGGGCATCTGCATCGGCGGGATATTCGTAGCCTGCTCCCGCGAACGGATCGAGGATGAAATGATCTCCCGCCTACGGCTGAACGCCCTGCTGACGGCACTTTACGTCAACTATGCCCTGCTTATCGCCACGGCGCTATGCACCTACGACCTCAGTTTCCTCTACGTCATGATCTACAACCTGCTCACCATGCTGCTGATATTCCTCGCGGTATTCCGCTGGAAACTGTGGCGCCTGAAACACGCGGTCGCAGATGAAGAATAGGATCCGGGTCGAACGCGCCGAAGTGCGCATGACCCAGCAGCAGTTGGCCGATGCCATCGGCGTAAGCCGCCAGACCGTAAACGCCATCGAGGCCGGGCGCTTCGTCCCCTCGACGGTACTGGCACTGAAGATCGCCCGGATCTTCGGCAAACCCGTCGAACAGGTTTTCCAGCTCGAAGAGGGGGACTGACCGCGGAGACATACCGGCAGACAAGACACGCGGGGACGGTACCGCATGGTACCGTCCCCTTTGTTTTCACGGCAGGCGCTCCGTTCCGAACAGACCGTCCCCGTCTATGCGGCGTGACGCAGTTGCGAAAGCCCTATAACTTGATGTCGTAAATCTGGATCACGCCCTGCAACTTCCCTGCATCGTCGGTGACGAGCAGCGACGTGACCTTGTTACGGGTCATCATCTTCTCGGCCTCGATCAGTTTCTTATCCGCGGAGATGGTTTTCGGGTTGGGCGTGGCGATATCGGCGGCCTTGATATTGAAAAACTCGGCGCGGCGGCGCTCCATCGCACGGCGCACGTCGCCGTCGGTCACGATGCCCTCGATCCTCTCGCCGTCGCAGATGATGATGAGCCCCAGCCCGCCCTTGCTGATGGCGTGGATCATATCCGTCGCCGAGCAGTCGGGCGCCACGACTGGGAGGTCGTGCGAACGCATCACGTTGCCCACGGTCATCAGCAGGCGCCGCCCGAGGCTGCCGCCCGGATGCAGGCGTGCGAAATCGACGCTCGTAAAGCCCCGCATCTGCATGAGCGACACGGCCAGCGCATCGCCCATGGCGATCTGCGCCGTGGTCGAGGTCGTCGGCGCGAGGTGCAGGATGCAGGCTTCCTCTTCGACGCTCACGTCGAGATGGATATCGGAATTCTTCGCCAGCGCCGATTCGGGGTTGCCCGTCATCGACACCAGCTTGTTGCCGTTGGAGTGGATGAAAGGCACGATCTTCAGGATTTCGTCGGTCTCGCCCGAATAGGAGAGCGCCAGCACGACGTCGTCCTTCGAGATCATCCCCAGATCGCCGTGGAAGGCCTCGCCGGGATGCAGGAAGAAACTCGGGGTTCCGGTCGAGGCCAGCGTCGCGGCGATCTTGCGCCCGACGAGCCCCGACTTGCCCATGCCGGTGACGATGCATTTGCCGCTGCATGCGAGGATCAGCTCCACGGCATCGGCGAAATTGTCACCCAAGGTCTCCTTCATGTGCTTGAGCGCCAGCATCTCGGTATTGATGGCCTTGCGGGCCAGGTCGAGGATCTGCGCTTTGGTGGTATCGGTCATTATAGCAAGGTTTTAATGAGATTCTCCAGATCGTCGAGTTGCAACATGTTGGGGCCGTCGCTCCTGGCGCAGTCGGGGCAGGGGTGCACTTCGAAGAAGAAGCCGTTGGCACCGAACGCCCGGGCCGCCCGGGCCATGGCCGGCACGAACTCGCGGTTGCCTCCCGTCGTACCGCCCGCACCGCCGGGACGCTGCACCGAATGGGTACAATCCATCACCACGGTCTGCGCGATGCGCAGCATGTCGGGGATATTGCGGAAATCGACCACCAGATTGTTGTAACCGTAGATATTGCCGCGTTCGGTGAGCCATATTTCCGAAGCCCCCGCATCGCGCGCCTTCTCATAGGGGTACTGCATGTCCAACCCCGAAAGGAACTGCGCCTTTTTGATATTCACGGTCTTGCCCGTCCTGGCCGCGGCGGTGAGCAGGTCGGTCTGCCGGCAGAGGAAGGCCGGGATCTGGATCACGTCGACGACCTCGCCCACGGGCGCGGCCTGCCACGCCTCGTGGATGTCGGTCAGCAGACGCAGCCCCCATTTCGCCCGCACGTCGGCGAGCATACGCAACCCCCGTTCGAGTCCGGGGCCGCGGAACGAGGAGATCGAGGTGCGGTTGGCCTTGTCGAACGAGGCCTTGAAGATAATATCCGTCCCGAGGGCCTTGTTGATCGCCACGAGGCGTTCGGCCACGGTGTCGAGCAACTCGGCGGATTCGATGACGCAGGGGCCGGCGATGAATTTCATAGCTGTCATTTTATAAATTCCGGATGGTGTAACAAAAACTCCTCGGCACGTGCGAGGTCTTGGGGCGTGTCGATGCCGATGGTCTCGACGTCGGTGATGCCCACGCCGATCCTGTAGCCGTTTTCGAGCCAGCGGAGCTGCTCGAGCGACTCGGCCTTTTCGAGCGTGGACTGCGGCAACGCCGTGACGGCACGCAGCACCTCCGTGCGGAAGGCATAGAGGCCGATGTGCTTGTAGAACGTATGGTGCGCAAGCCACTGCGAGCGTTCGACGCCGCGCAGGTAAGGGATGACCGAACGCGAAAAATAGATGGCCCGCGACTGCGCATCGAGCACCACCTTCGGCGAATTGGGGTTTTCCAGCGCGGCCAGGCCGTCCGCCTCGGCAAAGGGTTTCACGAGCGTGGCAATGTCCGTCGCGGGATCGTCGAAGCAGCGCTTCACGGCTTCGAGCTGCGACGCCCGGATGAAAGGCTCGTCGCCCTGCACGTTGATGACCACGTCGTAGGGCTTTCCCTGCCTGAGGTAGGCTTCCCAGCAGCGATCCGTACCGCTCTTATGGTCTGCCGAAGTCATCTCGGCCTTGCCGCCGAACGCCACCACGGCATCGTAAATCCGCTCGTCGTCCGTGGCGACCACGGCATCGTCCAGTACGCCCGCCACCTGCTCGTAGACCCGCCGGATAACGGGTTTCCCGCCCAGCACGGCCAACGGTTTGGCCGGGAAGCGGGTCGACGCATAACGCGCCGGTATGATTGCGATAAATTTCATCGGCAGAGGAATTGATCCATAAAATTAAAAAAGTAAAAGGTGAAAAACAAAACTTTCCACCTTTTACTTCTTTCGGGTCGCTATATGAGCGCCTGTTTCAGCACTTCGTCGTTGGTCTTCACGTAATGGAAGGTCAGTCCGTCGATGTATTCGGGCTTGATCTCGGCGATGTCCTTGCGGTTCTCCTCCGAGAGGATCAGCTCGTTGATCCCGGCGCGTTTGGCCGCCAGAATCTTCTCCTTGACGCCGCCCACCGGCATCACACGGCCGCGGAGCGTCGTCTCGCCCGTCATGGCGATACGATCCCGGACTTTCCGCCCCGTGTAGGTCGAAACGATCGAGGTCACCATCGTAATGCCGGCCGAAGGGCCGTCCTTCGGGATCGCACCCTCGGGGACATGGATGTTGATGTCGTTCTTCTCGAACAGCGCGGGGTCGATGCCCAGCTCCTTGCTGTGTGCCATCACCCACTCGTGGGCGATCGTAGCGGACTCCTTCATCACATCGCCCAGGTTACCCGTAAGGCTGACCTTGCCCTTGCCGGGCGTCAGCACCGACTCGATGTAGAGGATGTCGCCGCCGACCTCCGTCCAGGCCAGGCCCGTCACAACGCCTGTCATGCCGCCCACCTCGTACTCCTCCTTGAGGAACTTGGGCATGCCGAGGATCTTTTCGACCTCCCTGGCCGAAACCTCCGGGGCGAAAACCTCGTCGAAGGCGATCTGCTTGGCTCGGGCGCGGGCGATCTTGGCCAGCAGTTTGTCGAGCGAGCGGACACCCGACTCGCGGGTATAGCCGGCGATGATGCCTTCGACTACCTCGGGGGCCATCGTGAGCTCCTGCTCTTTGATGCCGTGCGCCTCGCGCTGCTTGGGCAGCAGGTGGTCGAGCGCAATGCGCACCTTCTCCTCGATCAGGTAGCCGGCGATATTGATCATCTCCATGCGGTCGCGCAGCGCCGGTGCGATGTTGGCGATATTGTTGGCCGTGGCGATGAACAGCACTTTCGACAGGTCGTACTCCATGTCGATGTAGTTATCGTGGAAGGTGGTGTTCTGCTCCGGGTCGAGCACCTCGAGCAGCGCGCTCGACGGGTCGCCGTGGTTCGAAACGGTCACCTTGTCCACCTCGTCGAGGATGATGACCGGGTTCGACGAACCGCACCGCTTGATAGTCTGGATGATCCGTCCCGGCATGGCGCCGATGTAGGTGCGGCGATGCCCGCGGATTTCCGACTCGTCGTGCAGGCCGCCGAGCGAGATACGCCCGAACTTGCGGCCCAGCGCCGCCGCCACCGACTTGCCCAGCGAGGTCTTACCCACACCCGGAGGGCCGTAGAGGCAGAGTATCGGGGATTTGAGATCGCCCTTGAGCTTGATGACGGCCAGGTGTTCGAGGATACGCTCCTTGACCTCCTCCAGCCCGAAATGGTCGCGGTCGAGCTGCTCGCGCGCGCAATTCAGATCGAGATTGTCCTTGGTCACCTCGTTCCACGGGAGTTCCAGCAGCAGTTGCAGGTAGGTCATCTGCACCGAATATTCGGCCACGGCGGGATTCAGCCGCTCGACCTTCTGCAACTCTTTCTCGAAGGTTTCGCCGACCTCCTTGGGCCAGTTCTTCTTCTTGGCCTCCTCGCGCATCTTCTCGATGTCGGCATCGGCGCCGTCGCCCAGTTCGTCCTGGATCGTACGCATCTGCTGCTGCAGGTAATAGTCGCGCTGCTGCTTGTCGATCTCCTGCTTCACGCGCTCCTGTATCTGGTTCTTCAGCTCAGCCAGCTGCTGTTCGCGGATCAGTATTTCGAGCAGCTTGCGGGCACGGGCCAGCAGGCCGGGGGCCTCCAGCAACGACTGGCGGTCTTCGTCCGTAAGCTCCATGTTCGAGCAGATGAAATTGATGATGCCGCGCTTGTTGTCGATGTTCTTGATCGCGAACGTGGCCTCCTTGGGCATCTGCGGCGACACGTTGATGATATTCAGCGCGACGTCCTTGATCGAGTCGACGAGCGCCTCGAACTCGATGTTGCTCGGGTCGGGCGTCGAATCCTTCAGCGTCGCCACCGACGCTTTGAAATAGGGTTCCGACACGACGAACTCGCTGATCTCGACCTTCTCGAGCCCGTGCAGGATGACCGTCAGGTTACCGTTCGGCATTTCGAGCACCTTCAGGATACGGGCGGCCGTGCCGATACGATACAGATCGTCCGGTCCGGGCTGCTCGACCTCCGGCTCCTTCTGCAGCACGGCGCCGAGGATTCCCCCGACGCCCTCGACCTCGCGCACGAGCTTCATCGACTTCTCGCGCCCGACCGTAATCGGCGTGATCGAGCCCGGGAAAAGCACCGAGCTGCGAAGCGTCAGAATAGGCAATATCTGGGGTATATCCACTTTCTCGGCAGCTTCCTCGTCGTCGTTGGACATGATCGGAATCACATGGTGACGGCCTTCGAGCATATCCGATATGCCCGAAAACTCCTCTTCTTTCTTGCTATATTTTTTATTCATCTTTTCCTTTCGTTTAATCGGCAAATATAGTGCAATTTACCGGAATTAAAAAACAAGCCGCCCGACATCCGGCGAAGCACGGCAGGAGATCGGGCCGAAT
>ENA-ORMO01003322-ORMO01003322.1-human-gut-metagenome-genome-assembly--contig:-NODE-3322-length-10647-cov-44.751699_pt1 | contig 10647 bp, 13 predicted proteins | sample MGYA00242106_ERZ509001 | MGnify/ENA primary metagenome ERZ509001 (study PRJEB26280, sample SAMEA2338736) | human gut metagenome | biome: human gut; feature: human-associated habitat; material: faeces... | reverse complement strand
AGCACATTTCTCTTCAGTCTGTAGCACTTCGTGAGGGAAGTCGCGGATTTGAGGTCTTATAAGAAAGCAAAATGGAGGAGTTAGTTCTGCAAGAAATTTAGGACTTAAAAAAGCGAATGGTAATTATGTTTGTTTTATAGATTCAGATGATTATGTATCCTCTGATTATGTAAAAAAATTAGTTCAGGACGTTGAAAAAGTATCTTCTGAAACTTTAATATTCCATAATTATAATCTTGTGGGGCAAGATTTATATGATAATATATCCCGAGTGGGTTTTTTGGTGATAAGGAAGCTATAGAGATCTTTTTTACTTTAGAATTATATAAGTTGTCTGGGCCATATGCTAAATTGTATAATTTGGATATTATACGTAGACATAATTTGAGGTATCCAGATGATATAAGTTTAGGTGAAGATTTAATATTTACATTGTCTTATTTAAATGTTGTAGATAAAATTTATCTGCGAAATATCAGTAATTATCATATTGTTCGTCGAAATAATTCTTTGAACTTTTCATATTATCAATTTAATAATGAATACAAAATATATCAAGAAGTATCTAAATGTTGCGATTCCTTATTGAATAAAACTCGGTTGTTGAATAAGGAAGTAGAAAAATGGAAATGTGTAGAACCCTTTTTTTTGAGGGTTATTCAATGTTTTTTCCGTAATAAGGGTAATATATCTTTGAGGGAAGGAATTGCATGTTTGAAAGTTATAAAAAAGAATGATTTTCTATCGTTCTCTCTTTATTATAAGCCTTCTACTATTTCAAAATTTATAATGAAATACTTGCTTGTGAATAGATTTTTCGGATTGTATATGTTATTAGGACGATTCAGATGATAAAAATTGTATCTTTTTCCGGTGGATTGGGAAACCAATTATTTCAGTATTTGCTCGTTGTATATTTGCGGGAATGTGGGCATCAAGTGTATGGTTATTATAATAGAAAATGGTTAATTGGACATAATGGATTGGAGGTGAATAATGTATTTGATATTTATTTGCCAAAAACTAATTTCATTGTAAATGCATTAGTAAAAGTGATTCGTGTTTTAAGATGTTTAGGTTTTAAAAAGTATGTGGCAACTGATACTTATAATAATCCAATTGCAATTTTTTATGATGGTTATTGGCAAGATCAAAAGTATTTTAATATCATAGATAGTAAGTTATCTTTTAAAAAGTTTGATTTGTCAGCAGAAAACAAATCAATTTTATCGAAGATTAAATCAAATATATCTGTTGCTTTGCATATTAGGTGTGGTGACTACCTATCTTCCTCAAATGTAGAAATTTATGGTGGAGTGTGTACTAAAGAGTATTATGAAAAAGCTTTGGAATTAGTCTGTAAAATAAAGAATGTTATGTTTTTTGTTTTTTCAGATGATATTGAGTATGCTAAATTATTATTGAATTTGCCTAATGCTATTTATGTGAATGCAAATGTTGGAAATAGTAGTTTTATTGATATGTATTTGATGGCTAATTGTAAGGTGAATGTGATAGCTAATAGCACATTTAGTTATTGGGCGGCACGTTTGAATCAAGATAATATCTTAACTATTTATCCTAAGAAATGGTATAACTCGAAATACGCTGTTCCTGATATTTTTCCTTCTGAATGGGTTGGTGTATGAAAACATATAAATTGAACGATCTTAATAATCCATTAATTTCAGTATTAATGCCAGCATATAATGCTGAAAAGTATATAAAAGAGGCGATTGAAAGTATCTTAAATCAGACTTTTTCAAATTTTGAATTTATAATTATAGATGACGGTAGTATTGATGCAACCGAAGAAATTATAAAATCATTTAAAGATAGTCGTATAGTATATATTAAGAATGAAAAAAATTTAGGTTTGATAAAGACACTAAATAAAGGTATATCAATAGCTCGTGGTGAATTTATAGCACGTATGGACTCTGATGATATATCTATGCCTCAGAGATTTGAATTGCAATTAGATGTTTTTAAAAAATATAAAGGGGTTGATATTGTAAACGTAGCATTAAAAAAATGTCAGAAGATGGAACTAAGCTTTCAAAATATCGACATAATATTTATCCAGGCTTTGAAGCTATTCATTATTTAATAAATATAGATACATTTATTGTCCATCCTGGTGTGCTTGTTAAAGCCTGTTTGTTGAAGAAATACAGATATAGAGATTGTGAAGAATGTATTTATGTTGAAGATACTGATTTGTGGATGAGAATGATTAATGATGGATGTATATGTTATACAATAAAAACTCCTTTATTATTGTATAGAAGTGCTAATTTAGCTGGAATATCTAATACTCATTCAAAGATACAAAGGCAAAGAACTATTGACTTACATTCAACTTGTTTATCTAAAAATGTACATTTTCATTTTTCACCTATTGTGCTTAGTCTTTTACATGGAGATAAAGATTTTATCACACTGAAAAATTTGTATAATACAAATAAAGAATTAATAAGATTCTGTAGATATTTAAGACTAAAGAATAATTTGTCAAAAGATGCTGTTAGGGATATAAATAGTTGGGCTTTAAGAAAAAAAATAGTTCTCATGTATTATTTTTTGCAAAATTTTCTTGTGAAAATATTTATATGGCTATCAAGGGTAAACATTTTCATAAATGATGGGATTAGAAAAAATGAAAAGACTTCTGGTGTTTAATATGTATTCAGCGATAGATAGAACATACTATAAGCAGATAAAACTGTTACGTGTAGGGTATGTGTGATTAAAAATAAGGTTTTCATGTATTTGTTCTCATAAAAACTGTAAATAGAACAATGTAAACTTTGAAAAGTACATGGAATATATTTTTACCTGATTGGTCGAAGGTAAAAAGCTGATATCTTTTTTTCAATGATTATGTTTCTCATTTTTAAAGGTAGTGAAAAGTTATTTGCCCGATAGGATAAAAATAAATTAGCTTTGTTCTCAAATTCTACTATGAATGAACTTTATTACTATTCAATAGTAATTCTTGCAGGAAGTGAAAAAAAAGAAAGATGAAAACTAAAATTATCATTGTGTCACCTTCACTTGATCCAAAACAAAATGTAAGTGGAATATCTTCTGTTACTCAATTTATAATCTCAAATAATCCGGATTGCCATTATATTCATTTTGAACTTGGTAGAAAAGATAATGAAAGTGGAGGATTATCAAGAGTAAAAGTCATAATGAAGTCTCTTATTTTATGGAACAGAATATTGAATAGTTATCCAGAGGCTCTTGTCCATTATAATTTTCCTTTATCTAAAATGTCAATATTGCGTGATCCTCTTTTCATGATGATTGCACGGTGGAAAAGAAGGAAAATGGTTATTCATTTGCATGGAGGGATTTTTTTGACCACACCCCATATTCCAAAATATTTAAAGTGTATTTTACAATCTGTTTTTTCTTTCTCTTTTCCATGTATTGTTTTAAGTTATTTGGAGAAAAAACTTGTCGTAGAGAGATTTCATTGTAAGAATGTTTATGTACTACCGAACTGTGTAGATTTGAATAATGCCAAAGATTTCCATCGGGAATATTTGGATAATAAAAACGTTTTAACTTTAGGGTATTTAGGAAGAATTGCTGAAACAAAGGGAATAGAATATTTGCTAGAAGCTTGTGTGGAATTGAAACGGCGCAATATTCCATTTGTTTTAAGGATGGCTGGAAAAGAAGAAATAGAAGGACAATATTTATCCCGGTTTCAAACAGAATTAGGCAACTCTTTTATTTATGAAGGAGTGGTTTTTGGCCAGTCCAAAAATATTTTTCTTCAGAAAATTAATGTATTTATGCTTCCATCTTTTTTCGAGGGATTACCTATGTCATTGCTTGAAAGTATGAGTTATGGTGTAGTCCCAGTTACTACTAATGTCGGTTCTATTGGGGAAATAGTGAAAGATGGGTATAATGGACTTATAATCGAAAAACAAGATACTATGTCTATAGTTGAACAATGTGTAAAGTTAGTATACAATAAAGAACTGATGAATTCATTGTCTCAAAAAGCGAGGTGTACAATATTTGATCGATTTCATATTGCTGGATATATTGATTCTTTAAATTCCATATACGCATCTTGCCTTATAGAGTAAGTATGTATTTATTATAAAATTGACTATGTTGAGACTAAAATCTTTGATGATTTTGGATAGCAGAAAGGCTATGTCATTGTTCCCCAATGGAAAGTTGTTGATCAACACCATCAACGCCCATTCCTACAATACCGCCCAGAAAGACAAGCTCTTTGCCGAAGCTTTGCAGCAGGGAGATGTGTTAATCCCCGACGGAGCAAGTATTGTCAAGGCGTGTCGTTGGCTGAATGCGAGATCCAAACCTACAGAGCGTATTGCCGGCTGGAACCTGTTCGAGTTCGAGATGAACAAGCTGAATACTATCGGAGGAAAATGTTTTTTCATGGGCAGCAGTGAAAAAGTATTGGCATTGATAAAACAGCGTGTGAAAGTGGATTATCCCAACATCGAAGTGGAAACCTATTCGCCACCCTATAAGCCGGAGTTTTCGGAAGAGGACAATCGGGCGATAGTTGAAGCTATCAACAAGGCAAATCCTGATTTGCTCTGGATAGGGATGACTGCCCCCAAGCAGGAGAAATGGGCGTACACGCATTGGCATGAATTAAAAATCCATTGCCATTGCGGAACGATAGGTGCTGTTTTCGATTTCTATGCCGGAACGGTAAAGCGTGCTCCCACCTGGTGGCAGAGACATTCTCTGGAATGGTGCTACCGGTTGTTGAAAGAACCTCGCCGGATGTGGAAACGTTACATTATCGGCAATCTGTTGTTCATGTGGAATATATGTAAGGAGTAGCTTGATGAAAAGAATCTTATTGCTTGTTTTTCTGTGTAGTGTTTCCTTATGGGCCGATGCCCAGGCATTGCTGGGGACTACCGGACTGCTTCATGCTCCCACGGCTGATATGCAGCGTGATAAAACGTTCCTGTTTGGTGGAAACTATTTGAATACTCATCCGTTATCCACCCATTTTCGTAGCAGTGAAGTGGGGTATACCTTCAATTATTACATTAATATTACTATTTTTCCTTGGCTGGAGGTGGCCTATATCTGTACATTGGTACATGCGGATCATGGCTCTACTTATTTCCCGGAACAGTCTTGGGGGAAATTCACGAATCAGGACCGGGCTTTCAGTGCGCGTCTGCGTCTTTGGAAAGAAGGGTGGTGGAAGGAGTGGACACCGCAAATCGTACTCGGCTTGGATGATCCCACTTCTCATGCCGATCATGGCGGCGGTGGACTGGTGTCTGGTAATACAAGCGGTTCCAATAACTACGCAACACGGTATTATCTGGCTGTAACCAAACATCTGGATTTTCAGAACATAGGTGAATGGGGTATTCATGCCGCATTTGTATATGGTAATGCCAAAGGTATGGAGCATTATAAACGTCCTTCATTCGGCACAAACTTCCGTTTTCAGTTACTCGGTGACCAGCCTTTGATTAAAGCTGTAAATAATCTTAACCTAATGGCCGAATATGACGCCCGCACAGTAAACATCGGGGCACACTACCAGCTTTGGAAAGACCACATCAACCTGATTGCCGAACTGAACAACGGGAAATACTTCTCTGGTGGCATTTACTTCAAAATCCATCTGAAATGATAAAAAAGACTATCCGATTAGGATCTCCGGAATAGATTCTGTTCCTTTATAAAAAAGGAGGATTTATGGTTGGAAATATAAGTATAACAGATGTGTATATGAGTGTATTGTCTTCACTGAGTGTAGATGAAAAACCGGATTTGATTGCAAAACTGACAAATTCCATCAGAAATACGTATACAAAGGAACAGAATATTGAAACAGAAGATCCTTTTGCTTGTTACGAAGGCGATTGGGGCGGAAATATGTCGGCTGAGGAATATGCAGATGATTTACGTAAGCCCTAATTTGAGGGTTTACCTTTCTTATATCCAACTGTTGCAAAGATAATAAAACAGCTATTCCGGGTGCAAAAACCGCCATAGAGGCAGTCTCCATGCAGAGGCGCTCTATGGCGGTTTCTCGTTTCTCCACGTTTACCGGGGAAAATTCCCGTTTCCGGGAAGCCGGGAGGTTACTCTTCCATCTTGAGCTTGCCCAGTTCTTTCAGGATGTGCTCCATAGCTTCTTTGTAAACCTCCGGTTTCTCCTTTTCCAGCCATTTCATCAGTTTGAAGTAAGAATTTGGAGTCACAATCTTGCCGTCCCGAATTTTGGTGGCGGTGGACTGGCCTATCGCACCTTTGTCGCCCAAGTTGTTGGGGTTTAAATCGTTTCTTCGCACGGCATTACCGATGCAGGTGCTGATGATCTCAAATTTTTTTCATGTTACTAAAAATTAAATTATTAAATAATGATTTGTAAACAGCATAAACATAGCTACTTACAAAATGTCTCGGCAAAGATAGGAAATGTTTATTAACAATTGCTTGTTTTTGTGAGCAACGCCCTATTTATATTTTGCGTTCCTTTGCGTTATATTTATACTAACACACAAAAGAAATGGATTATACAGAGCAGTTTATCCGGCTGAATTGCAGTTTGATGTCGGATTACAAAATGATGAAGCTGAATGCCGATATGAAATGCATGGGGCTGGGGTTGTATCTTGAAACGATATTGTTTCTGCGAAAACAGCAGGAATACAAACATGATTTTAACGAACTGGATTTGCTGGCCGATCAGTGGGGAGCTACCGTGGAAAATCTGCAACATCTTATTAAGGACTTCGATTTGTTTCTCATTACAGAGGACGGGTATTTCCGATGTCTGTATCTGGACGAGGTGATGGGATATCAGAGCAAACTTTCCGAGCAACGTGCTGCTGCCGGTAGTAAGGGAGGGAGAAGCTGTAAGAAAAGTACGGTGAAAGCATCTGCAAAAGCAACTGCGTCTACAGCGTCTGCAATAGGGAGGGGCAGAATCAACGAGGGGAAAAACGGTGATACGCCCTGCATGGATAATAACGGGGAAGCCTACATGAAAAGCGATGATACACCTTGCATGGATAATAACAAGGAAGTCTATACGAAAAGCAGTGGTGCATCCAGTATGGATAGCAAGGAGAGAATTTATATGGAAAGCAGCAATGTAGATAGTGACAAGGCTGTCTGCATGGAGAGCAGCAAGCCAATCCATTCGGATTATAATAAGGAAATCTACAAGGAAAACAGCACGGAAAGCAACGTGAAAAGTAGTGCGGAAAGTATGAAAAATACGACTGCAAAAAATACAAATGAAAATCCAGTCAAAAATGTGATTCAAAGTGTTGATAATGAGCGATATGGAAAGAACTTGCAAGCAAGCTTTAAGCAAAACTTTATAAGAGAAGAAAAGAATAGAGGAGAGAAGAAAAACAACAATAACAAAGAAAAGAAATATCTCTGGAAAAATCTAACGAAAGAGGGAAAATAATGATGGCAGCACTGGTGTTCAATGACTTATGAAGACTTATGATGAACGCCTCTCCAATGCGAAAGTGCAAGGAAATGAAAGGTAATGCGTGCGAATGGTTTTCAAATCATTACCCGATAACGAGGTGAGTTTATAGGTCATTGGAGTTTATTTCTATTCTCTGCTACATTCTGCATAACAATGTACAACTCGCTGATAACTAATTTTGTAACCAAAAAGAATTGGATTATGCGAAGTACATTTAAGGTGCTGTTCTACGTGAACGGAAGCAAGGAGAAAAACGGTATTGTCCCTATTATGGGGCGAGTTACAATCAATGGCTCGGTGGCACAATTCAGTTGCAAACTAACCATTGCAAAAACAATGTGGGATGCCAAAGGTAATCGGGCAAAAGGCAAGAGTAAGGAGGCACGAGACATCAATTTGGCTTTAGATAACATCAAGGCTCAAATCATCAAGCATTATCAACGCATCTCGGATAGAGAAGCCTATGTTACCGCCGAAATGGTACGCAATGCCTATCAGGGTATAGGAACTGAGTATGAAACATTGCTCGGTGCATTTGATAAAGACAATGAAAGTTTCAAGAAGCGTATCGGTATTGACCGTGCAGCAAGTTCCTACAAGGTGCGTGTAAGGTCACGAAACCATTTGGCTGCATTTATCAAGAAATGCTACAAGCGTAGTGATATTTCTATGCTTGAACTTACTCCCGACTTCATAAAGGAGTATGAAATCTATCTCTCTACCGATGCAGGACTGCACAATGGCAGTGTGTGGTCGCATTGTATGTGGTTGAAGACAATTGTTTCTAAAGCTCATTACAATGGACTGACACCAAGAAATCCATTTGCTCAGTATCGGGTTAATCAGAATATCAAGGAGCGTCAATATCTTACAGAAGAAGAAATCAAGGCTGTAATGACACACGAGTTTGCGGATAAGAAGTTGGCTTATATCCGAGACCTGTTCGTTTTTGCAAGTTTCACAGCTTTGTCATTCGTAGATATTAAGGAACTGACCACCGATGATATAGTAGAGATAAACGGAGAGAAATGGATTCTATCCAAGCGACACAAAACAAAGGTCAATTTCCAAGTGAAGCTATTGGATATTCCATTACAGATCATCAAGCGATATGAGAGATTCCAAGAGGACAAATCGGTGTTCCCGAATCTGAACTATTGGAACATCTGTAAACCACTGAAAAAGATGATAAAAGAGTGCGGTATTTCAAAGGATATTTCATTCCATTGCTCTCGCCATGGGTTCGCTACGCTGGCTCTGAGTAAGGGTGTTCCCATTGAGAGTGTGAGCCGAGTATTGGGGCATACGAATATTACCACGACACAGCGATATGCGAAGATTACCACCGAGAAAATAGACAAGGATTTGACGATGTTCGGCAACAGACTTAATCAATCTTTTAGTGAAATTTCAATAGCAATGTAACTATGGAACGAGCAATTATAACAATCAGCGAAAATGGCAAGGTAAATATTCCAAGCGGTAATGTTTGGATGTCAGAAATGGAATTGGTGGAGTTGTTCGGGGTAATATCCCCGACACTCCGAGCCGCTATAAAAGCGATATACAAGAGTGGAACGCTTTGTCCTGTAAGCACCCAACGATGTGATTTGGCTACCCCTGCAAGTTGGGCGACATTCTATAATCTCGAAATGGTCATTGCACTTGCGTTTCGCTTGAACTCCTATGAGGCAAGCAGGATAAGGCAAAAGGTGTTGGAGAGTTTGTGCCAACGAAAAGAGAGTGAAATTAGCATACTGTTATCGTTGGAGAGTATTGGGCATCAAATTTCACCCAAAGGACAGTGCTAATATAAGAATGAGACCTGCTATTCTCACGAACGGCAGGTCTCGCATTTGTGTCTTATATGTAAATAATCTATCAAAGGATGATAGAGTTTCTTTAATTCACAGTCAAAGTACCACTTACAACTCGACCAACCATATCAGAATGGGCTATTGCACCAGTATTCTTAACTACTACTGTATTATCAACTGTCACATCTGTAAGAGTTGTGTTGGCATTAACTGTACCTACTATTGCACCTGCAACAGCTGTGCCTTTAGGGGTGCGGTCTTCGGTCGCTTCTATTGTTGTGTTACCAATTACCTTTGAATTGGTGATTTCGGTAGCAGTCTGAGTATAGGCAATTAAACCGGCAGCACCACCAACTGCTGTGATGGTACAATCCTCTACCGAGCAGCCTTTAATTGAAACGCTGGTATTTGCAGATGAATATGCAATAAGACCACCTGCACGTTCGTTGCCTGTTACTGTTGAACTTACAAGATGGCAATCATCGAATGCTACACTTGTATTAGCATCCATAAAGCAAATGAATGCACCGGTTCCAAGTCCGTTCTCAACTGCTGCTATGCCAATATTTGAATCTGCAATAGTCAAATTATTAACAGTCAATTTGCTTGCTGCATTTCCTGCAAGGAAAGGCTTGTTAAGACCGCTGATAGTATGACCGTTACCATTGATAGTAATGTCACCTGAGTAACTGAGTGAGTTCCAATCACCTGACACAGTGTAATCTCTTGTAAGAGTGATGACGCCACTAACCGGAGTCAATTCATTTGCAAGAGCTGCAGCTGAAGCCTTGAATGTGATATTATTAAATGTGTTTCCACTTACTGTGCTACCTGTGTTTTCATAGCCAAGAATTTCACTAGCTTCTTTTTCAGAATATTCAATAACACAATTTTCAGCATAGTTGTCTTTTACAGTACCACCTGCTGTATAACCGACAACAGAGCCAACCTTCTTCACAGCTTTTACTGTACTATTGTAAACTTTACAATTTTCAACAATGGTATTACCATTCATACCGCCAACAATTACACCAACTTGGCTTGTACCTGCAACAGTAGCATTCTTAACAATCAAGTTTTTGATTACTGTATTTGTGCCAGAATATTGTGAAACTTGGTTGAAGAGACCTGCATAATATGTTCTGTTGGTTGCATCAATCTTGAAGTTGCTGATAGAGTGACCTTGACCGTCAAAAATACCATCAAAGAAACCTGAATCATCACCAAAACCACTAATGGTATTTCCACCCAAATCAATATCGCATTCCAAAACTACATTCTAACAATGTATTTATAACCATAGAACAACCAAAACTAATCAGAAATATCCGAGTGTAAATC
>ENA-ORMO01003321-ORMO01003321.1-human-gut-metagenome-genome-assembly--contig:-NODE-3321-length-10649-cov-2.166321_pt1 | contig 10649 bp, 13 predicted proteins | sample MGYA00242106_ERZ509001 | MGnify/ENA primary metagenome ERZ509001 (study PRJEB26280, sample SAMEA2338736) | human gut metagenome | biome: human gut; feature: human-associated habitat; material: faeces... | reverse complement strand
ATAAGAAAATAAAAAATATAGAAAATAGAAAACAAACTAAAAATAAAAGACAAACCAAAATAAGGAGGAAGAACTATGGCAGGTTTAACTGCAGACAGACGAAATCGTATGGCACAGATCCTTTTACAGGACGGAAGTATTAAGGTAGGAGACATGGCGGAACATTTTCAGGTTTCGACAGAAACCATACGAAAAGACATTATTTACCTTGAAGAACAGGGGATTGCCGAAAAGAATCATGGCGGCGCCATTGCCAAAATTGAGCTGACAGAACATACTCTTGACGAAAAAGAATGGGAACACCCGGAAGAAAAAAAGAAGATTGCGATTGCCGCCGCTGCCATGGTTCACGATCACGATACCGTTATCCTGGATGCCGGCAGTACGACCAATGCGGTGGCCAAACAGCTTATGCTGAAAAAAAATCTCACCATCATCACCAATTCGGTCATGACCGCCAGTATTCTGGCCGACTCGGATAATACCGTCTTTCTCGTTGGCGGACGGGTTCGCCAAAGCAGCCGCGCCGTGGTGGGCGGCTGGGCGCTGAAAATTCTCGATAGCGTCCACGCCAATATTGCTTTTCTGGGTTCCGATGGGTTTAAAGATTTAAGAGGTCCTGCCTGCGTCTCTTATGACGAGGCCGCTTTCAAAAACAAAGTTCTTGAATCCAGCAAACGTACTTACGTGGTGGCAGACAGCAGCAAATGCTCTTCGACCAGCCATTTCAGTTATTGTCCCTGGGAGCATGTAAACGGTCTGATCATTGATAAAAATAAAAAAGAAATCGTAAAAAAAATGGTGGGAGAAAAAACAGAAATCATCTTTGCCTAAAAACCGCAAAGATTTTTTTCTCTCCGGTTTCCTGTATATTTTCCATCTACACAGGTTCCCGCATAAGAATAGCCCAGTTGGTCATAGTATCGGTTGAGTTTTTCATTGTCCACGGCACAGTCCAGCCGCAAATATTCTTTTCCCTCTCTGGCCGCCTGTTGCTCGCAATGCCCAAGCATAATTCTTCCCGCCCCTTTTTCTTGCAGCGATGTGGCAAAATGATGAACGTAAAACGCGGTTCCTCCCTGACGGTCTGCCCATCGCTCGTCTTCATCATAAAGCACCGCCACGCTGACTACCCGGCGATCCTCCTCTCTTTTTAAAACATAGAGATGATGTTCTCTGACCGCCCGGACATAATAGTCTTTCGGATAGCATGCCCAGTAATCGGTCACGTTCCACTGGGCAATGCCCACTTCGTCCATCCAGTGGATCCTCTGGTCGATCAGCCCATAAACCTGTTCCAGTTCATTTTCCTGTCCCTGTGCAAAAATATATCTCATCTTGTATTCCTCATTTCTTTATGTACATCTGTTTTTCTCTACAGGAAAAACTTTCCTCCAGTCTGGGGCAATTATAGCATAAGCCCGGAGGCCTGGCAATCCTGCAGGCAAAAGGAACCAACGAAAAACAACGTGTTCCTCTTCTCTTCCCTTTCTTGCATCTCCTTTTATTTTGCAGTATACTATTTCTATTACAAAAGGAGGAAAAAGCCATGGAAAGCGCCGGAGAGAATCAAAAATATGTGGAAGCCCTTCAGAAACTCAGCGAGGGAATGCGACAGATTCGGGAAGGTAATTTAAGTTATCGGATCAAATACAGCGAAAACAACGATCTTTATGAGATTTACGAGGATTTTAACGAGATGGTCACCGAAACCCAACGGCTTTCGGTGAAGGCTTCGAAGATCGATCAGGGCCGAAAAGAATTACTGATGGATATTTCCCATGATATTCGTTCTCCCCTGACTGCGATTATCGCCTATGTGCAGGGACTGCTGGATGGCGTAGCCCAGACCCCCGAAGCACAACGCCGGTATCTCTCCACCATTGAGGAAAAATCCATCGATATTAAAAAAATGGTCGACCGGCTTTTTTTATATGCAAAACTGGATAATACCACCTATCTGGGCGAACCCGAAAAATTATCCGTCAACGACGAAATCCGGGAACTTCTGGCCGTCATTGTGCCGGAATACGCCGCCCGTGGTCTGTCCATTACACTTCAGGAAAAGGGATCCGGTTTTATTTATGCTGATTCCGATATTTTTCGCCGGGTTTGCATAAACCTCATTGAAAACAGTTGTAAATACAGAGACAAACCAGAGGGGCATATGCAGATCCAGATCAAAGAAGAACGGAGAAATATGCGGATCACCTTTCATGATGATGGCCCGGGCATATCCCCATCTACTCTTCCCCACATCTGGGATGTATTTTACCGTGGCGACAAATCCCGCAGCAACCCGCATCAGGGGAGCGGTATCGGTCTGGCCATTGTCAAAAAAGCAGTCGATAATATGAACGGCAAAATTGTTGCCAGAAATGATGACGGAAACGGATTGGTTATTTCCATCCGCATTCCAAAAATGGAGGATACTTATGGCGAGAATATTAATAATAGAAGATGATGATGCGATCGCACTGATCGAACGGGACTATCTGGAAATTAACGACTATGAAGTGACCATCTGCAAAGATGGGGAATCCGGAATGCAAAAAGCGTTAAGTGAATCCTATGATCTGATTCTCCTTGACCTCATGCTGCCGGGAGTAGATGGGTTTACCCTGTGCCGGAAACTCCGGGAACAACTGGACATTCCCATCATTATGGTCACCGCACGACACGATGACGTGGATAAAATCCGGGGACTGGGTCTCGGCGCTGACGATTATGTGGAAAAACCATTTTCCCCAAGCGTTCTGGTAGCCAGAGTGAAGGCACACCTGGCTCAGTTTGAACGGATCTCCAGACATCATGTTACCCAGACCACGCTTTCCACCGCCACCTTACAATGTGGGGACATCGTGCTTAATCCGATCACGCACCGGGTTTATATCAAAGGCAAAGAACAAAATCTGAAAAACAAGGAATATGAGCTTCTTCTGTTTTTCATGCAAAACATCGACATCGTGTTTTCCCGGGAAATCCTCTATGAACGAATCTGGGGAATGAATGCTCTGGGAGATAACTCCACCGTTTCCGTACATATTAACCGTCTTCGGGAAAAAATTGAAGAAGATGTTTCCAATCCCCGTTATATTCAGACTATCTGGGGAGCCGGGTATCGCTTTTCTTCTCCGACGGCTTCGAATGTTTAACTTCTGTTTCACAATTGTTTAATTTTTTTTAAAGAATAGAACAACTTTATTTTAAGATGCCTCCGTATACTGGGGAACGGACAACGGGGGCATTCCTTTTGCTGTCCAAAATCAAAAGAAAGAAAATGGAGGGACAGAAAATGGAATCTTATAATTTTTTGTTATTTCTTGCCATCATACTTATTTCCACTAAAGTTCTTGGCCTCGTTTCCAAAAGAGTACACATGCCGCAGGTGGTCGGCGCATTGCTGGCTGGTATTATTCTCGGCCCGTCTTTTCTGGGCATCATCAGTCTGAAAGGAACCACCGGAACTTTTCTTGAATGTATCCGCCGAAGGCGGCGTCATCTTCCTGATGTTCTCTGCCGGTCTTGGTACGGAACTGAATGAACTGAAAGAAAACTGGGTAGCCGCGCTCATCGTCGCTACCATTGGCGTCATCGTTCCTATTGTCGGCGGTTTTCTGGGCTATGCGTTCTTTTTCCATGTACCGCTTTCAGACTATACCGAATTTTTAAAAGCCATCTTCGTCGGGGTTGTCCTCTCTGCCACATCCGTCAGCATCACCGTGGAAACCCTTCGTGAACTGGGAAAATTAAAAGGAAAAGTCGGAACAACCATTCTCGGCGCTGCTGTCATCGACGATATTCTGGGCATCATCGTACTGACCATCGTCACCAGCTTACAGGACTCCAGCGTACACATCAGCGTGGTTTTATTAAAAATTGTTTTATATTTCGTCATGATCGGAATACTTTCCTTTATCATTGTCCGGACAAAAAAATATCTGGAACTCTGGAATCAGCAGAGACGTATCGCCATTCTTGCCGTTTCTTTCTGCCTGATTCTTGCCTATATTTCTGAAACGGTTTTCGGCATCGCCGATATTACCGGAGCATATTTTGCCGGACTGATTCTTTGTACTACGGAGATCGGGCAGTATGTGGGACGCCGGGTGGAAATTTCTTCCTACCTGTTCTTCTCCCCGGTTTTCTTTGCCGGCATCGGATTAAAAACGTCCCTCTCGGGATTTAATATGGATATTCTTGCTTTTTCCATTCTTCTGCTGCTGATTGCTATTTTATCCAAAATCATCGGCTGCGGACTTGGCGCAAAACTCTGCGGATTCAAAGCAAAAGAATCTTTGCAGATTGGGATCGGCATGATTTCCCGTGGAGAAGTTGCCCTGATCGTGGCGCAAAAAGGTTACCAGTGCGGGTTGTTAAACGACACACTTTTTGCCCCGATTGTTCTGGTCGTTATCGTTACGACACTGATCACGCCAATTCTCCTGAAAATCGTAATGAACGATAAACAACAAAAAGCTGCGGCATAGCCCGGCAAAATTTTTTCCTGAGATAAAAAGTTCCCGCATCTGTCTATTCTTGTGAACCAGACAGATGCGGGAACTTTTTTATTTGTCTTTATGCGACTGGAAAAATGCCGTCAGCGCATCCAGAGATTTTACCCAGATTTTCAGTTCTTCCGCCGTCAGCGCATTCATCAGCGCGTCGGTCATTTCTTCATGAAACTGTTTATGGTGGGAAAAAGCGGCTTTTCCTTTATCCAGAAGATAAATATTAACCACTCGCCGGTCGCTGTCTCCCCTTTCTCTGGCCACATACCCTTTATTCACCAGGCTGTTCATGGAAGTCGTCAACGATCCCACCGTTATATTCAGTTTTCTGGCAATATCCGACATGCGGACTTTTGTGTCCGGGCCAATCGCTTCAATAATGTGCATATCATTGTTGGTCAGATCTTTGAACTGATCTGTAATGATCGCTTTTTCTTCTAATTCCAGTATTTCGTGAAAAGTATTCACCAACATCGTATTAATTGTTTCTCTTATCCCATCCATACGTTTACTCCTACACTTTTTCTTCTATCGTTTGGCTTTTGTTTTATTATTTTTAAACGTAGTGAATATTATACTAGAAAAAGCCGAAAGAATCTATCACTTCTTTTACCTTTTCTATGGATTTTGTTTCATAAGCCTTTGCACCGCAGAATAATAAAGCCTCGTCGAGTTCTCCTTTTGCCGCATGGATCAGAGCGTCCGTAATACAGTAAGGCGTTTCGGCCGGATTACAGGTATGAATACAGCCCAGACATTTCACCGGAGGAATTCTTTCTCCTTTTTCTACCCTCTCCATCAGAGGATTCCTGATTGCTCTTCCCGGCATACCTACCGGACTTTTCACAATGACGATGTCCTCTTTCCGGGCGTCCAGATACGCCTTCTTGTATCGTTCATCTGCGTCACATTCCTCCGTGGTGACAAAACGGGTAGCGACCTGGATGCCATCGACTCCGAGGGAAAGGGCATGAACATAATCCTCATGATTGCGTATACCGCCCGCCAGAATCACCGGAATCTTTTTTTCGTATTTTTCTTCATATTGTTTTACCAGACACAGTATTTTTTTCACTTCTTCTCCATAACTTTTTCCGGTAAACGTTTCCAATTGATTTTGGGTAAATCCCAGATGCCCTCCGGCTTCCGGCCCTTCGATCACCATAAGGTCTGCCGTACAGCGATGTTTTTTATCCCAATATTTCAGGATGACCTTCGCCGATTTTTCTGTGGAAACGATCGGCGCGATGGCCGTTTCGCTTCCCTTCGTATAGGCTGGAAGATCCACCGGCAAACCGGCGCCGGACACGATCAGATCTGCGCCGGCTTTTACGATTTCTCTGGCATATTCCTCATAATGGTTCATGGCCACCATCAGATTAAACCCAATGACGCCCTCCGGCGCTATGGTTCTTGCCTTTTTTAATTCGCTGTGTATCGCTCTTTTATTGGCTTCTACGGTATTTGTATAAAAATCAGGTTCCTGATACCCCGTATGAGCGGCGGAAATCATCCCCACCGCCCCTTCTTTTGCCACTGCTCCGGCAAGACCGCCCAGGCTGATGCCTACGCCCATTCCCCCCTGAAGCAGGGGAATCCGGACTTCTTTTTTTCCGATGTTCAATGTTTTTCCTTCCATAAATGTCCTGCTCCTGTCCTACATTTCCTACATTTCAACCTTACATCTTACGAAAACGAGCATAACGGGATTCCACCAGCTTTTCCTCCGGTACCCCTGCTTTCGCCTTCAGAAACTGAGAAATTTTTTCTTCCATCGTCTCACAGATTTCCAACATGGTTTCCAGCGTATATTCTTCCGGTTCTGCAATGATGGTATCGACAAACCCTGCTTTATACAAATCATACGACGTCAGGCGCATGACTTTTGCCGCTCTTTCTGCCAGTCCGGCATCTTTCCACAAAATGCTGGCATACCCTTCCGGAGAAAGAATGGAATAAATGGCATTTTCCAGAATCCATACTTCATCGGCTAATGCCATGGCCAGTGCGCCGCCGCTGCCTCCTTCGCCGATGAGGATCGACAGGATCGGGGTTTTTAATGCCGACATTTCATAGAGATTGGCGGCAATGGCCTCTCCCTGCCCTCTTTCCTCAGCTTCCATTCCGCAGAAAGCGCCCGGCGTATCCACAAAACAGAGAATCGGGCGGTGGAATTTTTCCGCCTGTTTCATCAGCCGCAGGGCTTTGCGGTACCCTTCCGGCATAGGCATGCCGAAGTTCCTCTTTACATTTTCTCTTGTATTTTTCCCCTTCATCTGGGCAATCACCGTCACTGGCCGGCCATGGAAAAAGGCAATTCCTCCACAGATTGCCGGGTCGTCTCCATAATAACGATCCCCATGAAGCTCTGTAAATCCATCAAATAATCCCTGAATATAGTCTTCTCCCACCGGACGGTCTTTCGCCCTGGCAAGGTTCACCCGCTCCCACGGCGTTTTCTCTTTGGCATGTTCCAGAGAAACCGCTCCTGTTCGAAGACCGGATTTTTTCTCTTTTGGCATGACCGTTCTATTTTTTTTCTGTAAATCATTCTCCGCCTTTGCAGGATTTACCCTGTGCAGATCCAGAAGATGACATAATTCCTCTTTCATGTTCTGGCGTTCTACGATTTTATCTATAAACCCATGTTCTAAAAGAAATTCTGCACGCTGAAATCCTTTCGGTAATTTCTGATGGATCGTCTGTTCAATTACCCGCGGCCCGGCAAAGCCAATCAGCGCCTTGGGTTCGGCCAGGATAATATCTCCCAGCATGGCAAAGCTGGCGGTGACGCCTCCCGTAGTCGGATCCGTCAGCACGGAAATATAGAGTAATCCTGCCTCACTGTGTCTTTTCAGCGCCGCGGACGTCTTTGCCATCTGCATCAGGGAGGTCATCCCTTCCTGCATTCTGGCGCCGCCGGAACAGGTAAAAATGATGACCGGCAGTCTTTCTTTCGTTGCTCTTTCGATGCCTCTGGTAATTTTTTCTCCCACAACGGCGCCCATGCTGGCCGTAAGAAAGCGTCCGTCCATCACCATGAGGACTACTTCGTTTTCTCCAATTTTTCCTTTTCCCGTAATGACCGCCTCGTCAAGGCCGGTTTTTTCCTGCAGCATTTTCACCCGGTCAGGATACCCGATCATCCGAAGTGGATTTGTATTTTCAAGGCCGGTATCCCATTCTTCAAAAGACCCCTCTTCCGTGAGAAGAGCGATCCGTCTGTCTGCGGGCATACGGAAGTATCCTCCGCATTTTGGACAGAGATAAAGGTTGCGCTGGTATTCATCCGTAAAAATACCTTTTCCACATTTATTACATTTTTTCAACAACCCCTGCGGTGCTTCCGGCTTGTTTCCTCCATCGGCTGACCGGCCGACGGCCGTCTTTCTGACCGAGGTCTTTTTAAACATTTCCTTTAAATCCATTTACGTTCCTCCTGCATTTCCTCCAGCACATGATCCATATAAGAGATCGTTATCTCTCCTTCCTGATAATCTTCTCTTTCCATAATCTCATAGAGGAAATCAATGTTCGTGGTGATGCCTTCGATAATGACTTCCCCCAGAGCGCTGTGCATTTTGGCAATAGCCTCTTTGCGGCTTTTGGCATAGACGATCAGTTTGGCGATCATGGAATCATAATAAGGGGAAATCGTATATCCGCTGTAAATCGCGCTGTCCAGACGTATGCCTTTTCCCCCCGGCAGATACATATCGGTGATGGTTCCCGGACACGGCCGGAAGTGATGTTTCGGATCCTCGGCATTGATTCTGCATTCGATGGCATGTCCTTTGATCTGGACATCTTCCTGCCGGTAGGACAGCGGTTTTCCACTGGCAATACGAATCTGTTCCTTGACCAGATCGATTCCCGTCACCCATTCTGTCACCGGATGCTCCACCTGGATTCGGGTATTCATTTCCATGAAATAAAAGTTTTCCTCCTGATCCAGAAGAAATTCAATGGTTCCGGCATTGGTATATCCCGCTGCTTTTGCCGCCTGTACGGCGGCTTTTCCCATTTTCTCCCGCAATGCGTCACTGACGGCAAAAGACGGTGATTCTTCAATCATTTTCTGATGGTTTCTTTGTATAGAGCAATCCCTTTCTCCCAGATGAATCACATTGCCATATTGATCTGCAAGAATCTGGACTTCAACATGTTTCGGATTTTCCACAAAATGTTCCAGATACATCTGCCGGTCACCAAAGGCTGCCTCCGCCTCCTTCTGTGCCGTAAGAAACGCTTTGGAAAAATCTTCTTCTTTCTCCGCTACCCGCATTCCTTTTCCTCCGCCGCCGAGAACGGCTTTAATGATGACCGGAAAACCAATTTCTCTGGCGATTTCCCGTCCGCGTTTTTCTTCCGTCACCGGTTCTTCGCTGCCGGGGATAACCGGAACTTTGGCCTCCAGCATGGTTTTTCTGGCCACCGCCTTGTTTCCCAGTCTGGCGATCGTCTGCGCGTTTGGTCCGATGAAGGTAATGTTGCAGGTTTCACAAAGCTGTGCAAAACGGCTGTTTTCCGATAAAAATCCAAAGCCCGGATGAATGGCGTCCGCTCCGGACACAATGGTTGCACTGATGATCTGTTCCATATTTAAGTAACTGTCTTTTGCCGGAGCAGGTCCTATGCAGACCGCTTCGTCGGCAAGCTGGGTGTGAAGTGCCTCCCGATCTGCTTCGGAATACACTGCAACGGTCTCAATCCCCATTTCTCTGCAGGCCCGAATAATACGAATGGCAATTTCTCCCCGGTTTGCAATTAATATTTTCCGAATCATGTCTATCTCCTCTATCTCTTTACATCCTTAACCAATCATAAATGTCAATTCTGCTTTTACTACCGTTTTTCCGTCCACGGTGGCAATGGCTTCGCCGATGCCCACGGGACCTTTTACCTTAATGATCTTTGTTTCCAGACGTACCTTGTCTCCCGGTACGATTTTTCCCCGGAAACGACATTTATTGATACCGCCGAAATAAGCGGTCTTTCCTTTGTTCTCTTCCAGCGAAAGTATGGCCACTGCGCCGGTCTGCGCCAGCGCCTCGATGGTCAGTACTCCCGGCATCACCGGTTCCTGCGGAAAATGTCCTTGAAAAAAATCTTCATGAAATGTCACACATTTGTAGCCTACCGCTCTTACCCCCGGCTTCTTCGATATAATCCACCAGAAGAAAGGGGTGTCTGTGTGGTAAAATGGCCTCAATTTCTTTTATTCCCAATCGCATGTTATCTTCTCCTAACCGATACGGAACAATGGCTGTCCATATTCAACCGTTTCCTCATTTTGAACAAGGATTTCGGTCACAACACCATCGTATTCACTCTCAATTTCATTCATCAGCTTCATGGCTTCCACGATGCCGATGGTCTGTCCTTTACGTACCTGGTCGCCCACCTGCACGAACGGCGGCTCGTTTTCCGATGGCGCGGCATAAAATGTTCCGCCCAGCGGAGATTTCACCAGTTCTCCTGTTTTTTTCTCCGCATTTGCCGAACCAGAGACTGCCGCTGGTTTTTCCAACGGTAAATCTTCCGGCGTCTGCACATTTATTTTTTCCGGCGCCTGCACCGGAAATTCCAGATGTTCATTTCCTTCCTGTACGGCAAGCACTGCCCCTTCCGGAATCTCTTTGGATTTTTCCGGACAATTCATGGCAATATGGAGATTTCCTTCCGTATATTCAAAATGAGAAAGCCCTGCTTCCGAAACTGCTTTGACCAGCGCAAGAATTTCATTGTACTGCATAACGATTATTCCTCATACTTTCTGATTAAAAGGGTTGCGTTGTGTCCGCCAAATCCCAGGGAATTGGATAATACCGTTGTGACTTCCTGATGCAGACCGCCATGAATGACATAGTCAAGATCGCATCCTTCATCCGGCTGCGTAGTGCCTACGGTCGGATGAATATACCCTTCTTCTATACTTTTTACACAGGCGATGAGTTCCACGGCGCCTGCTGCGCCTAAAAGATGACCGATCATGGATTTGGTTGAACTTACCTTTACCTGCTCTGCTGCTTCGCCCATGGCAAGATGGATCGCTCTTGTCTCAAATAAATCATTGTGATGGGTTCCCGTACCGTGGGCATTAATATAATCCACGTCTTCCGGACGTACGCCGCCTTC
>ENA-ORMO01003320-ORMO01003320.1-human-gut-metagenome-genome-assembly--contig:-NODE-3320-length-10650-cov-3.092685_pt1 | contig 10650 bp, 12 predicted proteins | sample MGYA00242106_ERZ509001 | MGnify/ENA primary metagenome ERZ509001 (study PRJEB26280, sample SAMEA2338736) | human gut metagenome | biome: human gut; feature: human-associated habitat; material: faeces... | reverse complement strand
TTCTGCACAATAAATTTTAAATACTGCTAGATCAATTCTCCAATCAGGTCATACTCATAGGCGCCTGTCACACGTACTTTCGCGATATCGCCCGTCATGAGTTCTTCATCTGTATTAATAAAAATATAACCATCTACATCCGGTGCATCACGGTAAGTTCTTCCAACATAAGCATTTTCATCACTCACTTTCCCTTCAATGAAAACGTATAACTCTCTGCCTTTCATGGTCTCATTTTTATCAAAAATAATCTCTTCCTGTAATTCCATGACATCTGCCTGCCAGTCTTTTTTCAGATTTTCATCCACCTGATCGGTAAACTCTGCAGCAGGCGTTCCCTCCTCCGGTGAATAGGTAAAAGCACCAAGACGGTCAAATTCCATGTCATTGATAAACTGCATCAGTTCCTCATGCATTTCCTGTGTTTCACCCGGGAAACCACAGATCAGCGTCGTACGCAGTGTAATGTCCGGAATGCGTTCACGCAGATGCGTAATGATCTTTACAAGATCTGCATTACTCGTTCTTCGTCCCATGCGTTTTAATATGGTATCATTTGCATGCTGGATCGGGATATCCAGATAATGGCATACTTTCTGATTGCGGATCATGGCATCAATCAGACCTTCGTATATTTCTTCCGGATAACAGTACATGATACGGATCCAGAACAGGTCTTTGATCTTGTTTAACTCATCTAATAAACGGTGCAGTGACTTTTCACCATAGAGATCAACTCCGTAGAGTGTGGTCTCCTGTGCCACCAGGATGAGTTCTTTTGCTCCTGCAGCAACCAGTTCTTTTGCCTGTTCGATCAGATCTTCCATCGGAACACTGCGGTAATTTCCGCGGATATACGGAATAATGCAGTATGTGCAGCGCTTGTTGCATCCCTCTGCGATCTTTAAATAAGCAAAATGTCCGCCTGTTGTCACAGAACGTTTGGTGTGCAGTGTCGGCAATCCCTCTAAGGTCTTGAAATTCTCATAATGTTTGCCCTCTAAGGACTGATGCACTGCGTTTACAATATCCTCATAGGAATTCGTTCCAAGAATTGCATCCACTTCCGGGATTTCTTTTACGATTTCTTCTTTATAACGCTGTGCAAGGCATCCGGTCACGATCAGAGACTTTAATCTGGCTTCTTTTTTCAGTTCTGCCATCTCAAGAATCGTATTGATACTTTCTTCTTTTGCATCATTGATAAAGCAGCAGGTATTGACAATGATAATGTCTGCTTCCTGCTCATCATCTGTCATTTCGATTCCATCATCTCTTAACATGCCAAGCATAAACTCTGTGTCGACCAGATTCTTGTCACATCCAAGTGATACAAATAAAAGTTTTAAATTATTCTTCATCCGATGTCTCCGGTAAAATCTTTACCTTTCCTTCGTAAAGTTCTTCTACTGCGATGGATAATGGTTTCGGGCACACTTTTTTCTCTGCCATCGGCTCATCTCCTGCAATGATCTGGCGTGCTCTTTTTGCAGCTGCAATCACAATGGAATAACGGCTGTTTACAACCCGCTCCTCACCAAGTTCCACACCGTCGTTTACTACTTTCATTAAGTCTACATAAGATGGATGTATCATGATAATTCCCCTTTCTTTGCGCATTGCGCATATGGCGGTCTCCCGCTCTTAGATTCTTATATTTATGTTACAGATTTTTATCTGTTTCATGAACAGACTATTTTGAAAATGTTTTTAGTTCATTCCGCATTTCCTGTATGGCTGACTCATTACGGTTTACACGGTAATGTTCATTCTGAATGATCTGATGAACTTCTTCCACACAGTCTTCTAACACGTCATTGACTACCAGATAGTCATAGGACTCAATTCCCTCCGCCTCTTCAACGGCTCTTGCAAGTCTTGACTCGATCACGTCCATCGTCTCGGTTCCTCTGCCTATCAGACGGTTTTTTAACTCTTTGGCACTCGGCGGTGTCACAAACAAAAGCAATGTATCCGGGAATTTTTCTTTGACTTTTAATGCTCCCTGGATCTCGATCTCTAAGATGACATCTTTTCCTGCCTCTAACTGTTCTTCCACATATGCCTTCGGCGTGCCATAATAATTGCCGACGAACTGCGCATATTCGATCAGTGCATCGTCTTTTATCATCTGCTCAAACTGTTCTTTTGTACGGAAAAAATATTCCACACCATCCGTTTCACCCGGTCTTGGATTTCTCGTCGTAGCCGAGATGGAAAGTGCATAGCTGTCAGCATATTTTTTCATTAATTCTTTCATGATGGTTCCTTTTCCCGAACCGGAAAATCCGGATACCACGGTAAGGATTCCTCTATTCTTTCGTATCATCATATACCTCTGTGGCATTGCCATTAAATCTGCCGGCAAGCGTCTCCGGCTGCAATGCTGATAAAATGATTTTGTTGTTTTCTGTAAAAATGACGCTTTTGGTCCTGCGTCCCTGTGTCGCATCGATCAGATTTTCCTGTTCTTTGCCTTTTTGCACCATACGCTTTGCCGGTGCGGAGTCTGAAGATACGATACAGACAATCTTATCGGTATTGACCATATTGCCAAATCCAATATTCATTAGCTTTGCCATATACCACCTGTCCCTATTCTATATTCTGAATCTGTTCCCTGACCTTTTCAATATCCGTCTTTAAACTGATACCGATATCAGAAATTGCAAGATCATTTGTCTTAGAAAGGATGGTATTTGCCTCACGGTTCATCTCCTGCGCAATGAAGTCAAGTTTTCTTCCCACACTGCCACCAGCTTCCAAGGTATCTTTGGTACTCTTAATGTGGCTGCGCAGTCTGACTGTCTCTTCATCAACACAGATCTTATCTGCAAAGATCGTTACCTCCGTCGCAATTCTTGCATCATCGATCTGACGGTCTCCTAGCAGTTCTGCCACCTTAGCCTCTAACCGTTCTTTGTACTCCTTAATGATCACAGGGGAGCGCTCCTCAATGAAATCCACATAGGATAACATGCCATCAAGTTTCTCGCATAAATCTTTCTTTAAATGCTCGCCTTCCCTGATCCTGCTCTCCACAAACTGCTCTGCCGCACCGCGGATCACTTTTTCAAGTCCAAGCCACAGAGATTTCTCATCTATGCCCTGTTCCTCCATCGTAAACACGTCCGGGTACTTTGAAAGCGTGCTCACACGGATATCATTATCAAGTCCGAACTTCTCTGCCATACTGTTCAGATAAGTCAGATACTGGGCTGCGAGTGCTTCATTATATTTTAATGAAACATTGTCCTGCGTATAATCTTCGCAGTTGATAAAAATATCAACCTTTCCGCGCTCCATATACTCTTTTAACAGCGTACGGATCGCACTCTCGAAGAAGTTCAGCTTTTTCAGCATCTTGATATTGACATCGAGATAACGGTGATTTACCGCTTTTATCTCTACCGTAAACTTGCGGTTTTCGTCCGCAAATTCACACCGTCCAAAACCGGTCATACTTTTTATCATATCTTTCTCCGTTTCTGCAAAATATCCTGTCACGTAAAAATCACTTATGCATCACGGTTTCATCTCTTTCTCGTATGCATAAGTGATTTTATTATAAAGCGAATTTGATTTCAAGTCAATATCCCGGTTTTTTTAATTTCTTACTGTTCATATGGAAGTAATTCCGCAAGATAGCCTTTCTTTTTGAGTGCTTCCTCTATCTCATCTAACACTTCTTCACTCTCAGCGCTGATCTTATGAAAATGATATCCGGACGTCACATTGAGAAGTGGTGTCGATTTTCCTGTCTTTAAATCATCCATAAAGTTCTGCACATCTCGCCTGCTTTTGATATTTAGCGGAGCATCTAATTTCCCATAAACGCGGTGATTGACCATGACATTGACCACACATCCCCCAAGATCAACGATCGTAGTCAGTTCATCCTCCACCTGTTCATTGGTATGGCATACTTTAAATATCCTGACTGCCTGTTTTGGTTCATCCAGCAGATAACCTCTTGCAGTAGAAATAATCGGATACCCCTGTGTGCGGAGAAGTGCAATATCCTGCACCACGACCTGTCTGCTGACACCGGTTTTTTTTCCAATTGCCGTGCCGGATACCGGTGTATCTGTATCACGTATCATAGACAGGATTTCTTTTCTTCTGTCTGCTCCGGTCATTTCTTTTTCCATTTGCGATCCTCTCCTTTTTGACTCTGCATTTATTTTAGCTGAATCTGTCTATTTTTACAAGCGTTACTGAAGGGAATCTGTTACTTTCAAGTGTTTCAGGCTGATATCTAAGATCGGTGCTGAATGTGTCAGGGCACCGCTGGAAACATAATCCACTCCGAGTGCTGTGATCGTTTTGATATTCTCTTTTGTGATATTTCCGGAGCACTCTGTTTTTGCTCTGCCGTCGATCAGCCGGATTGCCTCCGACATCTGTTCCGGTGTCATGTTATCGAGCATGATAATATCCGCACCTGCTTCCACGGCTTCTTTTACCATGTCAAGATTTTCTGTCTCTACCTCGATCTTACGGACAAACGGAGCATATGCTTTTGCAGCAAGAATAGCTTCTTTTCCACCGCCTGCCGCATCAATATGATTATCTTTGAGCAGAACACCGTCCGATAAATTGTAACGATGATTCTGTCCGCCTCCCACACATACGGCATATTTCTCGAAAATACGCATGCATGGTGTTGTCTTTCTTGTATCAAGTAATGTTGTGCTGCTGCCCTCTAATAACCGTGCAACCTGATGTGTATATGTTGCAATACCACTTAAACGCTGCAGATAATTAAGAGCTGTTCGCTCTCCGGATAAAAGAACCCGCACGTCACCTTTTACCGTCGCAAGGAGCTGTCCTTTTTTTACAGCATCACCGTCTTTTACTTCCCTGCCATCCTGATTTTTCGCCCACTCCACTTTTGTGGACGCATCTAACATGGTAAATACACGTTCAAATACCGGAAGTCCGGCGATCACGCCGTCCTGTTTACAGATCAGTTCCACTTCACCGGCTTTATATTCCGGCATCACGGCATTGGTGGATACGTCCTCACTGTGAATATCTTCCTCTAATGCAAGACGGATATATTTATCAGCAACAAGCTGCATGGTAATTGGATTCAAATTCATGATCTTCATTTCCTTTCTCTTCATTTTGTATTTTTACTGCTGCACGTTTTGCAAAAACAAGACTCTCTAACAGGCTGTTGCTTGCAAGCCGATTCTTTCCGTGAACTCCGTTGCAGCTCGTCTCCCCGACTGCATATAGATTTGGCATCGTTGTCGCAGAATCGCGGTTCACATGGACACCGCCCATAAAATAATGCTGTGCCGGCACGATAGGCGCCGGTTCTTTTAAAAGATCATACCCTTCTTCGAGACATTTTTCATAAATGTGCGGAAAATGCTTCAAAATGATTTCCTTTGGAACATGTGCAAATGAGATCCATTCATACTCCACACCTTCTTTTTTCATTTCTTCCTGTATTGCTTTTGTCACAACATCACGCGGCAGAAGTTCATTGACAAACCGTTCTCCTTTGTGATTGAGAAGAACTGCGCCTTCTCCCCTTGCTGATTCCGAGATCAGGAAACTCCTTCCAGGCTTTTTGCTGTAAAGGCATGTTGGGTGGATCTGTACATAGTCCATATGTTCAAGTTCCACACCGTGTTCTTTTGCGATCCTGCATGCATCACCGGTCAGTATTGGGAAATTGGTGGAATGCTCATAAAGACCCCCGATTCCTCCGGTTGCCATAATTGTATTGTCTGCATGAATATGCAGCGTTTCACCTTCTTTTGTTTCTGCGACCATACCGGTGCATTTGCCATCATCCACCAAAATATCTGTCATGGTCGTATACTCTAAGATGGTCACATTCGAACATTTTTTTACATGTGATAGTAGTGTCGTTGTGATCTCCTTTCCGGTAATATCCTCATGGAAGCAGATCCTCGGCCGGGAATGAGCTCCCTCCCTGGTATAGGCAAGGCTTCCATCCGGATTTTTTGCAAAACGGACACCAAAATTCAACAGGTCGTTGATCACATCCCGGCTGGAACGTATCATAATATCAACGCTCTCCTTTCGATTTTCATAATGTCCGGCCCGCATGGTATCTTCAAAGTACGAATCGTAATCAGATTCATCCCGCAGTACACAGATTCCTCCCTGTGCCAGCATGGAGTCACAGCTTTCCAAATCTTTTTTTGAAAGCATCAGAATATTCATTTCTTCCGGCAGATTCAAAGCCGCATAAAGTCCTGCCACACCACATCCTGCAATCACTACATCATAATACAGATTTTTCATATTTGACCTCATTTCTGTGCCGCCATCGGAAATGTTTCGAATTCCGTTTTAACACATGTTGCTTTTATTTTCCGGCAAGTTCTAACATTCTTGCCAGCGCATTTTTTGCAGCGCCTTCCGTTTCCGGTTTTGCATGGATCTCATTTTCCCCTGTTTTTAACACATGAAGCACTTTTTCCGGCGTGATTTTTTTCATATTCACACAGGTCGGTGTTGTTTCCGGGAAATAAAACTCTGCATCCGGTCTGCGCTCTTTTAATTTTGTAAGAACACCGCACTCCGTGCCAATGATAAATTCTTTGTCGCTGCTCTCCCCGGCAAAATTGATAATTCCGCTTGTCGATCCGATAAAATCTGCGATTTCAATAATTTTATGATTGCATTCCGGGTGAACCAGTACTTTTGCATCCGGATGCTCTGCCTTTAAATCAAGCAATTCCTCTACCTGCATAAATTCATGTACAATACAAAATCCTTCATTGTAAATGAATTCTTTTTCCGGCACCGCTGCGGCGACAAAATGTGCCAGATTCCGGTCCGGGATAAATAAAATATGTTTATTTGGCAGATTTTTTACAATCTTTACCGCATTTGCAGAAGTTACACAGACATCCGACCACGATTTGATCTCCTGTGTCGAGTTGATATAACACACGACCGCAAGGTCATCGTACTGGTCTCTCGCGGCCTGTACGGTTTCTTTTGTTACCATATGTGCCATCGGGCAGTCCGCAGCAAGATCCGGCATCAGTACTGTTTTATCCGGATTTAACAATTTTGCACTCTCGCCCATAAATGTCACGCCACAGAGTACGATCGTCTTATTTGCAAGCTCTGTTGCCTTTTTACTCAGGAAATAAGAATCTCCGATGTAATCGGCAAGTGCCTGGACTTCCGGTCTTACATAATAATGTGCCAGGATCACGGCATCTCTTTTCTTTTTCCACTCTTCTAATTCTTCCAAACTTATCATACGCCCTCTTAACTCTCTCTCAAATTTTTTGCCCATTCATTTCAGATTTTTAATGAAACTTTTCGTAGTATACCACTTATCATTACATATGACAAGACACATGTTTAAAATCATGTAAAGTTTTCTGCTTTTATTTTTCAAAGAAATGTTTTGTACTTCTGAAACAATACATAATTCATTCTGTTTCAAGACATATTAAACAACAGAATGCATGTTCCGCATTCTATCTATTGCGAATATAAAAATCATGAAAAAGAGGGATTCTATATGTTAAACGGAGATACTGTAAAATTATTGCGGGAATGTAATGCCGGCACAAAAATGGCTGTTTATTCCATGGATGAGATCTGTGATAAAATTTCGGATGCAGATTTCAAAAATGTCATCATGGCATCCAAAGAAAAACACGAGCGTCTTGGAAATGAGATCCATGCACAGTTAGAAAAATGTGATGATCCGGTCAAAGAACCGAATGCGCTTGCAAAGGGAATGTCCTGGCTGAAAACAAATGCCAAGTTAGCAGTTGAGGAAAGTGATGCTGTGTGTGCTGATCTTTTGACCGAAGGCTGCAATATGGGTGTCAAATCACTCTGCCGCTATTATAATCAGTATGCGGCCGCGGACAAACAGGCCCAGGGATTTTGCAAAGAACTGATCCATCTTGAGGAAAATCTCGCCAAAGAAATACGATGTTATCTTTAACAGAAAAACTGCCACAGGCACAAAACAAAAAAGACAGTAACAACCCAATTTCGATCGTTACTGTCTTTTTCTTTCAGTTATTTGCGATTCTACGTTTTTCGGTAAATGAGTTATCTTGCTTTTACTACAAATTCGCGGATTTCCTCCAGTACCGTGTCATCTTCCTCATGTATGGTCAATGTCAGGGGGGTCGACAGATCCATCGTACAGACTCCAATAATGGATTTCCCGTCTACGATATATCTGCCTTTTGCAAGGTCAAACGCTCCTTTATGACCACTCAGAATATGACACAGCTTCTTTGCTTTTTCCGGTGCATCGATCAATACTTCTACCTGTTTCAAAACAAAATCCTCCTGTTTTGTTCTTGTATAGATATAGTATTCCACAATTTTCCACCGGTTATTCATTATTCGGCAAGCAATGCCTCGATTTCATCAAGCACTTCCCCAAATACATCCAGTGCCTCCTGGATTGGCTTTGGTGTTTCAAGGTTGACACCGGCGATCTTAAGCAGCTCAACCGGAGAGGCAGAACAGCCACCGGATAAAAACTTCTTATAACGTTCTACCGCAGGTGCTCCCTCTTTTAAGATTCCATGTGCCAGTGCAACTGCCGAAGAAAATCCCGTTGCATACTGATATACATAGAAATTATAGTAAAAATGAGGGATTCTTGCCCATTCGTAGGCAATCTCAGAATCTGATACCATATCCGGTCCAAAATATTTGCAGTTTAAGTCATAATATAATTTATTTAACGTCTCAGCGGTCAGGCTCTCTCCCTCTTCCACCATCTTATTGCTTAACATTTCATATTCAGCAAACATAGTCTGACGGTAAACAGTTCCCTTAAAGCTGTCAAGATAATGGTTGAGCAGATATGCACGCTCCTTTTTATCAGTTGTATTTTTCAGCAAATACTCCATTAAAAGCACTTCGTTACAGGTAGATGCCACCTCTGCAACAAAGATCTTATACTGGGAGTAAATGTATGGCTGACTGGAATTTGAATAATAGGAATGCATCGCATGTCCCATTTCATGTGCCAGCGTAAACATATTATCAAGGGTATCATTATGATTTAACAGCACATATGGATGTGAACCATAAGCCCCTGCAGAATAAGCTCCGCTTCTCTTTCCCTCGTTCTCATAAACATCGATCCAGCGGCTTTCAAATCCCTCTTTTACCTTTGCGACGTATTCTTCCCCAAGTGGTGCTAATGCCTTTAACACGGTTTCTTTCGCTTCTTCAAAAGAAATCTTCTTTGCGGCATCTGCGATCATTGGTGTGTAAACGTCGTACATATGCAGTTCGTCCACGCCAAGGCATTTTTTGCGGAGACGTACATAACGGTGCATTTTATCCATATTCTTATTGATCGTATCGATCAGATTATGATAAACAGTCGGAGAAACATTGTTAGCATCCACTGCGGCTTCCAGTGTTGAATGATAGTGTCTCGCATTTGCATAGAAAACCTGCTGTTTTACCTGACCATTATATAATGCAGCAAGTGTGTTTGCATACTGTTTGTACACACCATAAAATCCCTCAAATGCATCCTTGCGCACACGGCGGTCTGCCGACTCCTCAAACGGAACGAAATTACCATGGGACAGTCTTACGGTATCTCCCTCTTCATCTTTGATCTCCGGGAATACAAAATCAGCGTTGTTGATGATGGAATATACCTGTCCGGATGTCTCCGCCATATCGCCTGTCATCGCTACCAGTTTTTCCATTTCAGCAGAAAGTGTATGTGCCTTGGTACGCTCGATTTCCTCGATCTGTTTACGGTAAAGTTCTAACTCTGGAAGTTCTTTATAGTATCCTTCCAGAACAGCCTCATCCATTGCAAGGATCTCCGGAACGATAAATGCAGTCTGGCTTGACACCTTCGTCAGCATAGAATACATTTTCTGGGACATTGCCTGATGTGCCGTATTTTTCTGGTCTTCATCAAACAGACGCTCTGCATAATTAAAATCATAATCCAGTTTTTCCTCTGCCTTAGCTGCGCGTTCTAATACAAATAACAGATTTTGCGCACAAGCAGCTACTTTACCTTCCATCTTTCCGATTTCATCCAGGATCTTGTCAATCTCATCCAGATCTTTTTTCCAATCCTCGTCGGACGCATACATATCTTTTAAATTCCATGTATATTCTTCTTTTACTTCGCTTCGTTTTAACAATTCTTTTGCCATTGTAAACCTCCATATTTTTACTGCCGGGAAATGATTCCAGCACTCTCTAATTTACGCTCTGCAAAAGAATTTGTAAAGGGAAATATTGATGTTTTATTATCTATTTCCTATTCGGTGCAAGGAACTGATTATAGAAGTTATTCAACGCATCCGGTTCTTTGCTGTTTCCAATTCCGTGAGTTTCCACATATTGTTTCATCTGTTTGATCGTTTCCTTTGAAAATACATAGGTTTCCGCCGGGGTATCATGATCCATGTTATTTAATGCGCTTTCCAGTGCTGCCTTGTATTCCGGATCGACTTTCCAGATAGAATTATCTTCAAGTCCGCCTTCTTCAAACGATTTGTTATAATATTTGCTGTTGATGAAACGGGTAACTCCGGTCAGATCCATCTGTGTGAGTTTTTTCGGTGTCGTATCGGTCACATGCACCATGATCTGTTTCACATAAGTGTTTCCCACATGATCTACCAC
>ENA-ORMO01003317-ORMO01003317.1-human-gut-metagenome-genome-assembly--contig:-NODE-3317-length-10662-cov-8.040256_pt1 | contig 10662 bp, 8 predicted proteins | sample MGYA00242106_ERZ509001 | MGnify/ENA primary metagenome ERZ509001 (study PRJEB26280, sample SAMEA2338736) | human gut metagenome | biome: human gut; feature: human-associated habitat; material: faeces... | reverse complement strand
GAGAAAGACATCTGCGCCGGACTTCCAGAGCTTATGAGAACCGGCTACCCATGCGGTTTCACGGAAGCCAGTAACCGGCATGGAAGGCTTGCCGCGCACCTTCTTCTCAAGGAGTTTTGTTCCGAGAAGCGGCGCGGCTTTTTTTGCATCCTTGCCGTACAGCTCAAAATAGCCGTTCTGGGCAAAGCAGACCAGCGCGTCAGGGTGAGCCTTTTTGATTGCCTCATATTTGCGGAGTTCAGCAACGGGCAGAGACGCAAGCGCCTCCGTTCTCTCTGCCTCCGGAAGTCTGTCACGGCGGCTTTTCTGTTTGGACAGCACTTCTGCCAGCGCCTCCGCGTCCTTCGGGAGCGTCTGGTGGGTTTTGACGCCGCCATGCTCACCGACCAGAGCCATTGCTGCATCGAAGCTGCTGCGGCAGGGGGCTTCCAGCACAAAGCCGTCTGCAAAGGTCAGCCGGTCGTGATCCGGCGCAACCGAGTTCTGCGCCACATTTGCCGCCTGTTCCCGGTAGTTGATCTCAAAGACATCTCCGAAGACCTTGCCGTGCTTGACGGTTTTCGGGACAATGACGCGGGCAACGCACTCGTCGTAGGTCTGCTCCGCATAGAAACGGAAGGTGTTGTGATCCCGCGTTCCCTGAATGAATACCTGATTTTCGTTGAGGCAGTGCGTTCCGTGCGGGCGGCAGAACCACATCAGCGTTTTGTCTTCGGGATTCTGGCTTTCGGCGGCGCGGCGGATGATGCGCTTGTCGATGTCGAAGTCTTCCTTGTAGCTGTCTACATGACTGTCCACGAGCTTCTGCAGCTCCGCAATGATGTCAACGTCTGTGTATTTCTTCATGCGTCTCCTTTCTCACAACTCCATGTCGTGTGTTTTGGATTTGACCGGAGACTTCTTCTCCGGCTGCGTTTTCGCGGCAGCTTTGAGCTGATCGCGGATTGAGGGCTTTTCCTGCTTCTGCTCCTGCTTGACGTATTCCAGCGTCGGCATCAGCTCACGATAGCAGCCCTGTGTTTTCCGCGCCGCATGACGGCGATGGATTTTGAACAGCGGCTCACCGTTCTGCGTGACCGTGTTGCCCTCGATCCTGACGCCGTTCCGTGCCAGCAGATTGAAGGAATGGTTAGAGGCGCGATAGGACGCCCGCATTCCGTCGTTGTTATAGGCAATCTGCCCCTTGAGCGTGTCCATGACGGCGGCTTTGATCTCCTTCTCTTCGGCGGTCAGACGGTGTGCCTTCGGTGCTTTCGCTGCTTCCTCCGGCAAGGGAGCAAAGGGGGACTTGACCTCCACGGTTTTTACCTCAATAGAGGTAATCTCATCATTCTCCCATGCAACGACATCCGGGTCTCTTTCCGTTGCCTTCTCAGAAGTGACATCCTTTTGAGCTTCGGTCTGCTGACGGAACGCATCGACGAAAAGTGCTGTCAGTCCGGGATTGGGTTTATCCACAAGGAAGCGGGAGGCGTTTTCGGGGCAGACATCAACGGTCTTCGCCCATTCCTTGAGGGGCTGGGGAATGCGCCCGTCATGGTCTTTCTGCTGAATGGTGTTTGCGAGGACATACCGGACGCGCTCCGGAGAGAACTGCTCAAGGACACTTTTCACGGCAGCATCCGCATCCAGCCGGTTATCTCCGTAGTTGGTGCTGATTGCCGCCTCAATCGCTCTGCGGCATTCCACGTTTGCGGCGAGAGAAGCACGATATGACTCCAGCTCACCGGCTTCATAGGCGTAATTCGCCGTCTCGCGGTAAATGGGTGCTTCCGGCATCGGCTCTGCGGGCATTTCGTTTTCCTTCTCTGCGGACTGTGCTTTCTCTGCCAGCAGCACCTTGAGCTTGGCGTCAATGCCCTCGATCATCTCAGCCGCCGTCTTGCGGATGGTGTCCAGAGAGCTTTTCAGTTCCTTGGTTTCCTTGCCGGATGACCAACCGGCGATGTAACCGAAGGAGTAGTCCGAGGTTTCAATGCCGTACCGTTGGCAGACGGTGTAGGCAACGCTTTCCGCTTCAACCTCCTTGGTGTGCCGATCCTTCTTATCTTCTGGCGCGGCTTTCTCATCCGGCTTGACGGCGTGGAGCTTTGCGTGGGCGATCTCGTGAATGGCGGTTTTGACCGTCTGGATTTCGCTCATGCCCTCCTGAATGGCAATGCGGCTTTCAACCGGCGAGAAGAATCCCTTTGCACCGCCCGGAATGTCCTCAAAGGAAATAGGGACGGGAGATTCCTGCCTGAGCGCGTCGAAGAACGCCTCGTAGTTTTCGACGGTGCCTTTCAGCTCATCGACGATAATGTCCGGAAGCTCCTTGCCGTCCGTCTGGGAAACATCAAAGACACTTACCACCTTGAAGGCAGGACGCAGGACCTCAACTGTTTCCGTGACAGCCTTCCCATCTGCGCCGATCACCGGCTTCTGCGTCGCGGGATCAATCTTCTCACGCTCTTCCTGCGCCTTGTACGGCGCGGGTGCAAGAATCTTGATGCCCTTTTCGCCCTTCATGACCTGACGGTCAAAGTTGCGCTGCCACGAGGTATAACCGGCAACATAGGTTGCCTCCGGCTTCTGCATCGCAATGAGCAGCGTGTTGTTGAAGGAATAGTTGTAGAACTTGGACATCGTGCGGAGATATTCCTTGAACCGCTCGGATTCAAACAGCTCCTTGATACCCTGTTCCAGCTTGTCCGTGATTTCGCGGACTTGCTGTGCATTTTTGTTTTCAGCCATCTCAAACCTCCATTTCTTATTTGCTTTTGGGCGAAGAAAACCCCGTCTGGGATTTGCTCAGTAAACGAGCCTTTACCTCAGACGGGGTTTCTCTGCGCGTCATCCGACGATGGAAGATGTTATCCTCGTTCTCCCATTCAATCAGCCGGTCAAACATATCCGGGTGCTTTGTGACCATGTGCAGCAGCTCCGAGTCACTGGCGTTGGGACAGAACCAACAGCCGTTTCTTCGGCAGTGAGCGTAGATTGGGGAAAGCAGCCCGTGTTCCTGACAGAGCTTGTAGGCGTCCGCCTCTGTCATGCCGTACTTGGCAAGCAGACTGACCTTCTTCACGCCGTCCAGACGCACAAGGCGTTTGGGTTCATCCTCCGCGATGCCGACATAGCTCACAGTGTCCGGCGAGAGCGCGGCATTGTACTTGCGAACGGGCGGGATTTTGCAGTCACGATTGACTGCGCACATTCCAGCCCACGCAAACCCGCGAACCTCACCCTTGTGCGGTCCGCGGGTGATGACATGATGGAACACCTCATCGTAGGTCTTGTCCGCGTGGAGAATGGTGAACTTGATGCCCAGCTCCTTTTCGCAGAAGGGCTTGATCCGGTCATAAATGAAGTCCCGGTGTTCCGGGACTTCGCCGCTTGTGTCTTTGTCAAACATGACCTCACTGAAAACCGCTTCGTCCAGCGGCTCATTGTGCTGTGCCGCCAGCAGGAGCGTCGCTACACTGTCCTTGCCTCCGCTGCAAGAGGCAACATACTTCGGGCGGATCATCGGTCAAACTCCATCTTGAAGCTGACGTATTTGCCGCCGCTGTCATCCAGACGAATGACCGCATCGTAGAGCTGAGGCTTCTTCGGCGTGTAAAGCCCGGTCACGCGGCACCAGCCCTTGTCCAGCAGCTCCTTTGCAATCTTCTTGGTCAGCTTCTTTTTCTTGCTGGAAAAGAACTTGTTGTCTTCCCACAGGCAGAAGGAGCATTCCTTGTTCGAGCAGTAGAAATTGCCCTTGCCGACATAGACCGGAGAGCCGCAGCGGGGACACTTGCCGATTTCCTCCTTGCCCGTGCCGAAACGCTGGGCTTCGGCATCGGAGAGAAACGGGTAGGCTTTCACGAGATCCCCGGTCATCCGGACAATGCCGCTGAGAAATGCGTCTGCATCCGCATTGCCGCGCTCAATCTCCATGAGCGTGTTTTCCCATTCCGCAGTCATTGCGGGAGACGTGATCTGTTCCGGCAGGACGCAGACGAGGTTGCAGCCGTCCTTTGTGGGAATGAGGGATTTGCCTTTGCGCTCTGCAAAGCCCGACTTCACCAGCTTTTCAATGATACCGGCGCGGGTCGCGGGAGTGCCGAGACCTTTCTTCTCGGTGTCATCGTCGAACTGATCGTTTCCGGCAGTCTCCATTGCAGACAGGAGGGTATCTTCCGTGTACTGCTTCGGGGGTGTCGTAAAGTGTTCGGTGACGCTGGCGGACACACCATCCAGAACATCGCCCTCATGGACTTCGGGCAGGGACTTCATGGGATCGTCCTTTTCCTTCGTCTTGAGGGAAGCCTTGAACAGCTCTTCGATGGCTTTCCATCCGTTTTGAACGACGGTCTTCCCCTTGGTTTTGAACTCGTAGCCCTCGCAGGAGAGCGTGATCTGCGTTTCCGCGTAGGTGTGCTTCTCGCCGGTCGCACACAGAAGGCGCATCCCGACAAGATTGAGGATTTTCTGTTCCGACTGAGGGAGCGCGGAAACATCCTGCTTTTCGAGCTGAACGGTCGGGAGAATGGCATGGTGATCTGTGACCTTGCTGTTGTCGGTTACGCGGGAAATGTCCGGAGTGACCGAAACGCCGGAGAAAAGCGGAAGCTGGCGGCAGACAATAGAAATGACCTGACGGGCGGTGTCCTCCATATCATCCGTAATAAACTGGCTGTCCGTGCGCGGATAGGTCAGGAGCTTCTTTTCGTAGAGTGTTTGTACGAGATCGAGCGTCTGCTGGGCGGTGAAGCCGTAGTATCGGTTTGCCTCGCGCTGCAAGGTGGTCAGATCATAGAGCTTCGGAGGATTGACGGTTTTCGTCTCCCGCTTGAGAGAAGAAACGACGGCTTGCTTTTTCTCGCAAGCCGCCGCAATTCTTTTTGCTTCCTCTTCGGTTTTGACCTTTTCCAGATCGGCGGTCAGATCGCCCTTACCAACGTGGACATTGAAATACTTCTCCTTCTGGAATGTGGAGATTTTCCCGTCACGCTCCACCAGCATTGCAAGGGTCGGCGTCTGGACGCGCCCGACCACCAGCTTCTTGTGATAGAGCGTGGTGAAAAGGCGGGTGCCGTTGATGCCGACAATCCAGTCCGCCTTCGAGCGGCTGAGTGCCGCTTCATAGAGGCGGTCATATTCCTTACCCTCCCGGAGATGATTGAAGCCCTCGCGGATAGCGGAGTCCTCCAACGAGCTGATCCACAGACGCTTGAAGGGCTTGGTGCATCCGGCTTTGTTGTAGACCAGCCGGAAGATCAGCTCACCCTCGCGTCCTGCATCGGTTGCGCAGACCAGCTCGGTGACGCGCTTGTCCTTCATGAGAGCGGACAGCACCTTGAACTGCTGTGCTTTGTCCTTCGTGACCTCAAACATCCAGCTTTCCGGAACAATGGGCAGATCGTCATACCGCCACTTGGCATACCGCTCATCGTAGGAGCTGGCGTCTGCCAGCTCCACCAGATGACCGAAGCACCACGAAACGATGTAATTGCCGCCCTCCATATAGCCGTCCTTTCGGGACGTTGCACCCAACACCTTTGCGATGGACTGGGCAACACTGGGCTTTTCAGCAATGACTAAGATCAATCTTCATCACCATCCGTTTCAGCATCCTCCGCAATCTGCGGCTCATCATCCTCGTTGATGTACGGCTCTTCCTCGTAGCCTTCATCATCAAAGAAGTCCATATCTTCATCCTTGGGCTTTCTGCCCTTGACGAACTTGATGTAGTAATAAGCTGCACCCGCAGCACCGGCAAGGGCAAAGATGACGAGGATCATGCCGATGTTGGATTTCTTTTCGGGTTTAGGGGCGGGGACATCGGTTTCCGCATCCTTGTCCGGCTCAGGTGTAACGGGGGCTGTGCCGGTGCATTCGCTCATGTTGGTCTTGCAGACCGGGCAGTCGGTGTTGACCTGACCGGCAACGCACTTTTCCTTGCAGTTACAGGTGGTCATAGCAGCCGCAGTGTCTTCATCCAGCAGCGCAAGCAGATCGCTTTCATCGACCATGTTCAGGATGTACGTCTGATACTGTTCCTCATCCTCGTTGATGGGTGCATCGTAGTCGATGACAATGAAAAAGGTGTTGCCGTTCTTCGTCTGGACAGTGATGAACTGCTTGTTGGTTGCCTTGTCATAGAGCAAGTCGCGGGTGTAGGCGTTGCCCTCATCGTCAATCGGCTCACCCTTCGGCTTTTCCGGCGCGGGTGTGACTGCGGGCTGCTGTTCCGGCTGGGTTGCCTCTGTGACCGGAAGGTTCTGATCGGTGTCATCGGCATAGGCAAACGCCGTCACCGAGAAGCAGGACAGAACCATGACGCAGACCGCAAGGACGGTCAGAAAACGAAACTTCTTACGCATTGTCGATTACCTCCGTATTTTCAGCGGGCTTGGTGCCGCCCTTCATGGAAGACAGGAACGCCATGATCTGATCCTTGTCCATCACCATAGAGCGCACGGTATTGATGATTTCAAGGTTTTCCAGCTCTGTCTTCTTGTCATACAGCTCCTTGAGCTGACCTTCGATTTCAGATTTCTTCTTTTCAGCCTTCTCGATGTCGGAGAGGACTTTCTGATACTTGGGATTCATGAAAAACTCCTTTCTTTTAATAGGCGGGTCTTCCGAAGGCGTAGAAATGCTGCTGCCAGTAGGAAGAGTTGATGGATGTGTACTGAATGGGGTCGCCGCAGTGGAGCATGACCCCATCACCAACGTAGATGCCGACGTGTGACACGCCGGGGGTGTCATACGTCCCGACGAAAAAGATGAGATCACCGGGCTGTGCGTTTGCCTTTGAAACCGGCGTACAGACGTTGTAAAGCCCCTGTGCGCCAAGCCGCCCGGTATTTACAAGTCCGCTGTTCGTGAGAACGTAGCTGACGAAGCCGGAGCAGTCAAAGGACGTGTCGGGATTGGAGCCGCCCCACACATACGGATAGCCGAGATACTTTTCCGCCTCGGCAATCAGTGTCGCAAACTTCTCATCAGCCAGATACTCCGGGTTGACATCGTAGTCGGCGGGAGGATTGGTGATGTACTTGTCCACATAGGGAGAGTCACCGAACAGATCCTCGCGGTTGCCCAGCACCGACATATACGTTGCGTACATGGAAAGCTGTTCCTGAGACATGATGTAGACCGGGACATGGGAGAGATTGAAGTTTTCGAGCTTCACGTTGCAGATGTAGTAGTCATACGGGACGCGATAGGTTTCCGTGTGCGTGTTGCCGTCTGCGTCCGTCCATGTGTCGGTCTCCGTGCGGTATCTGGTTTCGACGATGACCTCTTCGGTGAGGATGTACTGCTTTTCAAACAGCATTTGGAGCGTACCCTGCACCTCATCCAGCGTGAACTCGCCCTCGTGGAGAGCCGAGAGAATGGAGATCAGCACATAGGGGTCATGCTCAATATCGTCCAGATCGAAGTGGTATTCATCATAGTTGTGAGTGCTTTCGTAGGTGTCGAGATAGCGTTGCAGCTCTTGCTCCATCCGGCAATACTGCGCCTCCGCGCCCAGCATCGCGTCATCCTCGCTGAGATAAGAGGAAGCGATAACCGACGAGCCGGTAGAGGTGAGCATCGAACACGAGCTGATTCCGGCACCGAGCAAAACGAGAAGGGCAATTCCGACGCCGATCCAGATGAAGACCTTCTTGTTCTTCTCAAAGAACTCCTTGATCTTGTCGGACACCTTTTCGCCGAGCTTCTTGCCGGTATTCTTTGTGGCAGTCCCGGCAGTCTGAGAACCGGCATTTCGTGCAGCGGCATATTCCTTCTTGATGTTCTGCTTCTGGTAGTGCTTGTTCATGTTCTGCTTCTTCATCTCAGGATGCTCCTGCTGATTTCTCTCATATTGGAGCTTGGCGTCAGCTACATCCGCCTTGTGTTCCAGCTTGGAAACCTTCTCATAAGGCTTGTTGACGCTGCTTTCCCGATGATGACGGAAATGCCTCGCAGCGGTCTCAGCGGCAATCTCTGTTTTATGCGCCGCCTCAACCGCCGAGTTTTCCTGCTCGACCTCATGGATTTTGCCGTGAATGCCGGAAGCGAGGGTGTCACCGACCTTGCGGACGGTTTTATCTGCCTCAAATTGCAGCTTGCCTTTGCCCTTGGGCTTTTTCAGCTCATCCTCAAAATGAAGGCGGGTTTTGCCCTTGCCGGTCTCTTCATCGAAGACACGCTCTTTCTTGAGAACCTTGTGCGTGGGCAGCTTCTCACGGGCGGCATCCAGACGCTCATGCGCCTTCTCGGACTTCCTTTCGAGCTTCTGCATCCGCTTCGTGGGCGGGACGGCATCGTCCGAGAGCGGCTTTGCGGAAGCAGTCTCCGCCGCTTGGGAGAGAACGGCATCCGCGTCAACGGCTTCAACCGCAGAGGTCTTGCGCAGCTTGTGGGTGACAACCGTTTCGGCAATCACCGTGCCGGTATGAGAAGAAACGCTGTGCTGCTCCAAAGCAGGAGGCTTGAACGGCGTTTCCGAAGGCAGCGGTTCAGTTACATTCTGGGGTGGATTTTCTGCCCTTTTCTCTTCTGTGACGGACGTTTCCGAGGGCGGCTGTGTGTCGTTATCTTCGGCGTGTTCCGTCTGAAACTGACGCTGCTGACGGCGCATCTGCACCTTTTTCTGTTCCTCCGCAGAAAGAGCTTCGGAAGGCTCGACTGTCTCACCGGGCTTCACCAGCTCCGCATCTTCCAGCCGCTTTGACACACGCTGCTCGGTGCCAGCCGTCAGGTTTTCCTCAACCGCGCCCTCCCGCGTCATCCGCACGACTACCTTGTCGCGGGCTTTAAGTTCCGGTTCATTGGACATCAGATTTCACCTCCAATCCGCTTGTAGGCAAGCTCGGTGTATTCAGGGTTCAGCTCGATGCCGACGAAATGACGCCCCATCTGTGAGGCAACCATGCCGGTTGTGCCGCTTCCCATAAAGGGATCAAGCACAATGCCGCCTTCGGGACAACCGGCGAGAAGACAGGTTTCAACCAGCTTCGGAGGGTAGGCGGCGTAATGACCGCCCTTGAAGGGAACGGTGTTGATCTTCCAGACATCGCGCATATTGCGGAGCGGATTGATGTCTGCGTCCTTGATCTCGCCATGCTCACGGGGGCGGTTGATGGACTGCGGCTGAGGCTGACCGGGAACGGGCTTGCCGTACTTGTTGCCGCCCTTCATGCCGCGCTTGAGGCGTTCTGCCGTTGCAGGGGCAATCGGCTCGGAGATCGCCTTGTAGTCGAAGAAATACTTCTTGGACTTTGAGAACAGGAAAATATGCTCATAGCAGCGGGCGCAGCGGTCTTTCACGCTCTCCGGCATGGGGTTATCCTTCATCCAGATGATGTCGTTGCGCAGATACCAGCCGGTATCGCGGAGGGCAAAAGCAAGCATCCACGGAATGCCGATCATGTCCTTCGGCTTGCAGCCCTCAACCTTGTTGTTGAGAGCCACAGCCTGACCGTTTCTGCCGTTGGGGTTCTTCGGATCAATGAAAGCTCCCTGATTGCCTTTCCCGGCGTAGGTGTCCGAAATGTTCAGCCAGAGCGTTCCATCCGGACGCAAAACGCGCCTGACTTCGGTAAACACTTCCGTCAGGCGCGAGATATATTCCTTCGGCGTTGTCTCTCTGCCGATCTGAGCCTCCATGCCGTAATCGCGGAGCGCGTAATACGGAGGGGACGTCACACAGCAATGAACGCTATCATCGGGCAGAGTTTTCAGGATTTCAAGGCAATCGCCGGTATGAATGATGTCAAGTTGTATGGTGGTGTACCTCCTGTTCTGTTGGATTTGTGTTTCCATTGAAATGTTGGCTGCGAAACCCGACAACATTTCAATGGGCATCAGTCGGAGTAATACTCGTCCGGCTCATAGTCATCATCTTCCATGAAGTCCTCGTCGAGATCGTCAATCTCGTCTGCCCAACGGTCGAAGATTTCCTCGGCTTCCTTCGCCGCCTCACGATAGAGGCTCAGGCGGTTCTTCTCAAAGGCGGCAAAGGCGGGGACGAACTTGCCGAACTCGCGGATTGCCTTCACATCCTGCGTGCGCATATCTGCGACGCACTGAATGATTTCGGACATCGTGAGCAGATCGTCGATCATGGTTTCGTAGTCTTCCTTGGCGATGGTGACGGTATCGGCATCGTCCTCAGCCGCTTCCTGCTTGCGGACTCGGAACGTCTCGTGGACATCCTTCATCAGCTTGATCACACAGTCAGTGGTCTCATCGAAAATCTCCTGCATACGCTCTGCCATCTGGTCGGCGCAGTCCTCCAGTTCCTCATGAACGTGGAGGTAGGCGCGATGGTGCTTTTTCAGTTCGGTTTCCTCGTGGATGAGGGCAATGAGATCGGCGCTCATGTCGATGACCTCAAGCAGAAGGTCAATCGGCTTGGTGATGCTGCCAAACGTGGTATTTACGGGAACACCGCTGGCTTCTGCGATGATGCTCTTGGCGTTCTCAAGGTTAAAGTTCTTATCCATATTCAAAATCCTCCTTAGTTCTGTACGGTTTCTTCGGGTTTGGTGGTCATGATGCGATAGAGCTGGGTGTCCTTCGGGAAATCGTCCTTGAAGGGAACGATGGTCGAGCCGTAGAAGATCAGCCCCTCACCGGCATTAGAATTGGTGATGTAGTTCTGCTGGCTGGGCGAGATGTTCAGCGCCTTCGAGAGAA
>ENA-ORMO01003316-ORMO01003316.1-human-gut-metagenome-genome-assembly--contig:-NODE-3316-length-10664-cov-3.498633_pt1 | contig 10664 bp, 9 predicted proteins | sample MGYA00242106_ERZ509001 | MGnify/ENA primary metagenome ERZ509001 (study PRJEB26280, sample SAMEA2338736) | human gut metagenome | biome: human gut; feature: human-associated habitat; material: faeces... | reverse complement strand
TCCCGCAGTATTCCGGCTTTTTCCCCGCTCCGCCTTTCCAGTGTTCCCAGAGGCAAACAAAATAATTCTTTGTCTGAGTCTTTTGCAGGTGAAAAAGCATGGAAATCCAAATATCCCCGGCTCACATTGGAAAAGCCGGGGATATTTTCCATTATTTCCCAATTATGCTTTCTGCAATTCTGCCTTCCCACCCATGTAGGGACGCAGCACCTCGGGAATGCGCACGCTGCCGTCAGCACGCAAATTATTTTCCAAAAACGCGATAAGCATGCGGGGCGGAGCCACACAGGTATTGTTCAGCGTATGCGGCAGATAGTTTTTCCCGTCCTCGCCTTTGATGCGGATCTTCAGGCGGCGGCTCTGTGCGTCGCCCAGATTTGAGCAGCTGCATACCTCGAAATATTTCTGCTGGCGGGGGCTCCATGCCTCGATGTCGCAGGACTTGACCTTGAGATCGGCCAGATCGCCGGAGCAGCACTCCAGCTGGCGCACGGGGATGTCCAGAGAGCGGAACAGCTCCACCGAGTAGCGCCACATCTGCTCATACCACTTCATGGAGTCCTCGGGCTTGCAGACCACGATCATCTCCTGCTTTTCAAACTGGTGGATGCGGTACACGCCCCGTTCCTCAATGCCATGGGCGCCCTTTTCCTTGCGGAAGCAGGGGGAATAGGAGGTCAGGGTCTGGGGCAGGGTCTCGGCGGGCAGGATCTGGTCGATGAACCGGCCGATCATGGAGTGCTCGCTGGTGCCGATCAGATACAGGTCCTCGCCCTCGATCTTATACATCATAGCGTCCATATCCGTCTGGCTCATCACGCCCTCCACCACGTTGCCGTGGATCATGAAGGGGGGGATGCAGTAGGTAAAGCCCTTGTCGATCATGAAGTCCCGGCCATAGGCCAGCACCGCCTCGTGGAGCCGGGCGATGTCCCCCAGCAGATAGTAGAAGCCGTTGCCGGAGACCCGGCCGGCGGCGTCCAGGTCGATGCCGCCGAAGGACTCCATGATCTCCACATGGTAGGGGATGGGGAAGTCGGGGGTCTTGGCCTCGCCGAAGCGCTCCACCTCCACGTTGGCGGAGTCATCGGGGCCGATGGGCACAGAGGGGTCGATGATGTTGGGAATCACCAGCATGATCTTGCGGACCTTTTCTTCCAGCTCCGCCTCCAGCTTTTCCAGCTCCGCCAGACGGTCGGCCTGCTCCTTGACCTGGGCCTTGACGGCCTCGGCCTCTGCCAGCTTGCTGGGGTCCTTTTTGGCCTGGCCCATCAGCATGCCCACCTGCTTGCTCAGGCGGTTGCGGTCAGAGCGGAGCTGGTCCGCCTCGGCGATGGCGCTGCGGCGCTGGGCGTCCAGGTCGATGACCTCGTCCACCAGGGGCAGCTTGGCATCCTGGAACTTCTTCTTGATATTTTCCTTGACGATCTCGGGATTCTCCCGGACAAAACGAATATCCAGCATGATGATTTTCTCCTATTTTGTTGGTACTAAACCGTATTTTGAAAAAACAAACGATTTTTATCAGAATTTCAGATCTGGATCAGTCCAGCTTCTCCGCCACGGCGGCCTTGAGCTCCTGGTAGCGCTCGCTGGGGGGCGTGATCCGGCCCTGAGCGGAGACGTCGTTGGGGAGGAGGGAGGCGCAGTTCTTTGCCTCCATGGTGTCGATGATCTTCTGGCAGCTGTCATAATTCTTGGCGCTGAACTCCTGCTGGAGGCAGTACAGCAGCTCCATGGCCTCTGAGGCGGCATAGAACTTCTCTTTTTCCTCTTTTTCCGTCTGGAGCTCCTTGGCATAGTCCTCAGAGACCTGGGTGAGCTCCTCCTCGGCGGCGGCCAGCTGGTCCTGGAGGTCGATGATCTTCTCCTGGGCGGCCTGGACCTCCTGCATGGCGGAGACGGAGCTCTGGATCTGGCCCAGGGCCTCGGTGTTGCTCCGCTGGTGTATGAAAAAGGACAGCGCCATCAGCAAAAAGGCGGCGATGAAGAGGATCATGATATAGACCACCACGGGCTTATTCCCCTTGGGGGGCTTGTCCGGGGTGGGGGCAGGCGTCTGCCCGGTGGTTTCCTGACTCATGAATTTGGTCCTTTCCGGGAATGTTTCAGGAGGGCAAGGGCCTCCAGCAGATCATTGAGATCGTCCATCCCATAATACTCCAGTTCGATGCGGCCCTTTTTCCGTCCGGTGACGATCCGCACCTTTCTCCCCAGGGTGGAGGAGAGCTCCTTCTGGGCCTCGGCGGCGTAATCCACCTGGCCGGGGCCTGCCTGCTTGGGCGCTTTTTTCTCAGCGGTGAGCCGCTTGACCAGGGCTTCGGTCTGCCGGACAGACAGTCCCCCCTGGACCACCGTGGCGGCGGCCCGGACCTGCATGGCAGGGGAGAGGGGGACCAAGGCCCGGCCGTGGCCAGCGGAGAGCTGTCCCTCGGCGATCTGCTGCTGCACAGAGGGGTCCAGCTCCAAAAGCCGCAGGGCGTTGGTCACGGCGGGACGGGATTTTCCCACCCGGTTGGCGGCCTCCTCCTGGGTCATGTGGTACTGCTGGATCAAGGACCGGTAGCCCAGGGCCTCTTCCATGGGGTTCAGGTCCTCCCGCTGGAGGTTTTCGATCATGGCCAGCTCTGCGGCCTTGCGGTCGTCGGCCTCGATGACCACCACAGGCACCTCCTGGAGCCCTGCCAGCCGGGCGGCCCGCCAGCGGCGCTCGCCGGCGATGATCTGATAGTAGCCGGAGGCCAGCTTTCGCACGGTCAGAGGCTGGATGATGCCGTGAAGGCGGATGGACTCCGCCAGCTCCGCCAGAGACGCGTCATCAAAAAACTTGCGGGGCTGGGAGGAATTGCTCTCCACCTCGGCGATGGGGAGGGTGGTGACGCTCTGGGAGCCGGTGTTTACCACATCGTCTCCCAACAGGGCGCCCAGGCCCCGGCCCAGGCCGGATGGCTTTTTGGATGCCATAGGATATGCTCCTTTCCGGCGGCTCAGCTTTGCTGCTGCCGCTTCAAGAATTCTGCCGCCAGGGCGGTGTACGCCTCGTACCCGCGGGAGGTGCGGTCATAGGCGGTGATGGGCTTTCCGTGGCTGGGAGCCTCGGAGAGACGGACGTTGCGGGGGATGACCGTGGCGTAGACCTTGCCGGGGAAGTAGTGCTTGACCTCCTCGGCCACCTGGAGGGCCAGGTTGGTCCGGCCGTCGAACATGGTCAGAAGAACGCCCTCCAGCTCCAAATGGGTATTCAGGGACCGCCGGACCAGACGAACAGTGTTCATCAGGTCGCTGAGCCCCTCCAGGGCGAAATACTCTCCCTGGACCGGCACCAGCAGGCTGTCTGCGGCGCAGAGGCTGTTGAGCGTCAGCAGTTCCAGGGAGGGGGGACAGTCGATGAGAATGTAATCATAGGAGTCCCGAACAGGCTCCAAAGCCTTGCGCAGCAAGGACTCCCGGTGATCCAGGGCGATCAGCTCCACCCCGGCGCCGGCCAGGGCCTTGTTGCTGGGCAGCACGTCGCCCCAGCGGGTATGAACGATGGCGTCGGCAGCGGGGACCTCCCCGATGACCACCTCGTAGATCCCCTTGGAAAGGGTTTTGTCCACGCCCATGCCGGAGGTGGCGTTGGCCTGGGGATCGAAGTCGCACAGCAGGACGTGCTGGCCGGCCTCTGTCAGTGCGGCGGTGAGACTGACGCTGGTGGTGGTCTTTCCCACACCGCCCTTCTGGTTGACGATCGCGATGATTTTTGCCACAGAGGCACCTACTTTCTTTACGGTTTCCATATTATTATAGCAAGGGGGGCAGCGGCTTTCAAGGGAATCCATGAAAAATTTCACGAAAGTAACGTTTCACGTGAAACAAAGCGGAGAGCAGCCGCTCTCCGCCGGAGATGTTGTTTCACGTGAAACCTGTTTACCGGAGCAGAAGACCGCCCCAGGGGGGAAGGGACAGTGTCAGCTGCCCCTCCCGGGTGTGGAAGCGCCGGTTGGTGAGGAGATCCCGGGCCGCCGCCCGGTGCCAGGGAATGGTCAAGGAGACCGGCACAGGACCGGCATTGACCATCACGGCCATCTTCTCCGCTTCCGTCTCCCGGACATAGGCCAGCAGAGGGCCCTCTGCCTTCAGATACCGGATGGCGCCGGACTGGAGCGCGGGGCTCTGGCTGCGGAGCTTGCCCAGCTGGCGGAAGTGGGGGAGGAGCCCGTTTTTCACGCAGCCCCAGGGGTAGGTCCCCCGGTTGAAGGGGTCCTCCCAGCCCTCCATGCCCAGCTCGTCACCGTAATAGACCGTGGGAGAGCCGGGGAAGGTGAACAGCACCAGGGCTGCCAGTCGAACCAGGGTCTCGCCCTGCCGCCGTTCGTCAGGGGAGAGACGGTACACCGAGCGCTCCTCTTTGGTCTCCGGTACCCGGTCGGCGCCCAGGACTGTTAGGATGCGGGCGGTGTCGTGGGTCCCCAGGAAATTCATCAGGGAGTAGTAGGCCGGCGCAGGATAGTTCTCCCGCAGGGTCTCCATGGCCTCCTGGAAATCCTGGGCCGGTCCGCCCCGGAGATAGGTGAGCAGGGCCGTGCGGAAGGGATAGTTCATCACACCGTGGAGCTCTCCGCCCAGCAGGTATTTCCGCCGCTGGGAGTAGGCCACCTTGGTGGAGGCGTCCTCCCAGACCTCTCCCAGCAGGAAGGACCCGGGCTTGGTCTCGTCCATGGCGGTTCGGATCTTCTGGATGAACCAGTCGGGCAGCTCGTCGGCCACGTCCAGCCGCCAGCCGGAGGCGCCGGAGCGGAGCCACCGCCGGACCACAGAAGCCGGATCGTCGATGATGTAATCCACATAGCTCTCCGCCTCCTCCCGGACGGCGGGCAGCGTCCGGATGCCCCACCAGGCGTCGTAGTCCGAGGGCCAGGGGTGGAAGGAATACCAGTCAGAGTAAGGGCTCTCGGGACTTTGAGCCGCGCCCAGGGTGGGATAGAAGCCGTCTGCGTTGAAGTAGCGGCTCTGGGAGCCGGTGTGATTGAAGACGCCGTCCAGGATCACCCGGATGCCCCGGCTCTGAGCGTCCCGGCAGAGGGCCTGAAAGTCCGCCTCATCTCCCAGCATGGGGTCGATCCGGGTATAATCCGCCGTGTTATAGCGGTGGTTGGAGGCGGATTCAAAAATGGGGCAGAGATAAAGCGTGGTCACCCCCATGGTCTCCAGCCAGGAGAGCCGGGAGCGGATACCTGCCAGAGAGCCGCCGAAAAAGTCCCGGTTCCGGACCTCCCCATCCGGGTCCGGCCGCCAGACCGGCTCCTCCTCCCAGGACTCATGGACCCACCGATCTCCCACCAGCCCCTGGGGGGAGGGGACCTCCAGCCGGCAGAACCGGTCCGGGAAGATCTGATAGGTGACGCCCTGGCCGAACCAGGCGGGGGTGGGACTGTCCTGATAGACGGTCATCTGCCAGGGCTCGATCTTCCCGTCACTGCGATAGCCGCTCTTGTCCAGATCACAGCCGGAGCCGTCGTCCCGCCACAGGCGGAAGTGATACCACACCAGCTCCGGCTCTGCCGGGGCGGGAAAGGTCAGGGCAAAGCAGGCCCGGTCTCCCTGGATCTCCAGAAAGGGCATTTCGATCTCCCAAGTCTGGCCGGAGAATTCCAGATCGGCCACCAGGGCGCAGTGGGTAAAGGCCTCCGAGGCCAGGGGACGGCACCGGAGCGAGACTTCGGCGCCGCAGGTCACGGCGCCGAAGGGAGTTTTGCACAGGGGATGGCGGGGGTCAAACACGAAGGGCTCAGACATGAAAACACTCCTCGGATGGTTGATGGGACGCGGGGGAGGGGAGATGTTTCCCGTGAAACATCAGGGGATCAGCTGATTTTCGCCCACGACTGTGGTGCCGATCTGATCGCTGGTAAAGTAGGCGTTGAGGATCTGCACGGCGGTAGAGGCCAGGGCCGCGCCGGAGCCGCCGTGCTCAATGGCGATGGCCACGGCGATCTCCGGGTCGTCGTAGGGGGCGAAGCACACGAAGACGCCGTTGTTGGTCTGGCCGCTGCCCAGCTGGGCAGTGCCGGTCTTAGCGCCGGCGGTCACCACGCAGTCCTTGAAATAGCTGTACACCATGCCGCCGGGCTGAGTGTAGGCCAGCATGCCCTTTTTCACAGCCTCCAAGGTGGACTCGTGGAGCTCCAGGGTGGACACCGGCTCGGAGTTGCCCACCGCCAGGACCTGAGAGTTGTCATAGCTCTTGACGGCCTTGAGCAGGTGGGCCTCCCGGCGGACGCCGCCGGAGACCAGAGTGGAGATATAGTTGGCCAGCTGGAGGGGGGTGTAGGCCTGGTTGGCCTGGCCGTAGCCGGCCCAGGGGGATTGATCCTCGCCCACCTTGTTCTCCGGCAGGGTGCCGGCGTGGTCGCCGATCTCAATGCCGGTGTGGTCCCCCAGGCCAAAGGCCGAGAGATATTCCCGCAGGGTGTCCATGCCCAGCTGGTAACCCATCTCGGCAAAGAAATAGTTGCAGGATTTGCTGATGGCCTCGCTGACGTTGATCCGGCCGTGGTCGCCGCCGGCGCATTTCGTATAGCTGTTGGGGTCGCCGGGATAGCGCCAGATCCAGGGGGAGCGGAGCTTTTCCCGGGGGGTGATGATGCCCTCCTCCAGCGCCGCCACAGAGGTCAGGGGCTTGAGGGTAGAGCCGGGGGCATAGGGCATGGAGGTGGCCCGGTTGTAAAGGGGCTTGGCCGGGTCCTGGCCCAGCTGCGCAATGTCCTGGCGATAGGTGGAGAGGCTGTATGTGGGGTAGTTGGCCACGGCCAGCAGCTCTCCGCTGTCTACCAGCTGCACCACGGCGGCGGCGCCCCGGTCCGTCTCGCCGTCCTTGTTCATCTGCTGAACGGTCTGGGACAAAAGGGCTTCCACCGTCTCCTGGAGCTCCATATCGAGGGTCAGCTCCACGGTGCTGCCGGGCTGGGGCTCTGTGGAATAATATTGGCCGGTGATTTTACCCTCGCTGTTGGTGGAGATCACCCGGCGGCCGTTTTTGCCCCGGAGATATTGCTCAAAAGCGGCTTCCACGCCGCTTTTTCCCACGGTGGCGTTCATGGGATAGTCGTCATAGAAGGGATTTTCCAGGTCCTCCGGGTCCAGAGCACCCATCACGCCCAGAATATGGGCGGCACAGTCCGTCTCATACTTGCGGATGGTGGACTGGGCAATCTTGGCCCCGGCGTAGTTGCCGTCGGCGATCATGGAGATCAGGGCGGTGTTAACGTCCTGGGCCAGGGTGTAGTCCGTGTGGCCGCCCACCCGGCGGAGCTGGAGCTCATAGCGGATGCCCAGCACCAGGCGGCTCTCCTCCAGGGAAAAGTAGGAGGGGATCTCCAGTTCCTCCCGCATCAAAGAGAGCAGGCGATAGGGGGAGATCCCGGCGCCGGTGAGCAGCTCGCCGGTGATGGCGGAGGCCGGCAGCCGGTCCAGCAGCTCCCGGGCCTGTTCCTGAGAGGAGGGGGGATCTTTCTCATCCGTCGTCTCCTCATCCTCCTCCGCCGGCTCTGCCAGCTCAGGATGGAGCAGGATGTAATCCTCCAGGGACTCCGCCGTGCTCTCCAGCGTCCGGAGGTATTTGAGAAAGCTCTTGCGCTGGCTGTCGGTCAGCCCCTCCAGGGTGAAGGCATAGGGGGCGGAGCGGGAGATGGGCAGCGTGTCCGTCCAGGCCACGTTCTGACCCCGGCACAGCTTCAGCAGCCGGAGGATGGCCTCGTTTTCGTCCTCGCCCTCTTTTAACAGCTTTGTGTCAAAAACCAGGGTGTAGACCGACCGGTTGGAGACCATCACCCGGCCCTTGCGGTCGGTGATCACCCCCCGGGAGGCCTCTATGGGCTCCTCCTGGGCGATGGAGTGGATGGATTTAGCCAGGTACTCCTCATGGCGGGTGACCTGGGTATTGTACAGTACGCCGATATAAGTCAGCAAAATCACGCCCAGCATGGCCGCCAAGGCTGCCAGGCGGGGAGTTCGGTTCTCTTTCATGGGACTCCTTTGTTAGTCATACAGGCGGCGGACCCGGCGGGCCACCCCCCGGAACAGCAGCGTGACCGGCAGGACCAGGGGCGCGGTGACGCAGAATTCCCGCAGCATCAGATAGCCGCCGGTCCTCCAGGCCCCCTGGCCGGACATCCACAGCAGAAAGCAGCGCAGGCCGTCCGTCAGGAGAAAGGACACCGCAGTTGCCGCCAGGGAGCACAGGACCCCCGCCGGCAGCAGGCTGCGGGACAGCAGCGCCGCGCACAGTCCCGCCAGGGGAAAGACCAGGGTGTAGAGACAGGGGACTGCCTCCGGCAGCAGCAGGTCGCACACCACCCCCACGCACAGGGCGAAGATGGTGCCGGAAACAGAGGACTCATAGGTGGCGGGGATCACCGCCGCCAGTGGATAGAGAAAGGGGATCACGCCCCAGAGGGTGATCCGCTGGAGCAGGGCTCCCTGGACCGCCAGGCACAGCGCCGCGGCGGCCCCGTAGAGGAGCCATTTATAAATGGTTTTGTTTCGGGCCAGCATAGGCGGCCTCCTTTATCGGGGGAGAGATGGTTTCACGTGAAACATAAAAAACACACGGATCAGTTGGAACCGTCAAAGGACCGCAGCACCACCACCTGCTGCAATTCGGAGAACTCCACCGCCGGCGCCAAAATGGCATAGGAGGAGGCGCCGGAGTCGTCCATTTGCAGCTCCTCCACCGAGCCGATGACCAGCCCGGCGGGATAGAAGCCGCCCAGGCCGCTGGTGACCACCAGATCACCGCCCAGCAGATCGCAGTCGGCAGGCAGATAGTCCAGCCGCAGGCGGTTTTCCCCCATCAGGGAGAAGTTGCCCTGGGCCACGCCCAGGTCCCCGGTGCGGAAGACCTGCGCGCCAAGAGAGGTCTCCGTGTCCACCAGCGTCATAATGGTGGCCCAGTTGAGCCCCACCTCGCTGATGGTGCCCACGATGGCGCCGGTCTCGTCAATGACGCAGTCCCCCACCTCCAGGCCGTCGGCGGTGCCCTGGCTGATGGTGAGGGTGGCCGCCCAGTTGGTCACAGCGTGTTCGGTGACGTCGGCCAGGACGATGTCGCTTGTCAGGTCCGGCCGCTTTTCCTGAAGACCCAGTAGCTCTCTGAGCCGCTGGTTTTCCTCGCTGTGCTTCCGGCCCTGGCGGACGTCCGCTTCCATCTGGGCGATCTCCCGGCGGAGCTGGGCGATCTCCTCTTCCATGGCGGTGTTGTCCCGGTAGTAGTTCTGCTTGTCGATGAACCACTCCGCCACGGCGGTATAGGCCGTGCGGAAGGGAGAGGCGATGGTGTTCACCAGATTGGTCATGGGGGAGGAGGTATTGCTGAACACGGACACCAGGGCCAGCGCCACAGAGATCACCGCCGCGGCGAAGAGGACCCACAGGCCGTTGTTTTTCAAAAAGTTTTTCAAGGCGTCGCCTCCTTGGCTCAGGTAAAGAGATCGATCCCGAAGCGCCGGAGCATCCGGGCCAGCCGCAGCAGGGGCAGACCCATCACGTTGAAGTAGTCGCCCTCCAGCCGCTCCACCAGCAGCGCGCCCCGGCCCTGGATGCCGTAGCCGCCGGCCTTGTCCATGGGCTCGCCGGTGGCGATATAGGCTAGCAGCTCCTCCCGGGTGGCGGGGCGGAAGCAGACCGCCGTGGCCTCATGCTCGGTGAGATATTCCTCCCCCCGGCGCAGCGTCACGCCGGTGCAGACAGTGTGCTGCCGGCCCTGGAGGGCGGTGAGCATCTCCAGCGCCTGGGCCTCGTCGGCGGGCTTTCCAAGATGTCGGTCCCCCAGGAACACCAGCGTATCGGCGGTGATAAGGATCTCGTCCGGGCCGCAGGGGACCGCCTCTGCCTTTTTCCGGGAGAGGTGCTCCACGATCTGGGCGGGAGAGAGCCCTGGCGGATAGGTCTCCTCCGCCTGGGAGATGCGGATCTCAAAGTCCGTAATGCCGATCTGCCGGAGCAGATCCCGCCGGCGGGGAGAGCCGGAGGCCAGTACCAGCTTTGTCATGGTCCGCCTCACTTTCCCGTGGAGCCGAAGCCGCCCCGGCCGCGGCCCTCCAGCCCGGGTAAAGGTCAGAGGGGGCTGATTCTCCATGATCCGGAATTGGCAGATCCGGGCGTTTTTCTCAATGTGCACATCCCGGGTGGCGTAGACCGGCATGTGCCACTGGTCGCCGTCTCCGCAGAAGGAGCCGTCCACCACGCCCATGGAGTTGGTCTGCAAAATGCCGTAGTTTTTGAAGGTGGAGCTCCGGGGGGTGATGTGGGCCTCGTAGCCTGCCGGCAGGGCGATGGCCACCCCCAGGGGGATCAGCCGGAATTCTCCGGTGTGCAGCGTCACATCCTGGGCGGCCCGGAGGTCGATCCAGTCGGACTTGCCGTCCACATAGCAAAGAGGCTCCAGGTCCTCTGCAAAATATTTTACCTTGATCTCGATCATGTCAGACTCCAAAATTGATCTCATTTCGTAATATATCAATCAAATTATACGGTAAGGACTTAAAAATCAGGTCAGGTCACGCCCCGCTCATACAGTCCCCGGGTGAAGACGTCCGGCGCGCTGGCGCCGCTGCGGTAGTCCCGGAGGATGCGGGCACAGGTCTCCGGCGTCTCTGTGGTGAACCGCAGCCGGGCAAAGGCCA
>ENA-ORMO01003315-ORMO01003315.1-human-gut-metagenome-genome-assembly--contig:-NODE-3315-length-10665-cov-3.915269_pt1 | contig 10665 bp, 8 predicted proteins | sample MGYA00242106_ERZ509001 | MGnify/ENA primary metagenome ERZ509001 (study PRJEB26280, sample SAMEA2338736) | human gut metagenome | biome: human gut; feature: human-associated habitat; material: faeces... | reverse complement strand
AAGGGTTTCATAACCCCATCGGTGCCTTTCGCAGAAAGGTGGTTTATAGATATGAAGGAAAATGTGGAAGAACTGGTGAAAGAAAAACTTGGCCAGGGGGCAGTATTTCCGGCAGGAGAGGAAAATACAGCCTTCTCCCAGTATTTTAAAGGCCAAAGCTACCTGAAGATGCTGACAACAGCAGGGGTGGGGATTGGAAATGTCACCTTTGAGCCCGGCTGCAGAAACAACTGGCATATTCACCACAAAGGAGGCCAGATCCTCCTTGTGACATGAGGCCGCGGCTGGTACCAGGAGTGGGGAAAGGAAGCTGTCGAGCTTCATGCCGGGGATGTGGTAAACATTCCTCCGGAGGTGAAGCACTGGCACGGAGCGGCTAAGGACAGCTGGTTTCAGCATCTGGCCGTGGAGGTGCCGGCCGACGGCGCTTCCAATGAGTGGCTGGAGGCTGTGGAGGATGAGGAATACAGCCGGCTTCCATAGGAACCTGCTGCAAAACAGAGTGAAAATATGACGGAATTCAGGAGGTACAGGGATGAAAGTATTGATGCTCAACGGCAGCCCGAGAAAAAACGGAAATACGTCTGCCGCCTTAAAGGAGATGGAGCGTGTATTTTTAAGGGAAGGAGTCGAGGTGGAAACCGTGCAGATTGGGGCCAGGGATATCAGAGGCTGCATTGCCTGCTATTCCTGCAGCAAGACGGGACGGTGTGTGTTTGAGGATGAGGTAAACCAGCTGGCTCCGAAGTTTGAGGAAGCTGACGGTCTGGTGATTGCCAGCCCTGTGTACTATGCCTCTGCAAACGCCACGCTGATCGCCTGTCTGGACCGGCTGTTCTACAGCACGCATTTTGACAAGACCATGAAGGTCGGGGCGAGTGTGGCAGTGGCAAGGCGGGGAGGCTGCTCTGCCACCTTTGATGAGCTGAACAAGTATTTTACTATCACGGGAATGCCGGTGGCCTCCAGCCAGTATTGGAACAGCGTGCACGGCAGGAATGCCGGAGAGGCACTGGAGGACGAGGAGGGACTTCAGACTATGCGCACTCTGGCGGCCAACATGACATTCCTTATGAAGAGCATTGCTCTTGGAAAGGAGACGTTCGGTCTTCCAGAGAGAGAGCCTCAGGTGTTTACCAATTTTATACGATAGGATCCCACTGTCCTGGCAGGCCGCCGTTTCGGCGGCCTGTATCTGTATTGGAGGTCTTTGCCTGGCCTTTTTTCAGAAGATAAAGGATTCCGGGCAGTTTTGAGAGAAGAGAGAAGAAGACAGGAAGAGCAGGATTGATGTTGGCCCCCGTTCCCTGTTTGTGCAAAAAAGGACTTGCAGAAGGGAGAATTTTGTCTTATCATATAGTTTGATATCAAACTATATAAAGGAGGGAAATGAATGCTCAATGAAGAACTGCATGTCCTGCTGCTCAGAGCCTTTCATCACTGCAATAAGCGGATTGTCCAGAGAACATCGAGGCTGCCGCTGCTCCCGGGACAGCCTAAGATTCTGGAATACGTAGAAGAAAACAACGGCTGCATCGCAAAGGATATATGCAGGGGCTGTGTGCTCGATAAATCGACGATGACAAGTCTGCTGACCCGGATGGAACGGGAGGGACTGCTTGTTAAAAGCGGAAGTCCGGCTGACAGAAGGGCATATCATATTTTTTTAACGCCAAAGGGAGAGCAGGCTGCCAGAGAAGTGAAAAGGATTTTTTCTGAAACGGATGAGAAGGCCTTTCAGGGAATTTCTGCCAGTGAAAGGGCAGGCTTTCTTTCCACATTGAATAAAATTATAGCAAACCTGGAGGATGAGACCGAATGAAACAGATACTAAAGCGTTATTTATATTTTATACTTGGAGTGGCGATCAACTCTTTCGGTGTTGCCTTCATCACGAAAAGCGCTCTGGGAACCTCCCAGATTTCCAGCGTTCCCTATGTCTTAAGCCTCCGGTTCCCATCTGTCAGCTTTGGCATGACAACCTTTTTTGTAAACCTGCTGTTTATTCTGATCCAGGCAGTACTTTTGAAAAAGAATTTTCAGCCTGTGCAGTTTCTTCAGGTAGCAGTCAATGTGCTGTTCAGCGTGCTGATCGATGTGAGCATGACGCTGCTGTCTTTTTTCCAGCCGGAGGCGTTCGGGCTCAGAATCGTAAGCCTTCTGGCAGGATGCGTCATACTGGCTGTCGGAATCAGCATTGAGGTAGCCCCTGATGTGCTGGTGGTTCCCGGGGAAGGGGCAGTGCGCGCAATTTCCCAGACCACGGGACTCAAATTTGGCTCTGTGAAGGTCTATTTTGATGTCAGCCTGATTGTAATTGCCTCGGCTCTGTCCTTCCTGTTTTTTGGAAGGCTGAACGGCGTCGGCCTCGGCACCGTGATCTCGGCTCTTACAGTGGGAAAATTTGTGAATATTGTTAACCTTCATCTCCCTGCTGTCCGGAAAATAAGAGATCTGGCCGCATCTGCTTCTTGTCCATCTGCAAATTTTGTGCCATAATAGAACTGAATTCCCGCCGGAAGGTCTGAGCTGCCTGCTTTTTCAGGCAGCCAGGAAGATGGACAGGGGGAAATAAAAGTGACAGTACTGAAAAGAGAGGGATAGATAATGAGAAGAGAAGCCTCCCTGGAATTGTGGAAATCTCTGTATAAGGCTGCCGTTCGTCTGATGGAACTTGCTCCATGGGAGAATTTCTGGGATACGGATCTGGTAGCGATACAGCTGAAGGATAAAAGAGAACCTGTGTTTATGAGTATTGCAGGCCGGGGAATTGCCGGCTGCGGAGTGACGATGTATGAGGGAGAGAGAGGGCTGGAGGACTTTGATCTTCTGGAGGGAACCAGGGGTGAGGAAGGACCCTTCAGTGTTTTTGCGCTCAGAGAGCAGCAGTGTGTCTCCTTAAGCTTTGTGGATCGGGAGGATGTGCCGAAGGAGCAGCGTGACAGGATAAAGGAGCTGAATCTCTCCTTCCGCGGCAGAGGCAAATGGCCCTGCTTTCTCGCCTTCGAGAAGGCCTATGCGCCGTGGACTCCTGACGAAAGGCAGGTGTCCGTTATGGCCCAGGCCCTGTGGGAGCTGTGCGAGGCGGCAGGTGACGTGAAGTCCGGAAAGGTGAAAATCCGATATGAGAGGGGAGAGCACCTGTGGCGTTCCTATGACAGTGAGGCAGGAGAGTGGAGAAACTATTCGGCGCCTCTACCTGACGGGAACAGAAAGTATCCTCTTGCAAGGCTGAGAAGCCAGGACCAGATAGAGGCTGTGAAGTCCAGACCCAGGAGCATTTATGAACTGTGTATGGATCTGTTCTACATGAATGCGGAGGTGATGGAGGAGGGCTATGACAAGCCGTTTTTCCCCCGCGCCTTTCTGGTTATGGATAAGAGAAGCAGGAAAATTGCCAATATGCAGGTTTTAGAGCCCAGGGACAGCGAGGTAAACGCGATCCTCCATTTCCTGCTCACCTATGTGATGAAGAATGGAAGGCCGCGCACCATTTATGCCAGAAATCCCTGGATCTTTGCGGCTCTGACAGATACCTGCAAAAAGTGCGGCATCCCTCTTGTACACAGCGATCTGGAAGAAATGGAAGAGCTGGTGGAACAGCTGACGGACGCGGGGACAGAGGAGGGAGAGGAGTAGGAAACAAGCCAGGAAGCCGTTTTCGCTCCCCCTATTTTCCGCTGTCGCCGTAGTTGGACAGATACCGGGCAGAGGGATCAGCTACATGGCAGCCCTCCCAGCTCTGATTCGGCATCCAGTAGCCCGGGATCATTTCCGCCTGGCCGGGATAGTGACGCTCAAAAATCTCCCGGTACAGGAGAGATTCCTTCGTGAAGGGCGGGCAGAAATCAAAGGCGGCGGCTTTGGATGAAAATTCACTGTCGCTGTAGAGGCTGTCCGCATATTCCTTCAGATAGTCTACCATGGAATGGCCTACCGCGTCAGAGAATGCGGCCTTTTCGCGCATCAGGAGGTTCTCAGGGAGAATGCCGGAGCCCAGAAATGCCCGGCGCAGCAGATACTTGCCCTTTCCATAGACATTTCTCTTTTTCTCAGGGTCGATGCTCATGACATATTCTGCAAAGGCCAGATCTCCGAAGGGGACGCGGCCCTCCATGGAATTGTCGCTGATGCACCGGTCTGCTCTCAGCACGTCGTACAGATAAAGCTCCCTTACACGTTTTTTGCTCTCCTCCTGGAAGGCTGCGGCGTCAGGGGCAAAATCCGTATATTTATAGCCGAACAGCTCGTCGGAAATCTCCCCTGTCATCAGAACACGGATGTCGGTGGTTCTGTGAATCTCCCGGCAGAGCAGGTACATTCCGATGGAAGCCCGGATGGTGGTAATGTCATAGGTGCCCAGAATAGAAATCACCGGATCCAGCGCGCGGATTACATCTTCGCGGTCTATGAGTACTTCCGTGTGTTCGCTTCCGATGTATTCGGCGGCCTCCCGGGCGTATTTGAGGTCAATGGCATCTTCCGCCATTCCGATGGCAAAGGTGCGGATGGGACGGCCCAGCAGACGGGACGCGATGGCGCATACAAGGGAGGAATCTAGGCCGCCGCTCAGCAGAAAGCCCATGGGAGCGTCTGAATCCAGCCTCTTTTTCACACCGTCTGTGAGAAGGATCCTGATGTTTCGGCAGATGGTATCTAAATCTTCAGAAGGATCGGACAGGTGTTCCTCATCCGGGTGAAAGGGAGAGGGAAAACGGCGGGAAAAGATACTGTCCGCCGACGGGGCGGACACGTCCCTGTATTTTACGAAGGCGCCGTCCTTGTAGTAGCAGCCGGGAGGAAAGGGAAAGATTCTCCGGCACAGGCCTACGAGGCATCTGGCCTCGCTTGCAAAGCAGATAGCCCCCTGGCTGTCATATCCATAGAAAAGAGGACGGATGCCGAAAGGATCTCTGGCTGCAAGGAAGGAGCCGGAAGCTTTGTCGAACAGAACAAGAGCAAACTCTGCGTCTAAGAGACGGAACATGCCGGTTCCGTATTTTTTATACAGCGGCAGGAGAAGTTCACAGTCGCTGCCGCTCTTAAACTCCCATCCCTCTTTAATAAGGGCTTCCCGGACAGGTCGGAACCCGTACAGTTCGCCGTTGCAGGCGACGCAGATGTCTTTATCTGAAAAGGGCTGCATACCTTCGGGGGAGAGCCCCATAATCGCCAGCCGCTTAAAGCCTATGAGGCCGCGGCCGGTATCTACAATTCTCGTATCGTCAGGGCCTCTCTCCTCCGAGCGGCCGAAGAGGGAGGAAAACTCCTCCCTGTCGGCCCCGGCCCTGCAGCAGCACATAATTGAACACATATCAGATCTCCTCCTATTTCACACTGAATATAATATCGCTGTAGGACGGATAAGGCCATGCGCTGGAATCGGTCAGACCCTCCATGCGATCCACTGTGGAGCGCATGGCCTCCATGGCAGGCACGATGCTGTCACGATAGAAAAAGGCCTGTTCACAGAGCTTTGCCATTTCCCTCGCTTCTCCCAGCCGCCTTTCCAGCTCGCCTGCCTCCTCAAAAGCCTGATCAGCAAGGGAGGACAGCTGAGCCGCCACTGTGCACTCATAGCCAGACGGAGCCTTGGAGGACAGCCGCGCTTTTCTGCGGGCCGCCGCTGCCAGCTCTCCGGAAAAGCGGGATACGGCCGGAAGAATATCCCGGAGCACCATCTCGCTCATGGTCAGCGCTTCGATATTCAGAACCTTCACATAGTTCTCAAACATGATCTCACAGCGGGCCTTTGCCTCTGCCTCACTGAATACCCTGTGCCTGGAAAAGAGAGCCAGATTCTTTTCATCTGTAAAATGTGACACAGCGTCCGGAGTAGTTTTCAGGTTCAGGAGCCCGCGGGTCCTGGCCTCTTCGATCCAGCTCTCATCGTAACCGTTTCCGTTGAAAATAATCTGCTTATGTTCAGAGATGGTCTTTTTCAGCAGGGTGTGGAGAGCTGCCTCAAAGTCCCCGGCCGGTTCCAGAATATCGGCAAACTGCCGGAGTTCCTCGGCCACAGCTGTGTTCAGCATGATGTTGGGGCCGGAGAGAGAGGAGGAGGAGCCTGGCATACGAAACTCAAACTTATTGCCTGTAAAGGCAAAGGGGGAAGTCCTGTTTCTGTCGGTGGTATCCCGTGGAAATTTTGGGAGCACATGGGCGCCGCGCATAAACTCCCTCTCACCGCATCCGTCATAGGGGCAGCCGCTCTCAATGGAATCCAGCACCTTTTCCAGATCGGAGCCGATAAAAATGGAAACGATGGCAGGAGGGGCTTCGTTGGCGCCCAGGCGGTGATCATTTCCCGCGGAGGCGACGCTCAGACGAAGGAGATCCTGATACTCGTCCACCGCCTTTATGACGGCACAGAGGAAGAGAAGAAACTGGAGATTGCTTCCAGGCGTGTTTCCGGGATCCAGCAGGTTATTTCCAAGGCTGTCGCACAGAGACCAGTTGTCGTGTTTGCCGCTTCCGTTGATTCCCTCAAAGGGCTTCTCGTGGAGCAGGCATACCATATGGTGGCGTCTGGCAATCTTCTGCATCATCTCCATGGTGAGCTGATTCTGATCCATGGCCACATTGGCGGTGATAAACACGGGAGCCAGCTCATGCTGGGCAGGGGCCACCTCATTGTGCTCTGTCTTTGCCAGGATGCCCAGCTTCCACAGCTCCTCATTCAGCTCGTCCATAAAAGCCTGGACCCTGGGCTTGACCGCGCCGAAGTAGTGATCGTCCAGCTCCTGTCCCTTGGGGGATGTGGCGCCGAACAGGGTTCTGCCGGTCAGGATCAGATCCTTTCGTTTCAGGAATACCTCCTCGTCGATGAGAAAATATTCCTGCTCTGCTCCGATGGTGGGGCGCACCCAGGATACGCGGTCATTGCCGAAGAGGCGCAGAATGCGGACAGCCTGACGGCTCAGGGCTTCCATGCTCCTGAGAAGAGGCGTTTTTTTATCCAGGGCCTCCCCGCCGTAGGAGCAGAAGGCAGTGGGGATGCACAGCACCCGGTCTTTGATAAAGGCGTATGAGGTGGGATCCCAGGCGGTGTAGCCTCTTGCCTCAAAGGTGGCTCTCAGCCCGCCGTTAGGGAAAGAGGAGGCGTCCGGTTCGCCCTTTATGAGTTCTTTGCCGGAAAAATCCATGATAATTTTTCCATCGCCGGCGGGAGTGATGAAGCTGTCGTGCTTTTCAGCGGTGATGCCTGTCATGGGCTGAAACCAGTGAGTAAAGTGGGTGGCTCCATGATCCAGAGCCCAGTCCTTCATAGCGTTGGCAACGGTATCGGCTATCTGGGGATCCAGGCTTCGCCCGTCATGGATGGTGCGAAGAAGCTGGCGGTATACGTCCTTTGGAAGACGTTCTCTCATGGCGTTTTCGCCGAATACCATAGAACCGAAAATGGCGTCAGGTTTTTTCATAATGTCTCCTCCTTCTTTTCAGAGTATGAGCTGTCATGCCCGGACAGCGCGTCCGGGCGGGAACTGGAGAGGGACCGTCCGGTTTCTCCAAAAATAAAAAAACGGCAGAGGGCACTTTGACCATTGGCCGGCGCCCTTGCCGTTTGTTTGGGTGATACTATAGCGCGCTGAGAGAGATTTGTCAACTGTTGTTTCAAAAAAAATTTGCTTGACAGCAGAGTCATTTTCCTGTATAAATAATTCCAAACTGCAGAAAATACAATTTTGAGAGAGAACAAAGGCGTTCGCTTCAGGGGAAAGTGTCCCCCTGGCGGGCGCCTTTTCTGAAAGGTTGTTTTTTGGCGGAGGCAGAATATGAGGAGGAAATCTGGGATGACGAAGTACATTTTTGTGACAGGCGGAGTAGTATCCGGACTCGGAAAGGGGATCACGGCGGCTTCTCTTGGACGGCTGCTGAAGGCCAGAGGCTTAAAGGTTGCTGCGCAGAAGCTGGATCCCTATATCAACGTGGATCCGGGGACTATGAGCCCTTATCAGCACGGAGAGGTATACGTGACAGAGGACGGTGCGGAGACAGATTTGGATCTGGGGCACTATGAGCGGTTTATCGATGAGGATCTGAACCAGTATTCCAACCTGACGACGGGAAAGGTTTACTGGAATGTTCTCAGCAAGGAGCGCCGGGGGGAGTATCTGGGAGAGACGGTTCAGGTGATTCCTCATATAACCAATGAAATCAAGGATTTTATCTACAGGGTTGGCAAAAAGACGAACGCGGATGTGGTGATCACTGAAATCGGCGGAACCACCGGCGACATCGAAAGCCAGCCCTTTTTGGAGGCTATCCGCCAGGTGGGGCTGGAAATCGGCAGGGAAAACAGCCTTTACATTCATGTGACTCTTGTTCCGTTCCTGAAGGGAAGCAATGAGCATAAGTCAAAACCCACCCAGCACTCGGTCCGGGAGCTTCAGGGGATGGGAATTAAGCCGGATCTGATCGTACTTCGCTGCGACGAGCCTCTGGAGGAGGAAATTTTCAAAAAGACAGCCCTGTTCTGCAACGTGAAAGAGGACTGTATTTTTGAAAATCTGACGATCCCTGTACTCTATGAAGCTCCCCTGATGCTGGAGCGGGAACATTTTTCAGAGATTGTCTGCCGGGAGCTTCAGCTGAGAGCCAGGGAGCCGGATCTTGCCGACTGGAAGGCCATGGTGGAGCGGATCAAGGGAAGGAAAAAGACAGTGACCATAGGCCTGGTGGGCAAATACACAAAACTCCATGACGCCTATCTCTCTGTAGCTGAAGCCCTGCGCCATGCAGGCTATGACTGCGGCTCAAGAATTGATATCCGCTGGATCGACTCGGAAACCGTGAGAGAGAACGATTCTGCCCGGGTGCTGGGTGCCTGTGACGGGATTATCGTGCCGGGAGGCTTCGGGACAAGAGGAATTGACGGAATGGTGGAGGCTGCCAGATACTGCAGAGAGCACAACGTTCCCTACCTGGGAATCTGTCTGGGAATGCAGATTGCCGTGATTGAGTTTGCCAGAAATGTCTGCGGCATGAAAGAGGCGTCGTCCAGGGAGTTCGATCCGGATTCCCCCTATAAGGTGATCGATTTTCTCCCGGATCAGGATGATTTTACGGACAAAGGGGGAACACTCAGACTGGGAGCCTATCCATGCAGCATAAAGGAGGGAAGCAGAATGGATGAGTGCTACGGCAGCAGTCTCATTTATGAGCGTCACCGCCACCGCTATGAGTTTAACAACGGCTACAGGGACAGGCTTGAAGCAAATGGCCTCCTGATCAGCGGCACATCCCCGGACGGAAAGCTGGTGGAGACAGTAGAAATACCCGGGCATGATTTTTACGTAGGCGTCCAGTTCCATCCTGAGTTTAAGAGCCGTCCGAACCGTCCTCATCCTCTGTTTAAAGGGTTTGTGGAGAGTGCGCTTAAAAGGAGAGACGATTTGCGCGGGTAAGGCTCAGCCTGAACAGAGTCTTTTTGAAAGGAGAACAGACGAATGAACAGATACCTTGTCCTGGAAAACGGAAAAGTACTGAAAGGTACGGCTTTCGGAGCTGACAGAGAGGTAACGGCAGAGATCGTGTTTACCACGGCCATGACAGGCTACATTGAAACGCTGACAGATAAGAGCTATAAAGGGCAGGCGGTTGTCCAGACCTTTCCCCTGATTGGAAATTATGGAATCATCAGGGAGGATCAGGAGAGCGGGACTGCAGGGCTTTCTGCCTATATTGTGCGGGAATGGTGCGCCCATCCCTCCAATTTCCGGTGCGATACAGATCTGGACAGCTACCTGAAGGAAAACCAGATTCTCGGCATCTGCGGTATTGACACAAGGGCTCTCACAAAAATGCTCAGAGAGCACGGAACTATGAACGGGTTCATCACAGATGACCCGTCGAGAGCAGATCTGGAACAGATCAGGGCCTTTCGCTGTGAAAACCCGGTTTCCCAGGTGACAATCCATGAGCCGACGCTGTTTCGCGGCAGGGCCAGCCGCAGACTGGTGGTCATGCTGGATTTCGGAAGGAAGGACAATATTCTGCGCTCCCTCCTGGAGAGAGACTGTGACGTGTGGGTGCTTCCGGCTTCCACTTCCCCAAAGGAGGTTCTCAAGTACAAGCCGGACGGAATTTTCCTGACAAACGGTCCGGGAGATCCGGCAGAGAACACGGAGATTATAAAAAATCTGAGAGAGCTTTTGGAAAGCGGTATTCCGATGATGGGAATCTGTCTCGGCCATCAGCTTCTGGCCCTTGCACACGGTTTTCAGACAGAGAAGATGAAATACGGCCACAGGGGAGCCAACCAGCCTGTAAAGGACGGAAAGACAGGACGGATTTACATTACCTCCCAGAATCACGGCTATGCGGTGAGGGAGGACAGCATCGATACCTCTGTAGCTGAAACCTCCTTTGTCAATGTCAATGACGGGACCAATGAGGGGCTGCGCTATAAAAATTACCCCGTGTACTCCGTCCAGTTTCACCCGGAGGCGTGCGGAGGCCCGAAGGACACAGATTTTCTGTTTGATGATTTTTTAGGGATGCTGAAACGGTAGAAGCCCCGCCTGGCAGTTCAGCTTTGCCATAGAGCAGTACGAAAAGACAGATAAGGAGGAAACAGAATGCCTTTCAATCATTCAATTAAAAAGGTGCTTGTGATCGGCTCCGGCCCCATTGTCATCGGACAGGCAGCAGAATTCGACTATG
>ENA-ORMO01003296-ORMO01003296.1-human-gut-metagenome-genome-assembly--contig:-NODE-3296-length-10739-cov-2.262261_pt1 | contig 10739 bp, 10 predicted proteins | sample MGYA00242106_ERZ509001 | MGnify/ENA primary metagenome ERZ509001 (study PRJEB26280, sample SAMEA2338736) | human gut metagenome | biome: human gut; feature: human-associated habitat; material: faeces... | reverse complement strand
TTTTCCCCCAGCCGAACTTGGCCCAGCCGGAATCGGAAACGCTCATATGGAGCTTATTTTCCTGGACCTGCTGCCAGTATTTAGCCGTAACAATATGCCCAAGAGGATGAGCAAAATTATGCTGTACCATTTTAGGCATTCCGGTAGTACCGGAGGTAAAGTAAACGAGCATTATATCATTCCATTTGTTTGCCTCACTGCCGACAGGACGTTCAAAAGCATCGGAAAACTGAGCTATCCTTTCTTCAAAATACTCCCAGCCTTCAATTTTTCTTTCAACAATAACCTTGGTTTTCAGGCTCGGTATCTCAGACTGAGCAGCATTAACCTGATTTATCACAAATTCATCAGGCAGACATACTATAACGGATACTTTCGCTGCATTACCCCTGTAAACTATATCCTTTTTAGTAAGCTGCAATGTTCCGGGAATTAAAATTGCTCCGATTTTGTGCAATGCCGTTGCACAAATCCAATATTCCCATCTTCTTCTTAGTATCAGCATTACTACCGTTCCTTTTTTTATACCGATACTTTTAAAATAATTAGCCGTCCGGTTTGATAGCTTGGAGATATCGTTAAAAGTAAATTTCTTTTCTTCTCCATGATCGTTGCACCAAACTAAAGCATTTTTTTCCGGCTCTTTCTTTGCCCATTCATCGACAATATCAAATCCAAAATTAAAATTTTCAGGAATGTTTACCTTGTAATTTTCCTTGAAATCTTCATAACTATTGAATTCAATCCTTGGTAAATATCTGTCTAACAGCATTATATATTACTTCCAATCAATTAAATATACCATTACAGTTATAATTTTTCGCTATGATGAAATTATACCATAAATAATATTATATATTTACAGCGCGCAATCAATTAATGCAATTAAGAGCTTTCAAACCAATATCCTTTCTGAAATGCATATCCTTAAAATTAATTGATTCAACGCCATTATAAGCTTTATTTATCGCTAATTCCAGCGTTTTTGCAGTTGAGGTAATTCCTAACACACGCCCGCCCGACGTTATAAATTGATCATTATTTAGCCGAGTACCTGCATGAAACACTAAATGACCGTTTAATTGTCCGTTTTCATCAAGACCGCTTATCGAATATCCAGACGCATATTTAACCGGATAGCCTCCGCTGGCCAAAATAACGCAGGCAGCGCATTCGTCCTTCCATTTAATATCAATATCCTCTAATTTTTCATCAATAACAGCTTCGAAAACAGTGAGCAGATCCGTATCGAGCAGCGGAAGAACTACCTGAGTTTCAGGATCGCCGAAACGGCAATTATATTCAATAACCTTAGGTCCTTCCTCAGTCAGCATAAGTCCAAAATACAGACAGCCTTTAAATTTACGGTTTTCACTATTCATCGCCTCAATAGTAGGAATAAATATCTTTTCCATACATATATCTGAAATTTCCTGAGTATAATACGGATTTGGGGCAACAGTTCCCATACCTCCCGTATTCAGACCCTCATCATTATCATTGGCTCTTTTATGATCCATAGAAGTTACCATAGGGCTTATGGTTTTGCTGTCGGTGAAGCATAAAACAGATACCTCAGGACCGGTAAGATATTCTTCAATCACGACATTCAAGCCGCTGCTGCCAAATATCTTATCCTCCATAATAGTATTAACAGCAGCTTTCGCCTCGTCAAAATCTTCAGCAATAATAACGCCCTTTCCAAGAGCCAGTCCATCTGCCTTAATAACTATAGGATATTTATTATTCTTTTCAATATAGCTTATGGCGTCGGCAGAATTATCAAAAACTTCATATCCGGCCGTAGGTATTTCATATTTTTTCATAAGATTTTTGGAAAATACCTTACTACCCTCGATAACGGCGGCCGATTTATCCGGACCGAACGCTCTAATTCCTTCGGCTGTAAGCGCGTCGACCATTCCCATTACCAGAGGATCGTCAGGCGCTACCACAACCATATCTACGGAAAGCTTCTTAGCGAGATCAACAATACCGTCAATATCGGTAGCCTTTACAGGAAAGCACTCAGCAAATTTAGAGATACCTCCGTTACCCGGAGCACAGTATAGCTTTTCAACTCTGTTACTCTCGGCAAGCTTCATAACTATTGCATGTTCTCTGCCGCCTCCGCCTACAACAAGTATGTTCATTAAAATTCCCCTTAATAACCGTATTTTAACTTCATTGAATTATTAACATAATCAATGATGAAATAATCTAATACCTGTAAACGCCATTGCAATATTATATTTATTGCAGGTATCAATAACATTATCATCTCTGATGGAACCGCCCGGCTCAGCAATAAAGGAAACACCGCTTTTTCTTGCCCTTTCAATATTATCGCCAAACGGGAAGAATGCGTCGGATCCAAGGCAAACTCCGGTATTTTCAGAAAGCCATTTTCTTTGTTCTTCCTTTGTAAAAACAGGAGGCTTCTCCTTAAATATATTCTGCCATGCGCCTTCTGCAAGAACGTCCATATAGTCTTCAGAAATATAAATATCAATCGCATTATCCCTGTCGGGACGGCGTATATCATCTACGAATTTAAGGCTTAAAACCTGTGGCGCTTGACGAAGCCACCAAATATCGGCTTTATTTCCTGCAAGTCTGGTACAGTGTATTCTGGACTGCTGACCTGCGCCGATACCGATAGCCTGTCCTTCCTTTACATAGCATACCGAATTAGACTGAGTATACTTCAAAGTTATAAGTGAGATAAGAAGATCGCGCTTTTTATCCTCAGGAATAATCTTATTTTCAGTTACAACATTATCAAGAAGTAAATTATTAATCAATAGATTGTTTCTGCCCTGTTCAAAGGTTATACCGAACACCTGTTTTTTCTCTATTTCTTCTGGTATATAATCCGGATTCATTTTTATTACATTGTATGTCCCTTTACGCTTAGATTTTAAAATCTCCAGCGCCTCGGGAGTATAATCCGGAGCTATTATTCCGTCTGAAACTTCCCTTTTGAGCATAAGAGCTGTCGCCTTGTCGCAGGTATCCGAAAGTGCGACAAAGTCACCGTAAGATGACATTCTGTCAGCTCCTCTTGCTCTTGCATAAGCACATGCAATTGGAGAAAGTTCCTCGAGGTCGTCTACAAAATATATTTTCTTTAAAGTATCTGATAATGGAAGACCAACCGCAGCTCCCGCAGGAGAAACATGCTTAAAAGAAGTAGCGGCGCAAAGTCCTGTTGCAGCTTTTAATTCTTTTACAAGCTGCCATCCGTTGAATGCGTCCAGCAGATTAATATATCCGGGATTACCGTTAAGTACCTCGAACGGCAGCTCAGCGTTATCTATAAATACTCTCGACGGCTTCTGATTAGGATTGCAGCCGTACTTTAAAAACATTTCTGATGACATAAATCAAACCTCTCTCAGCAATTTTTATTGTAAATTTCAGTCTTATATGTACCGTCTGACAGATCAATGTATCTGACAAATAACGATACCTTATTTTCGCTGTTCAAACTATTCCAAATATTGCTTCCGAATTCACTAATACTGCCCTCTACAGCTATAAGCTTGGGCTCTCCTTCAAAGCTTGGAAGCGGATTTCCGTCGCCCATATATGTATGGATAAAACGACCCTCTCCGTTTATAGGATTATTATATGAAAAAGTGAAACGATTACAGGAATCGGGATTTCCATTTTCGCTTTTCAAAATAGACATAGCATAATTAAAGGTTTTCTGCGGATCAACCTTTATTATACCGGAAATTCTGGGAGTATAATTAGGAGCGTCCGGTTCAAACTCTCTTGTTCTCAGCGACTGCTCGAACGTCATCTGATTATTCATCAAATCATAAATAGTGTCAGTCTGGTCACCGTTTGTAACAATAGTCTTATTACCCAGAACTCTTACCGGAGAATAAATAATAAGACTCGGATCAGTAAGCTTGGACGGATCGTAAGCCTGCGTTCTGATACCGCAGCCATCTTCAACAAATATTCTGTTTCTGCTGTTTTCGCTTCTTCCCATAATAAAATAAGCGGTAACAGCATATTTTCCGTCAGATGATTTTCCTATTATAATTCCTCTGCCCGGATAAGAATTGCTTTTGAGTTCTTTTGATATGTCTAATTTATTCATAATAAGAATCCTTTCCGAAATGTCAATAATATGAACGTAAAATCAGTTTTTAATAATAAACGTATAAATACAGTCTGCCGATAAAATTGCCAACATAACTGCCGAGATAATATTTAATTGCTTTTTACTCGGCTTTAACAATATCCAGTCAAAAAAAGGCTGAACTATGTAAAGAAAAATTGTTCCTCCCAGACCGAATCTTAAAGAAGTCGATAATGCAATACGTCCCTGAAAATTATATTTATAATCCTCATACGTCTGCCAAGGCCATGATCCTGATGCAAATTCCAAAATATAACTCGCCGTCAACTCTATTAAAGTTGCAATAGCCGCATCCGATAAAAATGATTATTGGTTTAATAATATTAAGCCATCTAATATCTTTTTTTCTCATCAATTTCCCAAGACAAAGCAAAAAGGACATTGCTCCTACTCCATATACCGGACAATACGGACCGAATAACACTCCCCTATTAGTGAAACCCCATTGATAAATAAAAGTTTCCAAAATAACCTCATAGCTCCAGCCTAAAACAGCATATAAAACAAAGCAAATAAAATATTTCTGAAGCTTATTGAAATAGTCCATTTATTATCACATCCACCGGCTATTATTCTTTTATATAAGCCTTGCCGTTAATTATCTCAATCCTATCCTGGCAAAACAATGAAACAGCCTCGGGAAGTATCTTCCATTCAGCCTGTTCCATTATTCTTTTTTGCAGAATTTCAGGAGTATCATTATTCTTAACCTCGACGGGCTTTTGCAGAATTATTGCACCGGCATCTGCCTCCTCGTTGACAAAATGAACGGTTGCCCCGCTGATTTTAACGCCGTAATCCAATGCGGCCTCATGCACCCTTAATCCATAATAGCCCTTTCCGCAAAACGATGGTATAAGCGCCGGATGAACGTTGATTATTTTATACGGATAAGCCTTGATAATTTTCTCGTCAAGAATTGTCATAAATCCCGCCAGCACAACCAAATCAGCATACTCCTCATATAACGCTTCCATTATTGCTTCACTGTATTTTTCACTGCTTTCAAACGATTTTCTGGGAATAACCCTCGTTGATATACCGTTATTCATTGCACGAACCAACGCATATGCGTCAGCTCTTGAAGATATGACGCAGGTAATTCTTCCACCTTTTATACCGCCGTTGTTCTGTGCGTCGATAAGCGCCTGAAGATTGGTTCCGCCGCCGGAAACCAAAACAATAATATTTTTTAGAGGCTTATCATAGTTTTCCATAGATTTCTCCAATCTGCCGCAAAATAACAGCGATTTAATCAGCTGATAATAACGCCTTCATCACTTTGCACAAGCTCACCTAATATATAAGCTTCAGCGCCAGATGAATTTAACACATCCAGTGCCTTGTCGGCGTCCGCCTTATCAACAGAAACAGTCATACCTACGCCCATATTAAACGTATTGAACATATCTCTTTCCGGAATATGACCTGTTCTCGCAATAAGATCAAATATAGGGAGAATATCAATAGAATTTCTTTCAATCTTAGCGGAAAGACCATTCGGAAGAGATCGCGGAATATTCTCATAAAAACCGCCTCCGGTTATATGAGATACGGCGTTGACCTTAACCTGTTCAATAAGCTTAAGAATAGGCTTTACATATATCTTGGTAGGAGTCAGCAGACATTCTCCGAGAGTAGTTCCTAAATCTGAAAAATGCCTTGCTAAAGTTTGTTCATTTACAGTAAAAATCTTTCTTACCAATGAAAAGCCATTGGAATGAACCCCGCTGGATTTAATGCCTATTAATACATCGCCGGCTTTCTGATCCTCCGGTCTTAAAATCTTATCTTTATCAACCACGCCCACTGAAAAGCCTGCTACGTCATATTCGTCGGCAGGATAAAATCCGGGCATTTCAGCAGTTTCACCGCCGACTAAAGCGCAGCCGGCTTCAACGCAACCGTCAGCAATACCTGAAACTATATCCGCGATTTTTTCAGGATAATTCTTTCCGACAGCAATATAGTCAAGAAAAAATTGCGGAGCAGCGCCGCAGCATATAATATCATTAACACACATAGCAACGCAATCTATACCAATCGTATTGTGCTTGTCCATCAAAAACGCGATTTTAAGCTTTGTTCCTACACCGTCTGTACCGGAAACAAATACCGGCTTATTGATTCCGGTCAGATCAGGCTCAAACAATCCTCCGAATCCGCCGATACCAGTCATAACTCCGCTTGTAGCCGTTCTTGCAACATGCGATTTCATTAATTCAACCGCTTTATAGCCTGCTGTTACGTCAACTCCGGCCTTTTTATAACTCTCAGAATAACTCTTCATTAAACCGCTCCTCCAATTATTCTCCGATTTTACTTTCAAACTTGTCCTTAGGCATTTCCTTCGGAACCTTTACAGGATAATTTCCGGTAAAACATCCAACACAAAAGCCGCAGTCGGCTCCTTCCGCTATTTTCTTAACCCCTTCAACGCTCAAATATCCCAGTGAATCGGCTCCTATTTCCTTTGCAATTTCATCAACGGACATTTTACAGGCTATTAGATTTTTTTTGCTGTCAATATCAGTTCCAAAATAACACGGATTAGTAAACGGCGGACTCGATATTCTCATATGCACTTCCTTAGCGCCCGCTTCTCTTATAAGACCGACAATTCTTGCACTGGTTGTTCCCCTTACAATGCTGTCGTCTATCAAAACTACTCTCTTTCCGCATACAACGTCCTTTATAACATTGAGCTTTATTCTTACGGAATTTGAGCGCTGAGACTGATCGGGCTGAATAAATGTGCGTCCTATATATCTGTTTTTTACAAAGCCTACTCCATAAGGTATTCCGGACGCTCTTGAAAAGCCCAAAGCTGCGTCCAGACCGCTGTCAGGAACTCCGACAACCACGTCGGCGTCAACCGGATGCTCTTTCCAGAGAAATTCTCCCGCCTTCAGGCGTGCGCTATGTACGCTTACGCCCTGAATAACGGAATCCGGTCTCGAAAAATATACATACTCAAATACGCACATCGAGGTTTTTTGTCCGCAATGCGTTTTTATTGATTTAACGCCTTCCTTGTCGGCAACAACTATTTCTCCGGGCTCAACGTTACGAACAAATTCAGCTCCGACGCTATCAAGAGCACAGGTTTCCGATGCAAAAACCACTTTGCCGTCTGGAGTACTGCCCATACAAAGAGGTCTGAAGCCTTGTGGATCTCTGGCTGCAATCAGCTTTGTCGGAGACATTATAACAAGAGAATAAGCTCCCTTGAACTTAAACATAGCCTGTTCAACAGCCTTTTCAATTGAAGGCTGAATCAGACGCTGCTCAGTTATTGCATACGAGATTACTTCGGTATCGTTTGTATTATGAAAAATCGCGCCTTTAAGCTCATATTTTTCTCTTAATTCTCTGGCGTTGATAAGGTTGCCGTTATGAGCGATTGACATCGGTCCCTTTATATGACGGACAACAAGAGGCTGCGCATTTGATCTGTTTGGTTTTCCAGTAGTAGAATATCTAACATGACCTATAGCAATATTGCCTAACCCCAGCTTATTTAAATTTTCTTCATTAAAAACCTCTGGAACCAGTCCAAGATCCTTATGATATGACAAAACGCCCTTATCGTTAACTACAATACCGCAGCTTTCCTGGCCTCTATGCTGAAGAGCATACAGAGCAAAATATGTCAAAGAAGCTACATTACTTGTATTGTTGGCATATATTCCGAAAACTCCGCATTCCTCATGCAGCCCTTTATACAAATGAATCATTCCCTTCCGTTCCAGCAATATGTGCAAAGTCTGCATTCAGGCTTTCCTACAGCTCTGACCGTTCCCTCTAACGACTGGTATTCCAAAGAAGTAAGCTTTAGCCTGCGGCAGATTTCATCTCTAAGATAACGGCCTCTGGAGGTTGTAGAATCGCTGTATTCTTCAATATATTTTATTCCCTCAGCTCCTTCGTTCTCATCAATAATCTGTCTTGCAATGAGTTCAAGCTCAGAGGTACTACGTGAAAAATTAAGATATTTACACCCATACATAATAGGAGGACACGCAGATCGCATGTGAACCTCTTTAGCTCCGTTTTCATACAGAAACTCAACAGTTTCTCTAAGCTGCGTACCTCTGACAATACTATCGTCAACAAACAGCAGCCTTTTACCGTCTATCAGCTCATGAACCGGAATAAGCTTCATCTTTGCCACCTTATTTCTCATTGACTGACTTGCCGGCATAAAGCTCCTCGGCCATGTAGGAGTATATTTAATAAAAGGTCTTGCAAATGAGATACCGCTTTTATTTGCATATCCGATTGCATGAGGAACACCCGAATCAGGTACTCCGCAAACATAATCGACGTCAGGCAGCTTTCCGTTTTTTATATCCGTTTCCGCCATGATTTCACCGTTTCTGGTCCTCATAACTTCAACATTCACACCCTCGTAGCAGGCGTTAGGATAACCGTAATATGTCCATAGGAAAGTACACATTTTCATTTCGTCCGAGCCTTCGCTGAGTATTTCAAGGCTATCCTTAGTCAGCTTCACGATCTCGCCGGCCTTAAGCTCATGACATGCACTATAGCCGAGCTTCTGAAACGCAAACGATTCAAAAGAAAAACAATATCCATCAGATCTTTTTCCGATAATTATCGGAAGCCTGCCCATCATATCCCTGGCGCAAATTATCGAATCCTCAGTCATTATAACCAAGGACATAGTACCCTTTATTTTTTCCTGCGCATATTTTATACCTTCAACAAAAGAATCCTTCTGAGCAATAAGAGCGCCGATAAGTCCGCCGGAATTAATATTTCCGCTGCTCATGGTTTCAAAGTTAGCGCAACCCTTTTCAAGTAGTTCTTTTGATAGCTCTTCGGCATTCGTAATTATTCCTATAGAACAGACCGCATAAAGACCAAGCTTTGAGCGAACCATAATAGGCTGCGGGTCTGTATCGCTTATACAGCCGATACATATGTTACCTCGCATTTTTTCAACGTCCTTTTCAAATTTTGTTCTGAAAGGAGAATTCTCTATACTATGGATATTTCTCTGAAAACCCAATTCCGGAGAATATGATGTCATACCACCGCGTCTTGTTCCCAGATGCGAGTGATAATCGGTTCCGAAAAAAACATCCTGTATACAATCGTTTGATGACGCTACGCCAAAAAAACCGCCCATATATTATGCTCCCATAATTCTCTTCATTAATTCCTGATAAGCTTCCTCAACACCGCCCATGTCTCGTCTGAATCTGTCCTTATCAAGCTTCTCATGAGTTGTGCTGTCCCAGAAACGGCATGTATCCGGAGATATTTCATCAGCAAGAATTATTTTTCCGTGGAATCTTCCGAATTCAATCTTAAAATCTATAAGATCAATATTAACATCCTTAAAAAACTTTATCATAAAGTCATTTATTTTAAAAGCATATTCAGTAATAACGTTTATTTCTTCTTCGGTTGCTAAATCAAGACCTAACGCATAATATTTATTAATAAACGGATCTCCCAGATCGTCATTTTTATAGCTGAATTCAAGAGTAGGCCGTTTCAGAGCAGTACCCTCCGGTATACCCAGTTTCTTGGAAAAGCTTCCCGCAGCAACGTTCCTGACAATAACCTCAAGAGGAACAATTTCAACCTTTTTTACAATTGTTTCGCGGTCGCTTATTTCTTTAACCAAGTGGGTAGGAATGCCCTGCTTTTCCAAAAGACCAAACATATAATTAGTCATTTTATTATTAATAACGCCCTTGCCGACGATAGTACCCTTTTTTTCGCCGTTGAAAGCGGTTGCGTCGTCCTTGTAATCTACAATAACGCAGTCAGGATCATTTGTTGCATAAACCTTTTTTGCCTTACCCTCATAAAGCTGTTCAGTTTTTACTATATTTTCCATTTCTTTCTCCATTCCGCCGATATACACGGCTGATTTATAAGCTGTCGCCTTTAAACGGCGAACGTCAATCAATATAGACGCTTTAACTAAGCAAATTTTCAATTTCCTCAGTAAGCTTTTTATCCTTTTGCACTACCTCGTCAGACATCTTTGTTTTCATATCGCTCAAAGCTTTTGAAAGATTCTGATCCGACAATGCCAGAATCTGCGCAGCAAGAATAGCCGCATTAGCCGCGCCGTCAATAGCTACGGTAGCGACGGGAATTCCGCTTGGCATCTGAACGGTTGAAAGAAGCGCGTCAAGTCCGTCTAATGTAGAAGATTTTATAGGCAATCCAATTACGGGCAAAACAGTATGAGCCGCAATCACTCCCGCCAAATGAGCCGCTTTGCCGGCAGCCGCAATTATAACTCCAAATCCATTCTTCTGAGCATCGGAAGAAAATTCTGCCGCCTGAATCGGCGTTCTGTGAGCTGACATTACATGAATCTCATATGGAATATTAAATTCCTTCAACTTCATTGCAGCGTTTTTTACAATCGGGAAATCGCTGTCGCTTCCCATAATAATAGCAACCTTTTTCATAATTCCACCTTATAATATAAAATTTTTATAATTAGCGGCCGCTGCCGTTATTTATAATTCAGTTTTATTTATACTTTTTAAAATAAGCCTATTATTTTCATCAAAAACCATATTAAAAATTA
>ENA-ORMO01003290-ORMO01003290.1-human-gut-metagenome-genome-assembly--contig:-NODE-3290-length-10757-cov-7.336105_pt1 | contig 10757 bp, 7 predicted proteins | sample MGYA00242106_ERZ509001 | MGnify/ENA primary metagenome ERZ509001 (study PRJEB26280, sample SAMEA2338736) | human gut metagenome | biome: human gut; feature: human-associated habitat; material: faeces... | reverse complement strand
CAAATGCTGATACACGTATGGCTATCCGTTTCATTATGGAAGTTGCATGGCAGGCTCATTTTGTAAAAAATATGTTTATCCAGCCTACAGCAGAAGAACTTGAGAATTTCGAGCCAGATTTCGTAGTATATAATGCATCTAAAGCGAAAGTTGAGAATTACAAAGAATTAGGATTAAATTCTGAGACAGCAGCAATGTTTAACATCACAAGCCGTGAGCAGGTTATCCTGAACACATGGTATGGCGGAGAGATGAAGAAAGGTATGTTCTCTATGATGAACTACTACCTTCCATTAAAAGGAATTGCTTCTATGCACTGTTCTGCAAACACAGATATGAACGGTGAAAATACAGCAATTTTCTTCGGACTGTCCGGAACAGGTAAGACAACACTTTCTACAGATCCTAAGCGTCTTCTGATCGGTGATGATGAGCACGGATGGGATGACAATGGTATCTTCAACTTCGAAGGTGGATGTTATGCAAAGGTTATTAACTTAGATAAAGATTCTGAGCCAGACATTTACAATGCGATCAAACGTGATGCTCTTCTTGAGAACGTTACTTTGGACGCAGAAGGAAAGATTGATTTCAACGATAAGAGCGTGACAGAGAATACACGTGTATCTTATCCGATTAACCACATTGAGAAAATTGTACGTCCAGTATCTGCAGCACCGGCAGCTAAGAATGTAATCTTCCTGTCAGCAGATGCATTCGGAGTACTTCCACCGGTATCTGTATTAACACCAGAACAGACAGAATACTACTTCCTGTCTGGATTTACAGCAAAACTTGCTGGTACAGAGCGTGGAATCACAGAGCCGACACCAACATTCTCAGCTTGTTTCGGACAGGCATTCCTTGAGCTGCATCCTACAAAATATGCAGAAGAGCTTGTGAAGAGAATGGAAGCAAACGGAGCAAAAGCATATCTTGTAAATACAGGATGGAACGGAACAGGAAAACGTATCTCTATCAAAGATACTCGTGGAATCATTGATGCAATCTTAAACGGAGACATCAAAGACGCTCCGACAAAGAAGATTCCATACTTCAACTTCGAAGTTCCAACAGAGCTTCCGGGTGTTGATCCTGCAATTCTTGACCCACGCGATACTTATGCAGATGCTTCTGAGTGGGAAGAAAAAGCGAAAGATCTTGCCGGAAGATTCATCAAGAACTTTGCAAAATACGAAGGAAACGAAGCAGGTAAAGCACTTGTTTCAGCAGGTCCGGAACTGTAAGAAGATATGGGTTGTAAAATCCATGTAAATGGGTTATAATAATTCAAGAGGAAACCTGGAATGTTCGATACTTCTGTTATTTTGAACCTACATTACTTTAAACGGGACTCCTATATCTCTGTAATATGTCAAGCCTCCAAGTTATGCAGGGGAAGGCAGAAAAGCAGATGCGGGCACCCACCTAGCAGCAGCTAGGAGTCAAAATACAGAAACCGGCATTTTGGGGAATACGAAAGATAAAACGGTGTCGTGAGAAATCACGGCGCCGCTTTTTATGTGTTTGTGAAATGGGAAACGCTGTTCCTGCGTTAAAAAAGCATTTGACAAGATACAGAGGAATCATTTTTTGTACATACAGGTAATATATATAGAAAAACGGACAAGGACTAAAGGTTCATGGGGAGAAATTATAGAAGAAATTATCAAAGAGATTTCAAAAGGGAAGGTAAGAAAACATATTATCGTAAAAGCACAAAAGGGAACACGATACATAAAAGAAGTATTTTCCTGAGTCTTGCAATTTTGTGTACTGCGTTTGGGATTGCAGTAGGGAGTCAGTGGCTGCCGGAACAGGCGAGAACGCTGAAGTATCGGATTCACTCCGGGAAAGAAGAGAAAAATAATAGCCGGGCTTCGAAAACTCCGGAGGAAGAGAAACAGGAGCTTTCTGATAATCCGCTGATACGAGTCGTGCTTATGACGAATGGATATCAGGGAATCATACATAAGGAAGTAAAACTGCGGGCAGACAGTGAGCTGACATTGACTTATGGGAATCGTACGGAGCAGATCGCTGCGGGAGAATGTGTGGTGGTCACCGCGGATGATGCGAGATTATCAGAAGGGAATATGCGAATTGAGGCTAAGGACGGAGTGTTACAGATAGAAAGTATGAAGCGGGGAGACGGTGTTCCGGCGTATAATGGAGTTATCGAGCTTCGAAGGGCAGAAAATGGCATTGTAGTGGTCAATGAACTTCCGATAGAGACGTATCTGTGCCGCGTTGTGCCAAGTGAAATGCCGGCATCGTATGAGCTGGAGGCGTTAAAAGCGCAGGCGGTCTGTGCGAGAAGCTATGCTTACAGACAGATGGAAAGCTATGGATACCCGGAGTATGAGGCGCATGTCAATGACAGTACCGATTATCAGGTTTACGGCAATTCTCTGCCGGACGAGCGGGCAGACCGGGCGGTGGAGGAGACGAAGGGACAGACTGTCTGGTATCAGGGCAAAATTGTGACCACTTACTATTATTCTACTTCCTGCGGACGAACAACGAACGCGGAAGCATGGGGGAGCGCGCCATCAGAGGAAAATGGGTATCTTCAGAGCGTAGATGTAAAAGGAACAGATGGAGATTATGAAAAAGCACTTCCATGGTATCGCTGGCATGCAAAAATTCCAGAGCAGGAAATGGAAGAGAATATCCGCCGTAATACCGGAAAAGATATCGGAGAGTTAAAAAGTGTGGAGGTAACAATGCGAGGAGCAGGCGACGTGGCACTTGTGTTGACAGCGGTTGGAAGTAAGTGTACGGTGACGGTAGAGACAGAGAATAAAATACGAACTGCACTTGCCGGAGACTATGATATTGTGAAGCAGGATGGAAGTACGAGAAATTGTGGAAAGCTTCTTCCCAGCGCTTTTTTTACTATTAAGAAAGAAAAAGGCAGCTATTGCATCGAAGGCGGTGGATTCGGTCATGGAATCGGAATGAGCCAGACCGGAGCAAATGAAATGGCAAAGCAGGGGAAAAACTACCGGGAAATCTTAGAACTGTTTTATCCCGGAGTGAATGTAGAATAACGGTTTTGGCGTGTGAGTGTAGAATAACCGTTTTGGCGAGAATAGACAAAATGAAGAAAATCGGGTACAATAGAGAGAAAAGATAACAGGAGATCATTATGAACAGATTGAAAAGAGGTTATGCCAAATTTACAAAGATCATTAATCAGGTAAGTGATCATCACGTAGGCGCGTATGCTGCGCAGACAGCATACTTCTTTATGCTGTGTATGATTCCTATCATACTTCTTTTGTTAACGTTGGTTCGTTATACACCGATTACGAAGGCAGATGTGATGAGCGCTGTGATCCGTGTATTCCCGTCTTCTGTGGAATCTATGATCACAACGATTGTTAATCAGGTATATAACCAGTCCATGGGTATCATTCCGGTTACAATCCTAGTTGCGCTGTGGTCGGCGGGGAAAGGCGTACTTGCGATTACGACCGGTCTTAACTGCATTTACGGATGCAGAGAGACCCGAAATTATGTATTTCTTCGGATACGTTCAACGATTTATACGATGATGTTCCTGCTTGTGATTATTTTGCTTCTTGTACTATCGGTATTCGGTAATACACTTAATATTTTTATTGCGGAACACATACCTCTTGTGAAAAATGTTGCAGATTGGCTGATCGAGGTTCGCATTGTAATCACGCCAATTGTGTTAATGATCTTTTCGCTGCTGATTTATAAATTTCTTCCAAACAGAAGAGATAAGATTTTAAGACAGCTCCCGGGAGCGGTTTTTGCAGCAATCGGATGGATGATCGTATCATGGATCTTCTCGGTGTATGTCGATGTGTTCCGGGGATTTTCCAGTATGTACGGAAGCCTTACAACGATTGTGCTCATCATGCTCTGGATGTATTTTTGTATGTACAGTATTCTTCTTGGCGGAGAGGTTAATGTATTGATGTATGATAAGCTGTTTCCGGAGAAGGAAAAGGCAGAGCTGTCGGCGAATGCGGACGAAGCGAAGAACTAAGAGGTTCGAAGGAAACGCAAAATTACGTCTTGACATCTATCGGGCGTATGTTACAATAAGAAAGTATTCAAATATAAATATTTTAATAAAAAGCAATGACCGTGTAAGTAGAGAACTGTTTTCCACTAGAGAGAGAAGATCGATGGGCTGAAAGTCTTCTTTGGTTCAGGCAGGGATTGAATTTCCCACGTGAGCTGCATTTTTGAACATGATTTGACAGATTAGTAGGAAATGCCGTGTGATGCGCGTTATGCATAAATGAGTGCCTGCATTATAGCAGATAAGATTATGAAGCGTGCAGGAATCAGGGTGGTACCACGGGTAAATACAGACCTCGTCCCTTTTTGGGGACGGGGTTTTTCTAATATGTAAAAAGGAGATAATAAGATGAAAGAAAAATTACAAAGCATCAAAGAAGAAGCGTTAAAAGCGATTGAACAAGCAGATCTTCCAGAGAAGTTGAACGATGTGCGTGTAAAATACCTTGGTAAAAAAGGTGAACTGACAGCAGTGCTTAAAGGAATGAAAGATGTTGCACCGGAAGACAGACCAAAAGTCGGTCAGATGGTCAATGAGACGAGAGAAGCCATTGAGAAAGTAATGGAAGAAAGAAAAGTAAAGATGGAGCGTGCAATCCGCGAAGAGCAGATGAAGAAAGAAGTCATTGACGTTACACTTCCATCTAAGAAAAATATGGTAGGACACCGTCATCCGAACACTATCGCTTTGGAAGAGGTGGAGAGAATCTTCGTCGGTATGGGCTATGAAGTGGTAGAAGGACCGGAAGTAGAATATGACCTGTACAACTTCGAGAAACTGAACATCCCTGAAGATCATCCGGCAAAAGACGAGCAGGATACATTTTACGTTAATAAAGATATCGTACTTCGTACCCAGACATCTCCGGTACAGGCACGTGTGATGGAAGAGGGCAAGCTTCCGATCCGTATGATCGCGCCGGGAAGAGTGTTCCGTTCTGACGAAGTAGATGCAACCCATTCACCGTCTTTCCACCAGATTGAAGGACTTGTAATCGATAAAAACATTTCTTTCGCAGATTTGAAAGGAACTCTGGAAGTATTTGCAAAAGAACTGTTCGGACCGGAGACAAAGACAAAATTCCGTCCGCACCATTTCCCATTTACCGAGCCAAGCGCAGAGGTAGATGTAACCTGCTTCAAATGCGGAGGAAAAGGATGCCGTTTCTGTAAAGGTTCCGGTTGGATTGAGATTCTCGGATGCGGAATGGTTCACCCACACGTATTAGAAATGTGCGGAATAGATCCAAACGAATATACAGGATTTGCATTTGGTGTAGGACTCGAGCGTATCGCACTTCTCAAATACGAAATCGACGACATGAGACTCTTATACGAAAATGATATCAGATTCCTGAAACAATTTTAGCGAGCACACACAGGAAGGAAGCACGAACGAAGTGAGTATTTACTTCCGTGTGCGAGCGGCGCGGATGAAATTTGGACACCCCAAAATGCAGTTTGGGACGTAGCATTTTTAAACTTTGCTACGTCCTCAATGAAAGGAGATTACAATGAATACATCATTATCATGGATAAAGGCATATGTTCCTGAGCTTGATGTGACAGCTCAGGAGTATACAGACGCGATGACGTTGTCTGGTACGAAGGTAGAAGGTTACGAGGAGTTGGATGCGGATCTTGACAAGATTGTGGTTGGTCAGATTGACAAGATTGAGAAGCATCCGGATGCGGATAAGTTGATTATCTGTCAGGTAAATGTTGGAGCTGAGACGGTTCAGATCGTTACCGGTGCTCCGAATGTAAAAGAGGGAGACAAGATTCCGGTTGTTTTGGACGGCGGACGTGTGGCTGGAGGTCACGAGCCGGGACAGCGCGTTGCCGGCGGCATCAAGATCAAGAAAGGAAAGCTTCGCGGTGTGGAGAGTGCCGGCATGATGTGCTCCATCGAAGAACTTGGTTCTAACAGAGAAATGTATCCGGAGGCACCGGAGTATGGAATCTATATCTTCCCGGAAGATACAGAAGTTGGAGCTGATGCGGTAGAAGTGTTAGGACTTCATGACGTTGTATTTGAATATGAAATTACTTCCAACCGTGTAGACTGCTACAGTGTGGTTGGAATTGCCAGAGAGGCAGCGGCAACGTTCCGCAAAGAGTTCGTGCCTCCTGTAGTAACAGCTGTTGGAAATGATGAAGACGTAAATGATTTCATCAAAGTGACGGTAGAAGATCCGGATCTTTGTCCGAGATACACCGCACGAGTAGTGAAAAATATTAAAATCGGTCCTTCTCCAAAATGGATGCAGAGAAGACTTGCATCTGTAGGAATCCGTCCGATCAATAATCTGGTTGACATCACCAATTATGTGATGGAAGAGTACGGTCAGCCAATGCATGCCTACGATCTTGATACAATCGCAGGCGGTCAGATTGTTGTAAGAAGAGCGAAAGAAAATGAGACATTTGTGACATTGGATGGACAGGAGAGAAAGCTGGACGAGTCTGTATTAATGATCTGTGATGGCGAGAAATCCGTAGGAATCGCCGGAATCATGGGTGGTGAGAATTCCATGATCACAGATGATGTACACACGATGTTATTTGAGGCTGCTTGTTTTGACGGAACAAATATCCGTAAATCAAGCAAAAAAGTCGGACTTCGTACGGATGCCTCCGGTAAATTCGAGAAAGGACTTGATCCGAATAATGCTGAGGCGGCAATGAACCGTGCCTGTCAGTTGATTGAAGAGATGGGAGCCGGTGAAGTAGTCGGAGGAATGGTTGACGTATACAGTAAGAAAAAAGAGCCGGTACGCGTGCCATTTGATGCAGACGAGATCAACGGACTTCTTGGAACAGATATTTCCAAAGAGGATATGCTTTCTTACTTCAAGAAAATTGATCTTGAGTATGATGAGGCTACCAATGAAGTGATTGCACCGACATTCCGTCACGATCTGTTCCGTATGGCAGATCTTGCAGAGGAAGTGGCAAGATTTTACGGTTATGACAATATTCCGACGACATTGCCAAGAGGAGAAGCTACTACAGGTAAGTTATCCTTCAAGTTAAGAGTAGAGGAGATTGCCCGTGACATTGCTGAGTTCTGTGGCTTCAGTCAGGGAATGACGTATTCCTTCGAAAGCCCGAAGGTATTTGATAAATTATTGATTCCTTCTGATTCCCCACTTCGAAATACAGTGGAGATCATGAATCCGTTGGGAGAAGATTACAGTATTATGCGTACGACATCCTTAAATGGAATGCTGACTTCTCTTGCGACAAACTACAATAGAAGAAATAAAAATGTAAGATTGTACGAGCTTGGAAATATTTATCTTCCAAAATCACTGCCGCTTACAGAACTTCCGGAAGAGAGAATGCAGTTTACACTTGGTATGTACGGAGACGGAGATTTCTTCAGCATGAAAGGTGTTATTGAAGAGTTCTTTGAGAAAATCGGACTTCATAAGAAAGAAACCTATGATCCGAATGCAGGAAAACCGTATCTGCATCCGGGACGTCAGGCAAATATTATCTACGACGGTGTGGTAGTCGGATATCTCGGTGAGGTGCATCCAGACGTAGCTGATACTTACGGAATCGGTACAAAGGCTTATGTAGCTGTACTTGATATGCCGGAAATCACGGAGAGAGCAACCTTCGACCGCAAATATACAGGAATCGCCAAATTCCCGGCAGTTACCCGTGACATCAGTATGGTAATGCCAAAAGAGATTCTTGTAGGACAGGTAGAAGAAGTGATCGAGAAAAAAGGCGGCGCTTATCTTGAAAGCTACGCATTATTTGACCTGTATGAAGGTGCACAGATCAAAGAAGGATACAAGTCTGTAGCTTATTCTATCGTATTCCGTGCGAAGGATAAGACGCTTGAGGAAGCAGAAATTTCACAGGCTATGGAGAAAATCTTAGCCGGTCTGGAAGAACTTGGAATCGAGCTTCGTAAATAGAAAGGGATGCATTCATATGAAACGACAGGATTTTTATTATGAATTGCCGGAAGAGCTGATTGCCCAAGATCCCCTTGAGGATCGTTCCAGCTCCAGGCTTCTTGTGTTAGACAAGGAGTCTGGGGCTGTTTCCCATCATGTGTTTAAAGATGTGATCGACTATCTAAATGAAGGGGATTGTCTGGTTATCAACGATACAAAAGTCTTGCCGGCAAGACTGATCGGCGCAAAAGTGGGAACTGATGCAAAGATTGAAGTGCTTCTTTTGAAGCGCAAAGAAAATAACATATGGGAAACGCTTGTAAAGCCGGGGAAGAAGGCGAAAATAGGAACAAAGATCAGTTTCGGTGACGGACTTCTCATGGGGGAAGTGGTTGATATTGTGGAGGAAGGAAATCGTCTGATTCAGTTCACTTACGAGGGAATCTTTGAAGAAATCTTAGATCGGCTCGGACAGATGCCTCTTCCGCCTTATATTACACATCATTTGGAAGATAAGAACCGATACCAGACGGTATATGCGGAGCATACAGGCTCTGCGGCGGCACCTACTGCGGGACTTCATTTCACACCGGAACTGTTGGAGAAAATTGAGAAAAAAGGTGTGGATATCGCAAGAGTTACGTTACATGTAGGTCTTGGCACTTTCCGACCTGTCAAGGTGGACGAGATTACCGATCACCATATGCACTCGGAATTTTTCCAGATTGAGGAAGAGGCGGCAACGAAGATTAATCGGGCAAAAGATGCCGGAAAGAAAGTGATCTGTGTGGGAACAACAAGCTGCCGGACAGTGGAGTCTGCGGCAGATGAAACCGGACATTTGAAAGCGTGCAGCGGTTGGACAGAAATCTTCATCTATCCGGGCTACCAGTTTAAAGTGCTGGACAGTCTGATCACCAACTTCCATCTGCCGGAATCTACACTGGTTATGTTGGTATCTGCGCTTGCAGGACGGGAACATGTGCTGGCTGCTTATGAAGAAGCAGTCAAAGAGCGTTATCGCTTTTTCTCCTTTGGGGATGCGATGCTGATTCAGTAATAATGATGAGAAAATAATAGAGTTTTTAGAAAAATGAGTAGTCAGATTTATGGCTACTCTTTTTTTGATGTCGCCATTTCTTTTGTTAAATAAGAATGAGATATTATATAATAATATAAAATTATTTACTTGAAAATAGTCTGATAATTATGTATAATAAAACAAAAAAGTTAGATGGGAGGTATGTCATATGAAAAAGAATTTTATCATTTTAAGTGTGCTTTGCGTTATGTTCTTAACCGGATGCAGTACGGATTATGCCAAAGTGTGTCAGGAAAATATCGAAGAGTATAACAAGAAACAGGTGAAGCAGACAGAGGAATCGGAGATCGTTGATCAAGGAAAGCCGGACAATATATGCACACTTACCGTAGACAAAGAACAGAAGCGTGTGATGCGGAAATACGAACAGGAAGGGGTTACTACAATTCTTTCGCAGGAAGATGATAAGTGGTATTCCTACGTGGATGTGGGAGACGGGAACTTAAGCAAAAATGAAGAAGTGACGCTTAGTGGGGAAGAACCGCTGACAGCAGCAGATATTGACATTTCCGAAGAAACAACCTATACCGTGGAAGGAAAAGAAAAAGTTGGGGAACAGAAGGCTGTGAAAGTGAAAGTAACCACTCCGGTGGAAGAAAACATAGCAACTGAAATGAAAGAGAACGGACAGATTACAGAGACGCTGTTAGAAAACGAAGAGTTCAAAAAAGCGTATGATGATGTGGTCAATGAGAAAGAACGTGTCAGCTATATATGGATTGACACGGAGACGAAGGAAATGATCAAAATGGAGACGGATGTTACGAAGAACAAGCTTCTTCTTCATTATTATATGGCAGCTGTCATGGAAGCGCCGACTTATGAAGAACTTCCATCTTCTGTCACGAAAGTGGTAACGTACTCTGATGATGACAGTATAGATCCTATTGAGCTTCCGAAGGAGAAATAAAGATGAGTGTGTCGCTTGGACCTTTTATGACCTGTTTTGTAACCATTTTAATCTTGACAGGCTATGTGCATTTTATTATGAAACGAAATAGTGCTCTATTTCGGGGAACTATCAAGATTGTCTTTGGTGTCATAGCAGTGATCCTGCTGCGGATGATGGTGCCCATTAATTTTCCGTTTACCAAGACCATCTATTCCAGCAAGCTCTTAATCGGGCTTGGAAATATTGTGTATGCAAATGTATATGGAGACAGAGAGATTCTGGTATCAGACCTTCTTCTGTGGCTGTGGATCAGTGTGGCAGTGATTTTATTGATCCGTTACTTCCATAAGAGACTCAAAGTGAGACAGTATTTGGAACAATATATCATAAAAGATATTGAAACAAAAGAATACTATGAGTCTTTTCTTAAGCAGGCAAAGATTAAAAATGTAAGAATTGCAGTCATACCGGGAGAGAGACAGTCAGCAATCTTCGGTGTCATTCGCCCGATTATGGTTTTGCCGGACGCGGTATTGGAGGAGAAAACAGTAGCATATATGATTCAGCATGAGATCAAGCATTATGCTAATTATGATCTCTGGCTTAAGTTTCTTGTAGACTTACTTGTTGTGATCCATTGGTGGAATCCAGTTGTCTATGTGATGCGAAAGGAATTAAGCCTTGCTTTTGAGTTGTCCAATGATTACATGGTCACCAGAGATATGCCGGTGGAATTGTCAAGAAAAGTGTAGTCGTTAAAACTCACTAAATTCTATCAGTTCCT
>ENA-ORMO01003289-ORMO01003289.1-human-gut-metagenome-genome-assembly--contig:-NODE-3289-length-10763-cov-5.082182_pt1 | contig 10763 bp, 12 predicted proteins | sample MGYA00242106_ERZ509001 | MGnify/ENA primary metagenome ERZ509001 (study PRJEB26280, sample SAMEA2338736) | human gut metagenome | biome: human gut; feature: human-associated habitat; material: faeces... | reverse complement strand
CTCCAATGGAGTTTGATATTCTTCACCTATTGGCCCGGCGCCCAGGGCAAGTATTTTCTGCTCAGCAGATTTACGAGTTCGTAACCTCAGATTTTGCAGAAAGCAGTTGGTCAGGGATTGGCAATATGGTTTATAAGCTACGCTGTAAAATCGGAACTGAGGTCATCAGGACAGTAAGGAACTGTGGTTATAGCCTAATTACAAGGCAACCAAGCAAAAGATAAGAAGCGCCGGATGCGGCGGCCTGCTGGCCCTGCGCCCGGCGTTTTCCTATGGGGTATTCTACGCATTTCAAAGTCCGTTCCGACGGGGATTGGAGCAATCCTGTTGCCACCCCGTCAAATGTGAGCCAGAAGCCGGTTACGGTGGGCTATTTAGTGGCTTAAATGCGTAGCAGAATGATTTTAATAGTTCAAATAATATTCAAAGAGGAAACCCATGTTTGAATTGCTTCCGCAAGTACATACTGCTGACGCAGGACGGCCATACCTGTTGCCGGAATGCTTGGTTTATTTTCCTTTTCCCGTATATTATCTTCCAAATAGGATTTCAGGATACTGACATTTTTCTCAATCTCTGCTATGCACGATTTTTGTTTTTCAGGAGGCAAGGAATCTAAATTCACAATAACAGCATTGAAGTCCAGAAAAATGTTAATAGGCTTTGCAGAAATTTCAAACATGAGGCGTTCAAATTCTGCTTCTCCAGCTTCCGTCAGGGAGTAAATCGCTTTTTCTGGCATTTTCCCTTCCTTTACAATTTCGCCTTGGATTAGCCCTTTTTCTTCCAACTGAATAGCTTTTTTATAAATGGATGGGGTGCTGATTTTTACCCATTTTGATATGTTTCTATATTCTACCAACTTTTGAATATCGTAGGCACTCATTGGCTCCTTTTTTAATATTCCCAATACGATTAAATCTATGGTAGCCATGTGGATCACGACCTTTCGCTTGTTTTCTGCATAAAAGAATACTGTCAAATTAACTATAAATTATAGTAGTAGATTTTATACTTTTTGTCAAGGAAAATCCCGCCACTTCCCTTGACATATACTATAAATTATAGTAGTATGATTTATGCGGCAGTATGCTATAATTTATACTACTGTAAATTACACTCACAGGGAGCGAAAGGAGTATTAACAATGAGTGAACGTAACAACAAACTTGAGCTTTTGGGAAGTGCGCCCATACCAAAAGCTCTGATGGCGCTTGGCGTACCGATTATGATTGGGATGTTAATCAACGCCCTATATAATCTGGTGGATGCCTATTTTGTGGGCGGACTGGGCAGAAGTCAAATGGGAGCTATTTCCATCGTTTTTCCGTTGGGACAAGTCGTGGTTGGCTTGGGCCTTATGTTTGGTAACGGAGCTGCATCCTATCTGTCAAGACTTCTGGGACGTGGCGATAAGGATACTGCCAATAAAGTGGCAAGTACAGCCTTGTATAGCAGCCTTTTGATTGGCGCTATTATCATCCTTTTTTCTACGATCTTTCTCAAACCAATTTTGACCATGTTAGGCGCGACAGAAACTATTATGCCGTATGCCCTGACGTACTCAAGAATTTATATACTGTCCTGTGTTTTCAACGTGTTCAACGTGACCATGAACAACATTGTAAGCAGCGAAGGTGCTGCAAAGACAACCATGTGTGCGTTACTGCTGGGAGCTGTGTTGAATATTGGATTAGACCCTCTCTTTATTTACACTTTCAATATGGGAGTTGCCGGTGCAGCAATCGCCACCGCAATTTCGCAGATGGTATCTACTCTTGTTTATCTTACATACGTTCTGCAAAAAAGAAGTGCATTTTCTTTCAGCGTAAAAGCCTTTTCTCCGACTGGACAAATGATGGCGGAAATCTTGAAAATCGGTATCCCTACTTTGGTGTTCCAGTTGCTTACAAGTCTTTCGATTACACTGATTAACCGTGCAGCCAGCGATTATGGTGATTCCGTCATTGCAGGCATGGGGGCGGTTACACGAATTACTTCTATGGGAACACTGGTTGTCTTTGGCTTTCTGAAAGGATTCCAGCCTATTGCCGGATTCAGCTATGGGGCAAAGAAGTTTGACCGCCTGCGCGAAGCAATCAAAACCTCGATTATTTGGTCTACAAGTTTCTGCTTGGTTGTGGGCTTGGCAATGGCCATTTTCTCCACACAGATTATCTCTCAATTTACTGATGGAGATACCCAAATGATTTTAGCTGGTCAAAAATCACTGTTTGCAAATGGGATCACATTCATTCTTTTTGGTTTTTACACGGTATATTCCTCTCTGTTCCTTGCATTAGGAAAAGGTGCAGCAGGCTTCTTTTTGGGAGCTTGCAGACAAGGCATCTGCTTTGTTCCTGTCATTTTGTTGCTGCCTATGGTATGGGGAATGAATGGAATTTTGTATGCTCAATCCATCGCTGATGTGATTTCCGTAATAATTACTGTATTTATGGCATTGCATCTTCACAAAGAATTATCCGAAAGTGAACGTCGCGCTTTTTCTGAAAAAGCCCAATAAGTAGTTTTTCAATACAAATAACACATATCTGCTCGGCGGAAAAAAGAAAAAACTGTTGCTGGGCAGGATGGATTTCATGCGTTCAGTTCACAAATCCCAGCGGCGGCTCTGAGAAATCAAGGCCGCCGCTTTTTATGGTGGATCGCAATGGAGAGGGACACCATTATGAAAAAGAAAATCATCATTCACATTGAAGATCTCACAGTGCCCCAGGAAGTTTTGCTCCAGGAACTTCTTCAGAGCTTTTGTGTGGGGCAGATTGAGGTGCTTGAAGATACCACTTCTACCCTGCTGGTCGGTGACATGCAAATTGATGTGGAGCGGCGCCAGGTATGGCGTGCCGGCAGTCAGATAGAACTGACACCGATGGAATTTGACATTCTTCACCTATTGGCCCGGCGCCCAGGGCAGGTATTCTCCGCTCGGCAGATCTATGAGTCTGTGAGCACAGATTTTGCAGCTGGTAGCTGGTCAGGGATTGGCAATATGGTCTACAAATTGCGTCGAAAAGTTGGACCTGATTTTATTAAAACAGTGCGAAATAGCGGGTATTTCCTACCCACAAGGCGATAAAGTATAACACAGGACACGACGAGTGCAAAGTTGCATTTCACAATCCCTTGTTAATTCTACGCTTTTTCTTTTTGTCATAAATTTAAAGCCATCCTAATTACATCCTGCAAAATAACTCTTGACACCAAAAATCAAAACAGGTAAACTGTATACATACCACGAGAATGTTTCAAGCAAGTAGGTGATACCCAATTATGGCACGAAACAAATACCCGGAAGTCACCGAGGAGCGGATTTTGGATGTTGCTCAGCGCCTCTTTTTGGAAAAGGGCTACGAGAACACCACGATTCAGGACATCGTGAATGAACTGGGAGGCCTTACGAAAGGTGCGGTATACCACCACTTCAAGTCCAAAGAGGAAATCATGGATGCGGTGAGTGACCGTATGTTTTTTGAAAATAACCCCTTCGAGGCAGTGAAAGGTCGTACCGATCTGAACGGGCTCCAAAAGCTGCGTGAAGTAGTCCGGCTGAATCAGGCAGACACAGCCCGTACCAATATGACAGCACAGTCCATTCCGATGAATCACAATCCCAGAGTATTGGTCGGAATGATCGATGCCAACCGCCGGATTCTCACCCCGTATTTTCTGGAACTCATCGAGGAGGGAAACCTGGACGGTTCCATCCACACGGAGTATGCCAAGGAGATTGCTGAGCTGCTGCCGCTGCTCACTAGCCTGTGGTTGCTGCCATCTGTATTTCCAGCCACCAAGGAGGAGATGCGGCGGAAATTCTCCTTCATCGGGGAGATGATGGAAAAGCTGGGCGTGCCTCTGTTTGACGATTCCATTCAGCGGCTGGTGGACGAATTCTTTGCGCAAATCCCCGACCTGAAATAAAATTGCCTCACGGCAATTTTATTTTGGACATATACATTCATTCGGAAGGTATTATATTGTGAATACCGCAGTCACTCACTGCGGCAATTTTTTACAAAAATACATACCTTTCGAATGTATGAAAGGAGCATAACATGAACCAAATTGTAATCTCTGCAAACAACCTGACAAAAGCCTTTTTAGGAAAAGAAGTCATCCGGAACTGTACCTTTTCTGTGGAACAAGGCAGTATTTACGGTTTTCTGGGGCGCAACGGAGCAGGGAAAACCACAATGCTCAAACTGTTGCTGGGGTTGTTAAAACCATCTGCCGGAACCGCCAGTGTGCTGGGACTGGACAGTGTGCGGGATAACAAGGCAATCCTTCGACGCACCGGAAGTCTGATTGAAACGCCAATATTTTATGAGCATCTGTCGGCCGCGGATAATCTACTCCTCCATTTAGCTTACATGGGAATCGAGGATACCGATGTGGAATCAACGCTCTGCCGTGTGGGGCTGCCCGGTACAGGGAGTCAGCCGGTGTCTACCTTCTCCCTGGGTATGCGGCAGCGTTTGGCCATTGCGCGGGCCATCATCCATCGGCCCGAAGTGTTGATTCTGGATGAACCGGTCAACGGTCTGGACCCTGTGGGAATGAAGGCGATGCGTATTTTGTTCCGCCGCTTGGTGCAGGAGGAAGGAATGACCATTCTGATGTCCAGTCACCTTCTTTCGGAGATCGAGCAGATTGCGGATCGTGTGGGTGTCATTGTGGATGGAACTGTGGTGCAGGAAGCAGAGATGGCAGATATCCGCAAACAACATCCCTCCAATATGGAGGACTATTTTATTTCGCTGATTCAGGGAGGTGCCGACCATGCGTAATTTGATTGCATTGGAATTAAAACGGAATCGTCTACGCCCATATCATATTGCAACCTTGATTTGCGGAGTGACGATGCTGGGCTTCCAGTACCTGATGGCCGCCATCCCCTATATGGACCCCACCGAGCCGGATGCGGAATTGTTCTCCCAGTATCCCTTCCTGATGGGGATCACCTGTTTGGTCTGTATGGCGATGTTTTCGATTCTGTCGGCAGTCATGGCCTCCCGCTTTGTGGTGGAGGAATACAGCGGGAAACGGGCAATTCTGCTGTTGAGTTATCCAATCAGCCGAGAAAAGGTACTGTGTGCAAAGCTGGTGTTGGTGTTTGCCTATACCGTTGGCGCGATGCTCCTGTGCGGAGCGGTGATCCAGGCTGTGTTCTTTCTAACAGAATCACTGTTTCCACTTTGTTCTGACAAACTGACGATCAACGTGTTCCTGCAATCCCTGGGCTTCCTGCTCTCTTGCTCTATTCTGGCTGGACTGCTGGGTGTGGTTTCTCTGTGGTTTGGATTCCGCAAGAAATCGGTTTCAATGACCATTGTGGCATCGGTCGTTCTGGTAACCATTGTGTGCCAGATAATCAGTGCAGCTCTAACATTCTTGCCGATTATGGGAATTGTTTTCGGCGTGACAGGCATTTTTGCAGTTTTGGCAATGCAATATCTACTAAAACAAGTAAAGAACATGGAGGTGTGAGATATGACAGAACGAGAATTTGACCAAAAGGTTGAAAGGTCCGCCGCAAACTTTGAGCGCCGGGTGGAAGCCACAGCAGATCATCTGGACAAAACCGTAAATCATGCGTGGAATCACAGCCGCCTATTTCGCTGCGCATCCAGAGGAATCTCCCTGGCTGCGGAGGTTGGATTACTTCTGGTTGCCGGACGCCTGGCGGATCGCGGAAACCGAACTGCTGCGGCGTGGTGTGCTGGATTAAGCGCCGTCGGGCTGGCAGGTGATGTGTTGACTGCGATCTGTTTTCGGAGGAAGAAAAAATGAAAGACAAACTGTTCACCCGCAATTTCACTTTCCTGATTCTGGGGCAAGTCAGTTCCTTGATCGGCAACTACACCCTAAAGTTTGCCCTCTCCATGTATGTACTGGAGCAGACTGGATCGGCGTCCATTTTTGCGACATTGCTGGCAGTAGCCATGCTTCCTACCATCCTGTTGTCCCCCTTTGGCGGTATTCTGGCGGATCGAGCCAACCGGCGTAACATCATGGTAGGACTGGACACCCTCTCCGGACTCACTGTACTGGTAGCCGGATTGGTGCTACCCTTTGGACATGATATTTGGGTCATCGGTGCATTGTTGGTGATCCTGTCTGTCCTGGCCGCTTTTGAATCTCCCACGGTACAGGCCTGCATTCCTCAGATGCTTTCTGGAGACAATCTGATGAAGGGCAATGCGGCGGTCAATCAAGTGCAGGCCATTGCCGGGCTTATCACTCCGTTTCTGGGCAGTCTGGTTTACGCTGCTTTTGGCCTTACTCTGGTTCTCTGGGGAACGGTAGTCTGCTTTTTTCTCACCGCCATTCTGGAGTGCTTCATTCGCCTGGACTATCAGAAGGCCAAAGTCACTATGGGTATCCGGGAGATCATCAGAGAGGATTTCTCCGTCAGCATTCACTTCCTGCGCCGGGAGCAGCCGGGTATCCTCAAACTGCTCCTGCTTGCATCCCTGGCCAGCCTGTTTGTGGCCGGTACGGTGGTGGTTGGCTTCCCTTACCTGGTGCGGACTGTTCTTGGACTCTCGGCAGAGTATTACGGAGCAGCGGAGAGTGTTATGGGTGTAGCCGCCGTGATGGGCAGCCTCTTTGTGGGAATTACAGCGCAGAAATTCCGTTTGCGCTGGCTGGCCTTTGTCTTTATTGGACTTGGCCTTAGCCTCATTCCAACGGGAATTGCTTTTCTCTTACCTGTAGGGCCTCTCGGTATTTACATCATTCTCCTTGTCATGTTCAGCCTTGGGCAATTTGGATGCAGTCTGTTTTCCACCTATGCAATTTCCGTTATCCAGGCTCGAACTCCGGAGCATCTGATGGGAAAAATCATGTCCTATGTATTCACCCTTTCCATGTGTGCCCAGCCTGCAGGCCAGATCTTTTATGGTGCATTGTTCGACTGGTTTTCAGATAGTCCCTATTTCGTGTTAATCCCAAGTGGAATCCTTGTCTGTATTATTGGCCTCCTATTACAATAAATTTGGACAGGAAAGCCGGGCAGCCAGTCCGGCTTTCCCTCCATCTCGAGCCTAAGCTACAATAAGGGGAGCAACTGGCTGACCCTTGCCTCCTTGGGCTTTTATGTCCGTTGGAAAGACTGTTAGCCATCCTCTTGTTGCAGCGTTCGATTTGAGCAGGTTGAGCCACCGGATACCGGAGAGTTCGTGTCACCCAATAGATTGAATCGGCAGCGAGAAAAGATGGATTTCCGGTTGCAGATTCTTTGTATTGGAGGAATGTGAATGAACTGCGTTGGCATCGATGTTTCCAAGGGCAAGAGCATGATTGCAGTCATGCGGCCCTTCGGAGAAGTAGTGGTTTCACCCTTTGAAGTGCGCCACACCGCCAGCGAACTGAGCGAGCTGGCAAGGCTGCTCAAAAACCTGGATGGTGAGACCCGTGTGGTGATGGAATCCACGGGCAATTACCATGCGCCGGTGGCCTGGCTACTCCACGGCGCGGGGCTTTATGTCTCCGTAGTCAATGCAATGCTGGTGCACGACTACGGGAACAACAGTTTAAGACGGGGCAAGACCGACAAGAAGGATGCCGTGAAGCTGGCCAACTACGGCCTTGACCACTGGCTCACACTTCCGAGATATGTTCCGGAAGAGGACACCCGGCTCATGCTGAAGACCTGCTACCGGCAGTACCAGCAGTATTCCAAAGTACAGACCATGCTGAAAAACAACCTGATCTCCCTGCTGGACACCGCTTTCCCAGACGCAAACCGCCTGTTTACCAGTCCGCCCCGCACCGATGGCAGTGAGAAGTGGGTGGACTTTGTCGCCACTTTTTGGCATTGCGAGTGTGTCTGTGGTCTGTCTAAGAAAGCCTTTACCGCCAAGTACCAGAAGTGGTGCAGAAAGCACGGCTACAATTTCAGCCAAGATAAGGCGTTGGATATTTATGCCTCTGCCTGTGGACGCTTCGGTGTCATGCCGAAAACAAATACGGCAAAACTTTTGGTAGAACAGACCATTTCCCAACTCCAGACAACTTCCGCCGCATTAGCTGCTCTCAAGCAGGAGATGCAGTCTCTGGCAGCTTCTCTGCCGGAGTATCCTGTAGTGATGGGAATGTTTGGTGTTGGCCCTACACTCGGCCCCCAACTCATAGCTGAAATTGGCGATGTGCGCCGTTTTCATTCCAAGAAAGCGCTGGTGGCCTTTGCAGGCATTGACGCCCCGCCCTACCAATCTGGCCAAATAGATGTCCGCGGCCGCAGCATTTCCAAGAGGGGATCTGCCTCACTGCGCAGGACACTTTTCCTGGTGATGGGCGTCCTCCTGCAATGCGCTCCAATGGATGAGCCGGTCTACCAGTTCATGAACAAGAAACGCTCTGAGGGCAAGCCATACCGTGTCTACATGATGGCATCCGCCAACAAGTTCTTGCGTATCTACTACGCTTCTGTGAAAGCCTATTTGGATTCCCTGGAACACGACTGATTCCCCTGCGTTATACCATCTGGCTGGCCGCCGTTTCGATTTTGAGTTGCTCAGCGGCTTGATTTTGTGTTGCCTTTTTCGCTGCTCCCAAAACCTGAAATTTCTACTTGACTTTTGTTAGCAGGTCTTTCCACACAATTTTTCAAAAACTTTGAAATTGTATAAGTCAGTATCCATTACTACACGCCTATATGCAACCGCTGTTAACATTTTGTGTTCATATTAGTTGGTGGAATTTACATTGAATAGGGGGTATGATGATTACTGGAGGTGTGAAAAATATGAAAATGCAGAAAAATAATATTGCCGACAATTTGACCACCTTACGGCGGCTCAATAAACTTTCACAAGAAGATGTAGCTGATAGAATTGGCGTTTCTCGGCAAGCTGTTGCCAAGTGGGAAGCTGGTGAGTCCGTACCTGACATCGTAAACTGCGATGCGCTGGCGCAATTATATAATGTTGAGCTCAATGATCTTATCCATCACGATCGGGAAGAAACTGGTCAAAATATAGCTCCGAAAGGCAAGCACATATTTGGTACAGTCCGTGTTGGCGAACGTGGGCAAATCGTACTTCCCAAGCAGGCCAGAGAAGTCTTCAAAATCAAACCTGGAGATCTTCTGGTGGTTTTAGGTGATGAAACATTGGATCATCCGGGCATTGCGCTTATGAAGGAAGAATACTTTCTGGGCATAGCACAGTTATTCAAAACCGCTTTGAATATGGCGGATGGGTCTAATGGAGCGGAGGAGAAATAATGGAACCCTTATTAAGTGTCCAGAATATCACTAAGCACTACCCTGGATTTGCTTTGGAAAATGTCAGTTTTTCTCTTGGCCCTAAACGGATTATGGGTTTAATCGGCAAAAATGGGGCCGGAAAAAGCACAACCTTAAAATCTATTCTGAACATGGTATCGCCGGAAAGTGGAAAAGTCACCATGTTTCAGAAGGATTTCTACCAGCATGAAAAAGAGTGCAAGCAGCATATAGGCGTTGTGTTTGGCGGCATTGATTTTTATCCGCTAAAGAAATTGTCAACCATTACAGATGTGACTCGCAGATTTTATGAGAATTGGGATCAGGCACAGTATCAAAAGTATGTCAAATTCTTTGCTCTGGATGAAAGTAAAAAATTCAAAGAACTTTCAAATGGGATGAAGGTAAAATACCTGCTTTCATTAGCATTGTCCCATCATGCTGAACTGCTGATTTTGGATGAACCGACTTCTGGTTTAGACCCGGTATCCCGCGATGAACTGCTTCATGTTTTCCGGCAGATCGTAAAAAGTGAACGTTGCTCCATTCTATTTTCTACGCATATTACTTCCGATTTGGACCGTTGTGCGGATGATATTACCTATATTCAAAATGGACGAGTGCTGCAAAGCGGAGATAAGGAAACATTTCTGCAGTCCTTTGAACATCTGAAAACACCGAAGGACAGCGGTCCGCTCACTTTGGAAGAAATTATGTTGCGCGCAGAAAGGAGCAAATGGGATGACGACATTACTGCGTAAAGAAATAAGGCTTGTAGCCCACCCCACTTCCATTGTGTTCGCATTTTTGGGCTGTCTTGTCCTTGTACCGTCCTATCCTTATAGTGTCATTTTTATGTTTGGTTGTTTGGCACCCTATATCACATTTTTGAGCGCAAGAGAAACAAACGACGCTTGGTACACGGCAGTACTTCCGGTAACAAAGCGTGAAAGTGTTTTGGGAAAGTGCCTGCTGGTTGTTTTCTTTCAGTTATTCCAGTTATTGTTCTCCGTCCCTTTTGCACTTCTGCGAAATTTCCTAAATATAGCAAATAATCCCGTGGGATTAGATGCTACAGTCGCATGGTATGGCTTTGGATTTATCGTGTATGCGGTGTTCGACTTCATATTTCTCACAACGTTTTATAAAAGCGGTTACAAGGTGGGAAAATCTTTTGTTTTTGCAGCCATTTTTATGGTACTGCTAATGGTTTCAGTGGAAGCTACTGCCCATATACCAGCACTTGTCTGGATGGATAGTTGTCAGCCGGAAAATTTGCTGATGCAGTTACCAATTCTGGTAGTCGGCATTATTTGTTATGGAGTGCTTATTCCTCTGGCATATCGAATATCTGCAAGACATTATGAGAATGTTGACCTGTAAGGATCGAGTACAAAAGTAAATTAGAATAGTGTATGTTATCTGCCGGGCGACGGCAAAAGAAAAAAGCCGTCGTACAGTAGCCCTTTTGACGCGCCCATACAACAAGCGGCGGCTTTGAGAAATCAAGGCCGCC